>Ga0116227_10000369_pt1 | contig 85123 bp, 68 predicted proteins | sample S1TSphgellanicum_FD_89693 | JGI IMG/M metagenome (GOLD analysis project Ga0116227, IMG submission 89693) | Host-associated microbial communities from peat moss isolated from Minnesota, USA - S1T2_Fb - Sphagnum magellanicum MG | ecosystem: Host-associated > Plants > Peat moss > Unclassified... | reverse complement strand
TTCGACATCGAGCGAGAAAGTCGACCTATCAAAACGCTCTGTATCGGCTTCGCGGCACGTCGGGAAGGGTAAAGCGACACCCGAAAACCGGGTAGTTTCGAGTTTTGACACAGCCTCGGCCGCGCACAGCCTCGTGCAAAGGCATAAACGACCTGAGCCGCGCAAATCTCCGGTTGGCGGCACGCGACCCGACGCAGCAGGTGGAAAAATACCGAAGGGAAAATTGCCGGTCGTCCCTTGTGACTGACGGCAACGCAGCGCGCGGAAATCAAAATAAAGTTGGCAGCGGGTGCCACGGCGCGCGGCCTTGCAAAAGAATACGGTGTGTCACATCCGCCCATCAGCAAGGAGGCAGCGGCTGCCGCCTGAATATTCCGGCAGCACGCGGCGGACAATGGTCACGGCTCCAGTTGCAGCGTGTGCTCGCGCGTATCGACGGCGCGAGAATGAATACGACCACCAATGACGCGGCAACCACTGGCGTCTGATTCTTGGATACCATGCTGCATATTTCAGCGTTGAGGGTGCAGGCCGTGACAAAATCGCTCGCGTATCGGAATCAAGAACATCGATACCCACCTTTAATCGGGCATCAGCCGAGATTGCGCGTCCACCAGAACCAGGGGCGGGTCCGCCAGTAGCCGTCATTCGCGAATTTCTGAAGGTCAGCTATCAGTTTTGTGCCACGCGACTGTGCGGTTCCGAGCAAGGTCAGACAGTGCTCGAACGCGTTTTCCATGCCTTCGCCCGTCATGTCCTCGTAGTGAAGTGAAATGCTGCGAAACATAGATCGAAAGGCCCTGATCTGCTCATAGACGAAAGCGACTTCATGCGCGAGCGTCGGCCCCAGTATGCCGAGCTTCGAAACACTTGCGTCGAAGACGGGACTGCTCGGTGGATCGGATTCGTATAACGTGATCTTCCCGCCTTCGGTCCGAAGCGTCGTTTTCGTGTCAAGAAACATGGTTTGCAGCATCGGAATTCCCGTTGCATGTGACGCGAGTTCACCCCCTAGCGAACCCGCGAGCGCCTGACCGTCGCGGAAGCGTTTGAAGTCTTCGCCCAGGAAGTTGTTCAGGTAGCCGCCCGCCAGCACTCCGATAAACGCGATTAGTGCAGAATTCGTATCGCTCATATATGGGAACGTGAAAATTGTTGTGATCTGATTGTATCGAGATACGTAGGTACAGGAGGCGTTAGTTAAAGAGCTTAGACCCCCGCTGGGCACAGGCGTAGGCCATCGCGTCACCTGTAAGGGTGCCCATCGGCCAATCCCATTGAGCCGGATTCTCAGCAAGGTACTTATCAACGATAGCCCTTACCTGATTGCCGTCCATATGCTGCGTACAGGTCATCAGCGCCTTGTTCGCACTCTGGTCAGGGTTGAATCCAAGTCCGCCTGACATACCCTCCAGTAAGCCCTCTATGTAGAGGGTCCGTATCGCTGGATTGAGCCGTAGATAAGCGGTACCGTTCATGTATGAAGCGATAACCGATTGCTGGGCCGCTACCGCTCCCGGCAAGGTGACACACAACGCGCCTGCGCACAACAAGGTCCTCACGTTCATCTCTCGCCCCCGCTTGTTCTTATTGAAGTAAAAAATATTGCCCCGAAAATTGCCTAGTGGCCTCGGGCCTTTGCTACATACCAAAGTGCTTCCAGCGATGGCAGTTGGGGCAGAGCGCAACGGCATTTTCGACTGTATCGTCGCCGTCATCGGCCAGCCGAATTTTGTGGTGCACCTCCAGGTACGGCTCGCCATCGGCCCGTTTCTCAAACGGAGCGGGCTGCTCGCAGTGCTCGCACTTTCCCGCAGCCCGTTCAAGCACCTCCGCGACTACATATGAACTTCGCCTAAATACCGTTGTAGTAACGGTTAACCGTTCCGGCTTTTTTGGCGCAGCACTCAAATGAGCCTTCCGCTTCGCTGCGCTCAGCGACCGGGCCTCAGCGATATCCCATTCAAATTTGCTACGTAAGTCGGTTTCGCTCGTCGGAGCACTCGGCGATGGCTGGACCTCCGCGATCCACTTTTGCGATTTGAGCGCGTACCTGAATTCTCGATGCGGCGAGATGGCCTCGCGCCCGCCGTTGTACGTCGACGGGTAGACAGGCACATCCCCACGGATATTCTTCACATAGTCGGCGAACGTCGAAGATTCAAGCAACGCGACATAGTAAATATACCGGGGATCGTCGGTTCGACGCGCACGCCTCTCCAACGCCGTGTGATTCAATATTTCGTATCGCATGTTCAATGTCCAGCTTGCCTATTTCCAGTCAATCCGACGATCCCATTAGACCTAGGACCATCAAATCTCTGACGGTAGCCTCACCTGACGGTAGTCAAACGGAAGATTGAACTTCTGCGTCAGATATTTCAGATACTGTTTGTCCTCCAAGCTCATCGCTGTCCGACCCACTGCAATCAGCTTGATAGCCCTCCCAGGCATAGAATCCCAGTAGTACGCGTACTCAAGCAATTGCCCGAGCGCTAAACGCAGCACCCTTCGAGTATTCAAGTCCGACTTGATTTCGAAGAAAATTTTTTCGGTCTCGGTCGTGACGGTCACATCAACAAAATTCTCTTCGAAAACGATGTCGGCGGTTGGATATTCATTTTTCAGTTCTTTATGAAGCGCCTCTTGTATCTTTGAATGTTCGGGCGAGCATTCCCGCGCCGTCCCACCGTCGATGAAATATCTGTCGTGCACTGGTGGGAGTTGAAGTCCCTTACGCGTTGGTCGCCTGACCAGCGTCTCTGGCACCGTCGCGTATGTGGTTAGTTGAATTAACTGATAACGTTGATACTGCAGCACCGGATCGCCATCCGTCGCATACGTATCCTGTGGAAACCACTCTACATCGTCGGGTCGAAAACGAACGTTCAGGACGTGAGACGCCCAAACCACGCTACCCAATCCCGACTTATCGCCGCTTACGTCATCGATCTCTTCCAGCATGCGCCCATACCATCCCCGCTCTTTGTATCGCTTTAGGGCGTCGGACGCCTGCTCATCATCCAGGAATTCGATATGACGAATGCGCGCAACATAACGACGTCCACCCGGCGTTAAGGAAAAGAGCACGACTTCGCCTGCTCGCAAGCCATCTGCTAGTAGTGAGGTGCGGCGATGATTGACACCTTGCAGAAAGCCATATTGCCAGCCCGCGATTTGCCACTCGAAGCGAAATAGCCATTCTTCGTGTCCATAGCCGAAATTCGAGAAGAATGTCCCCTTTTCTGCCGTTGCACTTTTGGTCGGGCGCTGCCAGTTTGAAGTATTGTGGCAAAGACGAGTTATATATTTCATTTTTCATTTACCCCATCAGATGTGCGAACCGTTACTTGAACTTGCGTTTCGACTTTCGCGCTCTCAGCCGCGACATAGGTCGAACCGCTATGACCATGAAGGAGTCTTCAACGTAATCCTGCTCAAACGCATAGATAAATGCTACGTTAGCGAACCCAAAATCATACTTCGACTGACATCGAATTCTGTGAAGCGACGAGCTTCGGTGGCGCATGTCACGGCAGATTCTCAGGGCCGAGCCGCCCGAGACTACCCGCCAGCCGCAACCGTGTAGCCCGCCAGTCGGAAAGAGCCTGCACGCGTTGCTGCCGGGCATTCGCCAGTGCGGTTTGCGCATTGAGCAGTTCGAGAATGTTGCCGACACCCATCTGATACCGGTGCTGTGCCGCTGCGAATGAACGCTGTGCAATATCCAGCAGCGTTGCGCTGGTCCTGACCGTATCAATCGATGTCTGCACAGCCTGATAGCTGTTCCAGACTTCAAGGCCCACCTGCTGGCGGGCGTCGTCGAGTGCATATTGCTGCTGCTCAAGCTGGGCCTGAGCCTGCCGGACCTGATACGTGCGATTGAAGCCCTCGAAAAGCGGGATACTCACCTGGACGCCAACGTACCATTCATGCCCGGTCGCCGGAAATTCCGGGATACCCAGGCCCAGACTCGCGGGCTGGTTGTCGCGGCTGTATTTCGATACAAGGCTGATGGCAGGCATTCCCTGGTCGCGCGCCTGATCCACCTTCGCCACTGCCGCATCCACCTGCGCCTGCGCGGCCAGCACCGATGGATGGGTGCTTCTGGCATCCTCGATCAGTTCCCCTACCGATTGCTCAAAGGCCGCATCAGGCTGAACCCCATCCGCTACGTCAGGCAACTGCAGTGGCACGTCCGGCGACAAATCCAGGTCCGCGGCAAGCGCCCCTTCTGCTGTTTCCCATGTGCCCTGCGCCTTGGTCCGGCTCAATACGGCCTGCGTGTATGCGGTCTGAGCCTGCAGCGCATCCGAGATCGGCGCGACACCCTTGTCTACGCGCGCCTGTGCGGCCTTCGCGCTGTCACCGGCCATCCGTTCGACGTCCACCGCTGCGGCAAGGGCACCAGCAGCAGCCTGTGCCGCGTAATAGTCCTTCGCGACTGTCACGAACAGGCTCTGTAGCGTTGCGTTCTCTGTCGACTGCGCGGCAGCAAGCAATGCCGACGCATTCCTTACCGCTGCCGCGCGAGCGCCAAAATCGTACAGCGTCCAGTTCAGCGACACGCTTTCCGAATTCATCGTCGCCAGCGTTGCTGAACTTAATGTCGGATGGCCGGAAACATCGGTCACCGAGTCGTCGCGTATGATCTGCCCGTTACCGGAAACCGTTGGCAGATACGCCGAGCGCGCAATACCAAGGCCCGCCGCCTGAACCTTGACATCCGCCCACGCCTGCCGGGTTTTGGGATTGGTGCAAAGCGCCCGTTCAACCGCTTCAGTCAGTAAAAGCAGCGTTCCCGGTGGCCCGAACTGGCATTCAACAGGGTTCGGCACAATCGTGCCTGCCGGTGTGGCCGAAATTCCGCCTCCAGTGCGAAGCGGGTCGAAAGCCTGTGCACCGCGCGCCAGCAGCAGAAACGTCGCGACAACCATGACATGCGTTATTACACAGCCCCGCCTAGCGTTCACGCATACTCTCCTGCGCGTTTTCCATCAGCGGACCAAGAAAATACCCTGCCACGCTCCTTTTTCCGGTCTTGATGTCTGCGGTAATTTCCATGCCGGGCGTGAGCGTAATCCACTTGTTTTCCACGTGAATCCGGCTGGTTGACAGACGAATGCGAACCGGAAAGGTCAAGCCGGATTTCTTGTCCTGTACCGCGTCATTTGATACCGATACGACTGTGCCTTGAATGAACCCATAGCGTGTATATGGGAAGGCCTCGACCTTGATCGCCGCTGTCTGGCCGACATCGACAAAACCAATATCCCTGTTTTCGAGTTGCGCTTCCACTTCAAGCGTATCGTCCGGAACAATCTCCATCAGCGCCTGGGCAGTCGTTACCACGCCACCGAGTGTGTGCGTAGCCAGTTGCTGAACCGTACCCCCCACGGGGGCACTCAGGCTCAGCAGCGCCTGACGGGTTTGCGCCTTGGTTTCATCGTCCCGGCTTTGCGTGACCTGCTGTGTATCCTTCTCCAGTTCATTGAGTTGGTCACGCCGGAATTTGGATGCTGTCGATTCGATATCTGCACGCTGTTCTGCAATGCCCGCAGCGAGTTCACGGGCGTGACTCTGTTGCGCTGCCAGTTCGTGCTCCTGGCCCAGTGCGGTCTGTTCCTTGTCGAGATAATCGCTCTGTGCGACGTATTTCTCCCCGGCAAGAGATCGATAGTCATTGGCCTGTTCACGCGCAAGCGGCGCGGTTGCCTGGAGTTTTGCAATTTCCTGCCGCGTGCTGTCGAGTGCGGCTTCCTGTTTCAGCAGCTCGGCCTGGGCGCTATCAATGTTGTCCTGATATTCACGATACGCACCTTCAGCGAAACGCTGCGCTTCCAGCATGCGGGCTTCCGGAGCGCCATCGACGTTCTCGACCAGAGGCGGATGATTGTCATGCTGCGCGGCAAGCAGGGCATTCGCCCGCCCTGCACCAAGCTCAGCATCAAGTTTTGAAGACACCGCCTTGTCCGCATCGGCTGCGGCCTGCGTGGTGTCGAGTTTCACGAGCAACTGGCCTGCTTTGACCAGTTGCCCGTCATGCACCAGGATTTCCCTTACCACACCCGTTATCGCAGGCTGGATCACTTTAACGCGTTCATCAGGCACAAACTTGCCTTTTGCCGACACCACGATATCCAGCTTGCCGAAAACACCGATCAATAGAATCAGTATCGTGAGAATGACGATAATGCGCATGGTCCAGTGTGGCGCAGGGTGTACTGGCGTCTCAACGAGTTCAAGCTGTGCAGGCAGGAATGCGAGTTCGTGAGCCTGACGCTCCGGTGAATCGAACTGATGGCGGACATCCCACGCGGTGCGGTACACCGCCGCGTAACGCAGTAGCAGATCGCGCAACGCCAGCATTTTCAGGAAGGTCATGCGTTACCGTCCTGAAGTGATACCAGATGCGCGTAGTAGCCATTCAGCCCGAGCAACGATGTGTGAGTACCCCGCTCAACAATCTGGCCTCGGTCCATCGCGATAATCTGATCGGCATGCCGCACTGCCGTCAGCCGGTGCGCAATGATGATCACGGTCCGTCCCACGCACATCGCTTTCATGTTGTTCTGGATGACACGTTCGGTCTCGAAGTCCAGCGCACTCGTCGCCTCATCGAAGACCAGGATGCGCGGATTGGTAAGCAATGCACGCGCAATTGCCAGGCGCTGGCGCTGCCCCCCCGAAAGATTGCTGCCATGTTCGCCTACTGTCGTGTCGTAGGCCTCCGGCAACTCGCAGATGAATTCATGCGCACCCGCAAGTTTCGCTGCCACGATCACGGCTGCGAGTGGCGCGCCGGGATCGGTCAATGCGATGTTTTCGCGAATCGACCGGTTGAACAGAAGGTTCTCCTGCAACACGACGCCGATCTGGCGACGCAGCCACGCTGGATCAGCCAGTGCGAGGTCGATACCATCGATACGCACGGCTCCCTGCTCAGGAACGTAAAGGCGTTGCAAAAGCTTGGTCAGCGTGCTTTTGCCTGATCCTGAGCGGCCAACGATACCGATCACCTGCCCGGCATCGATATCGAGCGAAACGTTATCAAGAATCGGCGGACCATCCGGGCGGTAACGAAAACGGATATTTTCGAAACTGACATCGCCATGGAGCGCTGGCAATGCCTGACGGCTTTGCGGCAGTTCGGTGTGTGAGTTCAGGATGTCCCCAAGGCGACTCATTGAAATGCCGACCTGCTGGAAATCCTGCCAGAGTTGCGCGAGCCGCAACACGGGTGCACTGACGCGCTGCGACATCATGTTGAATGCAATCAGTTCTCCAACGGTCAGCTTGCCGTCGATAACCAATTTAGCCCCAAAGAATAGCGTCCCGAGTGTTACGAACTTTCCAACCAGTTGTATGAGTTGCTGCCCGAGATTACCCAGGCTACTCACACGAAATCCCGCTGCGACATATGCGGCCAGTTGCGTTTCCCACTTGCGGATGAATTGCGGTTCGACCGCCATTGCCTTCACTGTCTCGACACCCGAGACCGCTTCGACAAGGAACGACTGGTTATCGGCACCGCGCGCAAATTTCTCGTTCAGACGGGCGCGAAGCGAAGGAATAAGGCCACCCGAAATCGCACCATAGACTGGCAACGAAAGCGCCACGATCAGCGTCAGCCACACGCTATAGACGCACATCACGCCAAGAAAGATGAATGAAAATGCAATGTCGATGAGCGCGGTCAGCGCCTGTCCGGTCAGGAAATTTCGGATGTTTTCCAGTTCCCTCACACGTGCAACCGTATCGCCAACGCGGCGATTGCCGAAATAGGCGAGCGGCAACGTCACCAGATGCCGGAACAACCGCGCCCCCAGTTCAATGTCTATGCGATTGGTGGTGTGCGAAAAAACATAATTGCGTAAGCCCGTGAGCAGGACTTCGAATACCGAACTGACCAGCAACGCAACGCAGACGACATTCAACGTGCTGTAGGTTCTGTTCACCAGAACCTTGTCCATCACCACCTGGAACATCAGCGGTGAAACAAGTCCAAAGAGTTGCAGGATGAATGACACCCCCAACACTTCAAGCAGCAACCGGCGATATTTGACGATGGCAGGAATGAACCAGGAGAAGTCGAATTTTGAGAGTTCGCCGGCGAGTGATGCGCGCGAAGTAAACAGCAGCATGCGACCGCTGGAACGCTCCATGACTTCGTTTAACTGCTTCACGGCAGGAGCCTGCATGCCAGGTTCGAGCACAAGCGCAGTTTCACCGTTCGATCCCGCCAGGATGAAATGCCGCCCGGTACGGTCTAGCGCCAGCGCTGGAAAGGGTGTCGTGCCAAGCCGGTCGACTACGAGAGGAACCGCGCGCGCCTTGAGTCCAATATGGCGGGCAGACAGCACCAGGTCTGCCTCCGAAAAAGCGTCGTTCTTTATCGCAGCCGCATGCTTCAGTTGCGATGCATCCGTCGCGATACCGTGAAAGCGCGCGATGGCTACGAGTGCCGCCAGACCGGCATCGTCCAGTTGTGCTGGTTTTTCTTCAATGCCCATTGTTTTAGCCGGTTATTTCGACTGGTCTGATGACTTCATGATCCTGCCTTTTCATCTGCAAGATTCGCCAGCGTCGCGACGCGCGTGACCGAACCTATCCAGCGTGGCGAAGCGTGTAGCACTTCCAGAAATAACGCCGCCTGCAGTACCGGCTTGTAGACACGAAACGTCTTCATGACCGACAGGGTCACGGCTGAATCAAGCGCGCTGAGATAGGACGTATCGCCGTCGAGGAAATAAGGCCCCTCCACCCATCGTTCCAGTTGATCTGCGCTCAGGAAGAAGCATCCCGCGGAAGGATAGGTCGTCCGCTCAAACGACACCTCGCCGTCAAGAAACGGCATGTGCAGATGCGGCATATCCGTCACGTCCTGATAGCGGGCCGTGACGTGGGGCTTGAGCCGGTAATCCACGTAGAGCTTGTGAACGGGGCTGGTCGGTGAAAACTCGTAACGGTTCGGCTGGAGCAATGCATCCGGGCCAAATCGATCATCAAATAACTTTCGTTTGCGGAAAAAAAGCGGGTCCGCCAGAACGACATCGTCCTCAACGAATCCATAGTAGTCGTATCGCCCACGTGCCGCACGCAACACCTTGTGACACTCGAAGCCGAGCATCATCGGCTCCGCATCCGTTGGTGCATGACGGAACAGTGCATGCAGGCTACGGATTTCATCCAGCAGGTGGGCATTGCCGGTCGTGCAGACCACAATGTCGAGCACATCCGTTTCAGACGTTACGCTGCGCCAGGCTTTCGCTTCCCCGTGATCGAGGCCATAAGCACCGGTACCCAATGCCTGATGCGGGCCGCAGATTGCTGCGACAAGTGCACGCAACCGCTCCGCCCGGGCAGAGGCTAGCCGCGAGCGGTTCGTAGCATCCTGGATGGGCTCACCAAAGAAATGCGGCATGACAAGGAGTATACGCATGACTAGTTCGTGGCCGGTTCGGTGAGCGCAGACAACGTTTTATCGAAATAATTGATTGTTCTGACGAGTCCTTCATCAAGCGGTATCTTTGGTTCCCAGCCGAGCATCGTGCGCGCCCTTGAGATGTTGGGGCATCGCTGCATCGGATCGTCAACAGGCAGGCCGGTGTAGATGAGTTTCGAGCGCGATCCGGTCAGGTCAATAATCCGTTCGGCCAGTTCCCTGACGGTGACTTCATGCGGGTTGCCAATATTGATGGGACCAGTGATATCGTCAGTCGCATTCATCATCAGCACAAATGCCTCGATCAGATCATCGACGTAGCAGAAAGCGCGGGTCTGGTTGCCATCGCCGTAGATCGTGATGTCATCACCCCTGAGCGCCTGCACAATGAAGTTTGAAACCACGCGTCCATCGTTGTGGTGCATGCGCGGCCCGTAGGTGTTGAAGATACGCAGGACGCGAATGCGGGTTTGATACTGGCGGTGATAATCAAAAAATAACGTCTCCGCGCAGCGCTTGCCTTCGTCGTAACAGGCACGAGGACCAATCGGATTGACGTTGCCCCTGTACATTTCCGATTGCGGATGAAACTCCGGGTCGCCATACACTTCGCTGGTCGAAGCCTGCAGGACCTTCGCATGAGTTTGCTTCGCCAGATCAAGCACATTGATTGCGCCGAGTACGCTTGATCTGACTGTTTGCACAGGATCGGACTGGTAATGGACAGGCGACGCCGGGCATGCGAGGTTGTAGATTTCGTCCACCTCGATCTGAAGGGGAATCGAAACATCGTGCGCTATAACGCGAAAGTCTGGGCGCACCGCCAGGTGAGCGATATTGGCCCTGCTGCCCGTGTAGAAATTATCAAGCGCGATTACATCGTGGTCGTCTGCAATCAGCCGGTCACACAGGTGCGAGCCAACGAAACCCGCGCCGCCTGTCACCAGTATCCGCTTTCTTTTGCGATTCATTTCTTTCTGGTCGTTCACTTTCATGCCCGGTTGGAGTGGCAACGAAGTCCGTCTGACAGCGAAGAAAAAAGGCCCGGCATTCCCGAATTTTTGCAGACACGCCAGGCAAGGCGTCGAGCCAGGTCTACAGTTTTGCGAGCATCATGAGTTCCACCGAGGCCGAATCGAACACGTAATCCCAGTCACCTTCCGCGCGTGGTCGGAACAGGCGCAGAGACGGATACCACGGGTTGTCTGTCCGGTCGAGCAGCCAGAGCCAGTGCGCGACGTACCCGAGCAGCAACCAGACGGGCTTGCCCATCGCACCAGCCAGATGCGCCACCGCGCTGTCAGTCATGATCACCAGGTCCAGTTCTGCGATAGCCGCTGCCGTGTCGGCAAAGTCATCGAGATAAGGGGCGAGATCGATGATCGGGCCGCCATTGGGCAATGACGTCAGTTCGTTCGTACGCGGTCCTTTCTGAAGGCTGTATAACTGGACACCGGGCAACGCGAACGCCTGGAAAAAACGCATCAGCGGCTGGGCGCGTTCCTGGTTTTTCTTGAACGTGACGCTGCCGGACCAGACAATTCCGACCTTGAGCCGTCCGCCCGCCCGTTCGAACAGCGGCGCGAATTTTCCCCTGCGCTCCGATGGGGGCGACAGGTACGGAGAATTTGGAATAGATGAAAAATCCACTGTGAACAGACCTGGCAGGCTGCACAGATAACAGTAATAGTCGGCCGAAGGTAGCGGCGCATTCCTGGGAATCAACCGGTCAGCCGCGCCCATCGCAGCGATTAACGGGATGAGTTCAGCCTGACACTCGATCACGAGCTCGCCGCCGAGGGCTTTTACCCGCGGCAGATAGCGGGCCACCCAGAGCGTGTCACCAAAGCCCTGCTCCACGATCAGCACCAGCCGTTTGCCACTATAAGGCTCACCGTTCCACTGGCTACCGGGCAGTGCTTTTTTCGGCAATTGCCCTGTGACAATGCGGACTTCGTAGTCGGGCCACGCCTGCCTGTAATTGCCAAGATAGAGATAGCTTCGACTGCGATCCCAGCGCGCCAGATCATATTGCTTTCGCTGCTCGATGGCACGACTAAACGCAGCAACTGCTTCACCGTGTTGACCGGCTTCTGCATACGCTGTGCCGAGGTTGTGGTGAAGCAGCGATGTCTCGCCCTGGGCCAGTGCAATCGCTCGCTGATGGCAGAAAATCGCCCCTTTCAAATGCTTCAGACACGTCAGCGAATTGCCCAGGTTCGTCCAGATGCCCGCAGCCTTCGGGTTACACGCCAGCGCATCGCGGTAACACCACACGGCATCCAGGTAACGCTTCATCGCGGCAAGCATGACCCCGCGTGCGTTCCTGAGATCGCTGTTACCGGGGTCTCTCCGGACGGCTTCGCGTAGCAATGCTTCGGCCTCGGCAAACTTGCCCTTGCTGTGCAGCTCGCTCGCCTGACGGAATGCGTCTGCCGACATCGCAAGCGTCGCTGCGCGATCTTCTGTCGTCGCTGTCAGTGCTGTTGACATGCCCGTCCTCTCACGCATGCCACGAAGCAGCAATTACGCTCTGTAACGCCGTATCGGTCGGCATATTCGTCGTGCTCGCTGCAACGAATCCCGGATTGTCCGCAGAGTAGGTCGCCATGGCCTGCACGAGTTGCGACACCTGGTTCGTGATGGACAGTCCGCCTGCCGTGATCTTTGCCAATGGATCACCACTCGCGCCGCCGACACCGCCAAACCAGCCGGTGATATCGACACTGGTATTCGTGCCCATCACGTCGATCAGCAGGTCATAACCTGATTTCGAGAACCAGAGATCAGAATCCGAAATGCCGCTTCCGAAATCGAGTTCGTCTGTTGGCGGCGTCGTGGAAGCCGCGCCGTAGTAGCCGTTATTGATGGTAACCGCCCCGTCGCCCGTTCCCACTTCGAAATAGTCGTACCCGTTTGCGTTATCGTCAATCTGGTCACCACCGCCCGTGCCCGCGATGAGCGTATCGTTCGTGCCACTGGATGAAAGCACCGCATTCGCCACGCTCCCAGCTGAAAGCGTATCGTGGTCACCGCCCACCGTAGCATTCGTAAATCCGATCAGCTTGTCGCTGATGCTCGCTCCCTGGGCTTTTGCCGTGCCTGCCGCGAGATCGACCGAAACGCCGTTACCATCGTAGGTCGCGGTCTCGTATGCCAGATCAGCACCTGCGCCTGCAATCAGCGTATTTCCGGCTGCGTCGCTGACAAAGTCACTGCCGATGGTGCCGTTACCGATGAGCGTATCGCCAAATCCATCAGCATAGATTGCCCCCACGGCCATGCCAGCACCAACCGTATCGTCGTTCCCAGTGAGTTCGATACCCGATATCTCGTCCAGAGTATCGGCAGGTCCCGCGCCGGCTGCGGTCACTGTGCCGGTGACAATGGAAGTTTTCGGATTGACCGTGAAAGAAATGTCGAGGTTCGAATTCGAGTAGTACGCCAGCCCATATTCCAGCGTATTACCATGCAGGCCGCCGATGAGCGTATCGCTTCCGGACTGCTGTCCGATTAACGTATCGCCGCCGCTGCTCGCACCGATGAGGACATCGTTCGTCCCAGTGATAAGCGCTCGTGTGATGCCGACCAGCGTATCGCTTGCGGTTCCGGTCGCGTTTGTCGCCGTCTGTGTGCCCAGATTCACGGTCACGCCAGCGGCAACATATTCCGCGAGACCACCGCTCAGCGTGTCGCTGTTCAAACCACCGATCAACGTACCGGGGCCAGTCAGGATATCGTGTGCGCCGCCTGCCTCTGCGATGGTAATGCCCGTCAGTGTGTCTGTAGCGCCCGCAGCCATCGCACGCTCTGTCGCAAGATTCACCGTGACATTCGCGCCCGTATATTCCGCGACCGTCCCGCCGAGACCCAGAGCATTTTGCGTGACATTCGAATTGATGCTGCCGATCAGCGTGTTGCCACCTACGTTGCCGCTGTCCAGCGTGGCCGAACCCGTTTCGTAATCGTCAAGCACGTTATTCATTCCAGACGAAATGACGGTGCTGTAATACCCCTGGACTTCCAGAAGATCACCGCCTTTCATTGAACCAATGACCGTGCTGTCACTGCCCTGCGTGATAGCTTGAGTGAATAGACCGACCAGCGTATCGCTACCGGCCGTTCCTGCCATCAGTCCAACGTCAGTTCCTGCTATCGTGTCTGTTGCCAGATCGATGACGCCCGTGATGTCGTAATCCACGGCTGAAATTCCCGTTCCCGCGATCATGGTATTTCCGCCCAGTTCGCCTACGAACGTGGTTGTTCCGCTGCCGCCGATGAATGTGTCGTTAGTGCCCGAACCGATGAACGTTTCCGTAGCCGTGCCACCGATCATCACGTCATTCTTGCCGCTCAGGCCGCCTTCGCCAAACGCGCCGATTAGCGTATCGTTCGCACTGTCCAGACTCGTTACCATGCCGGTAACGAGATTGACTGCATCATCATTTCCTGTGTACAGGACTTCGTTCATGCCGGCACCCGCAATCAGCGTACTGCCCCCCACCATCGCGCTCGCAAGCGTCGTACTGAGCGTCGATGTTCCCGTGCCGCCGATGAGCGTTTCGTCCTGTCCGGATACTTCTGCTTCGTTGATGCGGATCAACGTATCGTTTAGTCGTCCGTAGCCCGAAGCAACTCCTGTTTCCAGATTGATCGTCATAAAGCTTTCGCTATAGAACGCCACGCCCGCATTTCCTCCACTCAGGCGTCCATTGCCGATCAGGGTATTGCCGCCAATCAAACTACTGACCAGCGTCGAGAGGCGTGCGCCTTCCAGTGTGTTTTCCGAACCGGCTGCAATGATCGTTGTTCCTGGACCTGTGCCATTCAGGAAACTACCACCCCCATTCGCGCCAATCAGCGTGGCACTTAACCCACCATTAACGAGTGCCGAGTTGACGCCGATCAGCGTATCCGTATCGCCATTTCCGTCCGTCGCGATACCGGTGCCAAGATTGACCACTACCTGGGCCGGAACGTCTTTCGGAAGCCACACGTAGTCGACTTCCGTCTGGCCGTTGCCGATGAGCGTGTTGTTTTCCAGATCGGTTTCGAGTAGCACACTGCCGGTCGTATCGATGAGGGTATCGTTGTGTGTCGCAACCAGTGTGTCATGGACGCCGCTACCGCCCAGGTCCTCAAGAACGCTGTTGCCGCCGCTGGTCAGAAGATTACCGCCTGTGCCGCCCGTGATTTTCATCAGATCGTCGCCGCTGCCGTACAGGGTTTCAGCGCCTCCTGTGCCGACCAGCGTATTTCCCGTGCCTTGCGCAACCAGCGTGTTACCCGTACCGTTTGCTTCGAGCAGATCGCCGCCCAATGACGAACCAACTACGTAGCCTTCGTTGCCGACCACGTCTGCCGTGCGGATACCGACCAGTACGTCCTGCGTCGCACCGGGGGCTTTAAAAGGATCAATCGAATTCAGGTCTGCTGCCGGGGTGATACTTGCCTCACCGTTCTGGCCATTACCAAGCGTGACATATGCGTCGTTCTGCGCAAAGTACGCGACCGTGCTGACCGAGCCTGCAATTAATGTATTCCCGGCACCGTTGCCTATAAGCGTGGAAACGCCTGCGCTACCAATCAGCGTTTCGCCGACGCCGGTAGCTTGCGCAATATCGATTCCGATCAACGTATCGACACCGGTATTCGCAGCAACAGAATGGTCCAGCACAGTTTGACCATTCACATAATCTTCTTCGGACCAACTGTAAGTGCCGCCGCTGACCGTGCCGTTCCCGAGATTGACCACGACCCCTGCATAGGACAACGACAGGGTTCCATTCTCCGTAAGTGATCCGTAGCTTGCGATAGCGGTACCAGCGCTGTTGCCGTAGAGGACTTCGCCGTTTATCTGGCCTTCGAGGACGGATGTGCCCACGCCTGCATACATCTGCCGGTCATTGATTAGCGTATCGTTAAATCCTGTCGCGATGGCGGTTTGCCCACCGGACAATATATCGTTCGCGCCGCCTGCCCAAAGTGTCGTCCCACCTGAGATGACATCGTTGTTTCCAGTCGCCACATCGACCTGACCATCAGCGGACAGGTCATCATAGTTCCCGCTGACGGCATACCGCGCAAATTCTCCAACTATCGCGTCTTCCTTGCCCGTTACCTCGGACGTTGCATAATTCACGTTAGCACCACTGATACTCACCGAAAGACTGTCCGTCCAGAAATAGGCTTCGCTGTTTTTCGCCCAGCCATTCAGCGCAATCAGCGTATTTCCATCACCATCACCGCCTAGCGTATCGTTGGTCGTCGCGATCAGAATATTCCCGGTTCCAGATACCTGCGCGATGGTGATGCCATGCAGGGTGTCACCTTCGTAACCCGCATCGCCGGGGGTATATCCGGGTGCGTACGGGTTCTCCCAGTCAATCCTGGTTTCTGCCATTTCCTGGCTCAGGTCTACGTAAATATCGCTTCCATACTGCGCTATCGCTGTGCCATCAGAATAGAGGGGATAGGTGGGATAGTCGGAGAGATAATTGGACAATCCACTGCTGACGAGTGTCGTGATACCCGTTCCGCTTTCCAGGACATCGCCATTCCCGCTCCCGATCAGGACATTGTTATTTCCGTTTTCTGCGTACAGATAGGCACCCGTAGCGACATCATCATTTCCCGAAACGGTGCCGCTTCCGTTCAGCGTATCGTTATTGCCTACTACATAAGCATCCCCCGTGGAGGCAATCACAGTGCCGCTGTTTCCGACAAGCGTTTCTGCGTTCTCAGATCCGAAAGTATTTATAAATGAATTTGCAATTGTGTCGTAATTCCCGATAGCAAGGCCGCCATTCAGCAGCGTGTCAGAATTCCCAATCATTTCGACAAGTGCATTACCCACCAGCGTATCAGCAACGGCCGACCCGTTGACCTTTACTGAACTTGCCGTGGCCGTCATGTTGCTGCCGGCATAAAGCACGGTGGTAAGTAACTGGTTATAGCTAGTTTGAGCAGCAGCCACCAGCGTATCGCCCCCGGCATTTCCAATCAGCGTCGAAGACGCATTGTTCATCCCGATCAGCGTCTGGCCGCTGCCCGTCGCCTGGGCTACCGTGATGCCTGACAGGACATCGCTGCCCGCCTGTTGCGTGGCGAGGTTGATCGTTATCCCGCTACCGGCATACTCAACTACGGTCGGACTACTACCGGCTACCAGCGTATTTCCATCGCCGTTGCCGGTCAGCGTCGAAACTCCACTGCCCCCCTCCAGGACATCATGACTACCATCAGCCGTCAGTGTATCGTTGCCGCTTCCTGCGATCAGAATGTCGTTTGTGCCGGTTGCAACCACGTCCGTGATACCTGCCACGAGGCCACCAGACAGGTTTACCGTCAGTCCGTTGCCCGTATAAAACGCGGCCGTTCCAATCGCGCCGCCCACCAATGTATTTCCCGACGTGTTCGTGATGAGCGTATCGCTACCACTTGCGCCCTCCAGGGTGTTGCCATTGCCAGACGCAACCAGCGTGTCATTGGCTCCGGTTGCCACCAGGAAGTCGTCACCGCTGGCGTTTCCGATCAGCGTGTCATTTGCACCGCTGACGCTGCCCGCCAGGATGCCAAGCAACGTGTCGCTGACGCCCGTGCCATTAACGGCTGCTGTGCCGGCTCCGAGATTCACCGTGATGCCCGATCCGCCATAGGACACCATGGTGCGATTTGTGCCTGCAATTAGCGTGTTGCCAGCACCATTGCTCGCGAGCGTCGAGATACCGGCAGCACCGAACAGGGTATCGCCACTTCCACCCGCCTGCGCGATATCCATTCCGACCAGCGTGTCGGTCGTGCTGGAGCCATTGATTTCCGCCATGCCGTCAGCAAGATTGACCGTGACATCATTGCCGCCATAAAAGGCGTCGGTCGATCCCGGCGTCCCGATCAAAGTGTTCCCGGCTGCATTGCTGGCGAGCGTCGAAAAGCCGCTGCCCGCTTTCAGAATGTCACGACTACCATTGGCCGTCAGTGTGTCGCCGAGGCCGCTGTCGCTCAGTACGTCACCGTTCGAACCGATCAGCGTGTCGTCGAGACCGGTCACTTCCGCTGCGGTAATTCCGATCAGCGTATCGCCGCCGCTCGTACCCAGGCCGTTGACGGTCGCGGTGCCAGTCTGCAAATTCACCGTGAGGTCCGCACCGCTATATTCCGCCACCGTGCGACCTGTGCCCCCGATCAGGGTATTTCCTGCTGCGCTGCTCACCAGTGTTGTGTCGCCTGCCCCACCTTCCAGCGTATTCTGGCTGCCTGCTGCCACTATCGTGTTTCCGCTGCCGCTCAAGGCTTCCAGAAAATCGTATCCACCGAGTGCCGCGACAAGGATATTTGCGTCACCGTTCGCTTCGATCACATCACGGAAGCTACCGAGAACGGTATTTTCGTTTCCGTTGATCAGGACATCCGAAACGCCGCTGATGACGCCAGTTGCCCCGCCGCCCGTCACGGAATTGCTCGCCAGATTGATCGTCAGTCCGCTTGCGAGAAAGTCGGCTGTGGTCGATCCGCTGCCACCGATAAGGCTATTTCCTGCTGCCGAACTGATCAATGTGGAATTGCCGTTGCCGCCTTGCAGCGTTTCGCCACTTCCGGTCGCCACCAGCGTATCGCTATTCCCGCTGACGTTAATCAGGACATCGCCGCTTCCACCGATGAGCGTATTGCTGTTTCCGCTGACGATTCCGACCTTGATACCAGTTAATGTGTCGCCAGTACCCGAACCAATCACACTGGCGGTGCCTGCGTTCAGATTTATGGTGAGATCATTGCCCGCGTAATCAGCAGCCGTCTGTGCGTTCGCCGCAATCAGCGTGTTCCCGGCTGCATCGCTAATCAAGGTCGAGGCAGTGTTTCCTCCCGTCAGTGTTTCGTTACTTCCGGTCGCCGCCGCCCGCGTGATTCCGACTAGTACATCGTGTGTAGTGCCAAACACTGCTGTTCCTGCGCCCAGATTTACGCTTACGCCGCTGCCATAAGACGCGATAGCTACCCCAGCCAGACCAATCAAGGTATTTCCGGCTGCATCACTGACCAGCGTGTCTGCGACCCCACTACCCTCTAAAGTTTTTCCAGCGCCCGATGCGATGAGCGTATCGTTGTTTCCTGAAACGGCGGCTGCTTTTATTCCAGTAAGCGTATCGCCCGTTCCTGCGCCATTCACGCCCGCGGTCCCGGCATCGAGATTTACTGTGACGTTGGCGTTCGCGTACCATGCCTGCGTTTGACCGGCTCCCGCGATTAGCGTATTTCCGGCTGCGTCGCTCACCAGGGTCGTGGCTCCGCTATCACCAATTAACGTGTCATCACTTCCACCTGCCTGCGCAACCGAAAACGTGCCGACAAGCGTATCGCTCGCCGCGCCTTCTGCGACGGTGCCTGTAGCGAGGTCAATCGCCACGCCACTGGCGTCATACTCGACCGACGCAGCACCGCTAGCGGCAATTAACGTGTTACTTCCCACGTCATTCGAAACCAGCATCGAGGCTGCGCCACCCGTCAAGGTATTCGACGTACCGGATGCGATCAACGTATCGCCAATGCCATTCCCTGCGAGAAAATCGTTGCCATTTTCTGTGCCGATCAGCGTGTCACTGTTCCCACTCGCCACGACCTGTGTGATGCCGATAAGCGTATCGCTGGTCCCACCACCGACGACATTGGTCACTGCGCCCGTGGCGAGGTCGATCACGATTCCGTTGTACGAGTACAGGGCCTGTGCACCGCCTGCGCCAGCCTCAAGCGTATTTCCAGCCATGTTGCTGATTAGTGTCGTCGCTCCGCCTCCCCCGATGAGTGTGTCGTCCTGACCGCTGCCCCACAGGATGCCAGCCGAAGTTCCACCAGTTAGCGTATCGCCAGTCCCGACGACATTCACACTGGAAATATTGATGAGGGTATCGTCCACCCCACTGCCGTTCACCGAAGCCGATCCTGCGGCAAGGTTCACCGTCAGTGAATTTGCGACGTAAAACGCCTGCGTCAGTCCGGCTCCCCCGATCAGGGTATTTCCACCCGCATCGCTGGCAAGGTCATCAGTCCCGCTACCCGCTTCGAGCAGGTTGCCGGTACCGCCGCTCGCAGTCAGAATGTCCGTGCCGTTGCCTGCAATCAGTGTGTTCGAGCCGCCGTCCGCAGACAGCACATTAACGCTGCCGTTGCCAGCTATCAGCGTGTTCGAATTACCCGATACGTTAATGACATCATCACCCGAGCCGCCCAGCAATGTGTCGTGCGTTTGCTGCGTGTTTGTGTTCGCGTCCATCTGATCGGAACCGGCACCGCCCACAAAGACGTTATCCGATCCGGTTCCGCTCACCATCAGTTCGTCTGTTCCTGCGCCTGCGACAAGCAGGTTTGCCGACCCCGACACGTTGAGCATGTCGACGCCGCTACCGCCGACTAACGTATTCGAGTTGCCTGATGCGGTAATGACATCGATACCCCCATTTGCGAGCAGGGTGTCACTGGAACCTGTGACCGTCAGCGTGTCGATGTGCGTTTTGCCATCATCGATCATGCCACCGTTCTGCGCGAGATTGATTTCCGCATTACTCAGATTCGCGAACGACGCGGCTGAAACGCCCGCAAAATTGTCGAAATATGAGAGTGCGGCAGCGTTCACGCCGACGAGCAGCACTGATGTCGTTCCCACCTGGATTTCGGTGCCGTTAGCAACCTCTGTGATCGAAACCGTGCTTCCAGGACTCAGGAAATCAACCCGGCTTCCGCCCATGCCCGCATGAAAGCCATTAATCGTGACCTGCGCGCCTGGCAAAATAACGTAGGTACTGGGCGTCGCGCCGTCGCTGAGAGTTTCGGTCCCCTCTGCCGCCAGCACGAGATCGCCGCCCGCCGCCTGGACCGTTGAGCCAGCCGCTGCAAATGTGAAGGTCGAGGTATTCCAGGCGTGTGCGACCGACTGGAGCAACTGTTCGAACGCAGCCATCCCGTTTGCTTCAAGCTGGGTGAGATTCGATTGCGCTGCGAAAGCATCCATCGCCTCCTGCGCATCCGTCTGGCCCAGGTAGTATTCGCCGCTTGTCAGTCGCGCCTGCGAGACGGCAACGTCCGAACCGGTCAGCGCGGCTGTTGCCTGCGGCAGATCAGCGAAAACAGTCACAATCGAATTGAATGCCGTGAGCCATGCCTGTTCCGCGACCGCAGCCTCTGATGTTGCGCCCACATCGGCGTTAGACCCGACTCCTGCATTTTGCATGTCGGCACTCATTGCCGCGCTTTCACTTGATGACTGTTTACCGGTCGCGGTGACTACGGCCTGCGCCGCAGTCTCTATTGCGTTTAATGCGGTTCCGACCGAACTGGCCGCAGTGGACAAAAGTTCCGGCGCGGCTGATGCTACCATCGTGCCATCGGGCGGCAGAATATAGATGTGTTCGTTATCCATATCGTATTTCTGCCAGGACGATACTGAACCGGTATAAGTCAATGCACCGTTGACGAGCTGGATACCTGTTCCATTAAGCAGGTACCCTTTGCCGAACGGATCATTGGCCATATCCGAAGACATGTTCCAGAGGGTCGTGTCAGACGCAAGCGACGATACTGCCGTCGCGACTTCCTGCGCCTCTCCTTCCGCCTTGCCGGGCAGATAGCTGAGAACCCGTGAATAGTAGGCCAGCGCCGCTGCGCCCTGTCCGTCGAGTGAGGATGTCTGTCCGGGGCTGGTACCTGCACCGCCAGTTACATCCTGTGCCGGTGTTGGGGTGCTGCTGGTAGCGGTGGTGCTGCTGGTAGCGGTGGTGCTGCTGGTAGCGGTGGCGCTGCTGGCAGCAACCGTGGCCGCGACAGGTTCATGGCTGGCAGGCAGGGCGGTCAGGTTGCTTATGGTCAGAGGACTGGGCGTGGAGCTATTGCCCGTTGATGGCGGAAGAGTAAAACCATATTCAATAGCGGTGGCCGTGAGCCATCCTGATCCCTCAGGCGTAGGAAGACTCGTAGGCGTGATCCAGTCGTAGGGGATATAGGTCCAGCCGCCCGAACCTGATCCATCGTCGCCTGACCCATCACCGCCTGATCCATTATCGTTACCCGACGTATTGCTGGTGAACGTACCGAAACCCAGGATCGAGTACATGAAATCCCGGGCGTCGTCGATGTCGTTGCCGAACATTTCCTGAAGAAAATATCCGAAAGGGCCCGGATCGAGATCGAAGGAAGTTACGAGCGTGCTGCCATCAGCACTGTTGACATAGCTCTGGCCTTCATAAGTGTAGGCTGTCAGTTGCCCATCTACCATCGAAAACGAATCATCGCCCTCATCGTAGTTTTCGTTCAGATCGGGAGTCGGTAGCACTTCAACACCGCCGGGCACATAAATCGGCTCAGACGGCATGGGAGACGGCGCAACATAGGTTGGCGGCACGATAGCAACGATACTTCCCTCATCAGAATCCGAGTTCAGGTCGGTACCGAGTACACTGGAAAATGCATCATCGGTAGTCGAATCGTCGATCAGAGAAGTGAGCGAGGCGATACCGCTTCCAAAACTTTCTGTGGTCAGCACGGCTGTATTGCCCGTACCCAGCGCCGTCGCAATCGAACCCTGGTCTGCCGTCAGTGCCGTCCCGGTCAGTGCGCCCGCGCTCGATGCATCGGTCTGCGCCGTTGCCGACAGCGCAGTGGCGATTGAATCGCCTAGCGCAGTCGCATTTCCGGTCTGAAATGTCTGACCATCAAACGTCGCACCGGTCAGTTGCGGAACACTGCTACCTGAGAGATCGCCGTCGCCATAATTGAGTGTAATGGCGGCACCTGATGAATCGGTCGAACTGAATGTCTGCAAGAGACTACCGGTCTCGCCAAGCTGTGCGGTTTCAGACCAGCCCGTCGCGGGCGCAGACGCAACAGTGATGCTACCCGCGTCCACGGCGACATTCGAGCCTGCTCCGAAATTAAGGACCGACTGACCACCCACGGCGAGCGAGCCGCTTCCATCCGTGGAGTTGAGCGAGACCGATGATGAAATACCGTCTGTGCTGCTTGTATCCTGAACGGTCACGTTACCCGAGTTGTCGACATTGATACTGCCACTGACGTTATTCACCGTTAGGGCTGTGCCGGTACCCAGATCAATCGAGGTCGTTGCATTGCCAAGCAGCGCTGTTACATCGGTTGCGCCAGCCAGGTTCAGCGTGTCGGCGCTTGTGCCCGTACCTTCCAGGGTGAAGGTGCTACCCGCAGCATCATTACCAAATGAGATCGTATTTCCGCCACCGTTCAGCGTCGCACCCGTCACGGTTCCAGAAATGCTTACGTTGTTGCCATTACCAGTTGCAGTGAAATCGCCGCCGACATCGGTAATAGTATTTACGTTGCCGAGGATATCCGTTGACGAGTTCTGTGCTAGCGAAATAGCATCGCCCGACGCGTCAACCTGACTACCGGTACCGCCTAACGTGAAGACATCCCCGGCGAGAGAAGAATTCAATGTGTTTCCGGTGCCATTGAGGATCGCTGCGACCCCGGCTGCGGAATTCACGGTAACGCCATTTCCGTCGATGGTCGCGCTTGCGCCAGCAGTAAAATTGATTACCGCATTACTTATATCAGCAACATCATCTTGACCCGTAATTGTGAATACATACTGATCACTCGACAATTCCGAACCAACCTGGGTGAATAATTGTTGTCCAGATGAATTTAATCCAGTATAACCATCAGACATCAAACCCGTTGCCTGGACGTAACTTAGTTGATTTTCCCCAACAACACTACCCGATCCATTTTTATACGTTATCGTTATTGAACTATGATCTGAATTATATGAAAAATCCGCCTCAGATTCGAGGATTCCACTCGAATTATCCGTGAGCGATTTAATCAAATTTCCATCGGCATCGTATACGTTTGTGACACCACTTTGAAACGATACCGCACTTAAATTGCTTTGATTCAATAAATCCGCAAAGAGCTGAACAGAATCAGGCGCTCCAGTTGAACCGGTGATCGCCGGCGCAGGAGCACATTCAAGTATCGTCTTCCAGTCGAGCGAACCGAGCATGCCAACATCATCTTTTATAGAACCGAACGATAGCGATCCAGTTAACCCACCAAGCAAAACGTTACCGCCAGCCCCTAACAAAGCCTCAGTCGTCCCAGCGTCAATCGCTAGACAATCACGACCAGTGGGGTCTGTAGTATCGATGTTATAGTCGGAAAAATATGAACTATCGTCCAGAACACCTTCGGCAAATAACGTACCGCCCCAGATAGCATAATCGAGGTGCGCTTGTGGAAATAAACTTTGTATCAGCCCAAGGCCGGCTCCCGCATCATCTTTTACGATACCTTGCGGAGAAAACTGATTGGTGTCAAAAAATCCGCCGTTGCTGCTGATCTGTGTGAATACAGTAAGCGCGATTTTGTTAGAAACTTGCTGGAATATCGGATCAGTTAGCGTAACTCCTTCCGAGGCTGCCGCAGCAAACATGTAATCGTGAATCCATGTTCCCGTTGGATTCGGATCGAACAATTGCGTATTCACTAAACCGGCCTGCGAGAACCACTGCACAGTTCCTGGATCGACACCAGGTTGGTTCTTTATATCGTTGTAGATTGCGTTATACGCGTTCAGATAATTGACGTTATTAGCGCCCGCTCCCTGCGTGATGGCGATGTTTATGAGATTCTGTGTGCTGGTGCTGAGGGCAAATTGGCTCACCTGGCAACTCCAGTTGAAAATGAATCAATGAGATTACGAATTTTCTCATCGACATCCGCCGCTATATCGAGATGTCTTTCAGAGAAAAAATAAGAAATTATTGCACCTGAACGAGTTCGCACAACATGATGGCAGAGACCATCTGGCAAGCCATGATTGTCGAATGGTGTGCAATCGAAAATAACGATTCTGCCGAAAGCTGTTTTCTTCCAGAAATCTTCTCGTGCGTCTGATGGCCCAACATGATAATGTTCAAATCCAAATGGACCAGGTTCTGGATTTTTATCATCCATCAATTTAATCATGTTTTCAAATCCGTCTTCGCTTTCGTGAAGACCGGGAAGCATATCTACTTCCAGAATGAAACCGGGCCAATCCCTAAATAAATCTTCTGTTTCCTTACTGTATGGCTGAAGATCGGGATACGTCATCTTGAGAGTGACGCTTTTCTGAGGACCACCATGCCAGTGATCCATTTCTACAATGTAATTTCGAGGAATCCGATAATGTGTTCCATTGCTGTCAAACCCAACAGGCGTTGTATCCATCGATGGTATATCATCGAACATACCAGCGAAAACCGGCGCCGTCAGACACATAGTTTCAAATAATACAGCCGTGATAAATTTTGCGATGAATTTCATCCCTTCCCCGTCTCCAGAGTGATTCGTATCACCCATGCTTTACGCATACCGCCTGTTCGCCTTCGGACTCCGATGACGATCCCGGAAGATAGCGCCTCCATAATTAGCCGTTCAGTGAATTTCCAATGGCGGATGTTCCGGATAATTTGGTTTAAAGAACTAGCGTTGTCGCATAGATCAATTACGAAGACAAAGTAGTCCCAGCGATTCAACATTCGGGTGATGCGGACGGACGGGCGAGCGGCGGCGATAGTCGCTACGCTTCTTACATTCGCGGCGATCACCTTGCCAAATCGTGTCAATGGCTGCGTTGCGCCAAGGTGCATCCGGCGCGTCCTGCGGCCAAGGCTCAAAAACCCTTTCAGCAATTGCCTTTTGTAAAAGCTCCGGGGCGACTTGCGACGAGGCCAATACAATGCCCAGATGCGTCCGGCATCGGTATACCTAGGCAAAAAATAGCCTGACGGCAAACACCCATGCCCTTTGAAATTCCACATTCTTGATCCCCGTTCTGCGGGTGAGCAGCTCTCGTTTGCTGCGCATATCTTCCGTCGCAGCATGCTTATTTACGTTCTAACCACGCTCGATGTTTGTATCGAGTTATGCCCAAGAGCATATCTGCGTCAACCGTAGGCACGCATATTAATTTCGGATACCTTACAATATAAGTGTAGGCCTGCGCAGCGACAAACTAGATTCAAGACGTTATACGAAACCAAAAAGAGCATCCAGTGAACGTTTTCTGACGGATGTTACGGACAAAGTGTAATGCTCGATTCATTCGCCGTGACAGCGTCAATGACCGATGTCGCAAGCGTGGACTTCACCCGCTTGCGCCGCCGACACCGACATGCCGACCTAACTCGCAGCCGTAGCCAGCCGTATTCGAACTTAAAAATAAAAGTCCTACATTTAACTAGACGGATCAACGCGCGAGGACCCGCACTATTCCTCTCGATCTTCTACCGATGCCGTCGCACCGCGCACCGATGTCAACCTTTCCGGATTATGTCCGATGTATAGGAGGCCGGATGGTACGGCTTGCAGATTCAGCTATGCTCATCAGTTAGTTTGATAAATCAGTGGCCAAACGGAATCCCAGCGTGCTGTCTCGGGCGCTTTCCTTGAGAGCAGACCGATCAGCTGATCGGACTGCAAATGGCACGGAAGCCCAGCTTCCTCCACGCATAACCTTTGAATCACAATAAGCCGCACCGAAAGCAGGCGCGGGTGGAATGGGATTGCGATAACCGATATGCGAACAATCCGAAACCCATTGATACGCGTTCCCCAACATGTCGAAAAAACCCCATGGATTGGGTTGAAATGACCCTACCGGAGCCGTCCGCAAGTAACCGACGTCGCAATTCACATGTGGGCCGTCAAGACCTGCTTTTTCTTTTGATAGGTCGCGGGCATTTTCATACTCACATTGCAGAGTCCTGTCACTGCCCCAGTACGTCGGTGTGGTTGTTCCTGCTCTTGCGGCGTATTCCCATTCTTCTTCTGTCGGGAGGCGATATGATTTCGACCCGCTCGATACCTTTGAATTGAGCCACGCTATAAATTTTTGCGTATCGTCCCACGAAATACAAATTACTGGGTCCTGATCGGTTTGCCTGAATCCTGGATTTTGCCAATCCGCATCAGAATTCACTATCCAATTGTGTCCATTGAATATTTTGCATCCTTTTCCGATAAATCCCGTTTCTTTCGCAAAGATAGAAAATTGGCGCCTGGTTACGTTAAATTTCGCAATCGCAAATGACTTTACATTAACAGGATGCTGCGGAGATTCATAAGAATACGAGGATTGATAACCTGTTGCACCAAGAAATTCTTGTGCAGTAGCTCCCATCATATACTTACCAGGAGGAAGGACAATCATCTCAGAACAGACGTCGCAGTCCTGAAAATGTTCGAATGGCTTATATGTTTGGCTCGCTGAAATAAGAGTTTGTCCAATTACCACGGTCGTCCATAAAAACGCAAGCAGCATTATTGCGACAGGTCTTCCAGTGACTTTCATTCTTTCCCCGCGTCAAGAACAAATCAAACCACCCATGCTTTCCGCATACCCTCTACTCGCCTTTTTACTTCAACGACGATCTCGGAAGATAACGCGTCCAGAATGGGCTGTTCAGTGAATTTTTAATGTCAAATGTTACGGACAATCTGGTCGAGAGAAATTGTACTGACAATCTTCCATGGACTCCTTTTATGAAATCCGTGGTCAATCCAAATATTCACCAAAGGGGTCTGGTTTGGGAGAACTGTATCGAATCTTGAGATGGCCCATCGGCCTGTTCAATCGTAATCAAGGTGAGAAAACATTCAAATGGCATATCATGTCACCATACCCGATAGACCAGTTCATGGATTTTTCCCTGTGGACCAGAAGACGTCTTGTCTTCTATTTCTTTGGTATGAACAGGCCTGGCGATCTGGCCTATTGATCTCGTGATCAGCGTTTCCGCCCAGTCCTCGAAAGCGGAGGTCCACCGTAGTGGTGGAATCGGCCAGCGTCAACGCTGACTGTGCGAGAATTAGTGTCCGTTGACATCGGACAGGAAGGTGCTACCCATGGATCAACCCGAAACCCACATCACTGCGCCCATCCTCACTACCGACTCGTCGGTGTGGTTTTCCGCGTATGGTTTCGGATGGGGATACTGCGCCTTCGCACTGCCTGCCAAAGTGATCTGCGAAGCACTCGGTGCGGCGAACGAGACGCCAAAACAGTTGGTCCTCGCGTTCGAGCTTGGCAAACGCCGTCTTCTAAAAGCGGTAGCCGAAAAGGCATTGCCGAGCACCGGCGAGCGCATAACGCTTTCCGCGGCTGACATCTAGACCCCGCTAGCGCACCGCTCGACGACGCTATCACGGCGCCGGACTCGCCACTTCCGAATTCTGCGAGTGCGTGAGCCAGACGTGCGTTTGATACCCTGTCACTCGCACTGAGCCATAGCGCGGCAAATCTAGACTGAAATCAGAAATCCGCTTCTCAAGCTAGCTCGCATAGTGTGCTGGAAACTCATACTTGGACCGACATCGAATTCTGTGAAGCAACGAGCTTCGGTGGCGGATCGCACTTACACATGCAGAGATCGTCACTCAGCGCCGCTGGTCGTCCGTCCGGTCCCGTCATCGACTGGCGAGGGCCGTCGCATTTAATCTTACCCGTCGAATTGCAGGTCAGGCACGCCACATCGTCACCTTCGTGGGCGACATGTTTGCTATCGTATTTAAGGGTCGTTGGCTTCGCATGGACCGTTCCTGATGCTGTCGTGCGGTCGTCGTCCAGTATCAGATATCGTTTCATTTTGGGTCCACCGGGTATCGAAGCGTCACGCCTCGCGAATGCATTCGACTCTTTAGCTCGTGCCTTCGCGGCCTAGTAGCGCTCGCGCGGACATTACCGACCCGAGCAACCACCTGGCCGGCGATTTCATGCGTGATGACAAGCGGGATTTTTGATCTCATGTTGCCCTACGATTATGCCCGATAAAGTAAATCGTCAATTGCATGACATGGTTGATCATTCGCTGACGTATCGACACAAGAAAAATCACCAGTCGCAGCCCATACCTTTAGTCGGCTTCGCATTTATATCAAATTCAAAATCGTATGTTTTCTGACTTCTATAATTCTTGTACGACATCGATTCTATGTTCCCACCTTGACTCACCATCTCATACTCGCCAGTTATAGCTCCCTTCGAAACCTCCAACCATTTCGCCGTCAACTCAGAAGGGCGACCTTCTGTTGTTGGGTCCTCCTTAAAGTCTGCCAAAACAAGAGGTATCAACTCCTTGGACTTCTCATATTTGACAAATGCTCCAGACCATTTGACCGAATCGTCAAAATACGTTCTCAACTCGAAACGTGAGGCATTTCCTCCAACCGGCGAAAAACAATAGTCCTCCTGACTCACTTCGCAATAGGCTGGGAGAGAGATTGAAAAAATAATTAATGCCAATATTTTCTTCATCAGTTCCTCGATATCATGGTTGTTGACGTCGCACGGATGCCTGTATCGTCCAGGTTTTCTTGTAAAACATCATTACTCCCTTGGGGGGATGTCCAACCATCACGGGGTGCCCTTGCGCATCGAGCTTAGGCTCTTTCTTGCTATTGCGACGCCAGTCAAATGTAATGGGAACGCTATCGGAGTCGAAAATTTCATCCAGCAGGATATTTCGCAGATACATCACACCCTGAAGGCGAAGCTCCAAACCGTTGAGTTTCTCGATATCAACATAACCGTTTACGTCCTCACTCACCGTAATAGCCTGGTCCTGACTACAACCGGCATCCATGTGCCGAAGCATGTTACTCCTCTTTACAATATAGAAACATGCGCTGTCGACACAATTTTCAGTGTTCCGGTTACCTTGATTGTCTTTCGCAATAAATTCATCGGGGTCCCACCCCAAGGCGCTGTATTTGGTCGGCGTGGCACTACTGCTAGGGAATTTCCTAAAATCCCCGTATGATTTATAGTTTTCGGTGGAAGTTAATTGAATCAGCCCTCTCCCGTAGTAAGGCGCATAACTTGCATTCTCTCCATTACCCTCCACAACCTGTGACAGGCATCCGGTCTCAGGAATTACATGCGAGAACAATTGCAATAACCGTAATTTGCTGCCATCAATCCCGTATTTTCTCGTCCCCCGATTGAATGCATCGACCCAATCCGTGGCTCGCGAAATTGCAGCGTGCCAGCCAATGGTATCCGTGACAAAATCAGCGTGATACAGGCGTAAAAGCGTATGTGGGATACATTGAGCCATTTCTTCTGCACGCAGCCACCCGCATTTCCTGAAGTGCCGAATGAACTGCAGGGGATGAAAGAACCACAATTCACCGGACGGCAAACCAGTTTTGTCCCAGAACTGGAATTTCTTGAGCAGCGCAAGAAAGTCGCTGTACCCGGTCCCGGTCGGGTCAAGTGCTGCCTGTTTACCGAAAAACCCGTCCGGCGCATCTAACGCTGCGTACCGGGTCTCGTTCTGGGTGCTATCCCACTCGGTTGGCGCGTGGCACACGAAACCTTTCAGCTTCTTTCGTATGGCGTCGTTATTTTTCACATACTCGCTGAGTGCATCCTCATCCTGGGACTCACTTGGAGCCCATGTCGTCGCTGCCACATCCCCTATAATCTTTTTCAGTTCGTCAGCATCGCACATGCCATCGTTTTTAAATGGCGTATTTCCATCAGCCTTGCTGATTTTCCGCCACCCCGTGAAGAATGGGAAATCCGCATCCGACAGTTTGATAACGGAATCGGAATTGACATCGATGTATCCTTCCTTCCCCGACGCAAACGTCATCCGCATCCAGGTAGCGCGCGCCGCTCCAGCAGCCAGTATTGGCTGTGACGACAGAATTCGCCCGAATCGGAGTAGTTCATAGCCGTCACTCGGACAGTCCTTATAGAGCTTCGTCGCCCGGTCGTACAGATCGTATTCGTAGTCGGGGTCCGCTACAGGCTGGGATGTGAGTGGCGTTCGTGTGCCATCCACCGCCACGCTCCAGGTGCTCGTATACCGGGTTCCTTTATGAAAATACGTCTCGACGTGCAGCGTAGTTGGATTCGCACCACCTGGAAGCGGCTCAAATTTGAATCCGTTCAATATGCCGTCCGCATCCGCCCCTGTCGGCTTTGCGAGAAACGGCTGACCAGACGGAATGATGTAATAGCTGTGCCCCCAGTAGTCCGTGCCAGCGGGTGTCGTGGGGTTTTTGTTATCAAGCTGTGTACTACCGAAATAGGCATTAAAATCATCCGGCAGCATGAAGATTTCAAAATGGAGGTGTTTTTGATCATGACAACGCCCGGCTAATCCAAGCACATCTTTCCGATACACCTTCTTGCCCCCTCCTGATTGCGCCGGGGGCGGCGCGGTGGGGACCATTAACACTTCACCAGGCGAAGCTGCCTGCAAGAATTCCGGCAAGCTATCTTTACTCACGCCCAAGCCCACATAGCCATCCAGTTCCAGCAAATGCATGTACAGCGAATAGAATGTGATCGAGCGGCCCTCGCCGGTTTCGGTCTGATGCTTGAGCAGGACAAAGCCCGCGTTACTGTTCAGCTTACCGCTACCGTCATCGACAGCTTTCTGACACACCCGGTATGCAATCACTTCACCATCGGCAATCGCACGAACGCGCTCGTTCTGCGTGGAGGGCATAAGATGAACACCCGTATGCCAGCGCCGATCAAAGGCAATCGGATAGATGCCATGGGCAAGTTCATACGCATCCACGGCATCCATCATCGGATCGATCATCTGGTCGCCGCTGGATGTCGCGCTCGAATCAGGCAAAAAAGGAGGACTGATAATCATCGTTGTTATCGTGACAGGTTATAGACGTTTGTGATTTTCAAATCACCTTGCGGGAGCGTTGGCAGCGGGGTATCGCCCCCCTCTGGCCCCTCAAACGAGTGCGATGCGGCTTTGACCGTGAATTTTCCAGGACAATGGATTTCCACGTTGCCGTTCTCAATCGTGATGCTCGCGCCACCGCTCGTCACAACCACTTTCTGTTTTGCCGCGACCAGCACATCCTGACCAGCACTGGATATGCGCAACTGCTTTTCCGAGAACAGATCCATCCCGTCGTTCTGTGCCTGAATCTCCACCTTGCCATTGCCCGCGAACAGCTTCATTCCGGCGCTCTGGACAAACAGGCTGATCTTTTCGGCTACGCTCGCCACGAACGATTTTCCGGCAGCGAAATATGTACTTTCGCCACTCACGAAATTCAGGTGCTGATCGGCGGTCATGCGTGCCGATTTTTCCGTTGAGATGCCGATTCCGGACGGGCTACCGAACAGCATTTGCGGCTCACTGAAAGCGGTTGCATTGCCTGTACCGCCTCCGGCTGTCCGGCCTCCTGTAGATTGAGCAGCGACAGTATGTTTTGTCGCACTGGTGTACTGCGTGAGCGAATCGTGACCCGGCTGCAGGCTTTCCGCGTTGCGCTGCCTGCTCGCGTCCGACAGACCCTTGACCACGTTTTCCGCGCGCATCAGTTGCTGCTGCGTATCCGACGTGTCGAACGGTTGGCTGCCTGCTGACGTGGTGTGCGTCGTGACATAGAGGCCCTTGTTCGCACGTACCGCACCATACGCATCGGTTCTCAGGTCAAACCCGCTTCCCATATACGAGCCGCGCGTGTTCCCGTTCTGGTCAACCAGATAACCCAGGTGGAGCAGGCTGTTCGCGCTGCTGCTGAAAAGTCGCGCCCTCGTCTGACCGGTCGCGTCATCGAGAACCATCTCGTTATAGCCCGAGCCCGAGTACTCCTTGGACCGATAACCCGACAGTATTCCGTTGCTGTTCCATTGCGGTTTGACCGCACCGTTGTAGACCCGATGCAAAACCAGCGGCCTGTCACAATCCCCACCGACATAGCCCACGATCACTTCTTCACCGATACGCGGAATATGGACACCGCCGTATCCGCTGCCCGTATCCGACTGTGCGACTCTTATCCAGCATGATGCCTGCTCGTTGCCAGGATTCAGTCGGTCCCAGACGAACTGAACCTTTATGCGGTTCAGTTCGTCCGTATAGGCTTCTTCCCCCTTCGGCCCAACGACAATCGCCGTTTCAAGGTGCATCTCGGGCTTCCGGTGCTCGAAAGGGCTGCGATACGGCACACTCACGCGTTGCGCCTCGACCTCGACCAGATAAAAGCCTTTGCTGCCGTCCGCGTGAGCAATCGTCAACGACTCATTGCCAGCACTTTCCGCCCTCGCCTCTGCGAGTTGCTTTTTCAGGCTATGTGGAAAATTCGATTCACCCGACGACAGCGGCAGATTGTTCTCGATGTAGCGCCGCACCTTTATTGCAGCGAATTCGCGCTGGCTGGCCTGATCGCTGTCATGCACCGGATGACTGTCCAGAGTGAAGCGAAGGCCAGCGTCTATGGCAAGGACACCACCCGCGCCATGAAACCGCTTGGCTCGTGACTCCCATTCTTCCAGACGTATTTTCGACAGATGTTCGCCGCGATCCTGCGTGGCGTAGGTGTACGGTCCCGTGTACTCATATACCTCGGCCTGCTCAGGCAGGTTACCCTGGTTCGCCCGCGTCGGCAGCGTCGTCCCTTTGGGATTGGAAGGTGCGGATGGTGACTTGTAGTCGAATGTGCATGTCGTATGGATCGCACTTTGAAGCGTGCGTGATGCGCCCCATTGCGTGAATGCATTCGCCGCGCTGGTGACGCCAGAACGGTAGAATTCGACAGTCTCCGGCGACATCGCATCGAGGCTGTAGACGTCGTCGGTAATGACGAGCGTGTGCGACTTGCCGTCCGTGCTATGTCGCCAGAAGCCGAACAGGCCTTCGTCTTCCATCAGGCGATGCACGAAATTCCAGTCGGTTTCGCTCTGCCGACAGTAAGAGCGTGGCGGCAGCGGCTGTGATAGCGCAAACTGGAAATATCCCTTCGCCTGTGGATGCTCGTTGAATACGTCGGTAATGATTTCGTCGGCGGACTTGTCCTGCCAGTTCCGCATGTCGCGCCGGAACCTCAGGAAATGCATCCACGATGCGAAAGATAATTGATAGCTTGCCAGACTCCCATCTGCGCCAAGCCTTCGCGCCGTATGGATATAGCCGTTAACCGGCTTGTACGATTTATCACCCTGCTGTATCCAGAGTGTCATCGGCTGCGCGATGAGCTTCTTGAGCTCGACGTCGCCCGCCCCCGACAGCATATCCAGCGTCACGCTGAAATCGCGGCCCAGTTCGCCGTGCGTGACGGCACGGTGCGGCACCAACGTGTCCTTCGGCAAGGCAGGAATGTCGGTTTTCAGCAGTCGGTCCTGCTGAATCAGGCCACCCCGGATGGCCTGGACAAGGTCAGTCATGTTCATATTCGATATCCATCGTGCCCGGTGAAGGCGCGCGCCTCACCTGCTCTCTCACGGGATCGGCTTCCCGAATCTGCATCCCTGCGACGTGTCGCAATTTGGGCAATGAGAATTTACAGCAAAATTAAAGGCCCCGGCGTATCTGGAAAACGTCAAGTCTGGATTTAACGTTCGGGCGACGGATATTTAGTCGGGGTAACCGTGTATTCGCATCGAGCTTTATTCAATATGAATAAGTCATGAGCAGGACTCGTCCGATGCAAGGCGCATAGCGGTACCTACGGTTGACTGGTGATTTCGACGCCCGGCGATCTGCGGCACGGTGTTGCAATCGGTTTGCGACTAGGAAATCGTTGTAGATGTGCTCGGGTACGCTGAACCCCGAATCGTTGCCACGACGGTTCGCGCAAGTCAACGACTGGATCGACGATGAGGTCGTGCGGTTCATCAACACTCAATCGACAGACGCGGGACCGATGCATAATTGATTTCGCGGCACCGCGACTGTTTCGCTCCCGCGCCCCCAACGCGTCTCGTGCACACAAACAAAAGCGCTATCGCCCGAAACATCCAGTACCTTGCGCACGATGCTTTGTGCGCCGTGGGGCAAATCGCATCCGTCAGCCTCGTGACATCGCTGAAACATTGAGTACGTGCTTCAGTTGAGGAAAAATCTCATCCCAACTATTTTCCAGTACAGCACGGTATGTGATGTCCTCGCCTGGAAACGCCGCGACCGCAAAATCACTCAGCCGGAAATGTCGATACTCGCTGATTGCCCTAGCGGCACAAAAGCGCTCTATCCCCAGATGCGCGACTGCTTGCCCCGCCGTTTCGAATTCGGCAATCGAAGTCACGAAAAATGGCATTGTCTCCGTTAAGCTCTGTGAAAGATGAGCCTTTTCCAGCCTGCGTTTCACGCACTCGATGAGATAGTCCACCACTTGAGGCGTGAATAGGTACCAATCCTCGTAAGTAACGACGAACGGATAGCTTGGCAGTCCGTTGTATATCCATTTCGAGCGCCCGTTGATCGCATTGCTAACGTTTTTATACAGTTGAACGACTGCAATCGCGAGATCATCAAGCGACTGCTCAAGTGATCCTCCTTCGGCAATTTCCTTGGCCTCTTGCTTCAGTCGTCGCGCTTTGCTTTCAATGAAGATGTTACCTGTCGTATCGCTCACGATCCAGTCAACGCCATGCTTCATGTGCCCTTTGATGATCTCGTGAGGCTGCTCCCCTGCGACAGAAAACCGATCAGAATCAAAAACCTCGCGTAGAACCTTGCCGACGTACCGCTCGAAAGCGCGCCCGTATTTGTCACCGAATGGCATGTCGCTTTTCAGTAGATCATAGAATAGCCCTTCCGTTACGCGACGAAGCAACAAGTCGGGCAGCGGGCACCAGAAGACCGGCGTCCGCCCTTTGTCGAGATTTATCAATGGACACGCTTCCAACGCGTTCCACGTAAATGCCCAGCCCTCATCGTAGCGCTGTCGTTCAGCAAGGGCGGTGCGCAATTCCTCGACCGTCGTACCGGTCATTTTGAAGAAGGCGTCGCGGGCTTCGCACGTTACCCCTACCGGCGAACAATCTAACGCTGAACTAGTCCCCACGTGTTGCGTCGCCATGCCACGTATCGCCAATGCCAGCGTGTACACAGAACCGACCGTGAGGCCGGTCGTCTGTTCAAAAATCGGCGCCAATTCACGGTCGCTGTATATGTGAAAGGCACGAAACACCCGTGCCTCATCGCGGGCGTATTGCCAGCGAGCCTGCTGCTGGATCACCGGATGCAAAGCTCTCATGGCGCTACCGCCTGAATCTATCGTCCGCCCTGAAGTACCCTCGCTGATTCGCCGGATATGGTTGATAAATCTAAACAGACCGGTGGACGTCGATAGCCCGTCCTGATCGCCTGCAGCGTGAAGCAGAATTTCGCGACACAGGACGTGAAGTTCCCAGACATAGATATCAAAGTCTGGGCCGCTTGCGCGCGTCCGTAGCTTCAGCACCCCCGACGCACCCACGCACTGCTGATATTGCCAAATGCGTGCGAGAGCGGGGCGAAGCGCCAATTTCCTAATGTCGTTCCTAAGTGGCTTGTACAAATCGAATATGTCAATCACGCTAGAAGGACTCTGATTTTTTCTTCGGAGAAGGTATTAGTCATTTTCGCGAGAATGGCGATCATTCAATCAACGAACATTCGGATTTTCCGTCGCACTATATAGGAAGGACGAAGTCGCTAGCCTGCTGAAGAGGGTGGCCAAATCTTTATCGTCGATATCGCCATTTGGGGCATTCTGCGCCAGTGTAACGAAGCGCGACACGCCCAACATCTGCCCGATAAAGGCGAACATCGCAAGCGAGTTGTCCATATCAAGATTGATGCCTCGCTCAACGGCTAGGCTGGACGCGTTGCTCGACATCTTCAGCCACGTATCGGCGTCGTCAATTGGACGAAGGAAATCTATTTCGCGGTGCACATGTGGTAGCCCAGCGCTTTTCAAATGATCTGCGTATCGTGGCAGTTCAGCATAGACTACGCTGCCTCGCATTGCACCAGCCCGAGCATTTATCCGCAGGGCACCACTCTGTTCTGTCTCGCGATAAATCTTTGTGACCATGTGGAAGATAGCAGCCATCATGAACAAGGATGGGGTAAGGTCGACAACAAAAAGACCCCTCATCGTCTCCGGATCAGTACTGGCCAGATAGTCAGCCAGCGATTGTAGGCGTTCATGCCCAAGCTGCGTTTCCTTAAATCTCTGACCATCCCAAATATGTGTCGCCAACGGTAAGCTGATAAAGTGTATACCTCGGCGGTAGTCATAGTCCCACATCGGTGACGGTAAAACAGGGGTGCCTTCTACATGCCTCGCCACGTAAGACGTATCCAGCGGATAAACATTGTTCATAAGCGGTACGCCACCGGGCACAATTGGTGTCTGGGCAATATCTTGAAATTCTTTTAGCGATAATTTACGCGCGCCAGAGTCTTCTACCGGCGATTCCATGGCCATAACTATCTCGAAACGTGGTAATTTGGAATCGTTTTGGGTGCATAGAAAGGTTACTCTATCGCGCAAAGCCTCCTTCTTGCGCTTCCCTTCAAACCATAGCCGTTCAAAGAGACCTAGGTCCGTAAGCGGAAGCGGCGACGCCGAGTCACCCTTGCGGGTGTACACGCTACCGCTACTGTGAAGATACGGCGCTCGGTCACCCTTTTCGATGCGAACTAACACCACCCAACGCTCGGTTTGCTCTTCGGAAAAGCCTGGCACTTCAATTGATTTCGCGTGGAAAATCGGACATGGTTGCAAATGAGCTTCGGCTGCTTGCCTAATGCGCGTCTTCGCCTCGTCCGCCTGTTCTAACGACATGGGGGCGAAAGCTCCCATTCGCCTAGTTTTAGCGTCTTCCTGTATCCCGATGACTAACAGCCCTCCATGGGCATTCGCGAACGAGCTTAGCGATTTTGCCAATTTTTGGGAATCGGGCAACTGCAGCTTGAATTCGACAAACCATCCTTCTTCGAGCGCTCTTAACTCTTCCAGATCATTAGACTGGATACTATCAACGGACCTTTGGAATAGCGGAAGCAAGCTTTTGCTGGAAATCGACGGAACGCCTGCATCGTCAGGCAAAGGTACTTCGGACGGTCTTGGCGTCGTCGTCATAATTTTTCGCCTAATTGCGAAGCTCTTATGCTTGTCTCGGTCGAGCTAACTCACTCGTGGGTGAATGGGTCCTTCGACAGGAGTGGGCTTTGGTCATTGGTGATTCAAGCATGCAACCATCTGTGAAATCTTCTCGGAAGTGTAACCGGCCTGTGCAGCAAGCTGAAGGATGGAGCCCTGTGTAACCTCAGTTTGGATGACTTTTCCATTACTTTTGAACGCCGCTTTCCCTAATACAAGAAACTCGATGGGTCCATCGATGCCAGCATCGGCGCGTATGTCTGCACTTGAAACAGCGTGGCGACCAACCGCGCATCGGTCTTTGCCCCCCCCGTCTGGTTTTGACGTGAAAGGTGGCTTCAGGCTTGTTTCTTCGGTTCCACAGCGCTTATCGCTCGGTATAGGTCCGGGTTTTTGGAGAGTTACAGCACCGTAGCGAAGCAACTGGTGCAACGCGATTGACCCTTCCCCGAAGGCTGGTCCCGTGTCTCCGATAACTGCGGTCGTGGCATGCAAGCCAGGACCGCCTATCCACACGAGTTTTCCGAGAAGACCCGCAGACGGTGTGACCGCAATCGGTAACGCCTCCGAGTCAAGGTATGCAGGAGAACCGGCAACTAAGTGCCGGAGCGAGGTAGTCGAGGCGTATGTTTGAATTTCTTGTCCGACAACGGACGAGATTAGTTTGCCCTTCTTAAGACGCCCCTTGCCGTTGCCTACGATATACCCATCGCGACATTCGTTAAGCTGCTGCCCAGGAATCATCGGTTGCACATCAATTCCAAACACACAGAATTCGTCGGTTCCCGGCTCAAAATCTGCGACTTCCGCTCGAAGCAGCTTTTGCGAGCAGTGGGTATCGCAAGTTTCCCTCGCACCATTTTTCCATCTAGCAAGCCCGTCGGCGATATATGTGAAGCCGTGGTTCCCGACGGTGTAAGAACTGACGCCACCATCGGGATTTACGGCGAGCGGCGCACGAACCGCTATCGATCCGTCGGGAAATACTCTTGTGTGCAGTGAAACCTTCTTGCCGTCAATCTTGCCGACCATCGTTCCGGGTACCCCACATGTTGCTTGTGTAACTTGTGCGCCCGCATAGTTGACCGCAAGAGCGAGTGCGAGTGCGAGTCCGATTAGCTTTTCGAAGACGCGAAAATTCATCATATTCATATCGAATCCTTATGATTCATGTCTTTTACTGAGGTAGTCAAGTGTGCGAGGTGGCCCGGTTCGAGATACGATTTTCTCGATCCACTCATTGTTTTTTGCTTCCGGCCGGACTCGATGCCGCGTTTGCCGCGTTTGCCGCGGATGCTCCGGTTGCCGCGGATGCTCCTATTGCTGCGCTTGCCGCATTTGCGCCGGAGGCGGAATTTGGGTTGCTTGCAACCGGCAGTCCCGCAAGGAGTGGGGCTTGAGCCGCGGCCGACGATGCGGGGCTCGCGGGCGCGGTCTGAGCTGCCGAGGCTCCTGAATCGGCGGACGCGCCCTTTGCCGAGCTCAGGGAATCATTCAGGATGTTTTTTAGTCCAAGCGGCGTGCAATAAGATGCATATTGCAATAGCGCACGCTCGGCCAGAAAATAGCTAAAACCGGTTTGCCCTGGTGCGACTGAAAATGTCTGCGACACCAACGTTTGATATGATTTTCCCATGTAGGTCTTCACAGTTTCACTGAAAAGACCAATATCTGGAGAAACCAGAACGGTGTTATCGTAATTGTCGTTTAACGAAGTAAGAAAATCAAGAGACACCGCCGTCGTTGCAATAGCAGTGCCCGACAAATTAAAAATCCCCTGTAAGGCTGTCACGAGTGTTTTTCCGGTATTTGCATCTTTGAGTGCCATCTGGCGAAGGTCCTGCGATACCTCTGCCCTCGTAAAATATTGTTCGCACACCATGTTGGTCAAATTTACGCCTGCTTCAAAAAAACCACGAATGAAGTCATTGCATGCGGCATCTGTTCCATTCGAAGGCATATATTCGCTAGGTCCGCTAGCCTCGACGGGTGCTGCAGCGGGTGCCGCTGCAGAGGCCGACAGACCACCAGACGGAACACGTACGCACTGAGAGGCGCGGGTTTGGAAATATACCAATCGCGCGACAGCGTAATCGAGATTACTGGGTTCCCCTTTGCGCGGACGTTCCGCGGCAGGCACATCGAGCATCCAATAATTATCCGTGTATTGTTTTTGATAGACGGCGTTCGGCGCGTAAGTCTGCCCATAGAATTTTTCAGTTATGGCATTCATCCAACCGCAAGAATTCAGGAATACTAATGTCGCAACTATTAATATTATCCGCTTCATGCAAACCCCTGTCTATTGGCATCATCTTTATTGATTTATCCGACCTTCACCGATTGAAGGAAAAATATATACAAATAACATGACATCTTTTACTCGGCACATCGAATTTATAGTGTGCCGCATACTCAGCCACCACACTCCAACCTACCGTTAATCTATTACGACGCCACTAAAAATGCGGACGACTTCCATCTGACGCCACTCTTTGTTTCTCAGTGGTCAGATCAATCTTGCGGCACCCAGAGTGAAAAATATCAAACCGGACGGCGCATGGTTAAGTTCGTCACTACCTTCATATGGATAGAGCACGTTCGCGGATTTTTCAAGCATTTTCTACGCACCCACAATTCAATAGCGCACTTTTTACCTATACTCGTTTTAAGTGCCTTCCGAACAAAATAGCTGGCGGCACATTGATCTATCCATATTGCACAAATGCATCTCTTTCGAAACTCTTACATGCGAGAATTCGGAATTCTGCTCATTCAAACACGCACCGCTAGCATGGTCTCCCGAAGTAAGAGCGAAATGGTACATATCTGCAGTGTGAAGATCAGGTCATGTGTGGATGTCCCCGGTGCCCTAGAGACCGTTTCTAAAAGACCCCGAGGGGCCTGTTAACCTTTCCGACAAATTGTTAACCTTGGCCATCTGAACAACGGGAACCAAGGGGATGGGCGCGCCGATCCGCGTGGGCGTGCTCAACCGCATGGTCGCGCTCGCCTGCCCGCACACCGTTCGCATTACCTGAATTCAGCACAAAATGACCAACTTCACCATCAAATTCGATCTATGCAACAACGTATGCAGATGCGCGAGCATGTTTTGAATGACATGGCGCATGATAGCCACGCCGAAAATGAAATCCGCGCCGATCTACCTACCGACCATTTATTGATGAACGCCGGAACCACGTTTACACGTTACCGAGTGACGGGGTCCCCAGATGGTCGTTCGAATCAAGCCAGTCGGGATAGCCGATACGCACCGGCAGCCGTTCGATTTCATATCGTTCGGCAGATGCGGAAAACTCAGCCAGTCGCGCCCACGTTGCCCCTTCCCGCGCGCCGTAAAGGATCAAGGTGTCGGCGGACCAAAACGTTTCGCGAAACCATAATTCGAACGGGTCAAAGACTTCGTGCTGCCAGAGGTTTTCGAGGTCGGGATACACCAATTGATGTCCGGGCAGGTTCAGCGAATCAATCCAGCCGCCCTGCACTTTTCGCGGTTGGCAGTCGATGCACTGCAGGAGGTCCCTGCATTCATCACCTCGATACGCAACAGCCACGGCGATGGTATTCGCGGTCACGACGACCCGGATTGCCGGGTGTAACTTCGAGAGTCCGAATTCGGTCGACGTCTTGCGCTGATCGACTGGCCGTACTTCACCTACCCACGCGGAAATGTGCGTGAACCAATCAAACACGGCGCGCCGACAGGATGAGCAACGCCGCTGTTCGTTCAGCGTCTCACTCGCTTTCCATTTGTAGCCAACCGACTCATATTTACTGGCCCCGCGTACGCGTCTGCATCTGCGCACACGCTGTAGCGAAATGCGCTGCTCGGAAAATGCAGCGTGAGATTGGTAGCGGCGCGTTCGCCGCTGTCGTAATTTAAATAGCATGGCGCTCGTTAACGTCCTTCTGCTGTTCGACGCTTTCCAGCAGAGTGGCCTGGCTGGCGACGGCATCGAGCATCATCCGTCACCCTCTCTCCGAAACCCGAACGGATTTAATATCCCTGCGCTTTTCTATCAGGTTGCGAAATGATTCACGCACGGCTGCGCCGTCAGGAATCGCACGAAGGTGTGCTATCGGGCGCACCGCATCAAATCCGACTACGGTCACGTTGGCGCGTCCAACGATCCTGAGCCAGACTGGCTGATCGAGAACCACGTCCTTTACACGGTACAGTTCGATTTCGTGAAACTTCCTCGACAGCACGCCGAAGCTGTATTTATAGCGTTCGCTCGTCAGTGTGTAGGACCAGCAGCGAACGTTCAGGTAAGCCCATCCGGCGATGAGCACCGCGATAGCCGCCACGATGTAGCTGATGAAGTTTCCACCGTTGAGTCCGGCAAAAATTCCGATGGCAAAGACGACCAGGCACGACACATAAGTCCGGAAATTGACCCACTGCGAAGGGTGTCCAGCCCAGATTTGAACCTCGTTGGTGCTGTTCATATTGGCGTGCCCGTTCACTAGCGCAGCGACGCAACTGCGTCCTGGCAGTCTTCCGATAAGCCCCGGTTAAATGCAAGGAACGTCATCAGGTTAACGACTGACTTCTGAAGCTGCTCCTTACCCGGTGATGTAGCACAGCGCTCGGCGACCGCGTCTGAGCCGTCCCGCTGAATTCCCGCACGAAAAGAGTCGGTCATCTGCTTTTCGGTGTCGCTCAACTGGGAGCGCACCTGGGCTGCATGGGCCGGGTCCGTATATTCGGTGAGATGGACCAGTGCCGCGCCGCATATCCTGGTTGCCGTAACGTACTGCTCGCACGCGGGCGGTATTTCCTGCGCGTGCACGGTGCCCAGCACCAGCCACGTGGCAGCGGCTGCGCCGTATTTCAAAAATGAACTGTTCATTTTTCCCTGTTGCCCGTGAATAGACGTGTGAATAAAAAGCGCCGACAAGAGTCTGTCGGCGAAACGGTCCCGACCTCCGAGGGCTATCTGACCTGCCGGAACCGTGAAACGAAATCAGCGCTGCCTGGATTCGTCACCTGCGCTATAAAAATCATCTAGCGAAAGAAGTATTCCTTGCGGCGCGGGCGCTTCCTGTGGCACAGGCACACGGCGGTGAATCGACGGCCTTAGCTCAAGATTTGGCGTGTCCGTCTCCGGGAACTTCGCCGGGTCGATCAGCAGGAAGTCCGCACCTGGAACCTCGGCAAATACGAGCGCATGCATCGCGAGTGCTTCGCGGATTTTTTCGACCAGGAACGCCGGGAAATTGCCGGTGAAGTGCGCGATCTCGCTTTGCTTGATCCAGGCGGCACGTGGACGCCCCGCTGTCTCGTGATTCGCAAGGATGGCCCGCACAACGATTCCCACCACGACATCTACAGATTCCATTTCGATATCCCGATAAAAAGTTGCGATTGCTAGTCGGGTTGCCTAGCCGCTCAACCATTCGCGCATATCCAGATATGCGTTCTGCGTTGCACGAACCTTGGCTGAAGTGCTGGCCTACATCACCACGCGACGTCCAACGCCATACGCCAGTCACAAATCGAAGTGCGCACCCATCAATGCCATTTTGGCATATTATGCCATGACAATCTGGTCATTCGCGGGAAGTCGTGTTGTCGATCAAAGTCTTGAAATATGACAAATCGACATGCTCCCGAGGAAGACACTCGCCTTGCCGCGAGGATAGGCCCCGCAATTGCCGAGCGCAGGCGCGCTCTTGGTTTGACGCAACTACAATTTGCCGAAATGATCAGCCTCGGGCAGGAGGCCGTTAGCCGCATGGAACGAGGTGAGCGTGGCGTGTCCGCGCAGCGGCTTCAGAAAATTTGCATCGCATTGAATTGTTCAGTGGACGAGCTTTTGCAACAGGGACCGAAGACGGACGACGATAAGAAAGACGAGCACGTGGCGGCGGTCGCGATTGCGATGCGCGATCTGACCAACGACGAGCGGCTTGCTGTCGTCAAAATCGTTCAGCAGGTGTCGGACGTGCTGACACAGCAGCGGCTGGAATTAAAAGCCTCGCACGTGCCCAAGATGAAGACCACTCCCGGGCAAATGAAAAGACCCAAGGATGCGGCTCGCAGAGTTTCCGCGGCAAACAAGACAAAAAAATAGGCCCGTTCGGCTACCTGATTTACAACAGCTACCCTCCGGCTACGAGATAGACGCTAGGAGGCTTTTCGGTACTGGCGTAGGTCCAGGCAGCCTCCCCGTTACCAAGTTCCTGGCGCAGATGCTGGGCGACCTGCGCAACCGAAAGGCATTCTGCAGCAGGACGTTGCCGACAGACTGAATCGCCCACAGGCGTTCGTGTCGAAATACGAAAGCGGGGTGCGGAGACTGGATATGATCGAATTTCTCGACGTGGTGGCCGCGCTTGAGGCCGATCCGATTCAACTGCTGAAGCAGTTCATTGCCCTAGCTGACAGGGCTAAAACGACGCGGCGGTGACTGAGCATCGCGCCCGCGACTACTGCCTTCGCACGGCAGCGGTCACAGGTTCAATCCCTGTACCACCCACCAGAATTACCGCCGATGCCTCTGGAAGCGCATCCGGTGCTGGTTTGGCCGACTGTTCCGGCCAACGCAAGGCTTCTGCTAACTCGACACGAAAAAGCCCTGCACTCGCGGTTTTTTTGTTCGCACATATCTTAATCCGCCTCGCCGTTATCTTCCTACCAAGCTTCGAGCCAACTGGTGTGCTCACTCTCGTTGCCCTTGTCGATGGCCTCATATAAGCCCCCAGCAGCAACCGCGCCAGTCGACGCCACAAGAGTACCGGGGGCAAATCCGCTAACGCTAAAGTTCCCACTGGCGGCGCCGTAATAGAACAAATGATCAATCGATATCCCCTACACCGCAAGAGCAAATCATGGTGAAAGTCACTTCATCTCTCGAAAAATGGTCATGGATAGCCGGGATCATCGGAGCCGTCTGCGCCTGTTTGAGCATACTATTGGCGGTTTGGAATCCATTTTCCTCCAGCGTAAAAATCCCAACCGTACCATCCACTCACTCGATAAGCTTTGGCAGGGGAGCCATAATAATACAAGGTAACGGCAATACAGTTACAACCCCACCAGCTAGCAGTAATGCCGCCACCACTCCACCGGTTACATCAGCGCAAAGAGACGAAGCATCTCGATTTTACTCTATTAATATCGCCGATCAAACGCTCGCGCTTCCAAGTGAACCACGCCACATGGTTCACTACCCACAGATTAGCGGAAATATCCCTCACGACATGCTGGCTCGCGCCAATCATTTTCTTAAGAGAGTGGCACTCACCGAATATGAACGCTACAAAAACAGGGAAGATGTTCGAATTTCATATGACATCGGATTAAAGGATTTCAACTTGATAGGTGTAAACTATGAAATATTTGCGAACAATACCATGGCTGCGCATCCGATCACCAGTACTGATGCCGTGACACTGGACATCGAATCAGGCTCGGGAGTTACGCTTAAAGATTTACTTTCCCCAAATTACATTGGTGAAATTAGTAAAATCATCCATGCAAAACTAGTTGAACTGGATCAATATTACCCATGCGAGAAAGATGTGGATAAAAATACACAAGAAGCCGTGGAAATGATCGAGCATGTTATATCCGAGGACACGGGACATTCTGCCAACACATGCTTCAACTCCATAACATCAGACAGCCAGTATTATCTAACAGATACGTCGATTGTCTTTGTTTTTCCAAAGTACAGCATTGCTCCGGGAGCTGAAGGGGATATTGAAATTCCAATTAATTTCAAAGAAATTCAATATTTGATTAAACCAGACGGCGCGCTGCGACGCTTCTTATAGAAATAATCTGATTCGCTATCTACAAGCATCACTTCATCTATGATTTATCAGATACAATCATAGATGATCCGATTATCGTTGCAAGCACTGCGGCTTCAAATGCTCTTAAGAGTTTGGTAAGCGCGGAAGATCGCCTGCTAGCCATGCCATCACACGCTCATGCCGATTCAAGCTGACATTCGGCTCACGATCCAGCCTGATGCACTCTCCAACATGTGCCGGATTGCAAAGCGCACCCAAGACGGCTGAATCTTGCTTCTGAATCGTTACTAACTGTTCAGAAATCTCCGTGTCAGAAAGCAACTTCGACTTTGCCAGAAGGCCGTCGTAAGCATCGCGTTGTGCTGCTGCCAACATCTGTTTGACTGCGGGCTGATACACGATTACGAATATCGTGATTCCGCAAAGCGACGTTGCGATCAAGTATTGCAGCCAATTCGGAACGTTGGCGAAAACGGACGCACCGAGAAAAAGCTGTGCGAACGATGTCCCTCGATCAATGCGGCCTAGCAAGGTAGACGTCATGCGCTCAAGCCGAGCCGAATAACCGAGCTGAAAAATCAACTCGTCGCGCTCCACTTCCTACCCCTTCGACTTGGGACTAGGAGTAGGTGGTGGTTTTACTGGCGGTACTGACTGACGCGACACGTGACCAGGCTGCACCGTTCGGTCACCGGGCTTGGGCACGGGTGCCCGCAGAGCGTGATCGAACGTCGGCGTGCCGGTTGGTTTCTTCGGAGTTGCCATGGGCTTTCCGGTTGATTTAGTTGTTGATATGCATCGCCGAGCCCACTGCCTCATTTCGGGGGAGGTGATTTCTGAGGCGGCGGATTCGGATTTGTTTTCGGGGCTGGCACCGGCTGCCGAGGTACATGAACTCGGCCAGGCAACGGCGTGCCTTGCTGGCCTGGCTGAGGCGTCGTCGCCCGCAACACTTGTTCGAGGCGTCTATTCCCGAGATTTGAGTTGTTAGCAGTTGCCATTGATCTTCACTGTAGATTTTGCGGGCACTGGGAATCCTATCATGCGAAATCCGCCCCTACACGACCGGCAACAGAAATTGCACCGCCGCCCTCCCGAGTGCGTGGAAAACACCCACGGCGAACGAGCACTTGCAGCGCGCCGCTATAGCCATCGATGACGATGCGCATTATCAGTGCATACCAGCATATTTTGACGATGTGGAGATCATTTTTGCCGGGGAGGAACGCATGGGCCTGTTCAAACTAACGCGCGACCGCGACAAGTGGCAGGCACGTGCATTAGATACCACCAAACCACCAAGGACGAGGTACCGGACAAGCTCCCTTGAAAGCCGTATCGGTCCAAGCAACAGGCGCATGTATGCCCGTTGCTTTGGGCGTCCTGGATGGTACGTCCGCGCGTCGCCTGATCGAAGTCGGCGAGCCGTCAACGATGGCGCCGACGCGTCGCGCACGATTGTCCCATGCAACGATTTTTGTATGTGGTGCATGGAAGCAAACTCTAAGTGTTCGCGATGGGTGAAAAATCGTCGGTCGACAGAAAGCGGTCCAGCCGCTTTTGAGCGTTCTCGATGATGTGACGAGGAATACTTTCCAGTTGCCTGTCGTGGATCGCAAGCACCTGCTCTATCGCCGTGCAACCGTCGCCGGAAATGTCGCAGACTCCATTTCCTTTACCGCGCACTGCACTGCCCTGTAGCGCGGCCTCGGCGGCGCGGAACACATCGAGATCGACACGACCGGTCGTGGTTTCGTGCACGAAGTACGACATGTATATCGCATGAAAGAGTCGGCCAACCGTATCGCGGCTACCCTGGCCTCTCCTTAGCGTAACGAGCGCGAGGTGACATTCGAGCGACGTTTGACGAGCGACATGCGCTGCCAGCGGCAGGAGCATTTCCTTGCTCATTGGCTTTTTGATTTGACGGGCGGCAGACTTGCGCTGCTTCACAGTGTTTCCAAGAAATTTCGACAGATGCAGATTTTCGCACAACGCGATAAAGACTTACGCCCCTCGCCACGACATCACGTTCAACCATGTAATCATGGCCCGCTTGCACATCATCTGATGATCCGGAATAATCAAACCAAGAAATCTTTAAATCTTTATCGATGTTTACATGATTATTCTCATCGGGGCAGAAAAAGGCGGATCGGGAAAAAGTACGATTGCAACCAACGTGGCTGTTCACCTGGCGAAGCAAGCAGTAGACCTTGTTCTTGTCGACACTGATGCACAAGCTACATCCGCGCGCTTTGTAGAGCGCCGTGACGACACGCAGGCTCAACCATCCATCCCTTGCGTACAGAAGACAGGTGACGTTTCATCAACGCTTCGCGATCTCAGCCGCCGCTATCAGGTCGTCATCATTGATGCCGGTGGCCGTGACTCTCGCGAAATGCGTTCAGCAATGGCAGTAGCCGACCTGATGCTCATCCCTACCAAGGCGTCGCAGGCCGACCTCGAAACGCTGCCTAAAGTCAACGACCTGGTCAGCCTGGCGCGCGGACTCAACCCGGAATTAAAAACAACTGTCGTGCTTTCCGGAGCACCGACCAACCCCAGCATCCGTGAAGTGCAGGATGCACGCGAATTATTCAGCCAGTTCGACCAGTTGACACTTGCAGATACAACCATCTGCGAGCGCAAGGTGTACCGTGATGCGCTGCTGGCAGGGCGGGGAGTTGTGGAGCTTGGCAACTCGCAGGCGCGTGCTGAAATTCAGCTTCTGAGCCAGGAATTCTTTGAACTCGACCTTGCGTAAAGGGACCACAAATGAACACCAGCAAATTCAAACTGTCCCCTGCCCGTCCAAGCGCTGAACCGGCATCAGCTAGCAGCATTGCCGAATTCGCAGGCGCTGCGGCAATGGTCGCATCGCAGGCTGACGCAAAGCCAGCGCGCATGTTCCGGCTGAACCTGGACATTGACGCCGACCACCACCGCCGCCTGAAAATCAGGGCCATCGAAGAAGACGCATCCGTGTCCGACATCATCCGCAAACTCGTTGCGGGCTACCTGGGTAGCTGAGCCGATCCCGGAGCATGAACAAGGCGTACCCCGAGCGGTACGCCTTTTTTCCGCCTGCAAATCTTCATTTAAAGATTTGATGACTTGTGTAGATGATGTTCTGAGCATTTCATGTTTTGAGCAGATGTTGACTTGCGCAAATCCTGATCTCTGCAAATCCTGATTTCAGTCTTTCATGTTCTAACGTTCTACGCATATGTTGATTCCTACATTTGCAGATTCCTGCATCTTTATTTCTTTAAATCAATAGACTAAGCTTGCCGGGTCCACAACCGGAGACACCAGATGGCACCGAGCCGCAAGACGCCCAGCACACCGGCAAGCAAAACAGGCAACCGCATCAAACCGGACCAGGCGCGTGTCAGCACCGATGGAACCATCGTCAAACCTGATCAGAAGCACGTTAAAGCGCCCGGAGCAGCCAGCAAGGTCGCCGCACCCGGAAAGGCCAGCAAGCCCGCCACGAAACCGCGTAGCCTGCTCGCACGTAGCAACCTAGACGAAGTGCCCGTCTCGAAGCACGTAAGAGCGCCGACCAAAGCTGTGCCGTCGATCCTCCAGTCGCTCGATGCATGGGCACCCGACGAAACTCCGGGCGATCCAAAGCCACTCAACCTTTTGGTAGAGGCAGAACTGCATAGGCAGTTCAAGGCGTATGCCGTGATACACGACACGACTATTTCACGGCTGCTGAGGGCGCTGATTGCGCGCGAGCTGGATAGCGAAGGGGCGTGATCGGTGAAACAGGCGCTGCGGCTGCGCAGGGGCCGCACAGGCGGTTCGTAGCCGCCAGTTAACGGGGTAGCCCAAGCTGACGCGAACAAAGCCGACTGGCGGGATATTTTTTGTGCTTTCTCGAAATCCTAGCAGATTTTCCAGGATTTCGAGGACTACGAACCATTGCCACGCAATTTGTGCGCCTGAAGTTCTGTGCACCCGAATTTCTGCGTTTCCCGTCAGAATTTCAGGCAGGCCGCTTTTTTAAAGCCCGAAGTCGGTAGCACGGAATTCGTAAAAACTCGGCCTGCTTCCGTCTGGCAAAGTCTTCTGGTCGGTCACCGAATTGCGAGGACCCAGTTTCACCAGGCCGGATGCACGCAGGGCATTGTGAAAAACAATCTCGCCGTGCCTGGTCTTGAGCGCATCGAACGATGCCCGGTTGACCAGGATTTTGAGCGGTTTGCCCCGCGCGGTGTAAAGGTAGCCGAAGGCCTCAGGCTTTTTCACGGAGTCCGCGTACGGAATGATTTCGGCCTTGCGGCTGGCGATCAGCGCGCGCACTTCCTCGATGATCGTTTGCTCGGGCGACTTCACCAGTGTGACGTACGTGGTCAGCCAGCGCCTGAAGCATTCTCGCAGCGCACTGGTGATTTCCTCCTCCGTCAGGCCGAGCACGCCCGCCCTCGTGGCAATGAAGCCTGCAAATGTCGCAAGGGCGAAATGTCCGATCACGCGCGGGAGAACGTTGTTTGAACGGTCGTACTCGCTGCCTTCGACAATCGCATGGCCGGTTTTCTGCATGCGCCGCCGGTATTCAGTCCGTAACTCGTCCAGATTCCCAGCCAGGTAACTGACGAACTGCGGCCACGCGATGCCGTGATTTTCACGCAGCGTATTATTCAGTTTCCGCACGAAAGCCGCACTGCTCCTTTCGCCGTGCCGTTCTTCCACGACCCCGGCGGGAGGGTTGCCTGCCGGAATAGTGATGCAGCGCGCGACCTGCCCACCATTGGGCGAATGACCGGCTGTGCGCATCAGGTCGAAGGTGCTGACCTCGCCGGACACCAGCGTCACCGTTGAGACCGGTGCTGCTACAGCAAGCCTGCCGCTCGATGTAGCGCGCTGCCGGGTAGCACCGTTTCCAAAATCGTAAGTGAGAGCACCCAGGTCCTGCACCTGCGCCTGGCCGATCTCGTCAAGCACCAAAGGTTTATCACTGCACTGGCCTGCAGCAACGATCAGGCCGCTGCGCGTGCCGTTCCAGGTCGGCAGCTCCTGCGGATCGGTCATCAGTGCCTGGGCCAGGCGCAGGGCGCTGCTTTTCCCAATGCTGGATGGGCCCACAAACGCCACAATGAACGACGATGAATGGCCGAACGGCTTCAGCAGCGCCGACGCGAACCCAAAGCACGCGGCAGCCACCAGCACCGGATTGCCTGCAAGGTTGCGGGTAAAAGCGGGCCACTTTTCCGGATCGCCACGCTGGCTGGCCGTGGCTGGGACGGTGCGTCTGACCTGGACAGCGCTGTCCTGGGCGTACATCGTATTGCCGAAGACGTACGCGCTGCCGCCCTGCCGCGGAATCCAGCCGTCGCGCTCGACGCGAACGATGTGCGGCGTTCTCGGGAATGTCGCAAACAATTTTACAAGCTGTCGTGCAGCCGCTTCGCCTGCAGGCGGAGATTCCATTCCGGCCTCGACCAGAAATTCCTTGAGTTTCTTCGGCTTGTCCAGCAGCCCTATCGGAATCTCGACGGTTTGGGAACCGACAATCGTTGTGATTTCAACCAGATGCGCCGGACGACGGCCATCGGTGTCCGTCACGAACGCTTTCCATTCGATGGGCGAGCAGATTTTGGCAACCGTGCCATCGGCAGCGCGGGTATATAGATTGCCGTCAGCGTCGGTCTCAAACTCCCGGCTCGGTGCAGATGGCTCTTTAGCCGATTCCTTTGCGGCTGCAGTCCTTTTAGCCGGTTCCTTTGCGGCAGGATTTGCAGGAACCCGCTTTATGGGCGGCGCAGCCCTTTTATCATCTGATTTCGACATGATTTTTCTTCCAATAGTTTAAAAATTGAAATGTTCGACATGATGATTCCTTTGATGAACGACGTTTAGATAACCCCTGTCACAGGACAGCACCCAGCCTGTGCCAGAAAGGCACAATCTGAAAGCCGACAGGACACCATTCCGCATGCTGGATGCGGAGAGATGGACAGCACAGGTTTTAACTTGGCAGGTTGCTTCAGCCGCCCCACTGTTGGGCAGCAGGCTAAACTATTGCCGGTCCGAAGAAAAAAGGCAAGCGAATTCTGCAACTAAAAACCAGGTGCCCGGACTGGTCCATGTTAATCCGGACTTCACACACCGAGGCTAATTGCACAAAACGTCAGTTAATGCTTTGATGATTAACTGACGTTTTGTGCAGTGAGTATACAGAACGGATCGGTGGATTAAACAAAAGGGCGGTCAGGAATATCGGCACATTTCCTGGAGCCTGAAAAGAAAAACGCCGTCTGGATTTGTTTCCAGACGGCGCTCGAAACTGCAACCTGCTGCGCAATTACAGCACCGATACGCGGTTCAGTTTTTCAACGACCGATTTATCCAGATGCCCATAGTTTTTCTGGATGATTTCAACACTGGTGCCGGTCATCCTTGCGATGGTAAAGACATCAACGCCGACCTTGATTGCCTCGCTGATGTACGTATGCCGAAAACAGTACATCACCGCGTCCGGAAGTTCTGCCACAGCGCGCGTTTCACGGAATGCCTTGCCCCATTGCGGAGCCGTCCAGCGGCCCTCGTCTGGGTTCTGGAACATGGGCGCATCGCCGATTCGGTTTTTAACCTTATCCGTAAAGAATGTCCGCGCCTGGTCGGACACGTGTACCTCGCGCAAGCCGGTCTTGCCGTTGAGTGTCAGGATACCCGTACTGCGATTGAAGCTCGAAACGTTCGCCTTTGCCATTTCACCGGGGCGCGCGCCCGTCAGCAGCAGGGCCTTGGCAAGCTGATGCAGTTCAGGCTGCATTGCATCCAGCAGGCTGCGGCGTTGCTCAACCGTCAGCAGCCCATCACGTTTTCGGCTTACACCGGGAAACCGGTTGATGGATTTCCAGCCCGCATCACTGGACACGAGTTTCAGCTTTTTCCAGCCGTAATTCAGCGCGGCTTTCAGTGACTTAAGGTTACGGTTAGCGGTCTCCTTGGCGAGTCGGCGCAATTCGTCGGCTTCCTCGTCCTCGTCTTCTTCGGCTTTGGCAAGTGCAACATCAACCATAGCGTTACGCCAGTCCTGAACGTCTTTGGGTACCAGCTTCGCCAGTTCGATTGCACCGAAAGGCTGGTCATACACCAGACGTTCAAACCGCTTCCGGGGATCGTAGGCAGCTATCTCGTCTTTCTCACGCGCAAGGTTCTCGACGTATATCCGGCAGACATCAGCAACCGTCTTTTTCTCGTGCCTCACGCCCGATTTCAGGTCATCTGCCCATTGCATGACCTTCCTGCACGCTTCGTCGTAATCCAGGTCCAGTTCATTGCCAAACGCCTGGTGCAGGTATTTCCCGCCCTCCTTCGGCACACGCCCAATCCACGTACCTGCGCCCGAGTCCAGCCGCCGGTAGCCGATGTGCACCCCCTGGTTAAGGCGCACGAAATATGGATCGCGGCGCGGTTCGTACCTGCTGCGCGCTGTTCTGGTCCTGAGGTTGATTTCCTCACGAGTTGCCATATGAATCCCCTTTCTCAGAATCCGTACGTAAATGGTAACGCTGGAACAACGATACCACCTTGTACAGCAGGGATTTCAGGAAATCTCCGTACGGAATTAATACGGAAATGACGTTCTGTGCAGCACACTGACCCCACAGCCACGAAAGGCAGTTATTCCAATAAAAATCAGTTACTTATGCACAAAACGTGAACACTCTCCGCGCCTTAAAAAAGCCCATTTTTTGCCCTCGGTGGGCATGAATCGACCGAACATTGGGATCCCGGAATTTTGGTCACGTCATGACTGACATAAAACCGCAATATTGTACCGTTACCGGGATACCGTCGCACTTTTGAAAGCACCGTTACAACAGCGCTTTCACATAAGGCTTTACTCGGCGTAGAAATTCTGCGCGCCGGCAAAATTATCGAACTTCGTGAATTGACCGTGGAACGTGAGTCGAACGGGACCGATCGGGCCGTTACGCTGCTTACCGATGATGATTTCCGCGGTGCCCTTATCAGGACTGTCCGGGTTGTAGACCTCGTCGCGGTAGATGAACAGGATCACGTCGGCATCCTGCTCGATAGCGCCGGATTCGCGCAGGTCCGACATGATCGGACGCTTGTTCGGACGCTGTTCCAGGCCCCGGTTCAACTGCGACAACGCGATCACCGGCACGTCGAGTTCCTTGGCGAGACTCTTGAGCGAACGCGAGATTTCCGAGATTTCGGTGGCTCGGTTTTCGCCGGATGACGACCCGCTCATCAGCTGCAAATAGTCGATGATGATCAGGCCCAGCTTGCCGCACTGGCGCGACAGCCGGCGCGCCCGCGAGCGCAGTTCCATCGGATTCAGACCGCCGGTTTCGTCGATGAAGATTTGCGCTTCGCTCATCTTCTGCACGGCGTGCGTCAGCTTCGGCCAATCCTCGTCGGTCAGGCGGCCCGTGCGCATGCGGTGCTGGTCGAGCCGGCCCACGGAGCCGAGCATACGCATGGTGAGCTGGGTGCCCGGCATTTCCATGGAGAACACCGCGACCGGCAAACCGTATTCGACGGCGACGTACTCGCCGATATTCATCGAGAACGCCGTTTTACCCATCGACGGACGGCCCGCCACGATGATCAGTTCGCCGCCGTGCATGCCGGAGGTCATCCGGTCCAGGTCGACGAAGCCCGTCGGCGTGCCGGTCACGTCGCTCGGATTGGCGGTGTGGTACAGCGTGTCGATCCGCTCGACCACCTGGGTCAGCAAAGGCCCGATTTCCAGAAAGCCTTGTGTGCCGCGTGCGCCGTCTTCGGCGATCGAAAACACTTTCGATTCGGCCTCGTCCAGCAACTGGCGGACTTCCTTGCCCTGCGGATTGAAGGCGTCGGCCGAAATTTCGTCGGCCACGGACACCAGACGCCGCAACACGGCGCGATCGCGCACGATTTCCGCGTAACGGCGGATATTCGCCGCGCTCGGCGTGTTTTGCGCCAGCGCGTTCAGGTACGCCAGCCCGCCGACCTCTTCCGCCTTGCCCGAGGTGCCGAGCGCCTCGTAGACCGTGATCACGTCGGCCGGACGCGTTGCCGCGATCAGCTTGCCGATGTGTTCGAAGATGATGCGGTGGTCATAGCGATAAAAGTCGCTTTGCGACAGGAAGTCGGCAATGCGGTCCCACGCGGCGTTGTCGAGCAGCAGCCCGCCCAGCACCGATTGCTCGGCCTCAATTGAATGCGGCGGGACTTTCAGCGACTCGATTTGGGGGTCTTTGGACGGTGCGTTCATGGGATGGAATTATCGGGCAAATGGTACCCATCGGGTACAAACCGGCCAACAAAAAAGGCAGGGGCCGGTCACCCGGCCCCTGCCCTTCGCCAGTCAGACTACCTGGCAAATGCTACTGCGATGATGCTTAGACGTGTTCGCCCAGCACCGACACCGTCACGTCGACGAGGACGTCGGTGTGCAGCGAGATTTGCACAGCGTGGTCGCCGACCAGCTTCAGCGGGCCTTCCGGCAGACGCACTTGCGCCTTTTCCACTGCGAAGCCTTGCTTGACCAGTGCGTCAGCGATGTCGGCGTTCGTCACCGAGCCGAACAGACGGCCGTCGACGCCAGCCTTCTGGCTGATCTGGACCGTCGAGCCTGCCAGCTTTTCGCCTTGAGCCTGAGCTGCTGCCAGCTTTTCAGCGGCAACCTTTTCCAGTTCTGCGCGGCGGACTTCGAATTCAGCGATAGCGTCTTTCGTTGCGCGGCGTGCGTGCTTGTTCGGGATCAGGAAGTTACGTGCGTAACCGTCCTTCACCTTGACGATGTCGCCCAGGTTGCCCAGGTTGACGACTTTTTCCAGAAGAATAACTTGCATTCTGATTGCTCCTTGTCGCGTCGTCGGGTTAGGCCTTGTGCTGGTCGGTGTACGGCACCAGCGCGAGGAAACGAGCGCGCTTGATTGCCGTATCCAGCTGGCGTTGATAGTGCGACTTCGTACCCGTGAGACGCGCCGGCGTGATCTTGCCGTTCTCGCCGATGAAGTCCTTCAGCGTTTCGATGTCTTTGTAGTCGATCTGGTCGACACCAGCTGCCGTGAAACGGCAGAACTTCTTGCGCTTGAAGAGCGGATTTTGTTGCTGACGACGCTTGTCGAATTTCTTACCAGTCGGGCGGGGCATGTTCAGTCCTTTCCAATGTCCTGCAATGCTGTGATGTGAAATACCAGGGTTCTTGCGTTGCGGCTTTTCTTTGCCAGGAAACCGGTGAAGAGCGTTTCGACGCCCATCGCACAGTTTTCCAGCTTGCCGCTCGCCTCGCCGGCCGCCACCGCCGGCATCGTCAGTTCAACTTGCCGGGCAATGCCGGCTTCGACGACTTCGGTGCGGTGTTGCAACGTACAGCTTGCGATCGGAACGCCGGCGGGGGTGTACCGCACCGGTTCGCGTTCGACGACGCTGGCTGTGAGTTGCAGCCGATTCACGAGAGCGACGCTTTACCTGGTAGCTTAAATAGTGTGTCTTAAGCCTGCGCTTCGGACGGCTGCGTAGCAGCTGCCTTCTTGGCTTCTTCGCGCTGCACTTCCTTCATCATCGGCGACGGGCCGGTTTCGGCCTTCTTCATCTTGACGATCAGGTGACGCAGAACCGCGTCATTGAACTTGAATGCGTGTTCCAGCTCGTCGAGCGTGGTTTGGTCGCATTCGATGTTCAGGCAGACGTAGTGAGCCTTCGCGAGTTTCTCGATCGGATAGGCCAGTTGGCGACGGCCCCAGTCTTCGATACGGTGGATCTGGCCACCGTGCGACGTGATCGTGGTCTTGTAGCGCTCGATCATGGCGGGCACTTGCTCGCTCTGATCGGGATGCACAATAAAGACGATTTCATAATGACGCATACACACTCCTTGTGGATTAAAGCCACCCGGGCGTCTGGACCGGTGTGGCAAGTGAGAAGCCGAAGATTGTAGCCCGAATGGGGACGGGTTGCAAGCCATCCCGTTAATCGGGCGCCTGATTCGGGTGTGTTTTCAAGGGTTTAGCCCCTTGGCGGCGGCGGGCGCCCCTAATACGTGCTGCGGTTCCAGTAATCCTTGCTGGCGTAGACCTCTTTCAGATAGTCGATGAAGTAGCGCACCTTGGCCGGCACGTAACGCTGCTGCGGGTAGACCGCGAGGATGTCGTAGTCCGGCAGCGCGAATTCGTCGAGCACCGTTTCCAGCTCGCCGCGCGCGAGCTGCTGCTGGATTTCCCAGGTCGAACGCCAGCCGAGCCCCAGCCCCTCCGATACCCAGCGGTGCAGCAATTCGCCGTCGTTGCAGTCGAGCGTGCCGCCGACCCGCACCGTCGCCAGCTTGCCGTTGCGCCGGAAGTACCAGCCGCGGTTCTGGCCCCCTTGCAGGTTGAAGGCGAGGCAGTTGTGCTGCGGCAGGTCTTCGAGCGTCTTCGGCTTGCCGTATTGGCGGAAATACGCCGGTGTGCCGCACACCACGCGCCGGTTCGAGGCCAGCTTCACGGCCACAAAATTCGGATCGACCGCGCCGCCGATGCGAATCGACAGGTCGTAGCCTTCGCGCACCAGGTCCACGACCCGGTCGGTCAGATTGAACGACAGTTGCAATTCAGGCTTGTCGGCAAGAAATGACGGCGCGAGGGGCGCGACGTGCTTGCGGCCGAAGGCGGCCGGCGCCGACACGATCAGATGCCCGCTCACCGCCCGGCGGCCCGCCGCCAGTTCGTTTTCCGCCTGATCCCACTCCGAGAGCAGGCCGCGGCAACGCTCCAGAAACGCGGCGCCCTCTTCGCTCACCACCAGACGGCGCGTCGAGCGGTACATCAGCTTGACGCCGAGGCGCTTTTCCAGCGCGTCGATACGCCGTCCGAGGATCACCGGCGACACGCCCTCCTCCAGCGCCGCGGCGGCCAGACTGCCGGCGTCGGCGACGCGCACGAAGGTTTCGATCTGCTTGAAGCGGTCCACGTCTCGTCTCCATTGTCGACCACGGTTAGCGCTTCAGCGCTTACTCCGGCCCCACGCAAACGGGTTGCAACCGCCTTGCGTTCGTCGTCATTCCATACTTTTTGTTTCGAAATAAGCGACCCGCACTGATCTTATCAAACCTTTCGGTGAGGCCTAAAGTCCATCTCACCCCCCTCGATCCGCATTCACAGACATTCAGGAGACATTCATGGCCAAGATGAGAGCCGTCGACGCAGCGGTGCTGGTGCTCGAAAAAGAAGGCATCGATACCGCTTTCGGTGTGCCGGGCGCCGCCATCAACCCGTTCTACTCGGCCATGCGCAAGGCAGGCAACATCAGCCACGTGCTGGCGCGCCACGTCGAAGGCGCTTCGCATATGGCCGAAGGCTATACGCGGGCTCAGCCGGGCAACATCGGCGTGTGTATCGGCACGTCCGGCCCCGCCGGTACCGACATGATCACCGGTTTGTACTCCGCTCAGGCCGACTCGATTCCTATTCTGGCTATCACGGGCCAGGCGCCGCGTGCGCGTCTGTACAAGGAAGACTTCCAGGCCGTCGATATCGAATCGATCGCCAAGCCCGTCACCAAGTGGGCCGTCACCGTGCGCGAACCGGCGCTGGTGCCGCGCGTCTTCCAGCAGGCCTTTCATCTGATGCGTTCGGGCCGCCCGGGTCCGGTGCTGATCGACCTGCCGATCGACGTGCAGCTCGCCGAAATCGAATTCGATATCGACACCTATGAACCGCTGCCGGTCTACAAGCCGAAGGCAAGCCGCAAGCAGATCGAAGCCGCGCTCACGCTGCTCAACGATTCGGACAAGCCGCTGATCGTCTCCGGTGGCGGCGTGCTGAACGCCGCCGCGGAAGACCTGCTGGTGGAATTCGCGGAAACGATCGGCGTGCCGGTGATTCCGACGCTGATGTCGTGGGGCGCGATTCCCGACGATCACCCGCTGATGGCCGGCATGGTCGGCCTGCAGACGTCGCACCGTTACGGCAACGCGACGATGCTCGCCTCCGACTTCGTGCTCGGCATCGGCAACCGCTGGGCCAACCGTCATACGGGCAGCGTCGAGGTTTATACCAAGGGCCGTAAGTTCGTGCATGTGGACATCGAGCCGACGCAGATCGGCCGTGTGTTCGGACCGGACCTCGGCATCGTCTCGGACGCGAAGGCCGCGCTCGAACTGTTCGTCGAAGTGGCCAAGGAATGGAAGGCCGCCGGCAAGCTGAAGGACCGCAGCGCGTGGGTTGCGGACTGCCAGCAACGCAAGCGCACGCTGCAACGCAAGACGCACTTCGACAACGTGCCGATCAAGCCGCAACGCGTCTACGAAGAGATGAACCAGGTGTTCGGCCGCGATACGTGCTACGTGAGCACGATCGGTTTGTCGCAGATCGCCGGTGCACAGTTCCTGCACGTCTACAAGGCCCGCAACTGGATCAACTGTGGCCAGGCCGGCCCGCTCGGCTGGACGATTCCGGCTGCGCTCGGCGTGCGTGCCGCGGACCCGCAACGTCCCATCGTGGCGTTGTCCGGCGACTACGACTTCCAGTTCATGATCGAAGAACTCGCGGTCGGGGCGCAATTCAAGCTGCCGTACGTGCATGTGGTGGTGAACAACTCGTACCTCGGGCTGATCCGCCAGGCGCAGCGCGCGTTCGACATGGACTTCTGCGTGCAGCTCGCGTTCGACAACATCAACGCGCCGGAAGTGAACGGCTATGGCGTCGATCACGTGGCCGTGGCCGAAGGCCTCGGCTGCAAGGCGATCCGCGTGTTCAAGCCGGAAGAGCTGAAGCCGGCGCTGCAAAAAGCGCAGTCGATGCTCTCCGAGTTCAACGTGCCGGTGATCGTCGAAGTGATTCTCGAACGCGTGACCAACATTTCGATGGGCACGGAAATCGACGCCATCAACGAGTTCGAAGAACTGGCGGCAAAGCGCGAAGATGCGCCGAGCGCCATCAGCATGCTCGACTGAGTCCACCCAGTCGGCCTGTTTAGTTGACCTGCCTAGTTTGACCCGATCGACCGGGCGGTTCAGTGCGTAGTTCGCACCGCACCGCCCGAGCGAAGTTGTTTCATTGACCGACCAGCGAGACCCCAGCACCATGCCGAAATTTGCAGCCAATCTCACCATGCTGTTCAACGAAGTCCCGTTCCTCGACCGCTTCGTGGCCGCAGCGGACGCGGGCTTTAACGCCGTCGAATTCCTCTTCCCCTATCCGTATCAGATCGCCGAGCTGGCCGAGCGTCTGCAGCAGAATCGCCTGAAGCTCGTGCTGCACAACCTGCCCGCGGGCAACTGGGAAGCCGGCGAGCGCGGCATTGCCTGCCTGCCGGATCGCGTCGGCGAGTTCCAGGAAGGCGTCGGCCGCGCGATCGAATACGCCAAGGCGCTCAAAGTACCGCAACTGAACTGCCTCGTCGGCATTCCCGGCCCGGGCGTCGATGCCGGCCGCGCTCACGCGACGATCGTCGACAACCTGCGCTTCGCTTGCGCCGCGCTGAAGAAAGAAGGCATCAAGCTGCTGGTCGAGCCGTGCAATTCGTACGACATCCCCGGCTTTGCGCTGAACCGTTCGTCCGAAGGGCTCGATGTGATCCGCGCCGTCGGCTCGGACAATCTGTTCCTGCAGTACGACATCTATCACATGCAACGGATGGAAGGCGAGCTTGCCGCCACCATCAGGAAGAACCTGGCGTCGATCGCGCACATCCAGCTGGCCGACAACCCGGGCCGCAACGAACCGGGCACGGGCGAAATCAACTACCCGTTCCTGTTCAACCTGCTCGACTCGCTCGGCTACGACGGCTACATCGGCTGCGAATACAAGCCGCGCACGACGACTACCGAAGGTCTCGACTGGGTGCAGCGCGTGGCCGGCCAGGCACGCGGCGCGGCGCACGTGGCCGCCTGAGCGATCGACTCGCTCTCCTAACGACTCTCTACCCCAACCCACTGGAGACATAGACACATGGCAAAGATCGGTTTTATCGGCCTCGGCATCATGGGCGCGCACATGGCGCGCAACCTCATCAAGGGCGGTCACTCGCTGATCGTGAACGGCGCGTATCCGGTGCCGGAAGATCTCAGCAAGACCACCACGGTGGTGGCGAACTCGACGGCTGTTGCGCAAGCCGCCGACATCGTCATCATCATGGTGCCGGACACCCCTGACGTCGCCAACGTGCTGTTCGCCGACGACGGCGTCGCCAAGGGTCTGACGCAAGGCAAGCTGGTGATCGACATGAGCTCGATCTCCCCGCTCGACACGCAAGCTTTCGCGAAGAAGATCAACGCGCTCGGCGCCGACTACCTCGACGCGCCGGTCTCGGGCGGCGAAGTCGGCGCGCGCGAAGCGTCGCTGACAATCATGGTCGGCGGTCCGGAAAAAGCCTTCGCACTCGCCAAACCACTGTTCGAACTGATGGGCAAGAACATCTCGCTGATCGGCGAGAACGGCGCGGGCCAGACCTGCAAGGTGGCGAACCAGATCATCGTCGCGCTGAACATCGAGGCGGTGGCCGAAGCGCTGCTGTTCGCCGCGCGTTCGGGCGCCGATCCGGAGCGCGTCCGCAAAGCGCTGATGGGTGGTTTCGCTTCGTCGCGGATTCTCGAAGTGCACGGCGAGCGCATGACCAAGCGCACCTTCGATCCGGGCTTCCGCATCGAACTGCACCAGAAGGACCTGAACCTCGCGCTCGACGGCGCGCGCAAGCTCGGCATCGCCCTGCCGCATACGGCGAGCGCGCAGCAACTGTTCAGCGTGTGTGCTGCGAACGGCGGCAAGGCATGGGACCACTCCGCGATGGTGCGTGCGCTGGAAATCATGGCGAACTTCGAAGTGGCTCAGGCGCCGGGTAAGGAAGCGAAGGCCGCTTAAGGCGATTGCGTGAGATCACTGGGCCGCCCCTGGAGCCGTAGCCATACGGCGTAAACGTCGCGACCGGTTTGGGGGCGTGCCCAGTAGCAACAACATCGGTTGCCGTGAGCTTCACGGCAACCGGCAGGTGGGGCGTCCGATGCGGTGCGCGGCACGCGCAACGTATCGGACAAATCGTGCCGCTCTGGGCTGAGAGCGGCAAGTGGGGTCCGCAGCGGCACCCGGCGACGCCGGGGAAGCCTTGGTCGGTCAGACGTCGTCGTCGGGTGTCCGGCTGTCGGATTGCACGGCATCAAATCACAACGCGGCGATAAGGGCAGTGTGCCCCTATCGCCGCGTTTTTTTTATCACAATCACATCGAGCAGCCCCGCCGGCGCGCGCCAGACGACGCACGCGCCTTGCCCGCTCAGTATTTATCGAAGATCGCCTGCAACGCCACCGCTCCCGTGCCGCCGGCCGCGAGGGCCAGCATCAGCAGCACGCGCGCCTTGTACGCGTTGAGCGAACCGGCCGTGACAAAGCCGAGCGCATCGTCCGGCGCCGCGCCGTTGCGCATCACATGGCCCGAGCCGACCCGCGACGAACGCACCACCACCACGCCCTGCGTCACAGCATCGGCAAGCGCCTGTTGCACCGACGCATGGATCGAGCCGTTGCCCGTGCCGGCCACGACGATGCCGCGCACGCCCGCCGCCACCAGCGCATCGACGGCGATCCGCGAAGCCCCCGCATAACTCGTGACGATCTCGACATTGGGCCACTTGGCGCCGATCACAAATTCCGTATCGACGGTATGCGGACGCACGACCTTACGCTGGAATTCGACGCGGCCGTCCTGCACCCAGCCCAGCGCGCCGATTTCCAGAGACTGGAACGCATCGACCGCGTAGGTGCTGGTCTTGACGACGTCGCGCGCGCTATGAATGCGGTTGTTGAACGCGACCAGCACGCCCTGCCCGTGCGCCGCCGCGCTGGCGGCGACCGTCACGGCATTGAGCAGATTCAGCGGGCCATCCGCGGAGAGCGCCGACGAGGGCCGCATCGACGCGGTCAGCACGACCGGCTTGGTCCCTTTGACAGTCAGATGCAGCAGGTAGGCGGTTTCTTCGAGCGTATCGGTGCCGTGAGTAATCACCACGCCGTCGATCTCGTCGCTTGCCAGCAGCGCGTTGACGCGTTGCGCGAGCGTGGTCCAGAGCGCGAGCGCCATGTCCTTGCTATCGATGCTGGCAATCTGCTCAGGCTGGATCTGCGCAACGCCCGACAGCGCGGGCACCGCCTCGAGCAGACGGTCGACGCCGACCACGCCGGCCTGATAACCGGAAGTATTGGTGACATCGGCGGCGGAGCCGGCAATCGTGCCGCCCGTCGCCAGCACGGCGATACGCGGCAGCGCATGCGCCGCCGGCGTTCCCGAAGAGGAGGAAGTCAAAGTATTCATGGCGGCGATTGTAAGCGATGCGCCGCCCGCCGCCATCAATCCACTGCGCGCAACTGGGCGGCGATATCCGCTTCCTTCAGCTGCGGTGCGAACATTTCCAGCAGACGATACGCATAGGCCCGCAGGAACGCGCCCTTGCGCAAGCCGACGCGAGTCGTGCTCGCCTCGAACAGATGCTGCGTATCGAGCGCGACCAGTTCCGTATCGCGCTTCGGATCGTAGGCCATCGCCGCCACCACGCCAATGCCCATGCCGAGTTCGACGTAGGTCTTGATCACGTCCGCGTCGATGGCGGTCAGCACGACGTCGGGCAGCGCCCCCGCCTTGGCGAACGCCTGGTCGATATGCGAACGGCCGGTGAAATCCTGATCGTAGGTCACGATCGGAAACTCGGCGATCTCATCGAGCGTCAGGTTCTCGCGGCCCACCAGCGGATGGCCCTTCGGCACCACCACCACGTGGTGCCACGAATAGCACGGGAACGTGACGATGTCCGGGAAGCGGTCGAGCGCTTCGGTCGAGATGCCGATATCCGCTTCGCCGTTGATGATCATCTGCGCGATCTGCTGCGGACTGCCCTGGCGCAGCGCCAGATGGACCTTCGGAAATACCTCGGTGAACTGGCGGATCACCTTGGGCAAGGCGTAGCGCGCCTGCGTGTGGGTGGTGGCCACCACGAGGTGACCACTGTCCTGGTCCGCATACTGGCGTGCGACGCGGCGCAGGTTTTCCGCGTCGAGCAGCATCCGTTCGATCAACTGATGCACCGCCTTGCCCGGCTCGGTCAAGCCGGTGAGACGCTTGCCGCGACGGATGAAGATATCGACCCCGAGTTCGTCCTCGAGGTCCTTGATCTGTTTGGACACGCCCGACTGCGACGTGTACAGCACGTTCGCGACTTCGGTCAGGTTCATGTTCTGGCGCACGGCCTCGCGCACAAAGCGTAGTTGCTGAAAGTTCATCTGTATGTCTCCGGTTCAGCCAGACTCAAGTTATGCAATATAGGTTAACCGGGCTGTTTCAATGCGCCGGAAAGACGCGCAACGCGCGCGGCACTGCCGTCACGCCGTCGCCGACCGCCAGTTGCAGCGCCCGCCACGCTTCGCGATCCAGTTCCGCTTCGAGTACGTTGCCTTCGCGCCCGGCGAGTTCGACGCGCACCGAACCGCCCAGCGTCACGACACGCCGCACATCGACCACGATGCCGTCGCGATGACCCGAGGCCCGCGGATACAGTTGCAGGTCATGCGGACGCACATACGCGAACGCCGGGCCTTCGAAACCGGCCGTCGCCACCACCGGCAACGCGGCGCCGTCCACCACGAAACCGTGTTGATCCACCTTGCCGTGCAGCCGGTTGGCCGCGCCGAGAAACTCGTAGACAAACGAGGTCTGCGGATGATCGTACACGTCCTGCGGACTGCCCACCTGCTCCACATGGCCGCGATTCAATACGACGATGCGGTCGGCCACCTCGAGCGCTTCTTCCTGGTCGTGCGTCACGAAGATCGTCGAAATATGCAGATCGTCGTGCAGGCGGCGCAACCAGCTACGCAGCTCCTTGCGGACCTTCGCGTCCAGCGCGCCGAACGGTTCGTCCAGCAGCAACACCTTGGGCTCGACGGCGAGCGCACGCGCCAATGCAATCCGCTGCCGCTGCCCGCCCGACAGTTCCGACGGATAGCGTTGCGCCAGCCAGTCCAGTTGCACGAGCTTCAGCAACTCATGCACCTTCTCGCGGATCACCGCCTCCGACGGCCGCTCCTTGCGCGGTTTCACACGCAGGCCGAAGGCGACGTTCTCGAACACGGTCATATGACGGAACAGCGCGTAATGCTGGAACACGAAGCCGACCTGGCGTTCGCGTGCGCCCACCGTCGCGACATCCTGTCCTTGTAACACGACCTGACCCGAGTCCGCATATTCGAGGCCGGCAATCACGCGCAACAGCGTGGTCTTGCCACAACCCGATGGTCCGAGCAGCGCCACCAGTTCGCCCGGCGGAAAGTCGAGCGAGACGTTATCGAGCGCGGTGAAATCGCCGAAGCGCTTTTGCAGGTTACGAACGGTGATGCCCATTGATTACGCTCCAGTCGGCTGCGAGGTGGCGGGACCGGCATGCGCGGGCACGTCGCGCGCAGCCGCCAGTTCCGCGGACAGATGACGCTCGGCAAGCAGCTTGAGGCCGAGCGTCACGAGCGCGAGCAGCGCAAGCAACGAGGCCACGGCAAACGCCGCCGAGAAGTTGTATTCGTTGTAGAGGATTTCGACATGCAGCGGGATCGTGTCCGTCTGGCCGCGAATATGGCCCGAGACCACCGAGACCGCGCCGAACTCGCCCATTGCCCGCGCGTTGCACAGGATCACACCGTACAGCAAGCCCCACTTGACGTTCGGCAAGGTGACGCGGCGGAACGTCTGCCAGCCGGATGCGCCGAGCACGTGAGCGGCTTCCTCTTCATCGTTACCCTGGGCCTGCATCAGCGGAATCAGCTCACGCGCGACAAACGGGAACGTCACGAAGATCGTCGCGAGCACGATGCCCGGCACCGCGAAGATGATCTGCACGTTGTGATCCTGCAGCCACGGGCCGAACCAGCCTTGCGCGCCGAACAGCAGCACATAGACGAGACCGGAGACCACCGGCGAGACGGAGAACGGCAGGTCGATCAGCGTGGTCAGCAGCGCCTTGCCCTTGAATTCGAACTTCGCGATGCACCAGGACGCGGCGAGCCCGAACACCAGGTTCAAGGGCACGGCGATCGCGGCGGTCAGCAGCGTCAGCTTGATGGCGGAAACGGCGTCGGGATCGGCGAGCGCTTCGAAATAGAAGCCCACGCCTTTGCTCAACGCCTGATAGAACACCGCGATGAGCGGCACCACCAGAAACAGCGCGAGAAACAATAGCGCGATCCCCGTCAACACCCAGCGCACGAGGCGTGGTTCGGTGACGGGATCGGCGCGGCGGGCCGCGTTCGAAGCGGCGCGCTGTACAGGCGGCAGCGGCGGCAGCGCAGCGGAATCCTGGCTCATTGCAGACCTCCTGCGGTGCCTGTCGTAGTAACCGTTGCGGCGGTCGCAATGGGCAGCGCCGGCGCGGCCGCGCCGCGGCGCGTGCGACGCTGCAGATACCACTGCAGCGTGTTGATCAAAAGCAGCATCAGAAACGACACCACCAGCATCACGACGGCGAGCGCGGTGGCCCCGGCATAGTCGTACTGTTCGAGCTTGGTGATGATGAGCAGCGAAGTGATCTCCGATTTCATCGGCACGTTGCCGGCAATGAAAATCACCGAGCCGTATTCGCCCAGCGCCCGCGCGAAGGCCAACGCGAAACCGGTCAGCAGCGCCGGCAATACCGCGGGCAACACGACGCGGCGAAACGTCAGCCAGCGCGATGCGCCGAGGCACGCCGCAGCCTCTTCCTGCTCGCGTTCGAATTCTTCCAGCACCGGCTGCACAGTGCGCACCACGAAGGGCAAGCCGATAAAGGTCAACGCCACCAGCACGCCGGCCGGCGTAAACGCGATCTTGATGCCGAGCGGCTCGAGAAACTGGCCGATCCAGCCGTTGCCCGCATACACCGCCGCGAGCGAAATGCCCGCCACCGAGGTGGGCAACGCAAACGGCAGATCGACGACGGCGTCCACCAGACGCTTGAACGGAAACTTATAGCGCACCAGCACCCAGGCGACCAGAAAGCCGAACACCGCGTTGATCAGCGCGCCGCCGAGCGCCGAGAAAAACGTCAGCCGGTACGAGGCCAGCACGCGCGGCGAGGCGACCGCGCGCACGAACTGGGCCCAGTCGAGCGAAGCCGTCTTGAGAAAGGTCGCCGCGAGCGGAATCAGCACCACGAGGCTCAGATACGCCACCGTGATGCCGAGCGTCAGGCCGAAGCCGGGTAACGCGCTGGGCTTGCGGAAGGTCAACGTCGTCATGCGGAATGCTCTTTCAGGGTGAAAACCACGGCGGCCACTGTCGGCCCAACACGTCGCCGATACGTGGCCTAAACACGTGAACAAAAGGCACGCCACATGTGGCGTGCCGGATTGCGTCCTGCGGATTGCGCTTTACTGCGGCGAGTAGATCGAATCGAACACGCCGCCATCCGCAAAGTGCGTCTTCTGCGCATTCGCCCAGCCGCCGAACGAGTCGTCCACCGTGTACAGCTTCAGCTTCGGAAACTTCGCGGTCAAAGCCGCCGGCACCTTGTCCGAACGCGGACGGTAGAAGTTCTCCGCGGCGATCTCCTGGCCCTGCTCGCTATACAGGAAGTTCAGATACGCCTCGGCCAGCTTGCGGGTGCCGTGCCTGTCCACCACCTTGTCGACCACCGCCACCGGCGGCTCGGCCAGAATGCTCACCGACGGCACCACGATCTCGAACTTGTCCGGACCGAATTCCTTCAGCGACAGGAATGCTTCGTTCTCCCACGCAATCAGCACATCGCCGATACCGCGCTGCACGAAGCTCGTGGTCGCCCCCCGCGCGCCCGAGTCGAGTACGCCGGCGTTCTTATAGAGCTTCGAGACGAAGTCCTTGGCTTTCTGGTCGTTGCCGCCCGGCTGATGCTCGGCGTAGGCCCAGGCCGCCAGATAGTTCCAGCGCGCGCCGCCCGAGGTCTTCGGGTTCGGCGTGACGATCGACACGCCCGGCTTCACCAGGTCGTCCCAGTCCTTGATGTGTTTCGGGTTGCCCTTGCGCACCAGAAACACGATGGTCGAGGTGTACGGCGCCGCGTTGTCCGGCAGGCGCTTTTGCCAGTTCTTGTCGACGATGCCCTTGCTGGCGAGCGCGTCGATGTCGTAAGCGAGTGCGAGCGTGACGACGTCCGCCTGCAGGCCGTCGAGCACCGAGCGCGCCTGCGCGCCCGAGCCGCCGTGCGACTGCTTGAAGGTGACGGTCTCGCCGGTCTGCGCCTTCCATTCCTTGCCGAATGCCTGGTTGACCTGCTGGTACAGCTCGCGTGTCGGGTCATAGGACACGTTGAGCAGCGTCGTGTCCGCTGCAGCCGTCTGGGCCACCAGGCCGAGTGCCGCTGCGGCGCCCAGCGCCAGCACCGTGATGAGTTTCCTGGTCTTGCCTGCGAGCCCCGTGCCCTGATCGATCATCCAGCTTCTCCGCGTCGTGGTTGGTTGGGACTGCGCGTCCCGTGTTCTATGCAGCGAGTGGAGGCCAGTCTATCGAAGGGCTTTCATCATTAAAAATAATGTTTCTTCATTTTTTAATACTCAAAAGTGGTAATGACAGCCAGACGTGGCGTTGCGGCACGAAAAAGGCCGTTAAGACGCCCCAAAGCGACGCCACAACGACACCCAGGGACACGAACTTAAAGTAAAGCTTGAATTGCGCCGAATACTGTATAAAAATACAGTCACCTGTCTATCCATACAGTGGCGCCATGACCAAACTCACCGCACGACAGCAAGAAGTTTTCGATCTGATCCGCCGGGCTATCGAACGCACCGGCTTTCCGCCCACCCGCGCGGAGATCGCCGCCGAACTGGGTTTCAGCTCGGCCAACTCGGCGGAGGAGCACCTGCGGGCGCTGGCCCGCAAGGGCGTGATCGAACTCGCGGCGGGCGCTTCGCGCGGCATCCGGCTGCTGCTGGCCGGTAATGACGACGCGCCGCACCAGTTCACGCTGCCGCACGCCAGCATCATGCAGTTGTCGCTGCCCCTGATCGGCCGGGTGGCCGCAGGTAGCCCGATCCTCGCGCAGGAACACATCTCGCAGCATTACGCCTGCGACCCGGCGCTGTTTTCGAGCAAGCCGGACTATCTGCTGAAGGTACGCGGGCTGTCCATGCGGGACGCCGGCATCTTCGACGGCGACCTGCTCGCCGTGCAGAAGAAAAGCGAAGCAAAAGACGGCCAGATCATCGTTGCGCGACTCGGCGACGACGTGACGGTCAAGCGTCTCAAGCGGCGGCCGAACGGTATCGAGCTGATCGCCGAGAACCCCGATTACGACAACATCTTCGTTCAGGCCGGCAGTGCGGAATTCGCATTGGAAGGCATTGCGGTGGGGCTGATCCGCCCCACCGAATTCTGAACCCTGCTGCCCTGAATCAAGCCTGGAGAGACTCATGGAACGCCTTGCCCGCCTGCTGCCCTTCCGCCAGTTCGGTCGCCTGCGCCACTTGCGCAGCCTGGTGCCCTGCGCACCGATCGAGGCATCCAGTGCCACGGCTTCGTTATTCGACGTGGAGGAGCCGCGCACCTCAACCTTGCCGTCGGCGCTGCCGGCCTTCGCACGGGTGTCGCTGAATTCGGGGCTGAATACGGCGGAACCGGCCCGGCGCGCGCCGGTGCGGGTCTACCACGGGCCGTCGCGGCTCATTATGGTCGGCACCGTCGACGCAGTGTGCCGGATGATCGACCGTTGCATCGCCGAAGAACGCGCCGGCTTGCAGAACGCGCTGTTCGAGTAAGGGCGTGCGTGTGGGGGATCAGGTGGAACTTGCGGGATCGTTTTGCCGCGGTTGCGGTCCACGTTAGATCCCCTCTAACGGAGAATCTCGTCCGATGGCTGTTCCAACACCTGCAAAACGCGGCTTTGTCCGGCCGCTGATCGTTGTTCTGGTTGTGATCGTGATCGTCGCCGTGCTGGGGTATGGCTATGCGTCGCCCTACCTCGCGCTCGATCGTCTGAAGCGCGCGGCCGACGCGCGTGATGCGCAGACCGTCAGCGAGTACGTGGACTATCCGGCGTTACGCGAAAGCCTGAAGGAACAGGTTTCGGGCTTGCTGACGCGTCGGCTCGAAGCGCGGGCGAACGGCAATCCGCTTGCGGCCATTGGGGCAATGATCGGCGTGGCGTTGATTGGTCCATTAGTGGATGCCTATGCCACGCCGGATGGCGTGGCTGCGCTGCTGAACGGCATGCCGCCACGCGGCGATCTCACCCAGCGTCCGCCTGCGCCGCCGGATCTGGCGAGCAATGCGCCCGGCACCGGCGCGGCGGATTCAACGCCGGCGCCTGCAGTGCCTGCGCCGGCCGCCACAGCGCCGGCCACAGCAACCACCGCCGCGCCGCCGCAGCCGCCGCAAACCACGGCCGGCTATCGCGGCATCAACGAATTCGCCGTGACGTATCAGCATGGCGTCGGCGACGCGCGCTATGCCGCGATTCTGCGACGCGAAGGGCTATTTTCGTGGAAGCTCGCGGCGGTCGATCTGAACGCCAACTAAACGCCAACTGAACGAATCAGGCCGCAGCGGCCGCTTGCTGCTGCTCCTGCACCGACGAGCACGCCACCAGGATGCTGCACGAAATCCGGTCGAGTAAAGGCGTATTGCCCGCCCCCATCCACCAGCGCGACAGGCCAGTGCGGCAGCGATGGCCGACCACCACGAGATCCACTTGCAGATCGTTGGCGAGGTTGGCGATTTCGTCGATCGGATGGCCGAACGCAAAGTGACCCTGCGCCGTCACACCGCGCTCGGTGAGCCAGTCCACGCCTTCCTGGAGGATGTCGCGAGCGGTCTTCTCGAAGCTGCCGCAGGCCACGTCGGTCAATAGCCCTGCGCTCTGCGCGATGCTCGAGCGCATGTCCACGACCGACAACAGATGCGTTTCCGCCTTGAGGTCCAGCGCCAGATCGGCGCCGCAACGCAGTGCCTTGCGGCCTTCGCGCGAGCCGTCGTAGCACAGCAGGATTTTCTGGTAGCTCGCCATGTGGTTCTCCCTACCGCGTTGATCGCGGTTCTGTCCTGAATCATGGTGCGCCGCAATTCAGCTTGCAAGGGATGGAAAACGCTAATTAAGCATCAACGCGACACCCGTTGCATGACAGCCGCTTCGCACGTCATGCCGCAGCGCAAGAACCGCACTCTGGCAGTGCACGGATGCCAACAGCAAGGCGCCAATGCCCTAGAATGGGCAGCCTTACCGGCCGTTCACGTCTTTCGGAATCCCTATCGACCTATGTCTGAAGCCGCCATCGAATTCCTGCAAGTCCACAAGCGCTATGCCGGTAAGACCGTCGTCGACGGTCTGTCGTTCCACGTCCGGCGAGGCGAGTGTTTTGGCCTGCTCGGCCCGAACGGCGCCGGCAAGACCACGACGCTGCGCATGCTGCTCGGCATTGCGGCGCCGGATGCCGGCACGATCCGCCTGTGCGGCGAACCGATTCCGGCGCGCGCCCGCTTCGCGCGGGCGCGTGTCGGCGTGGTGCCGCAGTTCGACAATCTCGATCCGGACTTCACGGTGCGCGAGAACCTGCTGGTGTTCGGCCGCTACTTCGGCCTGAGCGCGGCGCAGGCCCGCGCCATGGTGCCGTCGCTGCTCGAATTCGCCCGCCTCGAAAGCAAGGCGGATGCGCGGGTCGGTGAACTGTCCGGCGGCATGAAGCGGCGTTTGACGCTGGCCCGCGCGCTCGTCAACGACCCGGACGTGCTGATTCTCGACGAGCCGACCACCGGGCTCGACCCGCAAGCGCGCCATCTGATCTGGGAGCGGCTGCGCTCGCTGCTCGTGCGCGGCAAAACCATTCTTTTGACCACGCACTTCATGGAAGAAGCGGAGCGGCTCTGTCACCGTCTATGCGTGATCGAGGAAGGACGAAAGATCGCGGAGGGCGCGCCGAATGAACTGATCGCCTCGGAGATCGGCTGCGACGTGATCGAAATCTACGGACCGGATCCGCTCGCCTTGCGCGACGAACTGGCGCCGCTCGCGGAACGCACCGAGATCAGCGGCGAGACGCTGTTCTGCTACGTCACCGATGCGGAACCGGTGCATGCGCGCCTCAAGGAACGCTCGGATCTGCGCTATCTGCACCGGCCAGCCAATCTTGAAGACGTGTTCCTGCGGCTCACGGGCCGCGAAATGCAGGACTAGCGGCGCCACGGCACACCCAACCGCAAGCACAACCAAGCGCATCCACGCCTGAAACCGCACCCCAAACCCAGCCTGCCTCGACACCCACCCGCCATGGACGCACGCACCTACGACACCCCCAGCCAGGCCGCCCCGGCCAGCGAGCCGTTCGCCGCCCTGCCGGCCAATGCCGTCAACTGGATCGCCGTGTGGCGCCGCAATTATCTGGTGTGGCGCAAGCTGGCGCTGGCGTCGATGTTCGGCAACCTCGCCGATCCGATGATCTATCTGTTCGGGCTGGGCTTCGGCATGGGCCTGATGGTCGGACATGTCGACGGCGTGTCGTATATCGCCTTTCTCGCCGCCGGCACGGTGGCCTCGAGCGTGATGATGTCGGCCAGTTTCGAAGCGATGTATTCGGGTTTTTCGCGCATGCACGTGCAGCGCACGTGGGAAGGCATCATGCACACGCCGCTGACGTTGGGCGATATCGTGCTCGGCGAAGTGATGTGGGCAGGCAGCAAGTCGATGCTGTCCGGCGTGGCCATCATGCTGGTGGCCGGTGCGCTCGGCTATGCGAACTTCCCGTCGATGCTGCTGGCGCTGCCCGTCATCGCGCTGACCGGGCTCGCGTTTGCCTGTGTGGCGATGATCGTGACGGCACTCGCGCCGTCGTACGATTTCTTCATGTTCTATCAGACGCTTGTACTCACGCCGATGCTGCTGCTCTCCGGCGTGTTCTTTCCGATCGCGCAGTTGCCGCCCATCGCCCGGCACGTGACGCAGGTGCTGCCGCTCGCAAATGCGGTCGATCTGATCCGGCCGGCGATGCTCGGCCGGCCGCTCGACCACGTAGCGCTGCACGTCGCCGTGCTGGTCGCCTATGTGGTCGTGCCGTTCTGCATCGCGGCCGTGCTGTTCCGCCGCCGGATGATGCGTTAAGGCGCAGCGGGAGCGTGCTCAGTCCTCGTCATCCGTCCAGGGAATATCGACGTCGGAGATGAACGCGACCGTCGCGAACGGGCCGCCTTCCTGACGCCCGACCTTGCCGTCCGCGCGCTGCCATTCGACGCGAAACAGCGTGCCCGGATCGTCGGCAATCAGGCGTACCGTACGCACCTCGTCGGGATCGGACTCTTCCACTGGGCCATCGAGCGACACCAGCAGTTCCTGTGGCCACAGACCGTCGGCGGGATCGTAGATGCGATCGCCGTCGGGGATCAGCGTGAAGGCTTCCACGCCGATCGTCGCCGAGGCTTCAATGATCATTTTGCCCAGGGCGCGCAGCAGCGCAGTGGCCCGCGCCGAGTTCGCCTGGCGGATCGCGAGGTCCACGCGCGTCAGCGCCTGTTCAAGTTTCGGATTTGTCTTTTGTTGCGCCATTCGATTTCCTGATTGCAATCGCTCGAGTGTATGCGGCGGCTCGCCTAAACCGGTGTCGCCTGTACCCAACCTGCAAAGGGGCACGTCGCCTGTGATTTTTTTCGGGCTGAATCGTACCACTGGTGGGCATCCCAGCCGCATCGAACGTGACAGCCGTTCGATCCCGACGCCCCCAGTTCCCCAGTTTAGGTCGTGATTCGACAACTGGCAGCGAGATTTCTCAGGCGAGGCGGTCCAGCTCACAGATGCCGTGCACCGCTTCAGAAGCCGAGCGCGACGGCCAGTCCGCCGCTCACCACCCCGAACAGCACCACCGACACCGCCACCAGCGTCAGGAGACGCGGCCGGAACGAGCGGGCCAGCATTGCCAGCGATGGCACGCTGATCGGCGGCAGGGTCATCAGCAGCGCGCCGGCGGGACCGACGCCCATGCCGAGCGAGAGCATGGCCTGAATGATCGGCACCTCGCCCGCGGTGGGGATCACAAACAGCATGCCGGCGACCGCCAGCGCCACGATCCAGCCAAACTGGTTGCCGATCTCCGGGCCGACGTGCGGAAACAGCCACGCGCGCGCCGCGCCGAGCAGCAGGATCAGCACGATGTATTCGGGAATCAGGCGCGCCGTCATGCGGGCAAACAGGCTGAGCCAGCGGACGAACGCGTTGCCACGCGCCTGCTCCTGTAGTGCAGCAAGCTGCGCCAGTTGCGCGTCGGCGGCCTCGGCCTCCTTAGGGGTGACGAGCCGGTTCACCAGGTAGCCCAGACCGAACACCATCAGCACGCCCAGCACGAGGCGCAGTGCTGCCCAGTTCCAGCCGAGCACGAAACCCATAAATACGAGCGTGGCCGGATTGAGCACCGAGTTGCCGAGCCAGAAGGCAATCGCCCCGCCCGGCGAGGCCTGCCGCTGCCGCAAGCCGACCACCACCGGCGCCGCGCAGCAGGTGCACATCATGCCGGGAATCGCCAGCAGGCCGCCGGCCGCGACGCTGCCGAAGCTGGTCTTGCCGAGCACCCGGGCGATCCATTGCACGGGCAACAGGACCTGTACGGCCGAACCGAGCACGAGACCCAGCACCATTGCCTGCCAGATCGCCTTGCCGTAGGCCAGCGCATAACCAAGCGCGGCCGCCAGCGACGGGGCGGGCGGGCTCGCGTCGGTCCCCATCAGAATCGACTTGCCGATCGAATGCGTCTCAGCGGCCGTGAAGGCGCGGTGGTAGTACGGAAACCACTTCACATAAAAAAGGCCGGCGACGGCGACCAGCAGAAAGATCAGCCATCCGGCTGCGGGTTGAGTCTGGCGTGTGGTGTTCATCGTTATGATCTTTTGGAGTTTGAAACTCGGACTTCGGGGCAGGAGGCGTCTACCGGCCCCTCTGCCTGCGCAAGACTCGTCAGCAGCGCCGCGGCCTGCTCGACGCTATCGGCCGCGTTTGGCCTGAAACTGAAACGCAGCGCCTCGCCCAGGCGGCTGAAATGCTGCCGGCTGCTGCGCTGATACGCGGGATCGTAGTGCCGCTCGATCAGTTCGCCGAACAGTTCGGCACGCGCCGCCGCGGCGTCTGCGTCACGCGCGCCGTCTGGGCCAGGCCCACTGCTGCCTGCGTCGATCAACTGCTGCCAATGCTTTACCTGTTCGCGGCTATGCAGTCCGATCAAACGCTCGAGCTGATGCTTGAACGAATCCGGCTGGTCGAACAGATGCGCATAGTCCTGCAGCAAAAACGTGATGCGCTCGGCGTGCGTGGCTTCGACTTCCACACAGGCGCCGCCGTGAAAACGCTCGAGCAGCGTCTGCGGCAACGTGATCGCGCCGATGCGCCGGCTCTCCGCTTCGACGAACACCGGACGCCGCACGTCGAAGTGCGACAACGCGCCGATCAGCGCCGTATCGAAGGCTTTTTGCGCCGGTTGCGGCTGATCCGGCAACGCGCCGAGCAGCGAGCCGCGATGGCAGGCCAGCGCCTCCAGATCGAGCACCTGGGCGCCCGCCTCGCGCAACGCCTGCAAGAGCCGGGTCTTGCCGCTCCCGGTATGGCCGATCAGCGCGACATAGTCGAACTGGCCCGGCAAACTCGCGAGCGCGGTGACCACGGAGCCCCGGTAAGCCTTGTAGCCGCCGTCGAGCTGACGCGCCTGCCAGCCGATCAGGTTGAGCCACGTCGTCATCGAACCGGAGCGCTTGCCGCCGCGCCAGCAATAGATCAGCGGACGCCAGTTGCGCGGACGCCCGGCGAAGGTGGTCTCGAGGTGCTGCGCGATATTGCGCGCCACCATCGCCGCGCCGACCCGCGTCGCCTCGAAGGGTGACACCTGTTTGTACATGGTGCCGACGATCACACGCTCCTCGTTGCTCAGCACCGGCGCGTTGATCGCACCGGGAATGTGATCTTCGGCAAACTCGAGCGGCGTGCGCACGTCGACGATCTCGTCGAAGCGCGTCAGTTGATCGAGGGACACCAGCAGGTTTTTCAAGGGGACGACGCACGAAGAAAGGCTGCTTTCGAATGAAATAGCCGGAATGAACGGAACGGTGACAGCGGTTAAGCCGAATTATGGCATGGGGTAGCGTCACTTCGGCTGCGGCGCCCGGATCGCAGCAATCAGGAAATCGCGGAACGCCCGCACCGAAGCCGGCAGTTCGCGCCCGGCCATGGTCTGCACCTGAATGCTGCGCTGGCGCATCTGCGGATGACTGAGCGCGATCACCACGAAGCCGTCGGCGGCGTAACGATCGCGCACCGACAGCAACCCCGTGAACATGATCGCGCCGGATTGCTGTGCGTAGCGGTACATCGCGCCGCTGTTGTTGCTGGTCAGGTCCGGTTCGAGCAGCAGTCCTTCGAGCGCGCAGGTAATGTCGATCAATTGCCGGATGGTCGTGCCCGCTTCCGGCAGCACCAGCGGATAGCGCTGCAGATCGGCCAGCGAAACCTTGGCGCGCGCCGCGAGCGGATGATCGGCCCGCATCAGCGCGAACACCGGAGCCCGCTCCGTGTGCTCGACCTTGACGCCCTTTTCAGGTGCGAGGCTGAAGGTCAGGGCAAGGTCGGCGTCGCCGTCGCGCACCCGCCGCGTCGCTTCGCCGGGCGTCAGGACCGCGAGGTTGAAGTCGATCCCTGGGTGTTTGAGGCGGAAGCCGGCCATCGCGGTCGGCAGGAAGTCCGAGGCAAACCCTTCGGAGCTGACGATCTTGAGCATGCTGCCGTGCAAGGCATCGAGCCCACCGATCTCCTTCATCACATGTTCGGCTTCCAGCAGGCTGCGCTGCGCGTAGGCGAGCAGGCGCTCGCCCGCTTCGGACAGCGCCATGCCGCGCGGCCGCCGTTCGAACAGCGGCGCGCCGATCTCCGACTCGAGCCGCGCGACCTGCCGGCTGATCGCCGAGACCGCCACGTGCAGGCGCACCGACGCCTCGCTGATCGAACCGGTGCGCGCCACCTCGACGAAATAGCGCAAGGCAATGCCATGCAGGGAAAGGGCCATGGAACGGGATCTCGCAAAGGTCGTTCGAGCTTTGCCTTTTCGGCAACGCAAGCTTCGAAATACGATCATTGTGACAAAAAAAACGGCCTCCTAGAATCGATCGCAAGTCACCCTTCCTCTACCGCCCCATCCCGGAGACCACCTTGACCCGCAATCAGGCCATCGAGCACGCGACACATCACTTCGAGTCGGGTGCCTTTCTCACCGACCTCAACCGCCGCGTCGGCTTTCGCACCGAGAGCCAGGACGCGGGCCGCGCCGCCACCCTGCTCGCCTACCTGACCGATGAGATCGTCCCCGAGGCCGGGCGGCTCGGCTTCGAGACGCGCATCGTCGACAACCCGGTAGCGGGCGCCGGTCCTCTCCTGATCGCCACGCGGCATGAAAGCGACGACCTGCCGACCGTGCTGATCTACGGCCACGGCGACGTGGTGCGCGGCTACGACAACCAGTGGCGCGAAGCACTGTCGCCGTGGGAAGTGAAAATCGAAGGCGAGCGCTGGTACGGCCGCGGCACCGCCGACAACAAGGGGCAGCACAGCATCAATCTCGCGGCGCTCGCCAGCGTGCTCGCCACACGCGGCGGCACACTCGGTTTCAATGCCAAGCTACTGATCGAAATGGGCGAGGAGACCGGCTCGCCGGGACTCGACGCAATCTGTCATACGTATCGGGACGCGCTCGCCGCCGACGTATTGATCGCCTCCGACGGACCGCGTCTCGCCGCACGGCGTCCCACCGTGTTTCTCGGCTCGCGCGGCTCGGTGAATTTCCAGCTCGCCCTGAACCTGCGCGACGGCGCGCATCACTCGGGCAACTGGGGCGGCCTGCTGCGCAATCCGGCCACCGTGCTCGCCAATGCGCTGGCGAGCCTCGTCGACGCGCGCGGCGTGATCGCCGTCGCCGGTCTGCGCCCGCCGCCGATTCCCGAGGCGGTGCGCCGGGCGCTCGCCGATATCACAGTCGGCGGCGGCCCGGGCGACCCCGCCGTCGACGACAACTGGGGCGAGCCCGGCCTCACGCCGGCGGAGCGCGTGTTCGGCTGGAACAGCTTCGAAGTGCTGGCCTTCAAGGCGGGCAACCCCGAGAACCCGGTCAATGCGATTCCTGCGTCCGCCTTCGCGCACTGCCAGTTGCGCTTCGTGGTGGGCACCGACTGGCAGCATCTCGCCCAGCACCTGCGCACCCATCTGGACGCGCACGGCTTCGCGATGGTCGAGTTGACGGTCGAGCGCGGCGCGCCGGCGACGCGTCTCGATCCCGAGGACCCGTGGGTCACGTGGGCGATCGCGTCGCTCGAGCAGACCACCGGTAAAAAAACAGCAGTCCTGCCGAACCTCGGCGGCACGCTGCCGAACGAAGTGTTCGCCGACACGCTCGGCCTGCCGACCATCTGGGTGCCGCATTCGTATCCGGCCTGCTCGCAGCATGCGCCGAACGAACATCTGCTCGGACCCGTCGTTCGTGAAGGACTGCAGATCATGGCGGGGCTCTTCTGGGACCTCGGCGAGAACGCACCCAAAGCGCTTGCCGCCGGCGCCTGACGCGCGGTTGCTGGTCGCCTGAAAACCGCCGCGTCGCCGGCGGTCCACCCCATGCCGTCACGAGAGCCGATCACGATGAGCACGCCCGCCCTGCAAGCTAACGCCCTGCGCCCCTCTGCCGCCAAGGTCCACCGCATCATCCTCGCGGCGTCGATCGGCAACGCGCTCGAATGGTTCGATCTGGTGGTCTACGGTTTCTTTGCGGTGACGATCGCCAAGCTGTTCTTTCCGGCGCGCACCGAATCGATCTCGCTGATGCTTACGCTCGGCACCTTCGGCATCTCGTACCTCGTGCGGCCGCTGGGCGGCTTCGTACTCGGCTCGCTGGCCGATCGCGCCGGACGCAAGGCGTCGCTGCTGCTGTCGATCGGTCTGATGATGATCGGCACCCTGACGATCGCGATCATGCCGACCTATGCCTCGATCGGCGTGTGGGCGCCGGTCGGGATTTTGCTGTCGCGTCTGCTGCAGGGCTTTTCCGCCGGCGGCGAGTTCGGCTGCTCGACCGCCTTTCTGGTCGAACACGCACCCGAGCGGCGCGGCTTCATGGGCAGTTGGCAATTCGCGAGCCAGGGACTCGCGACGCTGCTCGCCTCCGGCTTCGGCGCCTTGCTGACGAGCCAGCTCTCGATGGCGCAACTCGAAGCATGGGGCTGGCGCATCCCGTTCCTGTTCGGCCTCGCGATCGGGCCGGTCGGTTTCTATATCCGCAAATACGTCGACGAAGGCGCGGAGTTCGACAAGGAAGAAAAGACCCACACGCCAGTACGCGATCTGTTCGTGACGCAAAAGATGCGCATGCTGCTGGCGGTGGGCGCGCTCGTCATTTCGACGGCGGCCAACTACATGATCCTGTACATGCCGACCTATGCGATCAAGCAGTTGCATCTGCCTGCCGCGACGGGCTTTGCCGCGACGCTCGCGACCGGTCTCGTGCTGACCGTGCTCACGCCCTTCGTCGGACACTGGTCCGATACCGCGGGGCGCGTGCGGATCATGGCGGTTGCGGCGCTGCTGATGCTGGCGACGGTGTATCCGACTTTCGTGTACATGAACGTGCACCCGTCGTTTGCGACGATGCTGGTGGCGATGATCTGGATCGGCGCGTTAAAGGCCGCGTATTTCGGTGCGCTGCCGGCGTTGATGTCGGAGATCTTTCCGACCCGCACCCGGGCGACGGGACTCGCCGTCAGCTACAACATCGGCGTCACGGTGTTCGGCGGCTTCGCGCCGCTCATCATCACGTGGTTGATCGCCGCGAGCGGCAACAAGCTCGCGCCGGGTTTCTATCTGATGTTTTGCGCGGTGCTGAGTCTCATCGCGCTGTACGCGGTGCGAGTGAAACTCGCGATTCGCTGAGCGCGAGCCCGGTGCATACGCAACCGGGCCCGTCTGTCTCCGCCGAGACTTACGGCGCGGGATTCGGCTGCTGTTCGTGCAAGGCGTCGATTTCCGCCAGCACTTCGGGCGACAACTTCACGTCCACGCTGGCGATGTTCTCCTTCAACTGCGCCAGCGAGGTTGCGCCGATCAGGTTGCTCGTCACGAACGGCCGGCTATTGACGAACGCCAGCGCGAATTGCGCGGGCGACAACCCATGCCGCTTCGCGAGTTCGACATAGCGGCTGGTCGCCTGCACCGCATGCGGCTTGCTGTAGCGCTGGAAGCGTTCGAACAGCGTGATGCGGGCGCCCTCGGGACGCGCGCCGCCCTCGTACTTGCCCGAGAGCCAGCCGAAAGCGAGCGGCGAGTACGCGAGCAGACCGATGCCGTCGCGATGGCTGTATTCCGACAGCCCCACTTCGAAGGTCCGGTTCAGCAAGCTGTACGGATTCTGGATGCTGACGATGCGCGGCAAGCCAAGCTTCTCCGCCGCGCGCAGGAACTGCGCGACACCCCAGGGCGTTTCGTTCGACACGCCGATATGGCGAATCTTGCCTTCCTTCACGAACCCGGCAAGCACCGACAGCGTTTCTTCGATCGGCACCGTATACGTATCCTCGACCCACGGATAGTTGCTGCGGCCGAACGTCATGGTGCTGCGATCGGGCCAGTGCAACTGGTACAGATCGACGTACTCGGTTTGCAGGCGCTTGAGACTGTCGTTGAGCGCCTCGGTGAGGTTCTTGCGGTCGAACTGATTGCCCTCGCCGCGAATATGGCGCGGGTTATGCGGTTGGCGCGCCGGCCCCGCGATCTTGGTGGCGAGCACGATTTTCTCGCGCGCGCTGCGATGCTGTGCGAGCCACGTGCCGATGCAGCGTTCGGTGGCGCCCTGCGTCTCGGGACGCGGCGGCACCGGATACATCTCGGCGGCGTCGATCAGCGTGACGCCATGATCGAGCGCATAGTCGATCTGCTCATGCGCTTCGCGTTCGGTGTTCTGCTCGCCCCAGGTCATCGTCCCGAGACCGATCAGGCTGACCTCGACGTCGCTGTTGCCTAGTCTGCGGTATTCCATCGCACTGTTCCCTGTTGTTTGTGTGAACGAAAGACGTCGAAGTTACCACGGCGGCGCAATGCCTGCAGCGCAGCTAAAATGCGGCTACCCCGCCGAGTTCGGCACAGCTCCATTCAACCCTCAAGCGATGAATCCGGAAAAACTTGAATTGCTGGTCACCCGCGTGATGCCCTATGGAAAATATAAAGGCCGCCTGATCGCGGATTTACCGGGACACTACCTCAACTGGTTTGCGAGCCAAGGTTTTCCACCCGGCGAAATCGGCCAATTGCTGGCGCTCATGCACGAGATCGATCACAACGGACTGAAATCGTTAATCGAACCGCTACGAAAACGTTAAACAGGAGGGCGAAGAACAGATAAGCCCGCGGCAAGCGGGTTCAGGCTTTCAGTTTTCCAAAATCGGTCGACAATCGCATCACTAAATCAATACAAAGTGAAAGCTGTCGAACGGGTTATTTCTCGTGTAAAAAAATCTAACTTTTTGTCGCTTGACCGGTGTGAGTCCATCGGTTGTAATCGGCAGCACTTGATCTGCTTCTCTCTGTTTCGCTCCGCTGATCTCGTATGCCTCTATGAACAATCCCAGTCTCATTCATCTGCTCGAATACATCGGTCACGACATGTCGCCCGTCTGGGCTGTCATCGCGTTCTTCATGTTCGGCTATGTCATCGTGGGCCTGCCGCTGCACTTCCGCCAGGGCCCCGCCTCGCGCGACGTCTGGGGTACGGCCGCCGGCGTGACAATGGCTGCCGTGTATGCCGCGTTCCTCGTGTGCGTGTATCCGCTGTTGCAACACTCGCTGCATCTGCTGCCGCCCATCAGCATGACTCACTGAACGCCGCCGCGAGCGCGGCAAACGCCTCGCTCGCCGCACTCCGGTAAGCCCCGTTGCGCCGCAGAAGTACCGCCGTGCGGCGCGGCAACGCGGGTTTCAACGCGACCGGATGCAAGCCCTCGTGCTCGCGCGCGATCGCATCGGGCAACACGGTGGCGAGCTGTCCGCGCCGCACGATCTCCACCACCGCACTGAGCGAATTCACCTCGATCGCCACGCGCGGCGCGATGCGCTGTTGCCGGCAGTACAGATCGATGTAGCGACGCGTCGCAAACTCTCCGCTCAACAGCACCAATGACTCCCGCTCCATGTCCCGCACCGCCAATGGCGCCGTCTGCGCCGCGCAGCGATGGGCCGCGCCGACTACGAGGCTAAGCGTCTCGACGAACAGCACCTCGCTTTCGATATCCGGCGAACGGATCTCGTCGAAAGCAATGCCGATGTCGAGCAGGTCGGCGGCCAGCGCCGCTTCGATGCGGTCCTGGGTGGTCTCCTCGAGATTCACCGTGACGCCCGGATAGCGTTCGTTGAAACGCGCCAGCAACGGGCCGATCAGATACGCCGTAAACGTGGGCGTGACGGCCAGCCGCAGCGTGCCGCGGCTCAGGTCCTGCACGTCGTCGATCGCGCGCCGGCCGGCATCGAGATCCTGCAACGCGCGCCGGGCGTGGCGCAGATACGCCTCGCCCGCATCGGTGACGCGCACCGTGCGGCCCGAACGGTCGAGCAGTTGCACGTGCAGCAGGTCCTCGAGCTGCCGGATCTGCTGCGACAGCGTGGGCTGCGAGACGTGCAGCGCCTCGGCCGCGCGCGTGAAGTTCTGGTGTTCCGCGACCGCCTGCAGATAGCGGATATGGCGTAGCAGCATAAAGACCCAACTATAGGTATGGCTTATTGGATCCATCATAATCCGGTCTTGGACCCTATAGCTAAACAGGTTCATCCTTTCGTTATCGCTGTGTGCCCGGAGAGACGCTCATGCAGAACATCATCAATGGCTTTCTGAAGTTTCAGCGGGAAGTCTTCCCCGCCCACTCTGCGCTGTTCAAGCGCCTCGCCAACAGCCAGAACCCCGGCGTGCTGTTCGTCACCTGCTCGGACAGCCGCGTGGTGCCGGAACTGCTGACGCAACACGAACCCGGCGACATGTTCGTGATCCGCAACGCCGGCAATATCGTGCCGTCCTATGGACCGGAACCGGGCGGCGTCTCGGCGACCGTCGAATATGCGGTCGCGGTGCTGGGCGTCACGGATATCGTCATCTGCGGGCATTCGGACTGCGGCGCGATGACGGCCATCTCGACCTGCATGTGCCTCGATCATCTGCCCGCGGTGGCGGCGTGGCTGCGGCACGCCGATTCGGCCAAGGCCGTGAACGCCGCCCGCCAGCATGCCTCGCCGCAGGCACGGCTCAATGCGCTGGTGCGCGACAACGTCGAAGCGCAGCTCGCCAACATCAAGACGCATCCGTCGGTGGCGGTGGCCCTCTCGCAGGGCAAGCTGAACCTGCACGGCTGGGTCTACGACATCGAAAACGGCGCCGTCGACGCCATCGACGGCAGCGCGACCCCGCCGCGTTTCGTTTCGCTGGCGGCACATCCGGATGCGTGCGCGCTGCGGACCCATGTCGACAAGCCGGCCGGCGGCGCTCAGGTGACTCAGGACACGTAGAGCACGCGGACCGGCTAGCACGACCGCAACGTTGGACACCCGTTTGGACACCCTTCCACGCAACCCACGAAAGGACTCACCATGCAAAGCCAAGTAAGCCAGGCTGCCCGCCTGCAACTGACCGACGCCATCATCGACGCGAAGCTGCGCAACAACCTGTCCTGGGAGGCGCTCGCCGAGGGCACCGGCCTGAGCCTCGCCTACGTGACCGCGGCCCTGCTCGGGCAACATGCGCTGCCTGCCGAGGCAGCCGAACGGGTCGGCAAGCGGCTCGAGCTCGACGCCGACGCGATCCGTCTGTTGCAGGCCGTGCCGATGCGCGGCAGCCTCGCCGAGCCGGTGCCGACCGATCCGACCGTCTACCGTTTCTACGAGATCGTGCAGGTCTACGGCACGACGCTGAAAGCGCTCGTGCACGAGCAGTTCGGCGACGGCATCATCAGCGCGGTCAACTTCAAGCTGGACATCAAGAAGGTGGACGATCCCGAGGGCGGCTCGCGGGCGGTTATCACGCTCGACGGCAAGTTCCTGCCTTACAAGCCGTTCTAACCCGCGACGGCCTGCGTCTCTATCTTTGTCTGTACATGGCCGCCGACGCGGCCATGGCATTGCCTCCGACCTCTCTGGTCACCTCCCCTCGCCGTCCCCGCCGGGCGCGCCGCTCCGTACAAACCCGAAGTTGAGTCAGGCTCATACCTGAGATCAAAAAACATCAATTCTTCGGCAACGGCAACGAACAGCACAATCACGCTACACCGTCGATTGCGCAGCGTATTTCGATCGCGCGGCCACGATCAACTAGAAAAACATTCAGACAATATTTGGAGACAGTCATGCAATTCAGACACCTTCGCGCGGCATGCCTGAGCGTCGCCTTACTCGTAACCGGCACGGCCCACGCGGCCGACACCTGGTGCGGCGCGGGCAAGACCGTGCACTTCGCCGGCATCACGTGGGAGAGCGGTGCGTTCGCCACCGAAGTGCTGCGGCAGATTCTGGAGAAAGGCTACGGCTGCAAGACCGACGAGGTGCCAGGCAGCACCGCCGCCACCGAAACCGCGCTCGCGCACAACGACGTGCAGGTCTGGGCCGAACAATGGACCGGCCGCAGCGAGATCACCGCTAAGGCCGTGGCTGCGGGTAACGTCAAGCTGGTCGGCGATACGCTGCCGGGCGGCACCAAGGAAGGCTGGTTCGTGCCGGACTACGTCGTCAAGGGCGACCCCTCGCGCGGTATCAAGCCGTCGGCGCCGGGCCTTGTGGCCGTGAGCGATCTGCCGAAGTACAAGGATGTCTTCACGGACGACGAGGAACCCGGCAAGGGCCGCTTTCTCAACTGCCCGAGCGGCTGGGATTGCGAACGCGTCAACACGCGTCTCCTGAAGGTACTCAAGCTCGACGATTCGTACACGAACTTCCGCCCCGGCACGGGCGCCGCGCTCGATGCGGCGATTGCGTCGGCTTATACGCGCGGCAAACCGATCCTGTTCTACTACTGGGGCCCGGCTGCGCTGATGGCCAAGTACAAGCTCACCGAACTGAAGATGCCGCCGTACAACGCCGATTGCTGGAAGACGCTGCGTGACGAGAGCAGCACGTCGCAGTGCGCGTCGTCATACATGGTCTCGCATGTGACGGTGGGCGTCTCGACGCCCTTCTACAACGACGATCCGCAGTTGATGGAACTGTTCACCAAGGTCAAGTTCCCGATGGACTTCCTGAACGAAACCATCCTCGACATGAGCGTGAAGAAGGTCGACGGCAGCACCATGGCTACGCAATTCCTGCGCACGCATCCGGAGATGTGGAAGCAGTGGGTGCCCGCCGACGTCGCGTCGAAGATCCAGGCCTCGCTCGCAGGCGCCTGATCTGCGACGACGTCGCGACGCTTTGGGCTTGGGCTGAACGGATGGCGTTTGACGCCGTCCGTTCAGGCGCATCGGAGGTTTGATCATGCATTCGTTTTTCCTGCACCTGTCGATTGCCGACTGGGTCAACGACGCGGTCCAGTCGTTCGTCACCCAGTACGGCGACAGCTTTCATAACTTCAGCATCGCGCTGCTGCGCTATCTGCTGGTGCCGCTCGAAGGCGCGCTGCGTGCGACGCCGCCGTGGCTGATCCTGCTTGTGGTAGGTGCGATTACGTGGAATGCGACGCGGCGGCTCGGTATCGCCGGCTTCTTCGTCCTGCTGCTTTACGCGATCGGCTGCTTCGGCCTGTGGGACAAGCTGATGGAGACGCTCGCGCTGATGCTGGTGGCCACCGTGCTCTCCGTCGCGCTCGGCGTGCCGCTCGGCATCTTCACCTCGCGCAGCGCATGGCTGCGGCGCATCCTGCTGCCGGTACTCGACATCATGCAGACGCTGCCGAGCTTCGTGTACCTGATCCCCGTGCTGATGCTGTTCGGCCTCGGCAAGGTGCCCGCGATTCTCGCCACCATCATCTATGCGCTGCCGCCGCTGATCCGTCTGACCGATCTCGGCATCC
>Ga0116227_10000368_pt1 | contig 85581 bp, 54 predicted proteins | sample S1TSphgellanicum_FD_89693 | JGI IMG/M metagenome (GOLD analysis project Ga0116227, IMG submission 89693) | Host-associated microbial communities from peat moss isolated from Minnesota, USA - S1T2_Fb - Sphagnum magellanicum MG | ecosystem: Host-associated > Plants > Peat moss > Unclassified... | reverse complement strand
TCCACCATTTGATGACGTCATGCTGATGTAATTGTCGTTTGCGACTATTTGTCGTTTGCAACTTGTCTTACGCGACTAACAGCAAAATAGTTGTAAAATGTCGCTTTCGACTAAAAATTAGTCTTAAAAACTAGTCGTAAATCAAGGGATTTCTACTAGTGTGTTCATTTTTTTAATATGAAATATTGACAATCTTATTTGATCATATTGGTTTTGATAAAGATTGTGCCAAATTCCAATGTTTTTTATTAACACAAAGCTATGAATCCTACTCATGGAAACATCCGTGAAGACCTTGGCCATGAACCTTACCATATTTGCAAAAAATCTTAGCTTTGACTTTTGGCCTTTATATATATATATATATATATATATAAAATGGTATTTTGTGATATAAACATGAAATATTACATATAATATGTAAATGCAATAATTTTCAATTAAATATTGGAGGAATCTTAAATTAATCATTAATAATCATAACATAATTGGCGCATTTTTTTCCATTTACATAAAAACCACAAAGTCTTAACAACAATTTTGGGAATTTAAGGGGAAGGATTAGGTTATAACCAATATTGGTCATTTTACATTTTAGAAAAACCCTTCAATTTCAATTTTGAAAATTTTAAACAATTATGGAACTTTTTAATAAAATTTTGATAAAATTTTGAATTATGAAAAAACCTCCAAATAAGGTTATGATTGGCATTTCAAAACATGGCAGTTCCCCATATCAACAATTTTCATTTTTAAAGAAAAATAAATTCCAAGTATAATTAGGGTTTAGGGTTTATAATTAAAATGATGAGATAATTTTTTAAATAATTTAAAAATACATGAATATGTAATTTTTTATTACAATGTGAGATTGACCACAAAAAAAATTCCATAAGTCTTAATCAAGTGGCCCAAGCATGAATAGGCTATGGGTTTTTCATTACAAATTGCACATAAACATGAAGTTCCATAACTATTTTTAAAAATTCAAAATCAAAATTGAAGTTTCCCATTACCTTATAGTGGGTTTTTTTTGGCAATCATATCATTGCCACAACTATCAACCAATACATCTTTGTTAGTTCTTCCCCATATCGACATAACCACCCAAAACAAAAAGCTTCAAACATTAACATAACCATAAGAAACTAGCCAACATTGGAATCTTCCACACATCAACACAACCACAAAGGTCATGAAGTTGTGAGTTGTTGCCCCCACACACCAATATTTAGAACCCCCAAAAACCTGAATTTTTAAATTTCTTGTCCCCACACATCAACATAATCACAAAATATAAAAAATAACTTGAACAAGTCAAATCCCCATGCATTAACAAAGCCCATAAAATGCCAAAATTTTATGAGGTGTTGTCCCCATGGATCAACTTGATTGTAGCAAGTTAAATCCCCATGCATTAGCATAACCACACAAAAACACAAAGCTTTTTGGAAATTAAACCCATGTGCATAAATGGAACAAAAGAAACTAACAAACTTTCAAGTTATTCCCCATGCTTCAACAAAACCACACAAAAGAAAATAGAAGTCAAATCCTCAAACATCAACAAAACCAAAACAAAAACAAGAACACAACTTCAAAGTTGTCACCCCCACACATCAAAAGAACAACAAAACCCACAAAAAAAGCAAAGCACTTGTAAGTTGTTGCTCCAACCCATCAACAAAACCACAAAGATTAAGGTCATTTAACCATTTTCAAATATTCAACTATCTTCTTGTCCACCTCATCACAAAAAGATTGAAATGGACATTCTTCACATATTACAAATGATAAAGAAGCTCAAAAGAACTTTTTAGTCACTACCTATCCACATGATACCTTGAAGACATGGCCAAAATCAATCAAAGTCCAAGTCTACTTCAAAAAGACTTTGTTCTTCAATGAATTTCTTGTGTTCTTCAACCACAATGCCTTGATGTGTGGGAAACTTATCCAAGTGTTCTCCTTGGTTCCTTCATGCCCAAAATAAATATCACTAGGTCATTTTTTAATAAAAAGGACGAGGTGATCCAAGTTGTCAATTCTAAGCCAAGACTATTGAAGATTTGTGATAACACTAACAACATTGAAAAAAAATTTAGTCTCAATCTATAAGCCTATTATGTCAAATATGTGGAAATTGCATTGAATGTATCACCCACCAACCCAAAGGATTTTTAGTGTATGTCAATCATATGCATAACCATCAAAAGATTTATAGTTCATTCTTCAATGTTTACATGTTGGTATCACCAATAGAAACAATATACCCAAAGAAATAATCGTCATCTTCAAGTGTTGTTGGGTTTTTTGTTGCCTTCACAAGGTTAAAATGTAAGTAAACTTGCAACAATAATGAGTACATAACTTTAGTATCATATTTTGCAACAACATCAACTATATAACCTACATAATCTCGTATGACCTTCATGTTTTTAAAACAAGAATCCAACATGATGATCATCATATCATGTGCCTTTACATTAATGTAGAAGTTAGAGAATGCTAGAAATGGTGATAGTACATTGGTCACTTGTGAGTTCATCCTTAATTTGAATTTCAACAACCTTAAATTAATGTCACCTTGAATCAAAGGTTGATTCAAAGCCCAATTATGGCCACTTCAGATTTCATTAAAATGTAAAAAATGAAAGCAAATACAAATGCATTTGACAATAACCAAAAGCCTTAGTTTTGGTTTAATACGCATTGTTTGATCACCAATAATAATTTATTTGTAATCACTTGAACAATAACCCAAGTTTGGCACATAAGGACTTGTAATGACAAATGTAAAGATTGTTGTTGCCCATAGCAAATGGAGATTATGCATTCCAATACTCTAGCATCTCTTGGAATAGATTGACTCATGATGCAAATTGCATCTTCACATGAATTTTTAACATTATTGTTGACAACCTCGGAATAATGCCAAAATCCTTCCACTCTTGTTTCCCCTTCCCAAATATTTAATCCAAACTATAGCTTTATACAACAATACTTGAACATTTTTCAAACTCACTTTTGAAAATCCAACACACACCTTGAAATAATTAAAAGCATATTGATATGCCTTTGGCATAACATGACCAAAACATGATCCCACAAATGGACTAGATAATTGATCGAGTAATTGATCTTTTTCATGAAATGGATAATAAGTAACAACATTTGTTAAAGTTGAAATTAAAGTATTTATATTTGACCTTTTGTCCTTGACATAAACATGATTTTTTCAAATAAACCAAAAATATATGGTAAGATCTTTACTTGGTTTGCCATCACTATAATGTGTTATTATGCACTTCAAACATTCCCATTGTGACATGTGTGGACTCCAATGATTAATAAATTTGACTCCCATGGCAAATTAAAGTGTCATGTCCACCATGAAACATCTAAATATTGAAAGACCATGTGCATGTAACGCATGAACTGAATGAAGGCAAAGCATATTTTTTCTTGGTTTTTTCCACAATCTTTGGCAACACATTTCTCACCATTGATGTTGAAATGAAAACATAACATGTAAACATTATTTTAAAATCATGCACCTCATCCATAAACTCTCAACAAAGGACACAATATATAATCTTTTGCAATGTATAAAACCAAGTCTTCAAGAAACTTGGTGTGTTATGCAAGATTAACTTTGTTATAAGGATGTTGATTACCAAAAAAATTAGTGATCATAGAAGGAGGGATATCCTTTTTTTAATTGTTTTTTATTTATTTCCATTTCATTGAGCTTTTTGCAGCAACAACAATTACTGCCTCCTATATTCTTCCACATGTTCATGAGATACTTGTTCTATTATAGCTCACAAGGCCCTTATTTTCCCATGGGAAACATTTTTAGCAGTAACATTAACTAGATTATAGTGCTAAACAATACATTGCATGATTTGGGGATTATAATAATTAATTGGGGCAGCATCATTGACAACAAAAAACTCAGCCCAATAACTTGCAATGTGATGCCAAGGATACCATATGCTTTGGTTGGTTAGAATCTGTGGAAAGAAATGCCCAAGATGAATTACCTTCAAGATTTGATTTTTTGGGTGGTTCTTGAATAATATTTTTAGCATGGACACAAATTTACCATATTCTTCATTATCATCATATATTATTGTGTTAAGTTAAATGCCACTTGTAGATGCCATCAAAAGTTGTTGCATGCTTATAACTAAAACATGAATACAATGACAAAAATGGAAGGGGTGACAAAATACAAAGTTGATGCATCCTTTTAGTTACAACATGAAGACAACAATAACAAAAAAATCAAAGGGGTGAGAGAATATAAAGTTTTTTACACCCTTTAAGTTGCAACAAAAACACAATAGTAGTAGAGAAACAAAAAAGGTGAAAGAATATGTAATACATGGATGTTGTTGTTTAATTGTTGAAATCACTTATCTATAAGTTTATTGCAAATTTGAACATGATGTAGCAACAAATTTAGAAAAAATGAGCACACAACAATAACTTTGACTTACAAAAATAGAATAACACTAAGAGTAATAGGTGAGAAATGACGAAAAAACTTACTTTAAAATCATCAAGAAAATGCCCTGAATATTAAAAAAATTCCACAAACATGAACAAGTGCGACAACAAAGTTGATAAGAAACAAAAAGAATGTCATGAGTAGGATGCTTGAATCTTGCAAGGAAAAATGTTGAAGAAAGGTGGCCAAAAACCACACAATTGATTGAAAACAACGAACACGCAAAGAAAAATGCTAAAGATGACCATGGAGATTCATAATCAACATGAAAACAAACAACATTTGCAAGTAATGCAAGCAATGACATTAATATGCATTGCAAAACATCAACAAGAGGAAAAAATGGAAGAGCCTAAAAAAAGGAGGTGCAAAGAAAAGAAAAGAAGGGAGACATAATATTTATAAATTGTTGAGTTGTCAAGATGTGCACAAACTTGAGCAAGTGCAACGACATGTAACAAGAAAAAAGAAGAAGAATGCCACAAATTGGGTACTTGGATCTAACGATGAAAAATGTCAAAGAAAGGTGGTTGGAAAACACAAAGCACACAATCAATGGAAAGCAACAATTTTAATGAGGACAAAGAGGAAAGCTCAAAAGCTTAACATACTAAAACCAAAACCTAGCCCAAAACATAAAGCATTCGGAGAAAATATGTAGTGTATTTGGAAGGCACTTATATCCATCAATTTCTTTCTTAGAAAATGGGAAGGATATTACGCATACTCTTCAATAGTGGGAGGGTTCTTACACCTATAAGTACACATAATTTTATTCCCATTATTGAGGAGTAGGCATAATATCCTTCCCATTCCTATGCCTCATGATCTACATGAGTTTGGTTCATGATAAATTTTGCTTTGTGCTTTGGGATAGTAAAGCCCATATGTGGGGGACATTCCCAAAATACAAGGTTGGACTCAACTATCACCTCATCCTAGGCCCTTTATTTTGAGAATGCCCACATCCTATAGCTCTACCTTACATTTAACAAGATCCAAAACAAGATGTGAAACAAGTGGGTTGGTGGGTGCTAGGTTAATATGCAAGAAGAATACCCAAAATAAACTTTATTTGAAATAGAGATATATTGAAATGTGGAAAATAATAAATAAGGCTAAAACATAGGATGATGCCTTAAATTGGTGTTGAAGAAATTAAAAGTAACAAATGTGCCTATCTTTATTTATAACTACTTAACAACATAGTTCAAAGAATTTTTTTTGGAAGCTTCTTTAAGGCCTAGAAACTTTCATAAGGACCTTCCTAAATATCTATTATTAATGAAAAATGGACGATGGTGGATGAATTTAATCCATTATAAATGGAAAAAATGTGATGGCTGAAAATCATGCATGGATAATGTGGTTGGCCAATGCTAGTGATGATGATGTTGGATGGGGACGCACAAACTTCATCCATGAATGACAAGTTAACCAAAATTTATTGTCATAAAATTTATTCTAATTTTATAACTAATCCTAATACCATAATACCTTGGCCATTTCAACACATGTCCGTTGAATAATTAATTAATTTTGAAACATTCATTTCAACAAATGGAATATTTTTAAATATCCATTATTTTCTTTCACAATATTTCTTGATTTGGAAGAAATAATATTTGAAAACTTCAACATTTCTAAAAATAATATAATTAGTGTCGAATTGGCCAAGGTACTAAGGTTTGACAAGTTAGTTTTAAATTTGTCATTTGTGACCTTGGGTATGTGGATAATTAGAATACCTTAAAACAAAAAGGATTTTCTAAAATCAACTCCCATGATAGAATGCCTTAATCAACGATTTTCTACACTATTCAAACATGGCTAGAGGTGACAAATTTTGTTATTCCAAAAAATTATTTTCCTTCTCCATAACTCACAACTTTATGGAACAACAAAATGGCCATCACCCATGCAAGCCATCTTAATTTAAGTTTGATTTTTTAGATATTCCATATCCAAAGATTTTTTCAAATATTTTTATAGCCTAGGGTTAAGGCATTGTATTTATATCCAAGGTATGATTGTCCATAGACCTTTAAATGAGTGTCATTGTTCATTTTGTATTACTATATTTGAAATTCAAAACTACCTTGCTACCTTGGTAGCTTTGACATTAATTACACTATTTTAAATTATTTAAAAAACACACACAAAAAAATGTTGAATCTTCAAGAATTTGTTTTTGGAATTTAAATTCCAAATTGAACTAATTATTTGATAAATATGTGTTAAAGTTGTCTAGGTACTATGATATATGTATGTCATACTACTTTACATTTACTCCATATTCTCATGGTTGGGCCCTAGGGGCTCGTGAAAATATTCCCATGGCCATGAGTTAGGTTTCATGAGCTTTTTTTAGGAATATTTTCATGAATATTATAGAAAAAGGTATTACTAATTTTTGAAATATATATTTTTAGACCGAAAAGTTAAGTTGATTAAGTTGACTTCAAATAAGGATTTCTAGAAAGGATTTACTATGAATTTTAGAAAGATTTTTGAGATTCCCCTAATTTTTTGGGATTTCCATTGTTTTTTATTACTTTAAAGGTATTGTATGGGAAAACTTAGGCAGTCAAGATGTATCATCAGTTTTTATTATTCTATGAATTTGATGTTGAAGATTTTAGAGAATATTCTTGTGATCATATTTTCCTCTTATTTTTTGCATTGTGTTTTGATTTTAAATTTGTATGTTTTTTTTTGCAAGTTTGAAGTTTTTGCATGGTTATATACTTGTGATCTATTTATACTACCAATTTCATAAAGTTTTTATGACTATTTGTCACGATGTTGTAAAATTGAAATGTTTTGTTCCTATTTCTTTTAAGCATCTAAAACTTGGGATTTCATTAGGTGCACTTAATAAATAAACAAGACCAATTAATTAAATGGGCATTAAATCATGTATTTAGTCAATCCTAGATTTTTGAAAAGTTCAAAATCAATAAATGACCTGTTGGAAATTGAAAATTTGGAAAGAAATTTAGATTTGGGGACCACCATATGATGCAACAATAAATATTAATAATGTTTTGCCTCACTAGATGATCCAACAAAGAAAAAGATATTTCCAATGTTTCGTTTCAAATTCAATAAAAAATTTGATCCTAACCACCAAATTTGAAAAGTCTTGAATTCAAAGTTTAGTCCATGATTAATTAAATACATGTTTTGAGCTTAACACTTTTGTAAAACATTTGTCTAATTGGAAAATAATAAAAAACTCTACCCAAGTTATATTTTAAGTGTTTTACATATCATTGGTATTTCATATTTTAAAAATAAAAAACATGTTTCAATACTTTAAGGATTGGTCTTATGGTTTGAGATCTTGAGTTCAAATGTTTTCCCCAATAGTCAATTATTTCTTTGAATAATTTCCATGGGCGAAAGCTATGAGAAAACCATTCAAGGAAGAAGATGGCTCTTGGATGCGCAATTTGGCCTAGCTTCCCAAACCAAGTTTCTTATGTAGAACAAGAATTGGACCCATGTTTATTCTAAGGAGCTTTCATATATTTTGCCGATTTCTTACCCATAAATCAATTCAAGTTTTGAAATGACAAGGGAAATTAAGATTATGGTTTCCCCAAGAAGCTAGGCAACATTTATGTAGGGAAAGCATCCAAGGAAGTTATACTACTTTAGAAATAAAAAAAGTTGCACAATGGATGAATGTGTCATTTCTTTTTTAAAACTTTTCATCTTTCATTTTCAATTTTTATTTCAAGTCAATATTTTACTAGTGTGGCCTATGTCATGGCCCAAGTGCGATCTTTTTTCTATTTAATATTGATTTTTTTACAAATGTATTTAAAATTACAAAATACTATTAAAAACTCAATAACTCCTACACCATGAGTCTAAACATTATGAAACCATCTTGTGCACCCTTGCTCATTAATGGCCTTCCAATGATACCAAGAGGCACTATATTTTGGGAAATGTCATTACCACAAACTAACTAACTAATTAACTTACTAACTAACTAACTACCAAGTCCTTATTAAATAGATTTGGTCACTTGTAGAATGTTTTCTCCTTTTTTTCCCACCCCCTTCTTCCTTTAGAAAATTTTAAAATCCTTTGCAACATTCATTAAGTCATTTTTTCTTAAAGTAATACCAAAATTATTGAAAAACATAACCATTTCACATCATGGCATGGAAACTATTTTACTTTATGTCTCTATAACCATGCCTCTTGTCTAAAATTTTATACAAATGTATAATTTTGTAGGAACATGAAAGAATAACATGTTCCTTCATGCTCTCATGTAATTGACAATAATGACCTTATCGATGTCATATCATTTGTTGAAACTTTTTCCTTTTTAACATACATAACTTGGATATCATGTGAAGGTGAGCTTCATCCCCATGATGTGAGCCTTTTTATATCAAAATATGATTGTAAGGGATACTTCACAAGACTTAATGGGTAAATTGAGTTTAAACATTTTTTTAGACATATGCAAACATAGCATGGATATGGCATAAATCCAACCACACTTTGGTAAAGAATTCTGATTATCACAACTCAATAATATCTATTTTTACTATTACCTATTTGTTTTTGTAATCAAGCAAAGTCCTACAACTTTAGGTCTTTCATGCACAAAACAATTAACAACATTGTCAAGGAGTTCCTATTTGTTGAAGTTCCTTGTGCATGTTCATAAATAAATTTAGTCCTTGAAATTTTTCATTTTGAGGATTCCTCCACACTTTCTTTGATTTGGGTGAACTTTTTATTACAATTGAACATAATTGAAAATTGAGATGTGTTTTTCAATATTCCCCAATTGAACATGTGATTGTGGACATTCTAAAAAAAAGGTTTGTGGAAGGACAATATTAAAAAGTTGTAATCACATTTGGTTTAAACAAATTCTAGAATTTAGAGAACGCATTGTGTTGGAAAACAAAATGTATAGTGATTTTTTCAATGTAATTTCATCATGAATAGATGTCAAATTAATATAACTTGATGATGACAATGTTTGTTTTGGTTATGTATTAAAATTCACACGAATGAAATGAAGGGGAAAAATTGCTAACATCAATGTTTAGATTTATTACTTTATAATTTCCATTTACTTTTGGCACAAGATTTTATGCTCTTTTCCTTTGAATATTTATTTATCATTTGAAAATCACTTCATAATTTCTCCAATACTATATTCAATTTGGATTAAATGCCCAAAATTTACATCTAATTTTTTTAAAAACTTGGTCATTGAAATACCATCTATTTGAAGAAAATTACAGTCACCATAGTATTATCAAGTATCCATAATTGACACCTTAATGCTATAACCATGGCGTTTTTGAAGTCAAGTGTCTTTATTTAAACTTTGTGGACTTTTATAATTTCATGGTACCCAAACATCATTAATTGGTCACATGTGAGGTGATAATCTAATGGTTAACCCTTGAGAAAATAATATAGAACTATGAAGTTCAATTTGAACATTTTAGCATTGGTTTGCAAGGCAACATGTAATATGCACACATATTACATGGATTCCATCAACCACATAAGTATCCAATATGGGTGATCAACCACCATTATGTTATTAGCCATGTGATGAAGTTCATCCATATGGATGGTGGTCTTTTTTCATTCATGAATTTGATTTCATTCATTTGGTCACATCCATCCATGCATAGAATTTCACCCATGTAATACATTTAGGAACCACATGGGCATGATGATTATTTGAGGTTTTGTTTCATTGATGTTATCAAGTTTCATTAATTGGCAACCTTTATGTCTTCCTTTTCACCTTTCAATTTTCTTTCTCTTCACTCCCCTTTCCACTTCCTCCCACCTTTTCCATTCTTGGTTTTGTCCCCTTGGTTCACCATTTTCCCTTCCCCTTCCCAAAGCTCACCCTTTCATGTGACTAGTGTATTTTTATATTTGCTCAAGCTCTTTATTTTGCACTTAAGAATTGATGGGTTATATTGACCATTAATGATTATCAATAAACTCATGTAATTATTTTATTATTCAAAATTTCCCCTCCAACCCCACCATCAACAATGCAATCCATAAATGGTTGTGAAATGGTGATTAAGCACATCTTCAACCACAAATTCTTACTCAAAATAGGTATGTGTTTATTTGGTTTTTAAGGTATTTAATGAGTTTATGCTTTTGGTATCAAATCAAGGTAAGTTGAAATATTCTAGAGGACATCAAATTCTTCTAAAATGTCACCACTTGGAGATGGAAAAAAATACTACTCGGCAAGTGTTCTTAATTCCCTTTTCCCCCAATTTTTCCCCTATGAAAAAAACAAATAGCTATGGCATTAATTTATCAATTCATGCTTGTAAGCATTTGCTTGTTTCTCCATCTAGAATGGTTTTGCAATATATATTTATATTCCACAAATAGGCTTCAAATCTCTTGTGTAATATGATCAATGAAAGTTTCATATAATCTAAATCCTTATTGAATTTGATAATTGATGCATGTCCAAATAGTTTAACATTTAAAGTGTGCTTGTTGGCCAATTTCACTATTATTTTGTCCTTGTGAACCTCATCTGATGAATGATCTTGACATGCATGGACTTTGATATCTAACAATATTCAAACTTGATGATAACACCAGCGTCATACCAAACTATGTGTGTGTAAAATGTGCACATGTGGGCTTCATAATTGCCCAACTTGGCCTATTTGGCCAAAAAGAAATCCCACACTCAAAATTATTCCATTTAATGAAGGATTCAAGATTGGAATATCTGAAGCCATGGCTGAATATACACTCAAGCCTATACATTATCCCTCACCAGACCATCCAAAGCCTTTCAGGTTATTGGACATTTAATTCAATGAACTATTTCTTATAAAGATGTAACATTGTATGTTGCATTAAGTTAGCTTTATGATACGACTTCAATAATCACAAACTTGTTTCCATTAAGAATTTATATAATTTAGTGCAATGTAATGTAATTGAACATATTAAAAATTAATTTAAATTTGACAAATTGCATGCAATTGCCTTGAAAGTGTTATCAACCCATATCAATACTTTGTTGGAAATAAGTGGAACAAGTTCATGTTGTCAAAAATTCAACATTTTTATTTGAACTATGCAGGCATGCACATAGTAAAGACACCACATACCATGAACATTATGTTCAACCACCAATGGAGCCACCATTTAAGATTATGCAAGATTGGCCAACTAAAATTTTCTTTCGAGGAGAATCAACTTACACTTATGATTATAAGAAAGTACCCAAATGTCCTATTTGCCCTTGTCCACCATTTCGGTCTTTTACAACTCACTTGGACCCACAAGGACATCTCATGTATTAGGACATCATTGGTTATAATTTCATGATTTTTTTTTGATTGAATGCATGATTGAACCACTCCATGATGACATTTATCAATATCATATTGCTAAAGGAAAATATAATATGATGATTGATCATTTACTAGGTAGTTTGAAATAAAAAATTTAGTACCCATTTTAGTGATAATTAATAACTAACCAAATTACAATTGGTGGTTATGTTGTATTTTTTGACAAAGTAAATGTTGCCACCTATTTTTCCCCTTTCAATAGGATGGTTCCATTGTCCATGATGGTGCAATTTATTTAAAATCCCACAAACATTTAACTTATCTAAGCTTAAAATGTGTTTGTCCATTGTTGACCTCATAGGAAGGTGATGGCATCTTGTTGTCCTTTGGTAACAACTCATTTCATAAAAATGAAAACAATTCACCCATGAACACATTACAAACCAACATTTGCAAAATCAAACCAATTCAATAAAATCAATCAAACTAACAACATGCTTATAAAAGTATTTTCATATTAATGGTGTTGAAGTTTTGGTGATCATTATTTTTATCAAGGTTTCATATCATTTTTGGTTTTGTGACATATCAACTAAATTTATCAAACCTTCAATTGAGTTTTATTCTTTGAATACCTTTTTCAACTTGGGCACCGGTCTCATCAACCATTTCATGAATTTGAGCTTCTAGATCAAATGTAGGTATATGAAGTTAACTAGATGTTGTTAGGCCTCCCAATTTAATGCTAATGGAATTTAAACAATTATTATTCATTGGTGTAACTCCTTTTGTTGCATGTCCATATTTCAAGCACAAAGCTTGTGGTAAGTTGGATAAGTAAACTCAATCCCACATTCATTGCCAATAAATTTAATTGACTTAATTGACTAGTACAAATTGAAGTTGCAATCATGTTTGAATTGCAAGACATTTTTAAAGGATTTCTCTGCTAAAAAGGAAGATAAGAAATCAAAGTTTTCAAATTCTTATCAAATTTTCATATGGTTATTTGGCACTAAAAATGTTTATCCCATCCATGTTGTTTCAAACATTACGTTGTTGTGACCTTGCACCATAGTAACACATATATGAACATTCATAGCTTGTTAAGTGTTATAACTAGGTTCACATCAAGCTTCCAACCTTCAAATAAAATATAGGAAATAGCCCATGACATTTGTGCCTGTATCTTTTGAAATACTAACATTGCAATTTGCCATAATTCTAATGATGATTCATTAAAGTTAGTTTAGGTAAGACAACTTTAGGTTCCATAAGTAGATTCAACAATTCCAAATTGAACTTTGTTTAGCCCATTCCCAAGCAAAGAGGCATAGAAAGGTGTCTTTTCAAATATGTGAATTAATTTTTATTTTTTTGCAACACTATATTCATAAGAAGATTTTGAATACCTTTTCCATTGACTGGCATCCCATTTATCTTCAATTGAATTGGAATGGAATTTTGTTGAATTTAATTTAAATTAAATTAAATTAAAATTCCATTTCAATGTATTTGAATTCAATAAATTAAAGCTAAATTCAAATCAAATTCAATTCAAATTGCATTGCAATGCTTTTCATGCTTCAATTTCATGTAAGAATGAATTAGTGTCTCTCACTTCAAGAATGTTCAACAAAATTTATTGCTCTTCAAGGATATTTGTCTTTTCCTTACTTTTCCAATGCATTTAGTCTTGGTGCAAATAATGAAGATTTATTACATGTTACATATTGCATCATATCACTATTACCCTTTGGTTGAAATACATTTATATCAATGTTATTTTAACATGTCATGCCATTGACATTTGGAAATGTGTTGTTTAATAAGCTTCATGTGGATATGTTGACATTTTTCAAGTAATTGTTAACAATGAGTAAATGTCAATACAAAAGGTGATAATGGAAAAATGTTTTTTGCATTTAACATATGGAAATAAACATGATGGAGTTTGTGTCAAATATCATGCTTGGCATTCAATCTCTTTTTTATTTCATTTTTTGTTTCATGGATCATAAATTGTAGACATTTGTGTGATTTCTTGCAATTATGTAAATACTATGTGTAAGTTATATGCACAAAGGGCAAGAGGGAGCAAATGTGAAAGCTCATTATGTGTTTGGTAATGATTCAATGAAAATGTGTTCAAACACAAAACAAGAATAAAGGCTGACCATAGAATTAAATATATTAAAGTTGTGTACAATTGCGTGTTTATCAAGTAAATTGTCACAGAACATTTTTTGTCATGAGTTTTTTACGTTTGTGCATGCACATATTTTTCCTCTTTCATTGAGGTCTACACTCATTTAAGGTGTTATACAACAATTGATTTCATTTCATGATGTGTGCATTACATGGAAATAAACAATTGAAAGAATTAATAGACCAAAAAAATTAAAAATACATGTATTTGATGTTCTTCCTATGTTTAGTTTTTAGTTTTTTTTTTTTTTTGGGATATGTGTTTTGATCATTTTATTAAATTTTACATATCACATCATTACTATATAACACAAGCCATCTTATATATTAATTCACTACGTCAGTCAGTCAGTCAGTCAGATGGACCTGCCACAAGTGTGAACAAGACCCAGATGATAGAGTCCAACTGTGGGCCATCTGGGTGGTCTTCTTGCAGTGCAAACGTTTTCTTCTTGCTCTCCTCTCCCGCTTACGTCTCTTCTCCCTCTCTCGCTCGCGCGCTCTTTCGCTCTCTCTCCTCCCACGGTCGTAATAGCCTACAAGACTAAACGGATCCGACAAGTGATATGAAGAATCCTTGCTCTCAACTCTCCTAGCTTCACCAACACTTGCCTTTGTAGATGTTTAGGGCTTGAATGTAGAGGAAACACAGTCGTGACATGGGAATTGGAGGAATGGCGAGCAGGCAAAGCTACCAACAAGTGATTATAAACAGGTTGGCCCCACCAAGCAATGAACACGCTGCTAGAAGGGGGATGGACAATCTGACATTGCCATTGTATTCCCTCCATCTCCATCAACAATTCTCCTCTCTTGGGTACGCAAAAGAAACAATTTTGTCAAAGAATCTTACGAGTATTCATTCTGGGAATTCAATAGAAACGTAAGACCCAAAAAAAATTCTTCGGCAACAAAGGTTTTTTCCAAATTTTTTTTTCATTCTAGACAACTCTTGCCGAGGTTTTCTCCAAAAAAAATTTTTCATTCTAGACAACTGTTGCCGAGGTTTTCTCCAAAAAAAATTTCATTCTAGACAGTTGAAAATATCTAGTAACGAACTGCGACAATGCCTAAAAGTTCAAGAAACACATAAATAAATAAATAAACAGCACGCATCATAATCTCTCCTTCTCTACACAATGACGTTCATCATGAGCACAAAAGAAAGAAAGAAAGAATCCATGAATGAAAGACTGAAGGATATGAGGAGGAATCTCGGGTGGCAGTGAGGCACCCTGGTGAAGTCTGACGGAGCTGCTGGATCTCACAGCTATCCCTGTCATGTCAGTTGTGTCCCACAACTCTCTCTCTCTCTCTATCGGGTACAGAGACAAATAGACAGATAGACTTTGACGCTGCTACAAGTTAGAGAAGGCAAGTCGCAACATCAAACTTTTTAGGTAACGCTCTCAGCCAACAAGCCGATCGATCATAGTGCTCATATGCATTAATAAATTAGGAGGATTAGCATGAGGAGGGATCAATTAGGAATGTAGAGAATATGAATATCGATAGCTACTGCATCTTGAACGAATTACAAGTTGTTGCATATGAAGATGATGATGATCGTCATCATCATCTACACTTTGCCAACAACCAGCTGATACACAACAATACTGATCAGGATTTCAATAATTTCCAGGAGTCCTGCATGTTGCAAGAATGGCGAGATCTGACTATGGATCATACCAAGTTCAACTGGAGCCATGAGCTTGCACCAGAATTATTATTTCCAGTTGATTATTAGCTGTAACACAAAAAAACACATAGAAAGAAACGGATAATTTCATTTGCACAATATGTAGATCCCTCATAGCTTGAAAATTGACTAATTTGTTTGTTTGTAGTTTGCAGGTTCATCAAGATATGACAGAGCCGTTGGCACACTACTTCATATACACAGGACATAACTCGTACCTCATTGGAAATCAACTCAACAACAAGTGTAGTGTCATCCAAGTTCTTCATGGGAATTATGTTGCCTTGTTAAATGTAGAAAACTTTTGAGATTCTATTGCTGCCTCTCCCGATTTAAAGAGTGATTAATCTCATGGAAGTGTGGGTTTTCAATTTAGGAACTGCTTGGCAAACCACTGAAAGACACAGAAGTTCATGATGTTGAATGAGCTCAATTGTGTTGAAATCTCAAATTTTCTGATTCTTTTCTTCTGTCTTGACACCATCTTGTACTATGGAATTGTCAAGCCCTGCCCACTGTGTTGGGTAGCATCCAGCTCGGGCTTTGTCTTTGACAACCGTTGGGTCGTCCCGTACAACCCCTACCTGACCATGCGGTACTAGTGCCACATCAATGTTGAGGTTTGCAGCTCCATCACGGCTGTGAAATACCTTTACAAGTATGTTTATAAGGGTCACAACCGTGCTTTGGTAGTGGTGCAGCCGGAAGCTAGGGCTCTACCGACTATAGCACCTCAGGCAGCTGCAAGTGGGGCCGATGGGAACAATGTGTTTGCCGCCCGGGATGAAGTCCAAAATTACCTCGATGGGCGGTATGTCAGTGCCAGCGAAGCTTGCCATCGGCTTTTTGCCTTTGACTTGCACGACATGCACCCCAATGTTTACCGCTTGGCTGTTCATCTGCCTAATGAGCAGACCACTTACTTTCCTGAGGGGACCACGGTTGGGGAAGCCATGATGTGCAACAACTCCACCACTTTGATTGGGTGGTGTGACTTTAATCGAAAGGCCAAATCTGAATACGCGGCTGCAGCCACTTTGGCTCGCAACAGTAACAACCCTGCACCGCCATTGTTTCCTGCGCTGACCACACTGTACCCTGATTATCCCAAAATCGTTGTGTGGAGCAAATCCAAAAAGGCGTGGCACCTCTGGAAAAGGGCAGCGGGGCGGCGGGGTGCAGGTCGAAACAATCATATCACATTGGGAACTGTGGGGCGCATGTACTTTGTGCAACCCTTAGAGGGCGAACATTATTATCTACGAATTTTGCTTACCCACGTTGCAGGGGCCACATGCTTTGAGGACCTCAGAACTACCCACCGGCCCCACACGCCTACCACAGTTGTGCACCCCACTTTTAAAGTTGCATGCCTTGCACGTGGCTTGCTGCAAAATGATGCTGAATGGGACCAGTGCCTTTCAGAAATTGTTGGCGTGCAACTGCCCAGAAGCTTGCAGCAGCTTTTTGCCAGCCTGCTAATTTTCAACAACGTCACCAATCCTGGGCGGTTGCGGAACATGCATAAGGGAGCCCTTACGGAGGATTTCCTGCACCAAGCAAGCCAAGTGAGTGGCCAAAAGGCCTCCACAAAAGAAGTGTATATTGTAAGCCTCCCTTTCGTTGGGTTGTGATGGTATAAGTTGTGTTTTGTTGTCTTCTTTGAATTGTTGCTTGGAAACTTTTCTATTGAATGGTCGATTGTTGGATTCAATGTACCAGAAAGTTGATCCCTCAGCATCATTCTGCACATTTCATCTAATGAGTCTTACCACATATTGGTGCTACAAATCCCACTAGATTGCGTCTACTGAATTTAAGGCCAAGCTCCTCCAAGTGGTGCCCAACGAGCTGTTGGATCCTATTGTAGACCAGATTTCCTTGCCAGCTGTAAACATGAGTAACTGTGCCCTTCTGGATTATAACCCCCCCTGCCCCTGATTGCGTCGCGCAGGTAACGCCCAATCAGCAGCTAGACCAGGCCATCCTTGACCATGGCTTATGAGAAATGGAACAGCTACTGCATGCCCAAGGGGGGAAAACCTTAGAGGATTTTGAGCTGCCTATCCCTGCACAGTTGGCTGCCCTGGGGGACGTCGTTATATCCGAGGAGTGGGCCAGGTACAATGTGACACGGCAAGCTCAGCAACTTGCTCGGGATGTGCCTTTGCTAAATTAGCACCAACGTTCCATTTACGATAATGTCATTCACGCGGTCCATGACCCCAGGCCGCTCGACAAAACCTTTTTTGTTGATGGGCTGGAAGGGGCTGGCAAGACTTTCCTCTACAGGTGCCTACTCAGCAGGGTGCGCTCTACTGGTGACATAGCGTTGTCGATTGCATCTTTTGGCATTGCAGCCTTGCTTTTGGAGGGTGGCTGCACAGCTCACTCACGTTTCAAAATTCCCATAATAGGCCTTTGTGGCTCCTCTGCTTGCTATGTTCTCCTGAACAATCCATAAGCGGCCTTGATTCGGGCTACACGCCTCATTGTGTGGGATGAGGCACCCATGGCCCACAAGCATGTGTTTGAGGCTATGAATCGCACGCTCCAGCATGTTATGGGTGCTGTTGACCCTGCCTTAAAGGACATGCTTTTTGGGGGCAAGGTTGTTATCATGGGAGGTGATTTTAAGCAGATATTGCCTGTGGTTCCTCGGGGCAGGAGAGGCCAGATTGTGGATGCCAATCTCAAGAGGTCCGTTGTCCTTTGGCACCGTGTTAAAGTGTGTCAACTGCATGAAAACATGCGTGTTCAGAGGCTTTTGGCATAGGGCGGAGCCAATGCTGTGGCCGATGCCCAACAACAACAAGCTTGGGCAGACTACTTGCAGCACATTGGGGAGGGCATAGAGCAAGTTTTTCCTGAGGTTGGGGAGGAGGTTGTTTTGATCCCAAAAGACATGTGCTGCTAGGGTGACACCATTGATAGCCTAGTGGATGAAGTTTACGATGACCTTGGCCGCTTCACAGACTCGCAATCATGCAATGAACACATCATTCAGAGGGCCATTTTAACTCCTCTGAACGAGGACGTTGACAACATCAACACCGCCATCATGAATCGGTTTGACCTCACCACACCTGATGGCACACCAGCACAACACTGCACGTACCACAACACTGATTCTATTGTGCAAGGTGAACAGAGAGGGGTTTACCCCACCGAGTTTCTAAACTCCCTTAGCATGTCAGGGGTGCCACCCCACACTTTGACCTTGCAGGAAGGCTGTCCGGTGATTTTGCTACGGAATATGCCATGCAGCCTTGCAAATGGCATTCGGCTTATTGTGGTCAAGCTAATGCAACACATAATTGATGCTGAGATTGCCACATGACCGGACAAGGGCAGGTGCGTTTTCATTCCTCACCTTAGCATCATTCCCTCTGACACACAGAGGATGCCTTTTACTCTCCGCCGGCGGGAGTTCCCGTTGCAGCCCGCATTTGCCATGATTATCAACAAGGCCCAGGGGCAGACACTGCAGACAGTGGGGGTGTACTTGCCCAAGCCTGTTTTTTGCCACAGGCAGCTTTATGTGGCTTTCTCTTGGTGCGGTTCATGGCGGGGCGTCTGGGTGCTGGTCCGGGGTGGCAGCAGGGCGGCTCTGAATGGGGCCCCTGCTAGCGTTTACACCAGTAATGTGGTCTACCGCGAGGTGCTACAGTGATTCTTCTTGTGGGTATGGGGTTCTTTGAGGTCTCCTTTAGACTTCCAATTTTTTTTTAGGGCTTGGGCTTTGGTTTCGTCCAAGGGGATGGGTTGGATTAGATTGCATTAGACTAAAATGGGGCTTTTACATATAAAGTGACCATGCAGGCTCATCCCAACGACTCATGCATGTACCTACAACCTCAGATGCAAATGTACCAGGAATGAATGTGATCATCAAGTGAAACATCGCCAACTGTCATCATTGTTGCACTGTTGTGTGCCAACTCGGGTTAGTTACGGAAGCTAACCCAGGTTGGCAGTGTAGAGAGCTAGGGTATGGACGTAGACGGAGAAGCTTCGTCGTTGGCTTCGCTTTCTTGGCAATGGCGATTTCTCGAGGTGTTCCATGGGACAAAAGGCACTGCATCAGTGCCGTGCCGGCACGGGTTACCACTAGTATGATATTAAACCATTTATATATCTACAAACATGTTTTAAGTGACATGGGTATTCATCTTTCAAAAGAAAGGAAAAAAACCTAAACTTTAAAGCTTATGTATATTTGTCAAATTACTTAAACAAGATGAAACAAAAGATAAAATAATTTGAAGATGCAATAATACAACAAAAAATTTGATCAAAGAATGGCCAAATAATAATTATTTGTGAATAATATTATCTTTGACATTCACATTTGACATTTGGTTCTCTTGTAAAATCAATCTTCATCAAAATTGAATAAGGATTTATGGTGTTTATAAAACATTGTACATGCAAAATGCCATTTGATCATCATTACAAGACATATTGCATACATAATATGAATAAATAAACTAAAATAAGTTTGTGCATGTCTTGTGACAAAATCAATGGTTACCAATAATCTATTGGGATAATGATATGTTTAACAATTCAAATTTTGCTATCATAAATATACAAAAAGACCTTTCCACAAATCTTCTATTGAAAAAAATTGATATTCACATATTCATAATTGATTTAATTAGTGATTTTTTCATTTCTTTTGGGTAGATTCATTAATTAAATATTCAATTTGGATGACATTAATTATATGGGTAGCTGACCAACATCATTTTCATTAAAAATGTCATTGCTTGATGATAAATCTTAATAAACTTACAATACAATAATTAATGATGTCCTATTATATGAATTTAAAAGATCCTTGCAATTTATGAAAACCTTTAAAAGTATTTTCCACATTGTAAAATAAAATAAAAGATGAAAATGCTATAAAACAAACATAACTTGATCAAATCAAATGGTTTGTATGTTGTTTTAAATTCAATTGGCGATCTTTGTTCCTTATGCAAATATGATTAACTATTCAAGGAAAAAAATCCATCTTGTTTATTGCATAATCTATTGTACATGAATGTCATATTTACATTTTATTTATTACTATAACAATTATAATCTTTTGGAATATTTAAGAATATTTTATTTTTGACATGAAAATTTCAAAAAATTGCTAATTATTCAACATGTGTTGAAGTTGCTTTTGTACTACATTCATAAAAAATATTTTAAAAATCTTGAAAACATGATGAAAATATTAAGTCATGTTTTTTTTTTACATCCCATGAGTATATTATGGGATAATTTTTTTCTCAATGTATAATTAATTGAATTAAATGCATGGGAGGATGAATGATTTGTCATAGAAGATTCACAAAAAGGAAAAAGGAAAGCAAAGAAGTTACTACAAAATAAATAAAAATAAAAATGATATAGTTTGTGGGCAATACACTAATGCTTGTAAATTGGGTGTAAATTAAGATTGGGAAGAATCTAAAAATCACAAAGTTGATAACAACATTATTTACTTTAGTTATAATTTTTTTTCATTCTTTGTGAAGTTGAAACATGTTCAAAATCTAGTTTTTGATTTCAAATTCTACATTATCCAAAGATTTAATATTGTGGTTAATTATTCAACCTACTATCACTATGTATCACCCCAAGGTATTGGAAATCTTGAGATTCTTTTGTGCATGTTGTTTTTTAAGATTACATGATTCACATTCAAATACCTATATGTTCCACCTTTTCATTCAAAAACTGCATTTTTAAGCTTAATGGCTTATTACATAATATATAATTAATTTTTGAAAGATGAGTTTTAAATTATAATTTATCTTTTTGACTTACACATCATGATTGCAAACTTTTTTAGATGTATTTTAGATGAAAAAAAACATGTTTCAACATATTTTAAACCATTAAACCAAATTTTATATCCATACATTTAAAATGGATTTGATGTTGATTAATTTTCATAATGTTCATAATTCTAACAAGTGGTAATAGTAAAGTTCACATGATGGTAAGTTTTTGTTTGTATTGAAATTCCAAATTCCAAAAATAAAATAAAATAACATCAAAATTAAAATTTTAAAACTAAATTATTGACATTTTCCAATAAGTATTTGTTTGTATTTTCAATTTAATAATGGTTTAAATAAAAATTTAGAAACTTATTAATAAAATAAATAAAATAAAAATAAAACCATTAAATCTCAAAATAATATTGTTATAATATTTTAATGGAAGCCTTTTAATCAAAATTAAAAACCTATTCAAATCAACATTGAAAATGAAATATTCATTTAAACATTTTATGAAAGTTGACAAGTCTATATTACTTTTATAAATTTTATGTTCAAAAAATTAATTGAATTTAATAAACTCATTCTAAACATTTCATTCATTAATATTTAGTGGGAAGTAACATTTAATGATCTTTTAATATCATTTTCACACATCACTTGGGGGTGGGCATTTTAATTTGCCTTTTCGAATCACACTATCTTTGAATGGGGTTTTTTTTTTCTTTTTAAAATTTTATTTTTTTGAATCAATAGATTATATTTCCCCTTTCAACTTTGATTTTTAAAAAATTAGTGGAAACTTGACCCATCTAACATTTCCAAAGCTTTTAAAGCTTTTAAGGGTTTAGGGTTTAAAGCTAAAACAATGGGTGTAGCTACACATATAATAAAAAGTGTGGGCAAACCATTATATAGAATATGCATCTTGAGTTTTTGTTATATTTCGAAAAGCATCAAGAACTTATAAGACAATCATGATGCTAGTTCACACTCAAAAACATAGCTAATAAAAAAAAATTCAACAACATTCTCATTTCAAGCTGCAACAAGCTTGTAAGTAAGGAAGCCTTTTGAAACTCTGTAGTCATAATCTTGATACAATAATATTATTGAGTACAAGTGCCATCATCCTACGACAAGCTGAAAGATAGTCAATGTTGTAATTTAATGATATCTAATACCATAATACATGGGTGGTGGCTTTGGCATAAATTGAATTATTTTGTATTTTGTCAAATTCTTGAAAAAGGATCAGCCAACATGTTGCAAATTTTTCAATCTTTGATAATAAATTCAAGATTCGAAGACACCCAATACTCAAACCTTTGAGTTAATCGAAGCAAAACATACAAACTATGAACTAACTGAATACAACGCCACCAAGAAACTTGTGATAAATCAAGGAAGCTCGTCTCTCGAGGCACTAAACTGTAATAACTATATAGAGTACTTCCCAAAAATTCTGGTTTTTCATGCAAAGCACCAAACTCAAGCTTGTGAATTATTTCTAATGTGTCTGAGGAATGAAATTGGTTTCGGAACCAGGAACTGTGCTGCCAAAACAATTGGCTTCTCAGAATTGCAGCAATCTTCTTCAATTGAAAATAACTTGCAACTTCACATGTCCAGCACCTAGTAATTATAAAGGGACCTGAAGGGTCCAGAAGTTGGCCATGACGAAAGGCAAGGAAATCCAAGAGTATTGGATCGTGTTGTTGGATACAACAACCAAGGTGCTTTGGTGGTGCAGTTGCCTGCCATGTTTATTTGCTGTAGCTTCCACATACACAGGTGCACATGAAATGTTCTCAGGTTGCTACAATGTTTTTTCACCTGCCTGTCATGTTTATTTGCTGTAGCTTCCACATACACAGGTGCACATGAAATGTTCTCAGGTTGCTACAATGTTTTTTCACCTGCCTGTCATGTTTGATTTCTACTGCACTGGGCCTAATTGGGTCATGTGTCTATCTACTGCTCAGCTCTGCAGATCGAGCTCTTGTATTATGAACAACTGTCCACAATACAACACCCACAACAATGGAGTGTCTAAGGTTTTTCCAGTGGATTGATTACATTGATTGATATGGGTCTGTTGGAATAGGGATATCGAACAGAAACATTCTCGTGCAGTTTTAATCAATGGAATTTTGGGCTCATCGTCTGTTGATGTTGGTTTGGAATTTGAAGACACAACAAATCCAAGCCAAGTGCATGTCAATACTCATTCAGAAGCTTCAGTAAGAGCTCCTTGCAATTTGCAACAAGCTGAAGCACATAATATCAGTTTCTTGTCTACATGGCACATAGCTGCCTGCACCCTAATGTACAACAGATTGGTCAAGCCACTGCCAATTATGTTGGGTAAGGCGCCAAATGAGACCGTTATGGAGAGGTAGGCAATTCACCCAACTTAATGGCCAAGGACAAAACCATTCCATGACAGTGAGGTCTGGGGTGGCAGATTCAACTGTTTGAAGAAGAAAAGAATTCATGTTGAACAGACACATTTTGGTCACTGAGCTACGAGTGTATATGATCACCATTGGAAAATTTTCATATAAATGTGATCAAGAAAATGACATAATCTGCCACCTGAGACCATAATGTTTGACTTCTGAAATTTTCCAAACGGTCTGCAGTGCAGCATTTTCACATAGTTGACCAATTCCAACACCGTGTGAACTTCTCATTTTCAAGTCTTGGTTGAACTTTGAAAGTGAGACTTGAATTGTTTGTGGTTGTGCAGTTTTTAGTAGGAGAAGTTCACCCGACTGATATTTGAGATTGTTCACAGACAAGTTGGTCACTGAGGGAACTATTGGCAGATGCTGCGGAAGGAAGGGATCTTATGCACTTTATATGAATTAATAACACAGCCTGTGTTGTTGGCCCAATTGTGAATTCATCAAACAATATCAAGAACGAACTGCAATTTCCCTGATACATTAGTTTTGATTTTATTGAATTGTCTTTGACAAAATTGTTCAATATTCAATAACTCTTGCACTGTAGGTCTGAAGTCTAACTATTGGCCCAATTGTGATCATCTTCAAAGCTCCAGGGGATACATCTTTTCCTTCTATTATGAAATTAGTAATATTTAAGTTTTTTTTTGTCAAATGATGGGTTTTATGGAACTTCCCTCTAATATATTTATTTGGGTGACAAATAGTATCAATATAATTACTACACGCCATTCCCTTAGTTTCATTGACAGCAATTTGAAAAATGACTTTGCTCCTTAATTGCATGAGATTAACTTTTTCAAGCTTGATTCTCACCTTCATCTGAAGCAATTCTTGCAAGGGAGGCGAGCGGATCCTCAAAGAGAGACATTTCAGGTCCCACAGCTTGAGGCAGTGCTTGAATCAGAAGCCTTCAAATGAGTTGAAGAAAGACATGGTAAAAGTTGCACATACAAACCAACATCACTTGAAAAATCACAGTAGAGTAAGTGCAAATTGTACAAAGACCATGGTCTGAAAACTTCTGCTGCCAAGTGCAATTGCCTCCCTCTCACACCAGAGCAAGGGCCAGAGGTGGTATAACGCTTGTGTACCTCAGGCAGGTGCTTTTGGGCCACAAGTCCACACTTACATGCTGACAGAGAAGTGATGAACCAGACAGAAAAGGAAGTGCGCAGGAAGCTCCTTAATAATCTATTCACCATTTAACTTCTAACTACTTGTAATGGGGTTCTCAGGTAAAGCCACTTAGTATTCCTAAAACTAATCATGTTCAACCTATTTTAGTCACAGATTTTCGGAAGTAGCTATGACTCACAAAGAAGCTGCCAGAGTTGTTAGGTTTGAATGGGTGCAGGTTTAGAAGCTGATCTTTTCTGGGACTCTTGGGGAGGCACATTTTCTTCGCTCCCAATCAAAGTTTTTGATGAATGCACAATGTCCCTCCTCAGTTAAGTTTTCCATCATTTTTCACTTTTGAACCTTCAAGATGTAGAAATCTCACCTGCATTTATATATACAAGTTTGATGTTGCAAGGCTCTATCTCCAATCCTTTGTATCATGGAAACACAGAAAGGATTGGAAATAGACCAATTTACATCTCTGCCAAGTTGCTAACAAGGTAGCAACCATGACTGCAAAGGTTCACAGTTTTCACTCTTTTCTCCAAAAAAACATGGACATGGATAACAAGTGCAAAGGACATAATGATTGTTAGCATCTCTCATGGTAGTTGTTGCATACTCTATTGTGAATGTTGCCATGTGGAAGAAGATAAAAATCACCAACCTTTCGTCCCTTCATCCAATTATCATAATTACTACACATCAGAAGCAGACATGCATTGGAGCTTGTCATAAACCCAAAATCAATCATCTCAGAAAATCTACTGATTCTATCTTTGGGTGCTAACTACTAATCATTCTGAAATTGTCTTGATAGTGGGTTCATGTCTGTAGGTTATAGCTGTTTTAACCCACTGGCACCACTCCCCCCCAAAAAATCACTTAAACTCTATCAACTCTATCAACTGAAGACAAACCTACAATGGAAGACTCTCAACACATCCTCCTGGTGAAGTAATCATACAATCGCTTACATAGAAAGGTGCATATTAAACACTACATGTGTTGTCTATTGTCCTTGTGCAAGAGCAAAAACCATAACTTCCCATTTCTATGGCTAGTAAAATTGCATTACATTGGAGGGCAAAAATAGAAAAAGCTGGCCAACTTTTATTGGTTTGCAGCACTTTCTCCAACTTCTTCTCACAACCATCTTACAGGAACTGATTTACATGATGTTGCTGGTGATATATCCTGTGAAGAGCAGCTCTTAAGAGACTTCATGAGTCCACAACATAAATGGCATTGATGAAGAGATTGCAATCCAAGTTCAGTGGATGTTTACAGCACACTCTTCCACCTGTGAAGAAATTAACCTCTCTTTGACAAAACCAGCTGAAATGTACTACAAGCACAAATGCGTACTGTTTGAAACACAAAGGAGGGATGAGTCACCATGCTCTCTTTTGAGGAGCCAGAACACCATGGAAATCATGTTGCATGATTAAGCTACAAATGTCGTTGATGTAAGCTAGACTGTGGTGGAGGATGACTAGAGGAGCTAACAACATCCTGCTGTGAAATTTGGGGTGCTTGACTTGCCTTCTGTTGGATGGTTTGCTGTTGGCGTTGGAAAAAATCGTGGATTTCTTGAGGACTCATGGCAGCATTACCTGTACTTGGCTGCAAATGCCGCATGTCAGATTGCATCTGCACACACAAAAATAGGCAGCTTCAGAGAGAATGCATGGACCAAGACTACTTGCAGTAGAACCCCCATCATGAACTTACAAAAGAGGGTTATAACAGAAGGGGTCAAGAGTATGCTCTACATCCAGGATGACTCAAGCACTAACTCATGTTCACCCATCACTTGCAAATGTAAGGTGCCATCCCAGATAAGAAAACAACTTATGGATAAAGAGATACAAGGAAACAAAGAGATGAGGAGTTTTCAGGAAACTTCTGTTAACAAGAAGTCTTAGTGAGACAGATCTAGACACCAAGTTCATATAAGCAAAAGTTACACACTGGGTTTGAATGTAGGTATATTACCCCCTGAAGGAAATTACGTTGTTGGTCCACTGGAAGGCTTCGTAGTTGCTGAAGCATTCCCAGTTGCTGTACCCAACCAATGTGTTCACAACATCAAGAATACTGGCAAATTATTGGGGACTTGTGACAAAGTGATAATCATTAAGACCAGATCAACCTTTGTTCTAGAGTTTTGTCCAAGCTTTGAGCACAATATACTGTTTTATGCATGCTCACCTGCTGCTGAATCTTCTTGACATGCTCCATCTTTTGCTTAAATGCTTCTGGTCCCAACTCTGCTTCTTCACATGCCATCTCCTCTCTGTGCTAGGCACTCCACACATCAACTCCATTCTTGGAAGCTAACAAATACACAAAGAATGAAAATCTGAAGGTCAAGGTAGAGAATCAGAGCAACAACACAGGACTGATGTAAGGTGATATCATGGGGTGTCCATTCAGAGATGAGCAAAATTGTAATGTGGAGGGCAGAATGCCAAGGCACACCTTGAAACAAAGTCATAAAACTTAATCATCAATTCCCGGTCATCAGCATATACGCTGTTCACTTTCCCCAAGCAATCAATGCCAAACTTAGGGTCTGCATCACACATTGCATGCAGGCAAGGAACTGTCAAAAGGCATAATTTGATCCCAAGAGTTTAGGGAGGATCTACTGTACACTCTAGGTCCACAGTAGATCTATTGATCTAAGATGAGACTCTGCAGCATGCTCTACTTCCCCAACATTGACCTGCCTAACATTTTCCTTGGCAGATGTGTTCACCACAAACAGTTTAGCTATGTTACTTCAGAATGTTGTACCAAGAATAAAGAACTGTAGGATTGTGCTCATGCATCACCAGTGCACATCTGAGGGACAACCACACTGCAGAAAGGCAACTTGCATAGAATATGTTCATAGCAGAAAGTGTGACATGAGGTTCACCTATACCCATCTTGATAAACAGTTCCTCCTGAACCTCTGTGGTCACTGTCACGGCTTCCTGTGCTACCCTCCATATTGGTCAGACTATGTCACTATTTTGAACTGCAAACAAAAGAGAGAAAGAAGCACATGGCACACAAAGAACTAGAGGAGGAAGGACAACCAAAGGAGCACAATTGGAACAAAAAAATCGAAATCCTCTGACTGACTATGCAAACAGAGACCAAGAAGCAAAGAAAAAACTTACTCGTTTCTCTCTGACAGCATCTGCAATGCGATTCTTTGTTTCTGCATATTGAGAAGAAAACAAAGAACCGCAGGATTCTGCTCAATAATATATTCCATCAATTTTCTCAAGCAAAAAAAGCTTTCGGGTAAGCAAAAAAATCCAAAGTGCACAACAATGACAAATACTTTGGTCTGTCCTGTCTCTGGTCGCCTTAGGGCATCTTTCCATTGAAAGGCTGCACCTTCAGCTTAGGATGTTTGACCTCCAGCTGTTGACTTCCGATGTTCCAGATTTGCCTTTCAGCTTTGCAAGACCAGCATGCTGCACCCGTAGCTGCACCTTCAGTTTTGGAAGTCCATACCACTGGAAAGCAACTGGACCTTCCAAAGTTGAAGGTGCAGCTACTCAATGGAAAGATGCCCTTACTGGTATGAATGAATCCAAACTCCATGGCAAAATAGTACTGACAACCAACAAATATGAAACGAAATGGCAAATGTAATATACACTGTCTGCAAAGGACGACGTCTTCTAACCCTGATTTTCAAAAGCGGCGGAGCAGTCTTGAAAGAGCTGGAGAAGCTGTTGTTTGGAGAGCATGCCAGAAGACTGCAAGCTAGGAGTCGCTTCTCCTCCAAAGAAACCACCAGTCCAGTCACGCAAAAACGATGCCATCTCCTCGGATAACCCTAATTGAACCCCGTGAACACATCAATTTGCTGACTGACGCTCCTTCACACACAAACCCTATGTGGACAACACACTACCGATACTAAAGATGCCTAACGAGAGAAACTTAGGCGAAGCTCCCGAGAAACAACGAACCTGGTTTATATCTTTGTTACTGCAAAACAAAAATATCTCGAAAAAACGTCTCGCATCACCAGCGTAGGCTTCGTTCCTAGAGAAGAGCAACCTGCCTCAAACCTTGGAGCGCAGCAAACAGAACTCACGTCCAGAAAATCCTTCGTGAACAGCAACTCGGAAAAGGAGGCCTCAGGACATCACATTATGAAGATGAGAGATTAGCTCTGTGGATGAATATCATCCTTGAAGGCGTGATTGGATGTTGATAATCATACCGACCATTAAAAAACTTGTTAATAGCAAATCCTGGTTGCCTCCGAAGGAAGAGAGGAGGGTGACAAGGCGTGACAGAAGAGAGAAGAGGGGACTTGGAGCTTCGGCTTCAAATTCAGTCTTCCGCCCGCTTAAAACACATTGTTTTGAGCAAATTGCAAGCGGAAAGCTGACTGCCAAAGCTGGAGTGTTGTGGATCGCAAAGGAATGTATTGAGGTTGTTTGGATTCGGCGACAAAACACTGTTGGGATTTGGATGGCTCGGTTTTGGTGACCTTGCGGGGATTAGGGTTTGGTGGAACTGTGTTGCTTTGTTGTTGTTGTTGTTGTTGTTGTTTTGTGAGTGGTGTAGTCTGGGAGGCTCTTGGGAGACAGAGTGGGCGGGGAAGCCCATGGCAGGAGAAGGAGCGCAGGTGCCAGCCGTGGTATCGGCTGCAGCGGGAGGACAGCAGCAGCAGCAGCAGCAAGCTCCGAGTATGACACCTTCGTCTGCTTCTGGATTGCCGGCTGCGTTGGGGCCTATGTCTGCAGCGAGTGCGGGGACAAGTGCGGCTGCCGCAGCCGCATCGCAATTGCAGCAACAACAGCAGTTGAGCTATCAGATGCAGCAATTCAATCAAAACCAAGCCAAAACGCAGCACGCAGCAGCGCGTGTGCAGTACGCACAAAGCACGCAGCTGCAGGTTTCTGGTTCGCAGCAGCTAATGACGCCAACACAAGCTGTCGGAAATCCTTTGTCACGCTCTGGATCGGGACAACGACTCTCGCATATGCAGCAGGGTGTAGCCATGGTTGGGGCTTCTCGACCTTCTTCAGCGGGAATAGGGACCACGCATTACAATACACCGTTCTTGTCTTCAAGTTCTGTCCCTTCCCCGGGAGCTTCTAGCCCAACGATGCTTATGGGTCAACAGAGAGCAGCAGGTCAGGGACAGCAGCAGCAGCAGCAGCAACAACAACAACAACAACAACGGCCAAGCTCAATAGTTCAAGCAAATCAAAGTCGTCCTGGCATATATGGCCTGCAGCAGCCTCCGCAACAGCTAGCATCTGGCTCCTATGCTCACCACCTGAATCCTATCCAGTCGGCAGGGGGTGTTGTTGCAAGACCAGCAGTGCAAGGGACACCGCAATATGGGGTGCAATCTCAGCTTTCTTTGCCTCAGCAGCATGCAATGCAGGTGTGTTCTTTTTTTCTTGTTGTCCCAGTATTTCCACAGAGAGGTAACCAACCAGGAGTGTTTGTAACCCCCCCTGTCTCCTCCCCGCACATGCTCTCACTCTTCACCCAATGCATGAAAACCCTTATTGTACACAAACAATGTCAATTTGGGCTGAACATTGCACAGGTTATGCAGGCAAGGCAAAAGCAGGTTCAAGGGGGAGCACCGCCTACACATTTCCAGACAACTGCAACACCTGTACAGCAGGCCATGGCCATTGCCAGGACGGGTGGAGGACTGGCCTCACCACAGCAGCAGCAACAACAGAACCAGCAGCGTCTTACACAGCAATTACAGCAGCAAAATCCCTCTAGATCATCACAGCCCCAGCAGATGGCACCATCTAATGTATTTTTTCATATATCTGCAGCTCTATCATATTTTGTTCATCTGCTTTGGATTCTCCTGGTGAAGTAACAGCAATGGCAACTTTTTTCTTCTCCATTAGGTCTGCTGATTAAGGTAGGTTTTGTAATCTGCAGCTGTCAAGGGTGCCATCAGTGGGAGCACAGATGCAAGGGCTGGTGCCTGGAGGCCAGCAGCCACAGCAATCCTGGCAGGCGAAGCCCACAGGCTATCAGCAACAACACCAAACACAACCACCACAACAGCGGGCACAAGTTATTGGCAGCAACCAACAAAGGCCTGCTACTCCCACAACGATAGCAACTCAACCTGGCCCTATTGCACAACAACCAACCTCCAACATTCCTGCTTCTAACACCCTCCCCCCTGATTCCACTGGTCACATTCTTGGCAAGCGTAGCATTCAGGAGCTTGTTGCACAAGTAAACCCTATATCATTTTTCATGATTTATGGAACCAGAGACCTTGTAAGCAGGTTAATTCTTGAGGTTGTATAGAAAGAGAGGCTTTGGGCAAGGTAGAAGTTAGAATTTAGAAACTTACAAGCATATTTTTGCAGGTGGACCCAAAAGAGCAACTGGATCCTGATCTGGAGGATGTGCTACTTGAAATTGCTGATGACTTCATTGACAGCGTATGTTTTCCATGCCTTATCTTGAGGCCCACACATATGACACATGGTTTCTGTAGGCTCCTGAGGAAGCAGAAAGAAACTCATGACTTGGCATCTGCTTGGATAATGCAGGTGACTTCATTTGCTTGTACTTTAGCAAAACATCGTAAATCTTCCATGCTGGAAGCCAAAGATGTGCTATTGCATTTAGGTCAGTAATCCTCTGTCTTAATCTCCATGTATGTGCCCATTGCTTTGTTGTGGCTTGAAAACTTTATGGTTTCTCAAGCAATTGTATAACCTCCTGCTTAATGTCAGAATTCTGGTTCAAGTTCAACATGGGCAGGTGGAGAGCACCATTTAGACATACAGATATATTTTATGTTGACATTTGAAGCTATGGCTGGTGTAGAGCGCAACTGGCACATTACAGTTCCTGGATTTGGGAGTGAAGAATATCGTGCTTATAAGCGGCCGGTGAGGTTTCTTTTCCCGGGAATTTGTATTTAAATCCTTCATATCAGGAGCTGCTTTGAGGATACAGGTGTGGTGGGTAGGTGGTAGTTATACCTCATGCACTGTTGTCCCAGGTTTTTTCACCTGATAGTTAAGTAGTATGGGCAGTACATTAAGGCAACCCTTTGATGAAAAAGGTGGCTTATTTATGTCCAAATAATGTTATCTCCACACTTCTGATAGTTCCCCACCCTTTTTATTGCATTTCAGCAAGTGCATTGCCATCAAGTAAAAGGATGATATTTTCTACTGACTTGCAAGTGGTGGGGTGAATGGACTGGACAGACAGTTAGTGAGACTCACAAGCAGCGCCTTGCCTTGGTAGACATTTTCATGCTTCATTTTTTATTTTCTGCAGTGGTGTAATAATCTTTAATCTGACTGGAAATACTCTATGGTGTTTGTGATATCAGGGTTGGAGATATTGTTGTAGTTTTGACGCAGAATGGTTTAGATTCAATGTCGCTCATCATGTTAGAGACCTGTCAGATTATGTGGAAGGATAGGTATTAGAATTTCATGCTGGAACCTGTATGTTATATTTACTGTCTGAGGTGTGCTGTGAATTTCCCATAGTTTTAGACTCTTGTCATAAGCAGTCTGTGCTTTCTGCAGTGCAAGCAAATAAGTTTGCCTAGGCCATCCAGCTTCTTACAGGAAAATTACATTAATGCAACTCTGATTTCTATTAGCATGGAAATTTTTATCTGTCAGGACAGACAACCAAAGAATGTGTAGAACAATTATTTTACAATCAGTAAAATTGCTGAAGTGGCAGAGATATCTTGAATGTATTTTTTCTCTGTTTTTGTGAATTAGTAACACAATTGACGAGAAGACTATCTATGGATTGCAGGTAAGGAAGTCAGTGGCAGCTGGGCAGCCTGCCACAGAAAGCAAAGGGGTGAGTGCAGGAGCTGCAGTTCTAGCAACAAATCCTTCAAGTACAGTGTCTACCCCCAACAAAGTAGCACTCTCTTCTATGGCTGCAGGTTTGTTGGTGTCTCCCATGGCATCACCAGGGTTGCCCAGAGTCCCACGTGTTTAGATTGTGGCTGCCACTGAAAGCACAATGCTGTTCATACATGTACCATAGTCATCATCATTACAGTCTAGTAACACATGAAAGTTTTGATAAACATTCATGCTTGATGGATGCTCCTGTCAGAAATTAGGGTTTAAAGGTGATCTCAGAGAAGTTCCCTGTGAGCTTGTCACGCACAGCCATACCATTTTTCAGTAAACTTCTCTTACTAGTGAGGGGCCAAGTCAGCCATTTTTCAAGAGTTTGCTCGAAGAAAACTGTATGTGATAGAGAATGTGGAATGCAACTGCAAACAGCTGTCTGAGGCTGGAAAAAGTTCTAATTGCCTTAGGTGTTTGATTGGACAAACTCTGTGCTCTGTGCAAGCTTTAAAGAGCAGAGATGGTGAAGAATTCAAGCTGTGCACTATTTGCACTCAGCATACAGTCCACTGTCTCCCAAGTGCTAGCAATGAACATGACTGTTCCTTTTTACTAAAATAAGACTTTGTTTGGATCATATTTTGAGCCCACCTTGGAACTGGAGTAGAGTTGTGCAGTTCCTAGACAAAACTGGGATAAGCAGCTGCAGAGTTGCTTGTAAATGGTATGCTAACTGAACCTCTACCTATGGGATGGTCACTTTTGGTGGGCAAGTGCTGAAATCAATTAATTTTATGCTTTGAGGTCATTTTGGCATTTGGGGTCTGGCACATGGGGTTTTCAAATATTTTGACACTGGTTATTTTTTTAATCTTTGTCCATTATTTTATTTTATATTCTCCATTATTATTATTTTTCATTATAGATGTTTCATAAGATATCTTGATATTCAAGAAGGGAGTTATAATCCTAAATTTGGACTAAATTTAATTATGTCTCAATAGCCTTTTAGTTGCAGTGATTCCTTTCTGATACAAAATGTGGAATTGGGGAATCAGGGTTTTTTATAAGCTTATATTTCATCCACTCATATACCCGATTTGCATTATGACCAGCCTCAGCTAAGCAGTAATCTTGTCAAGGCATATGTGAAGAATACAGCCATGATCTTGACAATAAGAAGTGCCTTTTGTCTGCTGATGGAAAGAAAGTCATGACTGTATGAGCTCCTCAGTTCCGTGGCATCATTGTACATCTCAGAAAAAAACTCTGAGCAAGCCTAAACATCCTAAAAATCTTCTGAAGCAATTCCCTTGGCACATTCCTAGCATCAACTGCCTCACATTACAATTTACTGCAGGATGCTTCTGTGTACTTCTGGCTATATCAACACTCTCTGTAATATGCAAATAAAATAAGTTTCACATTGGAACCAACCTTGAGGTCTGCTTGCAGATTCACAAACTTGTCCCTTTTCTGGTTGTTAAAAATGCAGAGCTGGGGGGTTTTAGCTTTTGACCAACTGCATCACAAAATAAATATGTGAGCATGCAGGACACACATGTTTCTCAGAGGACCATAGCACATTTTGTGCTCAGAAACCATAATGCATTTACCTGCAATGAATTATGATACAGCATCTCACAAAGAGTCTTGCCCTTGTAAACCCTTCCATTCCATACCATGCAACTCTCTCACTTGTTTGGCAATCTCCTGAAGAAGCTTTAATTCCCCATTCTCTCTAAGAGAATCAACTGTCTCTTTCAGTTGGTGCCTGTCAGCCTCCAGTGCATCCAACCTAAGAGTCAGCTGCTGTACCTCATCTTCAACTGAAGTCCAATAGTGGTGCCTCCTGGTCTTTGAGTGCATGCTAACATCCCCCTTCCATGCTCTCCAATTCAACTCTTCCCATGGTGTGTCAGTTCCAGAGTTCACTGCTTCAGACAGAGGCACTGTGAAGTCATCTCCCACATACTCCATGCCATTCCTGTTGTTGTTTCTGAGATCATCATCAGAGTACAGAAGGTTTGCTTTGCTTAGTCTGTGTGAATCAGGCTGATGACTCCTCAGCCTGCACAATTCTCCTGCAATTCTCTGTAGCTCATCAGATGATTCCTGTACCTCATAAACATCATGCTCAAACAATACCTCATCACTACATTGCCCTGCTGTTTCATCACCACTGACCATAGACATGCCAGCCTCTTCTGGCCTGTCTCTGTTTTCATCTTGATCTGCCTCACTATGTTGGTCAGGATTGACACTGCCATATCCCTGCACAAAAGATGACACATCCAAGTTTCTTTCACTGGGTTTCCTTTCATGGCATCTTTGCCACAAGTGATTGTCCTCAGTCATGACAGACATTGATGTCTCTGCCTTTGTGGCCATCTCTAAGGTCACTGCCCTCTCAACAGGACTTTGTGTTTTGGACCTCAGTACTTGCGCACTTTTTGATCTCCCAATCTGGGCAGGTTGTTTTCTTCTTGCCTTCTCACGGAACTCCTCTTCTAATTTCCACACATATTCCAACACAGACAACCTCCTTTCCTCCTCCAATGCTCTATCTGACAGCTTCTCTGAGGCATCCTGACCTTTGCCCAGACTCTCAGTTGCTGCATCTGAAGGACAAGCAGAGCTCAATCTTGTTCTCAAGCTCATGAACTCTGCCTCATTGCCATTCTCTGGCTTCACACCCGGGGTATTGACAAGTTGCTTCTTGGTAGTACCCATTGCGCTAAGCAACCTGGATGTTGCCCTATCTGTTTTGGTTGGTCCTAAGCCCAGCAATGGACTTCGGATCTGGTACTTCGCCTCGTTTGTTCTTACCTTGAACCTTGATTGATCTTCATCAGCACCCCTTTCATTGGCACTAGCAGCAGCTGCTTTTTCTTTCGATTTCTCACGGCCTCTTCTCTCTTCAGGCAAGGTTCCGCTGAGCAAGAGAAAACTATTTCCATTTCTTCGAGCACCTATGCTCTTCTCCTCCATCTGCTCACGGAGTAGCTTCATTCTGTAAAAAATTATTTCTTCTTCCAACTCACTCTTCTCCTCCTCACTATTTGCAAGAACCTTTTGCAGATACTCAATCGCTTCTTCATCGTGCATCGATTTCTCATCAACCAGCCGCCGGAACTGCCGAGCTTCCATCACCACTGCGGCCTTCTCCTCTTGGAGACGAGCAATCATTCCCATGGCTTCGTTTGCAGCCGTTGCTGATGCGTTTCTCTCTTTTTCCAGCTCCAGATAAATCGCGGCGAGAGCCTCCCCCCGCTCGGCTTGGAGCGATTCCTCTAGGTTGACAGCCTCCCTGCTCTTGTCGAAAGTCTGCTTCGCTTGCCATTCGTCACCATCTCCATCAGCAGCTTCACCTTCAGCCGCATTGGCGAGTTCCCTTGGATCTTGGTGAGCTCCGGTTTTACCACTCTCTTCCAAAGAACTCACTTTCAGCCGATCCTCTGCGCAGGTCCGAAAGGGAAGCAGTCCGTCCTCTTCCGTTTGGGACCCACCTCCTTTGAGATGATAAACCAACCAGGAACAGGGATCACGAAATCCTGAGATAGGAACGAATCTAGAAGTAAAAAAACTGATCATCAAACAAAGCAGCACCAGCCACGCGAAGGAAAGCTCGACAGCGGCAATGATGACCGATAAGGCACTCCAGACAATCTCCCCACGGTTACTCGCCTGCCCTTTCCATGCCATCTCTAAGTGACTGCTGCTACTCCTGCGGGGGTCTTTGTCCTTCATCGCAATTTTCACTTAGCACAAACAGAAACAAAAATCAGACAAAGAAACAACGGGAAAAATCTCTCTCTCTCTCTCTCTCTCTCTCTCTCTCTCTCTCTCTCTCTCTCTCTCTCTTTCGACCATTACCATTACCGTAGTAGTAGTAGTAGTAGGAGAAGCTAGCTTCTTCCTGCTGTATTGTCCTCCTCTTGAACTTAAGTATTGCCTTCAAAACCCACAAAAACACATAACAGCGGCAAACTGTAGGCGAATCGAGAAAGCAGATTTCGATATCAAAAGCAAAAATGCAACGCAAAATTGTTGTCTTCACTTGATTGACATCCCACTTCATAGATGTGCGTGCTCTGCTCATGGAAAGCGAAGGAAAAACTATAATTCAGTACATGAGATGGTCATGTCCCCACAAAAACACACACACACACACACACACACACAAACACAAAACAAGAAAAGAATACTATTGTTGTAATTTCTCACAGCACGGATTCTATCCCACCGACCCAATTGCAGTTGAAGCTTTCTTTCTTGGTCTTCTTCTTCCTCTTGCTCCGATATTAGCAACACCAACAAGAGAAAGAAAGAAAGCAAGCACGCCAATGGTGTGGGCCAGGCTGAAGCCTCTGCCCCCAAGGGCTTTTTAGAGCATCTCCACTCTCACTACCCTATCAGCCTAGCCTTGTCGAGGGCATTTTGATGTAAAATTTATTGGGGGAGCTTCTCATTGCAACAATGTGATCACCAATTTTTTATTTTTTTGTTGAGTTTTCATTGCAACCTTGTGATCACCATCTTTTTTTGGTTGAATTTTCATTGCAACCGTGTGATCATCAATTTTTTTTTGTCGAGTTTACCTTTCAGGCTTTGTTGCTCTGGTTATGATATGCTCTTTTTCATTTTATTCTTTTCTTTGGTTGCACATGTTTTTGACTATTTATTCGCGTGCTCAATGTTTTTAATTTATTTTTTCCCCCCTTTTCATCTAAGATTCTTTGAGCTTTTTTCTGTGGTTAAAAGATCTTTTACATTATTTCGTTGTCATTTATCTTTGCTCAAGGTTTGCCATGGTGTTCATCTCATGCATCATTTACATGTAATTTAAGTGTCATTGCCTTTTGAAGCAATTTCTTTTTCAATTGAATAAGTAATTGAGTCTTTGGTTGTTAACTATTGTTGTTGTTGTTGATGTGATTGTGAATTTGAATTGAGGGTTTTTGTTTTGTAATTTGAACTTGGTTCCAAAAACATTCATTAAGCAGTGCCATTTCAAACTCTATGCCAACTCCAATTTTTGGCATGGATCTCCTTAATGTCCTCATATGTTCAAACAACATACTACCACACCACGGCATCCTTGAAAGTGTAGAAAAACAAATTGTCCATACCCATTTCTTGTTTTAGTGTAATTTTAGAAGCAAATTTTCATTGAATGATCATGTTTTGATTGTAGGAACATCTTAGACTTTTTTCCAAGTTAGTTTCCAACACACAACTTGCAATGTTGTTATTGAAAAAGACAATTTACAACTCCTCATATTTACACGGTGAATTTATAAATTGTTTTTTTGAGCTTGTTTGTTTTGGTGCATTCCTTTTCTAGTTGATGGTCAGATCCGTTCTTCCATGACATGACTAGACAATGCATTCCTGAGTGAGCTTATGGTAATGATTATGTCTTAACATGCATGAACTTTTGAGCTAGCTATCAATTGTTTGGATTTTTAAAAAAAAAATTATAGGAAAGTGCATGCTTCAAACTTCTTGAAAGACATGTTAAAACCACAAGCTCCTTCCTTTGGGGAGAAGTCCTCATAGATGACATCATATGTAGTTCCATTGTTGATCGTCGTTGGGATCAATGCTTTGTGACATGCGATTGCAGTGAGGCAAAACAATTTTAAATTGACATAAGTCGAACAAACTTCTTGACAAATTTTGGTTAAAGAATTTGTTGATTTACAGTGGACATGTCCTTATACAACACATAAATGACCACCCTTTTTGTCTATGTGATACCTAGTGGGTGTTTGCTAGGTATCATAAGGAAAAAATGACAATGGGCATTTCAAAAAAATGAAATGCTCACCAATTTATGCATTATGTTATTCAAAACACGCACCACCACATTATGCCTTGTAAGGCATTCAACAACTACAGTAAAAATAAATGATCAAGTTCTGATGTGGCCAAGAAATGTTAAGTATGGATGCAAAAAAACTAATTTAATTTTATAGGACATGACTTTTACTATGGTTAGAAGCAAGTTAAAAACATTAAAGGTTTTTATCATGGTAGCAGTCAGTGGAGTATTTTGATGTATGTACCTTTTTTTTTTTGGGGTAAGGTAATTTTTATTTTGCATTTCACAGAACTGGTTGACAAAATTTTAATCTTTCACACAAAAATGTGAATATCAAAGCTCATGAAATGCACAAAAACAAAGAAAAGTTTGAAATTTTTATAATTGATTTAAACTTTTTAAAAACCTCAAAAACATTTGGGTTATTTCTAACCATCATCAATATCCCATCCTTAAAGTAAATCAAGGTTTTGAAGTTCAAATGGTAGTTAAATATAGGCTCTAATTAGGAGTCCTCCTGTACAAAGGTTTTTGTATTAGTGTAAGTGTTGGTTCAACTTGCTCAAAAGCTCCCAGAAACCTACACAAGAAAAGAGATTCAAAGGCTGAGGTTTAAAAAATAAGAAATCTTGATTTTTTCTAATTCATAACTTATTAATAACTTAGTACAAAAATGTTTTCCTTGCCTCATTTAGTCCTTGGGTGAATCAATTGGCAACACATAAATTGATAGCATGATTTAAAAATAAATAAAAATCCTTACTTAGGTTGTTTCTAAACATTATAAATGTTCAGTCATTAAAATAAATTAAAGTCCAATTCTAACATTTCCCAAGTGATGTGTGCTTTAATTTTTAAAAGACCTCACTACGAAAGTTGAGGTACCAATTTACCAATGTAACTGTTTGTTGGGCTTTGCCTACCAAGGCAAGGATATTGTGTTTAGATTCATTATAGAGTATAGTAGCTTAAAGGATTTTGGCCCCTAGGTAGTAGGTCTATTTTTATTTGCGGATTTTTGAAAGATGATATTTTGGCTTGTGTGAAACTTGAGATTGGTTATAGAGTTATGATATCTTGAAGGATTTTGGTTTCTTTTAGAGGATTTTTTTTAAGATTATATTTTTGCATGGTGAAATATTTGAATTTCCATAATTCTTCTTTTGCATTAAGGTACTTTTTAATGTAAATCGCAAGGGCATAGTGTGACATACCCCTTGTTCATTTTAACCTCTCATCTAATGACATGTATACCATTTCTTTAAAAAAAAGTAATGAGCTATTTTCTACTTTGCTTTTCCATGTGACTCAAAGACTTTTTTTTCTCACTGCATTTCTTTTGACAGGCATAATTTTTTTTAACCTTTTTTTTCCCTTTCAAATTGCTTGTCATGGGTCCAAAAAGAAAGCCTTCGTACCAGTGTAGCTGCGGGTTCACTAAAGGTGATGGGGCTTGTGCACACGAACAGAGAAAAACACACATACACGTCCTATAGGTAGGTTGTTCTTTGCAAGGGGCATTAGCCCAGGCCAAAAATAGTGATGAACTCTTATGGGAAGAGAAATTTCATGCAGCCAATGGGAAGGCCCAAGCATGCACTCATGGTGGCTTGCCTTTTCGCCTTTTAAGTTTGGGAGGGTGGGCGAGGTGGGGGAGAGGAAAGGTTTTTTTTTCCATTTTACCCTGGTTCCCAATGTGTTCTCAATATGTTTCACTTCAGTTCCCAATGGGTTCCCATCAGAATATCAATATGTGCTTCAAGTTCTCAATGTGTTCCCCAAAATGTTCTCAATAGCACCTCACTTGAATCCCATATGCTTTGGCAAATGTTGTCCTCCTTTCACCTATATAGGTAGGCCAAAGGGAAGGAATTCTACTTTCTATGTTAGGTAGCCTCCATAGTTTCAAATTTTTTTGAGTGATGGGCGAATCAAATTGGCTCATTGCAAAAAACAAAAAGAAAATTGAACTTGGAAGGCACCTCATCTAATTAATAGCAGAGCTAAACAGGTACTGATCTTGAGCAATAAGCAGTCAATATTCACACGAATTGCACGACATCATTAGTGGCTAGGCTTCAGACCGAATCCTCCGTCCGCCCAGAGCTATGGCAATGGTAATTGCTGCTACGCACTTCCTTCGTTCTTGTTGAGAAAACGAGAAAAAACTTCAGTGTTTTAGCACTTAGAGGCTATGATAGTGAGGAAAACCATTAATGACCAGATCTAAAGAAAGGGCATGAAGCCGCGTCTTGCAAGGCCATAAGCGAGGATCCCCATTTACTCCACCGTCGTCGACTCAACAACACGTACACATGTGACCCAGAATGCACCGACCTCTGTCATCAGCAGCAGCTGTCTCATCTTCTTAATATAAGGTACGAACTTTTTCAGGCCACTTTGTAGCCGGGTCCAACTGCGTTGCCTGGAGGACCGGGGCGCAATAGAAGAGGCAAGAGACGTCTGGCATTACCTCTCTATCCTTGTGATGCCTGCCTACACAACATTTGTTTCGGTACTTGTTTTCGAACCTAGTTTTGCTTTGGCTAGTGTAAGCGCTCTGTTTGCTCCTTCTTTTCCCCCTTTGCTGGGTGCTTTGTTTAATGGACTTTGCCAGGGATTCATCAATCTAAAAGTTCTAAAACTCAAGATCAAGTGCCCCCCCCCCCTTATTCCTCGTTTCAAACACCTGAGAGCATCTCTACCCCACACCCACAAACATCCCTTTTCATTAAACCTTGCAGCAGAATGGTGCAAATCCTGCTGCTCTCTGGTATTGATGGTCCATTTTGCAGTGGTCATTTCAACCCCTTTAAAAGCTTTTTTTCTACCATGGATTTGGACAGTGACTATTTCTCGTCCAGATGTAACTTAGATATAAATGGTCTTTGAGTGTTTAAAGGGACTTTTACCACATTTGTGGGTGGCGACAGTGATCATTAAACAGTATTCTATTCTAAAGTAAAGGAGTTGTTTGCCGGTCTGGGAGCATAGATGCTCTGAATAGATAATTCTGAAAAAATTGCTCCTGAACAAGGTGTCAATTAGTGTCTTTATTATGATTTTCTTCTAAAGCCAAAGTGATGATTGTCCATAGGAAGTTGTAGAAAATGTGATGATCATCTCTAAGAAGATTTAGCCAAATCTGGCTATAAATCATATGTGAAGTTCACAAAACTTTAATCATCTTTTGATATTTTTCGCTCCGTACTTGAAAAAGAAAAAAAAGGGGCCAGTGCCTATTTCTCACATCCAAGTTTAGTTATTTTAAAATTTAAAACCCCACCCACAAAACTAAAACGGGGAGTGCAAATAGCTAGGAGACTATTAATAGCAAACCACCTTAACCAATCATTATGATTGGCCAATCAGAAATAAGAAGGCGCAGTCAAATCATATTTAGTACTCTTTTCTAGCAGGTCCACAGTTTTGATGTGCCTTTTATGAGCCCCAGTAAACTGTTGAAAAGTGCCAGGCCAAAACTATTTTCCTGATCCAAACAGGCATACTTTGACTTTTCTTTATCCAACTCTAATGGAGGTGTCAGAAACTCAGCACTACTGGAGATGCTCTTATTAGTACATTAATAGAATAGCGTCCACAATGCGCAGATGATGACTTGGTCACATGGGACAAGCAGCAAATTCCTGCTGTAACTCACAATCTTTTTGGGAGAGCCAAAGGTATCAACTATATATGTGTATACCAGTGTTTTTTTTAAGAATTTTTGCTTTTACCCAAAGTGGCAATGATCCATTAGGAAGATGCAAAAAAAGTGATGATCATCCCTAAAAACAATTAGCTAAATCATACTAGCCTGCTAACTTGGCAGCTTAGACACTAATTATATATTTTTAGATATTTTGATTTTTACCCCCCCAAAAAAATAAAACAAATTTGTGAAGAAGAATATTGAGTCTTCAATAATATTTTTAGCCTCAAGATGAAATATTCAAAATTAATTAATTATTTGACAAACATGTGTTGAAGCTGCCAAGGTACTGTGGTATAAACAAAATATGAAGTAGCTGTAACTGTCCTTTTATGATTTTTTGCTATAAACATATGCATTGGACAATTTTAACTTGATTTTCCCCTCCAGCTTCTGACAATTAAAACTTCCCAAAATCACTTCATTTTCAATTTTATAATTTTTAATGTTTATTTTTGGGCGAAATTTCACCAATAAAAGAAAGGCCACTTTACAGATACTGAAGTTTGAACACACCTTGAAGACTAGTGTCTTGTCCAATGAGTTTAGAAAGTCAATTGAGGACCCAAAATTTTAAATTCATTTTGAGGTCAAGAGGTAGAAATGAAGCCATGTCTTTCTCTTATGTTTCCACTTTTGACCTGGGGAAAATGGTTGAAAAGTGGTGAGACCCAGGCCTTATTGGCAAGCATGGAATTCTCTTAGGTCATATTAGAGCAATGCAATGTAAATGTTTTTATTATTATGAACTCAAGTTATAAATGGGTTAAGACTTCATTGGCTTTATGATTAGGGTTCTTCAAAATCATTTTTTAATTGGTCATCTTGGATTCTTAAAGATCATTGTGCACATTTATGAATTGAAACTTAGTTTCACACTATTTGAAGGTTGTATGCTCACCCCCCCCTTCCAACAATTTGCAAAGAAAAATGTTAACATGTAAAGAAATTATATTGTGTTAAAAAAAATTCAAACTTTTCTTTTTGTAGGTGTAGGTGATTTTTTCTAAAGGAATCATGCATTGTACACAATGCAAAATGAAATACAAATGCTGAGTTTTGTACACACATAAAATTTGTGTTGCTTTTCGTGTATTAATATTAAAAGTTGTTACTCTGTATTTCAAATCATTACTATAGTTGTTGCATTGAAAGAATGTGGGTGTAAGTGATTTTTATACACCATCGTTAACCCATGAACATCACGAATTAAAACATATGGATGAATTTATAAATTTGTGCACATTAATTGATTCATGATGTATTCTTGTTCTATAAGATATCAAATGTGACACATCTGAAAGTAATGGTCATATCTATGTCTTCATAATGTTGTTAAAGAAAAGTTGTATTAGAGGGTTGTATATTTACATGAGAATGATATGAATTTTCATGTTGGAGAGAAGTGAATATAATTTATTTATTTTTGTTCAAATGTAGGATAAAGGTCCCAACTTTTCAAATCTTCATAACTTTCAAAAAAATTCCCTTTCTTTTCGCAATGCAAGCCTATTTCATTATAGTCACATTGAAACATTTTTAATGACATAAAAATCTTTAATTTGAACATGTTTTTGAATTCCTCGAGAATCCAACTCTCAAAGTGAGAATGCAACTTGTGATTTTAAAGATCTTTCTCCTTTATTTCCACACATGTTTTATTTTGGGTGGGAATGTATTTCACTCTTTTCGACCCATGCCAAGTGTGAAATTTGTCCTAAACTCAATTCTTTGTCAAGTCTTTGGTTTGGTTTCATATGAAGGTGTATATGTTGTTGTCATTATTGAGAACCATGAATCCTAACCCAAGTTAGTGTTGCAGCAAAAACAAAAGCCATTATTCATGTCGAGGATGAAAGTTCAAAATCAAGAATCATGATTATTGCTCTAAAGTCTATTGGTAGTTTTGAGATTCTTTGATTGGAAAAAGTTTCCCAAGACTTGTGTTTCAAGCATGCCATGTTAAAGGCTCACCAACATGGCATTACAAACAAAAGGTATGTTGGTTTGCATGAAATATGCACTAAACTTGCCCAATTTGACATCCAAAGATGTATTGCCTCACCTAATCTTTTTGGGCAAAGGACAACATGAGTTGGATATGGCATCTAATATCAATTATGGATTATAACAATGAGAATTTATTAATTTAGTGAAAACTAGGTGAGATGTCAAATTTGACATCCATTTTTCCTTGGTGAATTTTATTTTTACAAGTGGGTGTACAACTATTTGGTGCATGCTTGCATTTGTTTTCATGTTTGTTCAAATAGACATGATGTGGTGATTTCATGTTTGTCATCATGGTGGTGTCATGTTAGCTTTCAGTCAAAGTAAACACAAGGCCAGTTTTTATTGTAATAACATTCTATAAATATTGCACATGAATACACCATGGCATTGTTTCATCATCACTTCTGCTCTATTCATGTGCCATCTTAAAAACTTACATTACCTACACATGGAAAACTACGCACTTGGTAAAGCCACGGCATTCAAACTTATCTCAGAACCTTGGGCTATTCTCAACCTCTAAATGGGTGAGATTAAAACCCATTACTGATTTCCCAAGTGGTCCAAGGCTTTGTTGCTCAAAATTACCATCTATAGGATTTTAGCCTAACTACCAACTTATTTAGGTGAAGGACTTAGCATGTTGAAGACAACACCTTGAGCCCCTTTTTCAAACCTTCATTTGTCAACACTTCTACAATTCATGAATCTGTCAAACCAAAAGTCAAATGTAGCCTAACATTTAGACTCACAATCGAAACTAACACAAAGATCACTTTGCAATGATTTGAACTTGGGCCCTAACTAAATGAAACCCCACATTTAAGGGGTTTAGAAAGGCATATCACTCTCCCCCACTTTAGAGATGTCAACATTCTTGTGGACATTACTTTGAGATGACTGCCCTTGACACTTATGACAACTTCTCTCTCTCAAATCTTCTTTATCTTTTGGGTTTCACTAATTCATAATAACTAAGTGAAAAAAAATAAAAATACAAACAAATAATTTGTATATGATGAAATTTGTTTAGACATGTGACAAGCATGTAATTGAAAAGAAAAGGGATTTTATTTTTTTTACACATGATCATAAATTAAATGAATAAAATATTTGATATATACGTAGAATCCATTAAACTTTTTTTACATGTAACCATAAAATGGAATGAGCTAAAAATTTAATTTGTATATGGGATTGTAAATGAATAAACAAATATTCTTAACATGCAATTGTAAGATTATTACATGAGACCATAAACGATTTTCTTTTAAAAAAATCTTCCTTTGATTATAAACAATGAGCTAAAGTTTGTATATATATAATATATATTCACATGCAAACATGCCGCAAAACATAGTTGCCATTGTAAAGGTTTGGAAGTAAATTTATATGTTGGGTAGTATTTTATCAAGTTAATAAAAAAGATACGTTCATTTTGCCAACTAAACATGATTGAATGGCATTTTGTTTTGTGAAACAATTTTTAGGCTCTTACTTGATTTGCCCATGGTTTGACCACACATGGGTATGGCATTGTTCTTGGTGACTATTTAAGGTGCATTCACACATGGTGTTATGGAGAGTTCCCTAACACCATGCTAGTCATTTAGGACTTACACCTACTTACCATGAACATTTTATGTTAACATTCACTTAACATTAAAGCTATAAACCATTTAACATTGGGTGCCACCTAGGATGCCACCTAGATTTTCATTTAACATTGACCTAACATCAAGTGTGAATGCACCATAAGATTACTCATTTGACCCATATGTTGTAGCTCACTTGGTTACATGTATATGACCAAAGCAATTTTTTTAAAAATTAATTTTAAATGTTCATGATGTACACCAGTCTACTGTGATATTGTCAGGCGAGTAATGAAATTATTCGGATCATATATGATTGTTTTCAACACCTCAGCTTTCTATATTTTCACAAATTTTCATTTCAATATTTAAAGGATTATTTAATGAAGAAACTGACCCAATATTCAGTGCCATTAGTGCACATCTTTTCTCCCTTATTCCTGGAGAAATATAATGGAGATGGCCCCAGGGGACTTTGCAAAATTTTCCAGAATTTAAGAGAAATGACTTTCAATTATTCCTAGTGAGAATCAAATTGAGAAAGCTTATGAAAATGTTCCTTACATCAGTACCTTGCATAAAATGGATACAAACACTAAATCCATTGAATCACTTCTGAAATGTAAATTGCACAAAACTATATCTATTGAATCATTTCTGAAATGTAAATTGCACAAACAGTGAAATAACTAACACATATCTGTGATTTGTACTTTGAGATTATTACACCTGCCATTATTGAATCTCTCTTCAGCTTGTGAATCAGAGATGGGTTTCACTCCGCAGAATTTTTCCAATTTCAATGCCATATGCAACATTTCAATCTGGTAATATTGTCGATTTAAGAGACTCCATATGCTGTGGAAACTCCAGAAGCAAGCAATGACAGTAGCAGTGCTAGATCTCCCTTTCCATGTCTTCCAAGCACAATAATTTACAGCTTCTCTTAAACTAAAACAACTGCACACAAATCTCCTCTGTTGTGCCTCTAGCCAGTTAGGGTTAGGGTTAATTCAATTCTCAGTGTTCTTTCTTGTCCTGCGGCGCAGATGGGGTAGGAAGGGGTTGATTGGGTTTCTTCTCTTTGGGAGGATGCTCAGCCCTGTAGTGATCTCTCTCTTGGAAATAGCGCTCGAATGCCCGGGGCAAGAACATTGGGATCAAAAATCCAAACAGATTTATGGTGTAATAGACTGCATTGGTTGCTGACAATACCCGGCCAAACCATATCCATGCCTCTTCCTGGTCAAAACAACAACAAATTCTCCTCAGGGATTCCTTCCAATTCAGTTTATAAATTTCTAATTGGCTTCAATTTGTAGGAAAAAAACATGAGAAGCATTTAAGAATTCATACCTGGAAACTGGGATCAGGAGGCAGTTTTGTGAGGAAGAAAGTGGAGGTGACCCATCCAGTAAGAGAGAACAACCTTCTCATGCTGTACAGAATAGGCAGCAGAGCACGCACAGGCAGCGAAAATATACTAAGTCCACTGATCAGATTCTCGCTCAGCACCTGGAAAGAGAGAAGAAACAGATGGGGTGTTGCAGCTCTCACAGCCATCTGATCACCTCTCGCGAACCCTCCCAGTACATAGGCCAGCGGCAAAAACAAGCCTGTTACGGTTCCGAATACAACGTACATCTGAAATAGTCTGTTGCCTTTGAAGACCTGGAGTGACTCTGGCTTGCCATAGCTGCGGAACACCGTGCTGTTCAGCAAAAACGCATAAATCGAAATGAAAACTGGGAAGAGAAGATCTACCACTGGAACCAAGCCACTAGCCGAGAACACGACTATAAAAGCCACCAGTTGCAGCTCCACCACTCTGAGCGAGCCCATCACCCCTCCTAATCCAGCCGTATCCCCGGCTTTTTTGGTGAACTTCTCCCCATGGCTTTCATGCCCAGCCTTGGGAACTCTCGGCCCAGCTGCCAAAGTCGCTCCTGACATTTCTTCGTCACAAATATCGAGGAGTATGGCTGTTGTTGTTGATCCACAGATATAAACCCCGAAGATACTAATGCTAGTAGCTAGGGCAAGAAATACTAACTACGAATTCTTCGACCTACAGAAACTATGTACCTCAGTTTTTTGAGGTTTCAAAAAAACATGATGTATGTGAAGAAGCTCAGAGATTCTGGACTTCCAGAAGTCCAACACTCGTAAACCCTTTTGGATGCAGTCTCGGCTATTTGTGGTACTGTTGCAGTATGAAGGATTTATGGAAGAAAACTGGTGCAAATAGTGCAAAATTTCAGCAAGCTGTGCTGCTGCACACTCAAGCCTGGTTTCAATTCGAAAAACAAATGAAAAGATTGAAGACGCGTTTTGCTTCTTCAAGGGATCGATAGAAGAGAAACAACAAACATGTTCGGATGCCTGTTGCGAGTTTGGTGACAGAAGGAAAGAAACTGACGAGATTCTTGAAGGAAAAATTTGACGAGATTCTTGCTTGAGTCGAAGATCACCGTCACGCCATAACCGGAAACGACGACAGAAAAGGAAAATAATAATAAAAAATAAATGCCACCTGGCACTTGGATGCTTGCCACGTTTTAAAGGCGAAAAATTGCTGTCCCCTCCCGATCTTTCCACGACACATATCTAAAACGCGAATTTGAGTGGGTCTTAGGTAGGATGAAATTCATCCAAAATCACTGCGATATTTCTTCTTCTGAACTATTTGTGTGAACTCCACTTGGATGCTTTTCCTTTACGCCTGGCTTCTTGCAGAAAATTGAAGTGAACGCACAGATGTCGACCGGTGGCGGGGGTTCTTTTTTTTTGGGCGAACTTTTGCAATGTGGTGACAATTTTTTATTTTTTTTAAATTGTTTTTGAGGGGTCTCTTCGGTGATAGCCTATCTGATAAATATTGGAGCAAAAAAAAAATGGAGAAAAAAAGCAGAACTGGTTTTTTTTTAAAAATTTAAAGAGTGTAAATTTGAAGAATTTGGAAAAATATGCTACACTTTCCATACCAAAAAAACATTTTGGCTAATTTTCGGACTCAGGTGACAAAAACATTTGGAAACCATAGAAACCACACAATTGAATGCTCTCCCCCCCCCCCCCCCCCCAAAACCTTGGTCGGTGGATGCACTCTTCACTTGTAGATGTAGAACACACTTTGCTACAAAATGTGAAAAAGTGCAAGTGGTGATTCGGTAGGGAAGTCAAAGAATTTGCATGTCTTTTCTTCCTCCATTTCCACTACCTTTTGTGTAGTAGCTAAGCCTAAGGTCAGCACTCACATTGACGAAACACAAAACTAATTGTTAAGTTTTTCACCAAAAAAATCACTTCCTTTTAAATTTTTTGAAGTACTAAATTTTTTAGATATCTAGACAAGTCTACTATGTCTACTGTGTAGGGTAAAGCTTGAGGCAGTGGGCTTAGTGTGAGCCTGAATCTCTGCCCTCGAGGGCTTTACATGAAATCAAAATTGTGCACAGTAATGTTTAGAATGTTATCACAAAGTCTTATGTTCTCACTTTCACATGAATCTGATTTTCAAAAGTAGAGCAAGCAAGAGATGGCCTGGAGTCCTTCAAGTGCCGGTTGCATGTACTTGTACATTTTACAAACATTGAATTGGAGACCTTCACTTATGATAATTTGTTGTGTCATCGATTCACCTTCCATGGCTTTGGCCTTAGCTCAAAATGCAGCATTAGAATTTAGGTTATCTGAGTTAATTTATCTTGAAAAAGTGGAGCAAATAATGATATTTGCAAAACTAAGAGTACTCAAGATGATAAGCACAAGTTTTCTCATTAAGAGGATGTGCTCAAGTTGAGATCAAAGGCCTAAAATTAAATTTTCACCTTAATTTTAGAGGTGTAAAAACAAATTGGGCATTGGAACCCCATGTTTTGTGGAAACACTAGCCTGAATGCCCAAATCAACATGGAAATTTTACACACATTTCCAACAGGGTCACAAGTTGGGCTCAAACAAGTTTGGTCCTCAGTTCGACCCATTTGTGCGTAGCGCATGCATTTCTTGAGCTTTGCAAGAGCTTGGAGTAGTTTTGAGCTCATGCAAGAGGTTGCAGTATCTCTCTCCAAGGAGGAGGAGCTCTACTTCTCTCCTTCCATGTTTTTTTGACAAGGAGCTTTGCATGAGCTCTTCCCCTTTTTTGGGTTTTTTCAGCAGGGAACACAAAGTCTCTTTCTTTGCATGTTTTTTGGCAAGGAGCTTTGTACAAGAGCTCTTTCTCTCTCTCTCTTCACTCCTTGCAGAGAGTCTCTGTTTTTTTGGCTAAGAGTTTGTGTCTTTCTCTCTTTTCGTCGAAGGATTAGAATTTACCTGTTTTGAGAATTTCGGCAAGCTCTCACTAAAATTTTGCAAGAAACCCTTTTTTTTTTGCAAAACATGGAGAGAGTTGTCTTCTTTTGTTTGTCTGTTTCGAGGTTTTTAATTCCAATTGGAAAATTGTAGCAAAGGGAGATGGTTGTGTTTTGAGGTTTTTTGGCAAGCTCCCATGAGGACCACAAGTAGAATTTTATAACTATAATAGAGTTATCCAGAAAGTTACCCTATCTTTGGGCCCTAGTTTGACACCCTCTAATCCTGGTTTCATCCCCAATTTGAGTGAAGGTGCAAATTGAGCAACATTAGGTAGCATTTAATGAAATTGCATATCAATTCACAAGGTCTGCAGTCTTTTATTTTCACAAGACTTGATTTAATGAAAAATGTGAATAGCAGTGAAGGGGTAAGGGAGGCAAATCCAAAACTGGAGATGAAACTCCTGTGAGGACCAATCTAGGTGAGAAAACAGTTCAAAGGTTAAATTATCTTTTGGTCGACGTAGTGTTTTCATCCTAACAATTGATTTGTCCCTAGTTTCAATGGAATTGGGGCCCAGTCACCTTGATTTGGGGTACTCTAATGTGCATACAAAGTTTTGTAGTTTGTATGTTAGAACATTTGATTTGTGACAACAGTGCATTAGAATTCATTGTAGTTTTGCCTGATCAAATGAATGTTATTGTAAACCAATAGTTAGGAGAACATTGTTCCAATCTACCTTTGGACAAAAAAGGAAATTGCTTTTAGACAATCCCTAAGTATACTACAAAGTGGCCCCTTAAAGAAATAGCTCCAACTAAGGTGAAAATTTGCAAGTTTGACTATTTACATTACCTAAGATACCTTAAGGTGCTCAATTTTTGACAAACACAAAATTGAATATCAGGTAACAGATAAGTCTTCTGTAGATCGCAAAACTGACTATGAGTTAAGTTTTGCTTCCACCCTACCTTCACAGTTGCAAAGTCAAAGTTGTTGTTTTGGGCATTTCAAGGATGTCTTTCCATTAGGCTGCTCTGGTGACAACAATTTTTGATTGCCTTTTTTCAACTAGCGGTGTTCAGAGTCATCTCACAGCTCTAAGGGTCAAGCATTGATCAAATGCAAGAGTTGTGAGTCAAACTATGACTCGCCATACAATAACATCTGTCTTTTCCTCATGAGAACATGTGTTCCCAAAGTTCTTAACATGATTAATTGCATATTTTCACCACAATTGCAGCTCTATAATGAATCTTCTATCCCATCCCTGCAGCTAGAAACAAGGCCCTATGACAGCGGCTTTCTACTAGGCTGCTGTGATCAGAGTTACACAGAGAGTGATGTAATACAACAGCCTAATGGAACGAGAACCTAAGACCACCCCTACACAAAGCTGAACAAAGATCAGTTTGCTTAAGTTTTGAAAACAAGTGTTGTGTTGATCCATTGAAGTGGGAAGGTCAAGGCCAGCCTTGAATGCAAAAGAAAGAGACTGTTAATTTAGAGGCAGGCAAGTTTTTGAGAGAAAACTCTGCAAAACTTTATTCATAAACACACCGCAGATTTCGAAAATGTACAAAGGAATAAGGGGAAAAAAAGGAAAAAAAAAGTGAGAATTTAAAGGATGTCAGGTTAGTGCCAACTAGATGTCAAAATCTCTCCATCTCAACAACCACCCGCCTGTGATAGGTCAGCTGTGGTGATGGGGTTGTGTCCTGCAGGGGCGATAGTGGGGAAGCAGCTAGACCTATCACTTTTGCCTGACCAGTGGGTTTTCATTATGAAGAATTTGTTTTCATTTGATTAAGAAATTGTGATATAATAAGCAGGAGATTTGTCTCAGAACTCAAGGCTTATTATTGCGCAAGAGGAAGTTTACATTGTGTGGAAATCAATTGCAAGCATTAAGGGAAGGATAAAACAGTTGGAATGAAAACAGGAATCCTTAATAGAGCATGAAAACATAAATCCGCTTGCTTCCAGCATTAAAGACAAGTTGAATTGTGGAGGGGTAAGGGGGTTGTGCACAAAAACTAATCTTTAGAGCATCAGCTAATCTCCTGTTAATGTCAGTTTCTGGCAAAAAATCAAGGTCCCAAATACTCTGGACACAACCTGATCTCAAAAAATGGCAAGATGATCAATATGGATAACGACATCAAGCTTTCACTGCAAAACTAAGGATAGTGATGGGATGCAAGGAGCACCCACCACTTCTCACTGAAATTTTCCTACCACTATTGCTGGAGAATTAATCCCCCAACTCTCTATGATATTGGCATCCATATTCAGCTCCGGAAGACACCCCTTCATAAGGTCAGGTGCAAGGCATTTTAGAAAGCCAAGGGATGCTGAACAACCTTGAAGATTGACAGAGAAGACATAGAAGGTGCGGATTGTGGACATTGAGAAACCGTTGAAACCAGATCCAGCAGCCACTGTGTATGCTCCCATATTGGGAAAAATGATCCAATCCCCAATCAATAAATCAGGCAGTGAAGCACCCTGTAAGACAGTGTCTAACCCATCACAAGTTGGCCCAAAGACTGTTGAGTTATGAGTGTGAAGACTCCCACAATCACCATGGAAAATGTTGTTCCTGGACTCCTCTGCTGGCGGACAAACCAGAGGACGATACTTGAGAATCGCATGATCATATAGCAAGCAGTTCATGGATCCATAGATTCCATCATTGATCCAGTACTCCTTCACATCTCCCTGTACTCGCTTGCCAATGACAGTTGTTGCAAGCGTGGAGGGTGTCTCTGCAAAATAACGTCCAGGTTCTGCAATAACGGTCACACCCATCTCAGGTGGGAAATATCTATCTAATGCAGAATTTACTGCCACAGCTGCATCCAAGAATTTCAGGCTTGATCCAGAAGTAAAGCCACCGCCTATATCTAGAATATGCATTGAGGAGTGCAGTTTCATCCTTGCAGATATGTCAAATACTTCACGAGCTGCAGCTATTGCATCTGCAAATGAAAAGGCATCTCTTGCTCCACTTCCAATGTGAAATGAGACACCTGCCACAGATAACATACAAGTTGTAACACAGATCATAATTGTAAACACTACTCACCAAATCAGTGCAAACTTCTGATCTAACAATTTTGTCACTTTGAATGTATATCTTCCACATCATAGTTGTGGAAGTATATCACATATTCACTTGCAAATTACAAATTCTAAACTGGAACTTTGCCAGCAGTGGCCAATCTACCAATGATCTAAGAAAAACAGTTTTTGCAAAATCATGAACAGTTCCAATCATTGCCCCTAAAATTCATTCGTCTTTATCTACAAAAGATTGAACTGATGGACAAAGAAAAGGAGGGAATTTGTTGCAACAGATCATAGATACCTGCAACAGGAACACCCAGGTGGTCAGCAACAAGCAGTAGGTTCTCCACTTCGTTCATGAGAGCACCATATTTCACTCCCAGTGGACAGCGAGCCCCTCTGTCGTCAGTTCTGATTCGCAGCAACAGACTCCCCCGGGGGTGATTCGCTTTCACCTTCTGGACCTGCAAAGAAACAGTACCTCAGGCCTCCTGTGTCATTCTCGCTTCACAAACATGTCGGGGTTTGAGAGAATACTTCAGGAAGGGGTACCTCGCTTTCGGAATCGAACGTCATGATGTTGACGCCTACGGAAGCGGCATAGGCGACATGCGATTGAATTTTGCAGGGATTCGCGAATACAATGCGCTCGGTCGAGACTCCGAGGTCGAGCACTTGCGCTATCTCTGCCTTGCTTGCACAATCAAAGCCCGCATCCAATGCCGCAAGTGTGGTGAGCAGCGCCGGGTCCGGGCTGCACTTCACGGCGTAGAATGGCTTCACTCTTGGCATCGCTTGCACCCACTCTTGGAACAGTCGAACGAGTAACCCCAAGTCTAGCACGTAAAACGCATCCTGCATTCCGCTTTTCTGCACGTAGCAGCTAAAGAAAATATTACTTTTGAGAGCCTCATCACAATGCGCTTTCAGAATTAGATATATGGCACAACCTCAAGAGCTGCGCAGTGGTCCAAAGAAACAAGATACATCAATTGTGTCGACATGAAAGAGTCGCCTGCAGATGCAGCTTCACGGGGGGGAGGGAGGAAAACATGTTATCCGACTGATTCGAGAGAAAGACAATCAGGGCTGCAGTCCTGAGAACCATATCTCTGAATGGAGAGTTTGAAGACTTCTGTGTCGGATTTCTTTATAACCTGAATAGTGGACCGAATGAAGGAGTCGATCTCGACATGCGACCCAGACTGCATTATCTGCATCGACCCGTAGGCATGCCGTGCGTCAGTGGCGCTCATTAGCTTGTCATCGCGATCGACTCCCCAAGGCAATCCAAGCCAAGCCGAGCCCATATTGTTCTCTTCTCCTCAACTGAGAAAGGAGATCCACCCGCTACTATTACTACGCCCGCAACAACACAGCGACGGAGAGACCCCAAATGACAAAGACGAAGTAGAGCAAGTTGACGGCGCCCTGGGCGTGAATCCTCGAGTGGCTGGCTGTTCCTATCCGGACACCGTTTACACGTCTTTCAAGCCATCACTCGGACCAAATCCCCCAATCCTTCCCACCCACAACAAGAACCTCTCTCCCCTGGTGCCGTTATCAGCGGGAATGTGAAAAGCCCGCGAACTCAACAACTCGCACGTAGCATCTGCCCCCAATGTTACATGCAGTGTAAAGATTGCCAGACGGCGAACCGCAGGCTCCGATCTCTTCTAACGTGAGCCGATGACTTCACTCGCAGACACACGAAAGCGAAGAAAACATTCAGATCAGAACACCGATTTTCAATTGCGAGACCAGGGGAAAGGTAACGAGGGACGCGCAGAAACAGAAAAGAAATTCTCGTATGCAGTAGCTGTAAGCTTTACAGATCATGCAAACTTGTGTAACCGAAAACAAAGGGGGTCAGTAACACAAGAGCGGGAATTCCCACTACGTGACATTATTCCAAGACCCAGAGCTTAGAAAACACTTGTCAACATAAAAACCTCATGGGAGGGCTTTTTGTGGAACAATTGTGAAAGCAACTTGGAGCTGACAAACTCAAACACCAAAAATACAAAGGTCCGAAAGAACTCCAATACATTATACGAGGCAATCGAAATGGCTTCTTGTGACAAAGTTGTTGACAACAGTCATACTCTATGAAAGCTACCAAAACAAAAACCAAACCCAACCGAAACCAACCAGGAAAAAAAAAAAGGAATCCAGCCCAATGTGATTGATCAGCGAGCTTGGAAATCGGCTACTTAAGTACAGGAGAGTGGGACAGAGTAAAGTGATTTGGGGTTTTACAGAAGGCAACGAAGGACTGGTTGGAAGTTCTGTGTAGGGCGTGAGAGGCAAAAGGGGTGGGGGTAGAGCCAGAGGTTTTAAAGAAGGGTTTTGCGATGATGTTGCAAGGTTCATTGGGGGTTGGGGTGGGGTACGCAGCACCCACACTAATGGTACCTTCACCTTCTTGAGTGAGATCTCTTAGGGCACCTCCACTGGTCGGGACGCTTGCTAAGTCACTGCTGGTCTGTGGCGGGCGGGGCCCCAGTGATCATACCAGAAATTACACAGAAGAGTCTGTGTTGCAGAGCGAGGCATGCGGGGAGGGGGGGGTGTGAAGCACACAGGACAGGTTTTTAGGGTTTAGGGCTAGGCTACGTTCCTTGCTTGGGGCAACAACGAGGCGCGCCTTGTAAAGCGATGGCGGGAGCGAAGGGGGGAAGGAAAGGAGGCTGGGTGGGTGATGACGTACGCAGCTCTCACTCTACCGAATTAAGGCACCTGGCTCCCTAGGATAAACAACTCACACGATCATCTCGCTCACCTGATTGGCTGAGAGGACGCAGGTCAGAACCCATAATTTGCGACCTTCTAGTCATTTCCTACCTACCAAACTCCACAACCCCATCCTCATGGATGATATCATGGATGAAAACCCTCTTGCTCTTGGATGAAAAATAGGAATTTTCAAAACCAAGCCCCCGCCCTAGTGGATGATATCTCAAAACAAGGCACAAACATGACAACTAATTGATATGACACTTCACAAGAACAAGAGAGTAGAAAGGTAGGATGCAAGAATCGACCGGATGATGAAGGTCATCTCAATGATCACATTAGTTGTTTATGTCCAATAACCAGCTCGAGGCCACAAGTTACTGGATATAACCTGGGTTTATCCTGTAACCTCCAGCCTCTTGACGGTTACCTAATCCATAACCTACCTTCTTCTTAACATAGATGAAATAATTTACTTTCATCCATGAAGAGCCCTCTCTGTCTGTGTGTGAAGAGGGCTGGTTATGAGACATAGCCAGCAGCTTGATTTGCCTTCCCCCTTCTGGTGCATTCACACTTGATATTAAATCAATGTTAAATGAAAATCTAGGCAACATCCTAGGTGGCACCCAATGTTAAATGGGGGAATAGCATAATGTTAAGTGAATGTTTAGTTTAACATAAAATCTTCACAATAAGTGAGTTTATATCTTAAATGACTAGTATAGTGTTAATGGACTCAACACTAGAGTCCCTAACACCAAGTGTGAACGCACCTGAAAGTCCTTTCGAAGCAGAATGACAAACCTGACCTGCTAAACCATTGGCAACCCCAAACTCAAGCTCATTGGCAGAGTTCCTTGGCAGAGTTCAGACATGCACACCACTGGGTTTCAAACCTTTTCCCAGGGTCCCAAAATGGGCTATACCAATTCCTCCTCTTACATGACAACAGTGAACCAGCTCCCACCAGCCGCACCGTGAAGGATGGATGGTAAGTAGTCAGGAAACAGTTTTCTGTTGGGTTCCAGTTCCCAAGTTAACCATGGTGGTTAGCTCAGTTGCTTTTTTTTCAACTACCTATTTACTAACAACCCACAAGCAGGTTGTTAGTAAGTAGGTAGGTAGTAAAAACAGCCCTTATCTGTGTATAAACAAACCATCTACTGACCTAGTAGTTACCTATTTTCCTACTTATCTATCTACCCCTATATGAGACCTATTTGTTACACAAATTTGGTTACCAAGGTGAAATCAAATATTAACTCAGTTGAGGTTCTTCATCCACAACATTAGTACTGTCCATATACTTATATGGTACTCCCCGACCGAATTTGGCAACAAATTGTTGAATAATTAATTAAATCTTAAATCTTAACTTCGGCACTTGGTTTTTTAATTCTAAATTTTTTTGACAGGTAATGATTATAAAACATAATGAACACACTTTTGCTATGTTTATGGGATATTGTAGCCTAGTTTCCACATTGACAAAACATTTATTTATTTTGAAATTATTATATTTTCCATGATTTACTATTCTATTTTCATATGAATAATGAAATTATTTAGAGTCTAACCTATCAACATGTAAACTTCATATTTTCACAAAAATTTGTTTCACTATTTTGAGGATTATTTAATGACGAAACTGACCTTAGGGTAAGGTGGTCTAGTGTGTTTGCACTATCTCAGCCTTAAGTTATTGAACTTTAAGGTTTGTAGTTCAAACATGACAATCGAAAACTTTGAGATTCTTAATTTTTTATAATAATTATAAACATTTCAACACAAGTGATAAATTATTATTTTTAATTTAAAAAATAAAAAATAATTTAATTTATGCCAAAACTGTTCATGTATTAAGGTGTTGTCCCAATTAGTGTTGTTTTACACTAGCACTTACTTTGGTTTTTGGACGAATGCCCACAAAAAAATACCAAGTTCACAAGATGTGTAAGTTTGGAAAAACTTTGATTTTGGGATGTGTAAAAATGTAAGGGGATATGTTTTAAAAATGTCAAGCATTTTATTGAAATATATAGCAACAATTGGTACACAACTATTTGAAATTTATCATGTTTTCTACCACCTTGAGAAAATCAAATCACAAATGATATAAATGCGTAATATTGACATCTTTGCATGTATTGTTTGTTGTTACAAACCATTCTAACAAGTGTGATTAATCAAATGTAAGTAAATACAACTTTGAAAATGTTCAAAAATATCCGAGAACAAGATTGTAGATTACAAAATGTAGAAATTACATCCAATGTTGAATGAAATGTAATGCAAATTGCTCTAATTCATTTGCCTTTTTTTAATTGTTAGAATTAAACAATCTTCAAATTTGCAAAGTTGCAAAACAAACATAGTCCACCTATGTCAAGCACGACTATGTCTTATGATAATCTATTAATCTAATAGTATTGATATTTTTCATTGATGGATACTAAGAAATAATTTGAGTTTTTGGATGTGTCATTTTTTGGTGTTGTGTCCATGGATGTCTCCCAAATTATTAGTTTTGAGATGTGTTCCATTTTATTTTTTCCATTGGTCATTTTGACCTTCAAGACACAATAACTAAATAAAATAAAAAATAACTGAAATTTCAACAAGTTAGATTAGGCTAGCCTCTATTGTCATAAGATTAGACTTTGTAATTTGGATAAAGAGTCCATGGTTTCAAGCCATTCATCACATAATTTTTCTTATCATTTACATATGTATGTTTACATTATCAAATAATATTTAAGTGGCTCTTCCAAGCCTAGCCACCTCAATCCTCCCCTATCCACCTACACAAACAAAAAAAACTTTTACAATTATTTTAAAATATCCTTTCATGTTCTAGTTTGGTATTTTTTTAATTTAAGGGGAACTTTTGAATAGCATGTAAACATTTTTAAAGCAAGTATATTATTGATTATAAATGCAATCTTATTTTGAAATTTTGAGAAAATATCAAGATGGGATAGTGTTTTTTTTCAAGTTACTTTGCATGAATATTAGACCAATATGTCTTGTGATTGCATTGAAGTGTATAATATGTATTATTGAGTGAGATCAATGCAATAAATATTAATTGGTTAGTTCTTTTCCAAGAATGAAAAAATATGTGGGATAGATGTATCCCAACTTTGGATTGACTCATTCCATTTACATAAGAGGTGATGATTTTTATCTTGTTTTCTTATTCACTTTGATTGTAAATTTGTAATTCATCATTAATATTTTTTGAATAAATGTTTAAAATTCAAGGGATGAAATGAAGAGTTGGTGATGTTGAAAATTGTAAAATATTTTTATCATTTACATGATGTGTTTTGATTTTGTTTTAAAATCTTCAAGTTCAATCTTTTTTTTCTTAGGGTTCAAAATCAATGAATTCCGATTTACCATGGAATCTAACCCTTCAAAAGCCAAGTTGAAATGGAATCAAATTGTCAAAAGAGGTGGTAGACAAAATATTATTTGTTAAAATACAAATGAAACCTTTTGTCAAAAATATATGTGATTATGTTTGTCACGACCCTAGCCTTAAGCTCACGACCAAAGCAAGGGCTTGCAAAGGTGCGAGCTGAAAGTGAAGCCTGGGATTCACATTTCATGTTCCCAAGAGTGTAGGAAGGTGTGAGGGAATGAACCCACACATTCTCAAGTGGGCTTCCACTTTAAGAATTAAAGTCCCAATCGACTTTTGAATTTTCAAAGAGTAATTGCAAGGGTCAAAACAAATTGGATTCAAATGTTCCTTATACCATTGGAAAGCTCTTGAAACGTAGATGTTTAAAATGGGTTCACATGACCCATTTGAGTATTTAAAACACAAGTTATGGTCCCAAAAAAAACCAAGAATCAAATTACCAATTTGACTCTCGACCACTAAAAGTCGATAATCACCCTGATTTACTTGCATGTAAGTGATGTGCCCACATATCGTTGGAAAGTTTTTCACAAGGGCTACAACTTCACTTCAAACCTCATTTCAATCAAAGGTTTGCACAAGAAATTATGGGCCTCCAAAATCTTGGGAGTCCTAATTTTAAGAATTTCAGGATTCCCAACTTGGGAGTCCCAAGACAAAATGACATTTGGGTGCATTCCTTATGGCTAGGCACAAAAAATACTATAAGGGGGAAGGTGGTGGCTTCCCCCAAGTCTGGGCTGTGATGAGTCTTGTGAGTCTGTGTATGCCCGTGGCTCGTCCATGCACCAAAAGTGCTCCAACCACACACTAACCAACTTGTTGTTTGGTTTGTGCAAATTCGTGTGAATTATTGATCCACTTGTCATTCATCCGAATCCCCATCCCAAAGCTCTAACACACCCCTTTTACCCCCAAAATGCTGCAAGCTAGGGAGCATACTTCAACTCCCTCTTCTTCCATTATTTCCACTTTGGACTCACATTTGAGTTTGTCAAGGAGTGTGGGGGTGCGTCATGTTATTGTTCCACTACATCAATGTTTGCAATCCAAATCATCCATGGAAAATTTGGTCAAAGTTGGTTTTGTTGTATTTTGCATGTAGTGTGTGCATGAAGGTTTTTTTCTTCAAAAAGCCCAAGATGCTAAAATTGCTATTATTTGTCCCAATGGTGGGGTCTAATTTGTGAAAAGTTCAATTTCATCAAAAAATTTGGCAAGTTACTTTTTAATTTTAAATCATTTGGGTTTAACTTTTTTTTTTCTTGTAAACCAAGTTTGTCCATTTGATGTTCATAGGTATCCTATTATTTACATTGTATGGGTTTTGGTTTTTGAATTAATGGCGATAAAGAACATTTCATTATCTTGTCGCTAGCAATAAGAGCTTGAAGTGATTACATGTTTTAATGATAGAATACTTTTCAACATCAAAATCTAAACTCAATTCAATAACTAAACTTAAATTTCCTTTAGGGGAATTGAATCCCAACCTAAAAAGGTCTTGGCCAATGTAATAAAGGAGTCTTACACCCACATAAACACCTTCGCAAACAAATCTCAATTCAAAACACCCACAACTTGGAATGCAATCTACCATGCATAATGTCACCCACAATGCACATTCACATAACAAATTTTTTTTGAAAATTACAACATCCACTTTTAATAAACAAACAAATATATAAAAATACAATTCAGCCTTCATAAAAAAGTAGGCATAAAACAACTACAAAAAATAATTGGGAATTAGCTTGGTATTTAATGTAGAGCTTTGGCTTTGTGACAAGGAAAATTAATGAAGGTGTAAAAGTTATAGGTAAACATGCAAACACACAAGTCCATATGTATGGTTAGTCAATTATATAATTTTTTTTCATGAAAAATAAGTTGCTAAAAGTTTTTTCATCTTCCATTAGACCCAACACTTGCACCATGATTATTTCAACAACCTTAAGATATTCACCAAGCTTGTGGGCCAAAATGATTTGATCTAATCTTTAACCACATTTCAATAAATGGGTTCACATTTTTTGTTTCCCACATGACTCCTTTAACATTACAACTCATGTTGAATTTGAAAAAAGATGCTTGCAACTTGAGCTACCTTGAATATAAATGTGGTGGAACCACAAGACCCCCTTTTATATTTTTTACAACACAAAATATTGCTTTGATTAAAATTAGATGAGAAAAGAAAAACTTGAAAGTAATATCTTTGCATGCCACATATTATAAGTATATTATGCCAAGGGTTGACATAAATTTTACATCAAAAAAATCTACAAGTCAATTCAAGGTGAAGGCAACATCTAAACGTGCATCCTTCACTATTTTGACCATGGTTTCCTAATCTATAGTATGCATAGGAACAAAGGCATTTTAGGGCTTCCAAGGTGATAAAGAAGATAACTTTTGCCACCCACCTACAATACCAAATATGGCTACCACTCACATTTTGGATTTGAAACCCAAGTAAAGTGCAATTGTGCATTATGATGTTCATAAAGGGTGGTGAAATTAGTGTATATACATACTTTCAATCCACACTACCAAATCCATCTTGCTCAAAACAAGAATTAATAGGTTGGTTTGATGTGTTGGTATACAATGTGCATTAAGTAAGGGAATATTTTCTCCTTTTCTTGTGTAATCATCCCACTATGATGGCTCTAAAACATTACATTTCCATCACATTCAAGGAAAATCCACTTGGATGCCATATCCTCATTGGTATGGCCTCCAAAAGCATAGTAATAATATTGTTTGAAGTTGCACTTACTTCAACTCTTTCAAAAGTGAGCAAAATTAGAATGAACCTTCAATTTTTCATCACATAAACATGAATACTAATCCACTATTGGTTATTGATGGTGTTCACCTCATCTACACTTATAAAAAAGAAATCAATTCATATAATAACATATTTAGTTTTTTTAAATACCACATCATGCATGGCTTCAACAATCCCCCAACCAATGCTTAAGCATGTTATTCTTGAATTTAATCAACATGAACAACTCCTTCAATGATTCATACCCCAAAATTGGCCTCCCATGCGTAAGGATATGCAAAATAGTAGCAAATTAGGTCAAAATTTTCTTTGCCCCCATATGAACCTAAATTGCATTGAGATTAAAATTGATTTTTCATTCCTTCCATCATAATCTTTTTCATTTCAGCATTGCAAAACATGTTTGTTGTAAAAATGCTCCCCAACCACTAGTTTAAAAAGTCCCCAAATTGTTTTCTTTTGGCAAAAAAACAAGCTTATAAGGTGTGTCAAGTTTTATGACTAACATTTTTCCTTTCCCATTGATGTGACTACAAATTTTACACCACATTTGACACTATAAGCCATCATCCCCTAAAATTGATTCTACCCATGGATATTGAGCAACATGTGTGTTTTGAAAACCTTGATTTTGTTAAATGATTTTTTTGGTTTTTTCTAAAAAGGCTCCTTTGTAGATTTGCTTGAAGGAATGTTACTAAAAGGAATGTAATATGGAAAAAACTAACTAAGTCTTGTGGTGCAAGGGCTAGAACTAATGGGCAATGTAAAAATCATGTTGGGTTATCCATTGAAAAACAACTTGAACTTAAATTTTTCAAGCATGTGGTTTGGAGCCATATGTTGGTAAAGATATCACAAACAAAGCAAGGAAAAACAAAAAAGGACGAAAACCTTAAAGCAACAAAGGTTCTAAAAAATATAACAACATGCAACAATTACAAATTGAATGTGATGCAAGGTGTGCACAAATTAACTAGTCCTTACAATAAAAAATAATGATGAAAAACATGATGCAAGACAAAAGAAGACAAGAAACTTAAACCCTAAATCCCAGGGGGGACACTAGTAACAAAAGTAGAAAATACGTGAATAAAAATATAGGGTGCAATATATTGGTTGTTGGGTAAAACTATAAGTTAATTAATTAAAAAATAGGGTACACTTTATTCAAATAATAAATTTAATTATAATATAAGGTATGTAAAAATCTGAAATAATGGATTATAATTAACATATGGTAGTTTTAATATGTATATATTAAAAAATTAGATAATAATAGGGTGATAAAAAATAGGTTGGACAATTATTTAATACCCACCCTAAAAATGATTGTTTGATGCACGTAGATCCCAAACTTTACACTAAGTGTCCCCCCTAGGCCTAAATCAATGGAGTGTCCAAAAAATGCATTGATGTGCGACAATTGCAAATTGAATGTGATGTAAAACACGCACAAATTGGCTAATCCCTATAATTGAAAACAATGATAAAACACAAAATGCAAGACCCAAAAAAAGAAATCCCTCAAGTGATGGAGGTTTCAAAAAAATGCAATGATGCATAACAATTACAAATCAAACACAATGCAAAGCATGTGCAAATCATCTCGCCCCTGCAATTGAAAACACCAATGGAAAAGAATGCAAAAAAAGCCCACAAACAAAATGAAAGGTTCATGAAATATGAAAGTTTGATTATGAAATGCCCTTCAAAGATGTGTTTTATCTTGTGCGTTATAGTCTCCATCTCATTTTACACACCCCAAGTCCCCATCACACAATGTTGGAAGTTTGTTAACATTGGCTATTTATGCCATTGCTACCCATTGTGCTTTCACCATAACTTGTAATGTTCATTTCATTGGAATTGAAATCCACCGAATAAACATTACTCACATAAAACCCTTTCCATAACCAATAACTCATCAAACAAATGATGCAAAATGCACATTAAACAAAAACAAAATGCAACGCCATTTCAACTTCCCAAGAAAAAAACCATCATTGCATGCTAAACTTTAAACCCCTATCACCACTAAATAACTTTGAAGATGAAGGGAACTTGGAAGAATAATTTGTAAGCAAATAGCCCCATCCAATGGCATAAGTTTGACTAATTTAATGTTGATGGGCATCATTGGTTTGATTAATCTAACATTGATGGGTGTCACAATGGATGTGAATGACATCTTTCATAAGGCAACAGTGGAAATGGCACAAAATGACACGCACTTGCTTCAAGCAATGTGACAAAACAATGTCCCATTGTTTGTCTACCACATGTCACATTTTTGAAACAAATTTTTAATTAAAAATAAAAAACAATAAAAGGCATATTGCTAGGCTCTTATTAGTATCACAAATTGGTGGCATATCATCATTAAAAAAATGTTGGTGTGCCTCCTCCATGGAAAGATCATTCATAAGAATATGTATAAGGTTCAATCATTAGTTTTTTGGATTTGTTTGTGAAGACAATCTTGAAAAACAAGTTTTCCAATTTTTCTCTTATAATATTATGCCAAGCATTTCATTGCCTTTAATGGGCTTCTCTTTATCACTTATGTGGTTGCTTAAATTCAGATTTCTCTTGTAGTTTGACTTGCATTAAAACAAATATGTTGTGTATGGTAGCATTTACATATCGTTTCCAACTTCAAGGCCTACTTTTCACTTGTCACTCAAAACAATGGAATGTTGTTATTTAGCTTGCTTGTGATGCAAGTCAATTCTTGTTTAAATGGCATGTTATCCAAACATTGAAAGATTTGTTTTTTGGAGGCCATACAAACAAAAACCTTTATTCCAAACAACCTAGTAAAACTAAGAATTTTTGTATGAACATTGTGATAACCTTCTTTATTCATTAATTTTAGCCACAAAATAAAGTAAATCTAGATATAAATGGTGAGAAAAAATTGTGTGTTTCAATTCTAACGTATTTGAATAATTTTAAATGTGCAATAAGTACCCATAGTTTATAACAAGGTTGTTAGTCCAAGTTGAAAATGACGATGAACTATTTTGAAAATAAAAAATTCATGTAGCTAATGAGAATGAAAGAGAATGTTCATGGTGCTTAGTTTTTTTTTCTTGGGGGTGGGGGGGGGGGGGAAGGAAGAAGCATGGCAAAACATGTTTTTATTTTAGGAAGTGAATGTTAATTTTTTAAAAGTCCCCATCCATTCACCCAATGTCAATATAAATTTGAAGTGGATTGAGACAAACTAAGAAATAAATTATGAAAGTTTTTTAAACTTTAAAATTGATTTGAATTGTACAATTCCAATGGTTTAATGGGGCCTAAAAATCAAGTGAGCATTGACAAAGGTAATGATAGATAGGAGGTGGCAGACTATTATTATCCTAAAAACATTTCCACCCTATAATGGTAAATTACAACTGCCATTAAAGTTAGTTGATATTTAATGTTCAATGTCCTCACCCACAAACATAAAAATAATCATTTCAAATAATGAAATACTATTTACACCTTTACATGTGGACCAATAATTGTCACTAATCATATTCATAACAAGAAAATATGTTTAGAAGTGTTAAAACCACTATGGCATTTCAGCCATTTTTATTGAAGAATCATAGGATTTGTCCTATTCTACTACAAGATTTGATAAAAAGGGATCTTTAATGTTCTAGGGTGGAGATGCTCTAAAAATACTACCATTAGGTCATGATTATTCACAACACGTTATAAAAGGCACGACACATACTTTGACATCATGCCTACATTTCTCTTGGCTCTTTCCCAATGTTTAAAATATAATCACACCTAATGTTAAAGCCTATGGTGTCAAATAGCTTGACGTCTAGATAACATCATAAAACAAAAAATAATCTATGTCAAGTAACATTAACTTAAATGGTAATTAGCATTTTTCTTTCCATTCCTACCTAAGTTAATGTTAACTCAAATTATTTTATTTTCCTCTCATTTCCTTACTCCACACCATATCTCTTCCATTTTATATTCTTTGGTAAAGTTTGGAATCAACAAAGTTATATTTGCACATTATTTAAATAATTAGCATGTTCACATGTCCACCTATGTTTTCTTCCGGAGAGGAGCTCCAAGGATACATTGTATTTGGGCAATATCATTAATTATTGCATTTAAGTTTTGTGTTAAATGTTTGTTTCTCCCCAATCAATAAACAGTAAATATGGGATAATATATATTGAAAGTGTGTGCAAATGTCACACATGGGCCAATCACTACAACTAACCAATAATAACAATCATTGTAACTAACTAACCAAAATAGTCATTTTCTTTTCCAAGGTCTTTTTACAACCACAATATCCTTTGTGAATTTAAAATTGTTGAAGCCATTTTCACATCCTTTGACATTGGTTTCATCCAAAATTTGGTGTAGACAACATTTTGTTGGAATTGTTGGAGCTAATTGTTGTAGAATTCCCTAAATATCCCCCACAAGGTTTTAAAAAATAGATACAAAATTTCCAAGGTGCAAAATAAAATATGACCCAAACACCAATGTTAAATATTATGATTCTTGTGAATTTCCTTTTCTAGGATTTTTTACAAAATGTTCATCATGTTTAAAGTTAGTGTCATCAAAAGTATGTAACCTTGAAAGGAACTAAGTTTATAAAGGTTAATTTTGAATTAAATCTCCCTTGTCACATAGGTGGGTTACAAAACTAAATGCCCCACACAACACCCATAAACCAAACAAAACACTTAAACAATCAAAGAGATAAAACTTATGTGATTTTGCATTAGAATCACCCACAAATTTAAAATTCAATCTTTATGTGTGCTATACTCCATGGAGAACTCACCAAACATGCCTAAAAACTTTGTTTCATAAAGTTCATTCACCAAAACCATGTATGTTTGCACTTGTAAATATATTCATAATCAAAGGGACACATAAGTTTATTGTGGCATAAATTTGTTACACTAAAACCTTGTCCCAAGGTTTAACACAAACTAATTAAAAATATGGAATTATTAGAAGGAATCATAAGACTCATGTTTCATTGGCATAAACTATTTTGAGACCTCCGAACCTCAAGAAAGTCTTGAGTTTAAACCTGATGGTGTGTAAGTGAAACTCCAACAACCTCTACCAATGAGCTTGACTTGAAGGCTACCAATAGCTTGTCAGATTGGGTTTGGTATTATGTTTCAAAAACAAATAAAAAGAAAAATATGAGCTTGAAGCTCCACCCACAGCTTGAAAAAATGAATCGACAAATTATTGACACTGTTTGTCCACATTTTTAAAACATTTTTGTTCATCAACTACAAACCAATGATATTGTGTCACATATTAATTTTTTAAAATTATCATACTTCTTATGAACAAGCCATTAAATTGTTTGAAATCTTCTTCTTTAAAATTTTGTCAAGTTCACATAATTCATTTTCAACTATGTCTAATTCAGAATAATTAATTAAACTATTCATGAGTCCAAACCTACGTCCCTAGTCAAAATGAAACTCATAAGTTGAATTATTTATTCCCATACTTACTCATCCTTCTACTCCTAAACCATATTATTATTATTATTTCTAACTTTTACCCCTAGTAATGCGTTGTGTTGTTCTAGGAGAAATGTGTTGGAATGAGATATGTGGACACCATAGTTTAGAGGGAAAAAACCCCATCACTAGAGTTCAAGATTTTAGTGTGTGGGTTTTTCAAAATTCCAAGCTTTTGCTTGGAATAACTGTGAGTTGATCCCCAAGATTTCTAGTACTTATATACTCTGCAAAATTTTACTTGACAATGGACACATTAGGATCCTCTGGGGCCCTTTCCATTCAATAAAGTTGGGTCAGGATTTCTGCTTTCAACATACATAGACAGCCTTCTGTATAGCTTCTTCCACTTTTGTTTAGTGTAGACTTCTATCAGATCATCTGGTTGAAGACAGTGGAAACTGTCCCGGGGTAATGATACAGAGGCCGCTTGGTTCCCCGCCCCATATCACACTGGGAGCTCACCATGTGCGCCTGCACTTGTTTCAACGTCCTTTTCCTTTCTTTTTTATTTGTCGTGTATATGGGGCAGGGCTTGCACATCATGGGATATTTTGCGGAGTGGGATTTTGAAATTTGTGGAGGTTTGATGAAGATGGAGATGTGTGTGGAGGCTTGAGGAGAGCCGCCACAGAGTAGAGCTGCCACCAAGCGCTATCCAGGATGTAAGTTACACGCAACACAGCGCCAGAGTGAACCTGCACGCACCAGTGTACCATGAAGTATTATGTATGGATGGTAAGTGGTCAGAAACAGTTTTTTTGTTGGGTTTCATTTCCCTAGCTAACCATGGTGGATAGCTCAGTTACTTTCTGTTTCATTACATACCTACCAACAACCCGGACGCAAGTTTGTTAATAGGCTAAGTAGTAAAAACAGTCCTTACTTATGTATGAAATAGGAACCATCTACTTACCTAGTAGCCACCTATTTTCCTACCTATCTACCTCTATGAAGGACCTACTTTGTGCAGAGTGAGTTTCCAAGGTGAAACCAAATATTATCCCAATTGAGTCTCATCCACAACTGAGTGAGAGCATCTCCAGTGGTGCTCAGTATGTGACTAAGCCTCGGCAAGGTAGGGTAAAAGGTTAACGGGTAATACATTGTCTCCTACCCTTACCATTACCCTTACCCGATTCGCTCACGCCTACCTTTACCTTTACCTTTCCCTACCCCTTCAATCGGGTAATTACCCAGTAAAATGTTCGAATTGTATTCCGTGGGACATTTTACTCAAAGATCGACTTGTAGCTCCCTCAGCACCGCAGCGGAAGATCGTGGTGAGGTGGACTCTGTGGCGGACTCAAGCCTGATGGTGGACTCCGTGCGGACTGACGACGGACTCCATTGAGGCACTGGAGCCATAATAAATAATTTACCCAGTTACCTGTAATTACCGGGTAATCGGGTAATCCGTTCGGCTTTTCCTTTACTCTACCCACTACCTTACCTGTTGCCTTCCCTTCACCCTTTACCACTAACTTTTACCGTTTTACCAGGTAACAACCGGTTGTCTACCTTACCTTGCCGAGGCCTATATGTGACCCTGTGAAAATATTTTTCACATCCAAGTTTAGTTAGGTACCTTTTGCAACCCCACCCATAAAACTGAAAGTAAGACAGCAAATAGGTGGGGGATGACTAATAGCAAACCACCTGGACCAATCATTACGATGGGCGAATCAGAAACACTGAGCAGCAGTTAGATCATATTTATTACACTTTTTTCTGCAGGTGTACTAAGTGGCAATTATGCTGAGCCAAAACCATTTTCCTGAGCCAAACAAGCATACGTTGGATTTTCTGCATCCAATTTTACTGTGTAAGATCACATATCGAGCACCATTGGAGATGATCTCACAATAGGCATCCAGTGGATAGTGCATTGGTGGGTGCTGGTTTACTCTGGCCGCCATCACAGGGTCTCAGAGAAGCACTGTGAGTACACGATGTGAGAGTCCTGTAGTGAGTCATAAGATCCATTTGAGCAGCACAGACTGCATTGTGATGGCCAACAGAAACTGTGACGACCCACATCATATTTCTTCTTCTTACAGCTCATGTGACTCTTGGCAGAGCAGCTATGGTTTTGACAACAGCATCACGGAGTTCGTCATTCCTTTTGTTTCTACTCAGAATATGGCTGCGAGCGCCCATGACATTCATTCATAGTCAGAATTTTGTGACATTCTGATGTTTCAGCCAGTTTGCCTGCCACCTTCCCAACCATGTCACCTGAAGCTTGAGATTCTGAAATTGCCACCAGTTTGCCTGCCACCTTCTCAACCATATCACCTTAAGCTTGAAGTTCTGAAGTTTCCACCAGTTTTGCCTGCCACCTTCCCAACAACCATGTCATCTTAAGCCTGAAATTCTGAAGGTTCCCAAACCAGTTTGCCTGCCACCTTCCCAACTTTGAGGGTGGCTTGTCTTGTCGTGGATCATGTTAAAAGTACATCCTTCCTTTTCTCTATTTGAAAGAATAGGACCTTGCACCAATTTACTCAGCAAAAACAAGTACTCAATTTACGGGGACTGGCAACATCTCGCAATCATGGAAACCGCTCTGGAAATTAGAGTTTGGTGAAGAAACATGAGTGAGAACAACAGAAACATGCCAGGTTTTTTTTTCACGGGACTTGGCCCCATGCAACAACAATGACAGGGAGCCCTGGGCTGCCACAAAATAGTGAGGATCTTGAGTGGTGGCTGTGCATTGACAAGATACAAAGAAGCAGCTTGTCAAGATATTAAAGGAAGAGCCAAAGGGAAGTAAGTACTGAGGGAGCTAAGATACCAAATGTGGCATTGGGGAGAGCTTTTGTGTTTTCAGCTTCAATCTTGTCCATCTTGAGAAGAAGGCCAGACAAGCTGAGATCCTGAAGAAGCCTTACAAATGCAACTAGTCAAGTGATTTTATAAAGATTGGTCACATGTTTGGGGGAAAGGGGGTCAAAGCATCAAACATGAGCAACAAATTAATTGCAGCACCATTTTCAGGGTTCTTGCAGAAAATATTTCTTCAATTTTTTTTGACAATACCTAATTAATGATAAAATTTTAAACTCTCAATGATATCTCACATTTTTTAAATATAGAAGTGTGATGCAATGGTTAAGAATAAGTCCAAGATTTTGGATTGAAATATATATTTTGATAGCAATCTAGGCCTTCAACCCTACTTACCTAGACAACTTCCTCAAATCAAAATGATCTAGGAAAGTCATCTTGATCTTGCGAAGAAGATGGTTGTTACAATCCTTTTCTTGTGCAGCTTGGGCCCACTTCCTTAGCCGAGTTATTGAAGGGACAAGAATAAGTTGAACCAAATTCCCCAAGGATGGTGTCATCCATTCCATGGGTAGCTTGGCTACATTTCCTTGGGCAAAACATCCATTTGTCACAACCCTCACTTAAGTGCATGACCAACTACTAATGATAAGTTGGTAAGTGTTCATCTTGGGTTGAAAGGAAGTTAGACGCTTTCAAGTTGGGAGCCAACCAAACACAAAGCTAAAACTTGAAATAAATGGGACATAGTGCAAACACATTTTCACATGAAATGGAAGTGTATGGGAATCGAAGGGAAGCATTCTTAGGACTCTCAAAATGAACTTTCACTTTGGGAATGACATGTGTTATCCACATCAAGGCTTTTACATCTATTTTTATCACAAACCATAAACACACATTGTTACAACCCTAGCTTTAGGCTCATGATTGAAATTAAGGCATGACAAAGGGAATATGTTAGGAGAATGTATAGAAATTCAAACATACTTGCAAAATTGTGGGAAAATGAATCTCAACACTCCTATATGAATTTCAACTTGGGAGTTGGAGTCCTACAATGTTTCAAATATTTGAAACAAAGTTTGGTTCAGTGGAAAGATCTTGTCTCAATTAGGACCTCTTTAAATTGTTAAAAAAAATTTGAGTGATCATGTGAAAATGTCTCCCATGACTTCATTCATGCACCATTTTTTTTCAAATTTGCACTAACCACCATTTTCTTGGTTGGTGTAAATTGATTTCACTTTGAATTTAACTTCATGACTCATACAAATCTCCATCCTAAAACTTTCAAACCCTCTTTCTTTGTAGGAGTTAAAGGCATGCCTTACATTTGCATTCCATTGCAAAATTAAGAATTAATAAGGTTTTTTATCCCAATACCACTTGACTGACTTAATGGTGCATCAAGTATGAATTAGCTTTTGCCCTTTCAAAAAGGTTGTACTTCTTTAATTAAAAAACATATACTTGTTAGAAATGGCACAAGAGCCTCATCTAAACGTTAATTCCAATTTTTAGCAAAAAAAAGAGTTACACAATTTAAATCCCATTCCAATTTTGGCAAAATTGTGAACCTTTGGTCTAGGTACCCTAAAATCGAACCTAGAATTAATTGGAGAACTTGTTTGTTCCAAAAAAACATGCTAGCACTAGTTGTTATATGGACAAAAAAAAGTCATTATTTGAATGTCATTTAGACATACTAATTAACTAACTATATCAACATTGTGAAAAAAATCCCTTTCTTGAAGACATGGAATTAATTTTAAAACCCTCATAACCTTGGTCAAAGAAAGGACTTCCTAGGATTCCTACAATGAACTCCCACTTTTGGAATTGGGATTTCACAAAAGTTCATAATGTTCAAAAGGCAATTTCTAATATTAAATCATTTTCAAATTGAATGATTTTTAACACATTGGAAATACTTCAATAAAAACTACAAGAATGAGAGGTTCCATGTTCAATACAAACATATTTTGAAGGAATTATGATGTTTCAAAGATTAGGGATTCTACATGTCCTAATTTTTGGAGTCAATTTTGTAACTCTAAAAAATATGACACTTCAATAAAGACCAACCCAAGAAAAACTTTAAAGTATATGATAGGGAGGAAGGTCATGTTGCCCATAACATGTTAATTTAGTATGAATCCAAAGTACGTTCCCAACCCGATTTGATTCCAAATGCACTAATTTTTATTTTTTCAAGTAAGTTGTGCATTTTCACATCTTCATTAGTTCAATTTGAATTCAAAGAATTTGTCATAATGTCATCTAGGAGCCCCTATACACCCCTATTTTCCTAATACATGAAGTTAAAGAACATGCCCAAGTTTCAAAAGTTAAAAGCGCTCCATGAAAATACTAACAAGGAATCTTGAATTTGTACTAATAAGTTGATGTGCTAGGGCAAAATTGGCCAAAGATTCTTAGAAGAATACTTAAATAATGCTAAAATAATGTTCAATAATTAAATTAAACATTGGTTACAATTTTTTTTTAAATTTTGGGTATCCTATACTTACTATATCACTTTCAAATTTATCCATATGTTGCATTAACATACTAGAAACATTGAAGCATAAACATTCAACAAATGTTTAACATTCATGAGACTTTGAATTAAATATGATTTTAATCATGTAAAGTAAACATTGCTTACACTTAATCATGTGGTTCATTTTAGCATTCAAATTCTTCTCCTCTTTGCTAATTTACCTCCAAATATCAACAAATGCCATGTATGCAACATACATACATACATCTCAAAATTTCCAACAATATGGTCAGTATATGTCATCGATACCTAGCCATATTGAACTACAAGACTAAATAATATAATCCAATTGATTGATGTTATTAAATGTGTGAAATATGAACTTGTGGTGAATTTTAATTACATTCAAACTCTTCTCCTCTTTGTTAATTTAGCTCCAACTTCTAGCAAACACCATTGCACGCAACATATATACATACAACCTATGAAAATTTCATCCATGGCTCTAATAAGCCCCTAGATATGAACTATGGGATTAAGTAAATCAAATAAACATCATTAATATTAAACTTGCGACACATGTTGTAATTATGATGAGTTTTAACATGGACATTTTTTTCCTTTCATTTGTTGGTGAATAATGGGTAGATTGTAGGTGGATCTATGCATGATGACTCTAGAGTGTAACTAATGTAAAAACACCATGGAATCTAGGTGGGGTAAAAGTGCACCCCAAGTTGAAGTGTCCTAGATATACCATGCTAGATTGAATTAGGGGATTAAGTAAATCAAGGGTCAACATTAACATGTATTTAACATGTGACATATATATACTTGTGCAATGTGTAAGTAACATTCAAACTCTTCTTTTTGCTAAAGTTTGCAACCCCCAAAAGCCACCAAACACCACTTGCACGCAACATACATACATTATTCATGTGAGAAATTCAAAGAATGGCTCCAAAAAATACCTAGAACAATGAACTATGGGATTATTTTAATCAACCCAACATTAATGGTGGATTTGTGACCTATATATTAAACTCATGGGGAGTTCATTGGCATTCAAACTCTTTTCCTACTATTTTTTAAATGTTTGCAACCCTTGGATGTAAAGGTTGCAATAGGTACATAGTTATGATGAACCTTGGGATTAAGTAAATAAACCTTGCATTATTAATATTGAACTTGTGATATATATACTTATGGTGAATTTCAATAATCAAAGTCAAATCTTGTTTGCTAAAAGCTTGTCATTTTCAAACACTAACAATCACCACCTGCAAGCAACATACATACAAATATAACATGTTAGAATTTCAAGCATGGTTGTAATAGGTACCTAGCTATGAACTAGGGGATTTGTCCAATAAAATCACCCCAATGTTAATATATTGAACTTGTGACATATATGTATTTCCGGTGGGTTTTAACATTCAATCTCTTGAAACGAATGTTTGCAAATTAAAAGGAAACCAAGTTGTTGCATATGGTCAAACAACCGCTTCCAAACCACTCTAAGTGTACTTGGTCACCAAATTTATGATTTGAAACATGATCCATATGGAATGGAAAATTCAAGTTGCATGTGGATAACTAAACATGGGGTAACTTTTAATCCCACATGTACATGCAATTGCATGTAGGACCATATAAATGGTGCAATATGGGATATGCAAGTGTGGACACTATTGGGCATACCTAGGGGACCAACTAGGTGTAGGGAAAAAACTATCTCATGGGTGTTGGTAAGGTAAAGTAGACCAAAAAAAAGTCTACCCAAAATCCAATTAAAAAATGGAATAGTTTTTTATATGGACACAAGAAAATAGATTCTATATTTTGAAGTAGGAATATAAAACCATAGGGCCTTGCATTTAGTTTATGAGAAGTTGGATACAAAGTTTGAACAACTTTGGTATCATAAAAGTAGGTTGAAAGTACATTTGAATCTAACTAGGTCAAAATGGTGTTCAAACCTACTTCATATTAGAAATTTGATATATTATCATTATAACATCCACAATTTAATAATACATAAGTAATTTTTAGGACTCCATGAAGTTGAATTTTTTTTTAAATCAATATTTAATCTACATGTAGCCCATTTTGTAAGATTGGACATTTTGTGAAAGTATAAATAATTTTTGAAATTCTACTTGATTCTACTTTCAAGATGGGGTTTTTCAACATTTTAAATATAAAGTGAAAGATTATCATCATGTTAATTATTGTACAAAAAAAATAAAAATTCAATACAATATTTTTAAAAATTCATGGCTACATGTTTTTTTTTTTTTGACAAGGAACAATGAGTCATTTACTTTACCTTGCTTGCACCCTCTTGTTTCATTATATACTAATAATTTGTTAAATCAGCCATTAAAAAAAATTCCTTTTTACCGCACCTTGCAAAACAAATATCAATAAACAACCACCTATAGCCAATACTTGGCACAACGCTTTGTCAAATTAAACATATATTTGTCATCTAGATATCATATAAGTATATTGAACTAATGTAATGTAGCAAGACAATTAAATTGTGGAACATTTGTGAGACTCGTACACTTACCATTTGGATAAACTTATAAACCTTTTTCAATAAAACTTGATTGCTAAAAACCAGAGCAAACACAAACTATAACTAAATCAACATCCAAGGTGTCAAAAACAAGTTCATCTTGATATGGTCCACCTCAGTTGGAGTTGAAATATACAAAATACCATTGTGTGAAAACATTGCAAGTTGTCATTTCTAACCATTAAATTACTCTTCAATTTTTTCTTGGTTTTCATAATTATTTCAAATGTTGAACCCTTGTAAATTGAAACATGAGCTAGATATTTATAAACTATGCTTCACCCATGTTACATTAAAAACATTGGATTTAAGAAGACATCATGCACGCAAGGCTACAAAATATGGTACCATTTTTATGAGGTTTTTTTGATGATTTAAATTTAATGTATTAGAGGGTATCACCAAATTATGTTTTATTATATGAATGTTTTCAAACCATGACTTGGATTCACTATTGTATGTTATGGTCAACATTCACATTAATAGAATAAAAATAATCAAAAATTTCCCAATAATAAGATTTTTGATAATTGATAATTAGTAATATTTCATAATTTACAATAGTCTAGTAAGGTATTTTCATTTAACTTATTGAAGTCATATCCTACAAAATTATTGAAGGTTAATTTCCACATCTCAAATTGTTATTTAATTTCACAATATCCATATTCAACATTTAACCAAATTTTTTAATAATCTAAAATTGATTGACCCTAGGATAAGGTGGTAGAAAAATTGAACCAAGGATGGTGAAACAAAACCTCCCCCCTTGTAATGGACAACAAAACAGAACCTAGATGTTTGCCACAAACCTTAAGACCACTACACTTCCTTCACCATGAACCCTAAGTCCACCAATTGTTCAATTCTTCTCCACTTTGCCTCCATTGCATGTTCATGTTCAAGAGAATTTCTTGCTCAAAGCTGCATGATGTTGCAAGTTCGACATAACAACAATTTTGTATTAGATTTGTGAGCACAATCTACAATCTTCAAGGATTGAAACATGGTGCACATAGTGCAAGCGTTGCAACATTCTCAAGGGATTGGAACTCAGTACAACGCATAATGCTTGAACATAGCTACAATGTTCTTGTGTGTCGAACTGCAGCATTCTTGTGGATCGAAACTGAGTGGAGGCCGCAAATAGTACTTGAGATCAAACAACAATAAGCCAACAACACATTCAAGTGTGTTTATAACTTGAAGAATAAGTTTGTTTGCTATCTTGTTAGTGTTTGGAAGTTTGTTGCAATTCTTGAAATCTTTTTTTTTTGGCAAGAGCTATGGAATACATTCAACAAAAATTTGGCCTACGACCTACAACCAAGATCTACTACACCAAAGTAAGTGTTTCATTAAATTTTTCTTACACCCACAAACAATCTAAAACCTTGACCACTTCGTGCACCAATCTGACAATTTGTTTATATTAACCAAATCCACTCAAATTGCCAAGCCAAAATGCATCATGTTGCAAAATGTTTTGCCATCCTTGCCTCCTCATTGAATACTACTCCACCTTGTTGTTGCAATTAATGTGTGTTGTAAAAAATCTGTATTTTTTTCAAATTAACATTTTAATTTCGTTTTTTTCCCTCTTGCTAAACATCACACCCTTTTAAGCAAAGTGGAGCTTAGAGTGGAGACATTCAAATGGAGATGGCTACAATTGATTCTAGGTAGTTTGACGATGGCAATATGGAGGCTACTAATGCTATTAGCAAGTGCTTGTTCGGTGATGGTAACGAGACAACATACAAAACTGGTGATTATGATGAACATAATTTTGGTGAGGAACTGCAGTCGTGTCCAAATAGAAAATCTCCATCAAAGGCCAAGAATGTGGTAATCAGATCTTCCAAGCCTAGTTTGAAGATTGCATTGAAATCAAGCTCCAAAACAACAATGAAATCCTTTGGCTTGAATAGTGAAAAGGTAAGCTTCTCAATTAGTGTTACAAACTTGAAATGAAACCTAAGGAGCATTTGCATAAAAAAATGTATACATTATGTTTGTTTTTCCAAGGAATAGTGAATCGTCATCTTTTGTTTGTGGGATTGGCTTCTTTTGTTTATGATTTTTACATTTTGCTCTACTTGAATGTCAAGTTATTTTCTTCAAATGGTGCCAAACTATTGTTTTTCCCATCTTTCATCTATCCCTTATACAAGTAAATTTATGTAGCACTGAAAACTTTAAATAGAATGTGCCTTTTTAAGGTTTTTGCATTAGGTTGTGTGTAACCTAACGTTGTTTTGCAAGCCAATGGGTTGCTGATTTGGTGGTTTAGATTTTTTTTTCTAGTTATATTGAGTGAAATAATGTAGTCAAAATAATTATTAGAAACAAGGCTCTTGCACATTACTTATGCACTTTGTTCTATCATTCATAGGGAACATTTCAATTGGAAACAAGGTTTTCTTTCTCCATGCAATTTTTTATAAAAGCTTCATTACTTGGTTTGGAAATTTCATAAGCCTTAGCATGAAGTCATCTCATTCTATTTCCATTCAAGTTGACTCAAATTATAAGTGTTGCCATGTATCTGTGATACTTTGAAGGGGTACATGCATATGTGGTTCTAATGAGGGCAATCACAATTAGATTACTGCTAATTAAAAATCTGACCCTTTTTTATTTTTGTAGATCGATGCAAACAAAGATTCCATGTCTTTCATGTTATTGGTCTATATGTATGTCTTTTTGCTTTGTTTCTAGCATCTAAACTGTTATTGGGTGGTTTTATAATATCTTCAGATGCACTTAAGAACATGAATTTGGTTATTGGTTTGTTATGATATGAATGTTATAAGTTGGTAGAATGAGTACCACATTAAGTTGCAATAGGTTCTACATGGGCATTTTGGCAATGCTTGAAATAGGTAGTCGTCTAGAAACATGGAAACTGTTTAAAATCATACCTTCATTGGGTGGATTTTCATCTTAATGGAATGAATATTCCAAGGAGCTAGAAGGAATATGCATAGTGCAACTGACTTTGAGCATTAGTATGACTTGGGATGGCATGTTGTTAGGCTTTACTATGGTAGCGTACTTTGAAAGAAAGAATAATTGGTATACTTGTACTTTGGGAAGGGTTTTAGATCAATTGATCCAAAATTGCTTGTGGTCTTTTGTGGTCAACCAATGTAATGGTTAGCTTTATCTATAAGGATTAATATTTTTGCTGATATGTTAGATTCACAACAAAGTCATTAACCTTGAATATAAATTTTTATTAGTGTATAATTGTTGGGTTGCAATTATTAAGTGGTGGCTTCTTGCATCTAGGGCATATTTTTGTTGTATTGATAAAGATCTTGTGACTTGAGGATGTTGTCTTTGAATGTCACTTGGTAGATTGTTGAAGATCTGGAAAATCTAATCCTTACTTTGTATAAACATGACTACAAAATCTTTGTGGTAGTTTTTATGTCCCTTGGATGGCATATTGAAAGGTGAGATTTTTGATTGCCAATGAGTTTTCAAAAATTGACTTGCCCAAAGTTCATTTGGGATCACCCCTATTTGGATTCCATTCAAACTACATTTGAGTTGTACTCAAATTCCCCCTAGATTCCACTGAAACTACATTTTAATTTCACCTAGATTCCACTCAAACTCCATTTTAATTTCATTCAAATTCCACTCAAACTACACTTGAATAGCACCCAAATTCTCCCCAAATTCCACTTTTGATGTATAGTCTTAAGTCTAGAGTAAAATACATATAATCCCTACTACAACCCTTATCCCCGTATGTTTTATGTCTCATCTATTGCTTTCTTTGTTGAAATAGGCATCTATAGTTTAGTCATGACTTAGCTATTAAAAAAAAAAAATTAACTTAATTGGTAGGGTTTGCACTATTTTTTATTTATCCATGAATGTCCAATTTTTTTCAAGTTTTCCCATTTGATCATATAAAAGTCATATAAACTAGGGATGTAGTTTTAAGTATATATTTTTGTCATATGATTAAAGGGTTCACTATTTTTATTATAGAAACCCACATCCAAGTTATGATTTTTATAGCTCTAGGTGTGTCCAAGGTTTGGAGAGACAATGCTTATGGCCATTTTATGGCCTAGATCTCCAAATTTGGGTTATTTGCATAAAATTTTCAAGTCATTAAAATATATCCACCACTTTCTTTCAATTATGTCCTTTTAATTTTTAGGGCCAACATTTTAATCTTACACAAGTGAGGCTAGCTTCAATCCAAGACATTATTTTACATATAACATGTTAGTGGGCATACTAAAATTAAAGTGATTAGAATATTCTAGACCATAATGTGTTTGATTCAAATTTTATGGGTGTTAGGTTTAGATATGTGTCGGGACCTTTCCTTAATGTGTGTTACAATTTAACATGAATTTTAATCAAATGTGAAACAACATGATGCAAAAGGTGTTATGTCACTAATTATTGTAATTGTACACCATAAAAACTTAGTAAGGTGCATGCCCTTCGTGTGGGGGTGTTTGATAAATTTCCTTTTTGCATGGTTAAATTATGTTTTGTTTCATTTACTTTCCTATTGACAACTAGTACAACAATAGAGCTTTGGCATACCTTGATTTGCCATAAATCATAATAATGGACATGTAAGCCTTGAACCATAAGTCTTGACGTGGGGTTGGTGGGAACGAGTTGGTAATTGTTGGACTATCATTAATTGAATGTCATTTAGAAGGAGATGAATATTGTTGCCAACCCCCAAATTTCTTTAAGTTATGTATGTATGTATGTATGTATGTATGTTTGTTTGTTTGTTATGCTTTTAGTTAGAAGGTTGAGTGTAACTTTCATGTAAATATAGGAGGTGGCTTTACATTTTCATGAACATAAAATAATTTGTGAGTGAGGAGAAATTGCAAATCCCCACTTTACTAGGCTAGAACTTGTTTAGGTCTTTTTTTTTACTAACGATTACTTATTAACAACTTGTGTTGATGATGACCCCATCTTTGTAGGGTCAAAGGCTTTAAACATAATTAGGTGTTGTATGGCACCTAGACCTCCTTGGAATGCCCCAACTGGGCCTAGAACTTGAAACAAGTACACCATTTGTGTAGGATGGCCACCCATGGGGCTCGTAGGTGCCCCATACTAAATGCCAGATGGATTGCCACCCCATTGCCCAATCACATACCAAGCATTTATGGATGGCATTGTGCCTACAACCCATGCAATTTGGGATCCCAAGTGGGCCCAAACCATCATCACATGAATTGTAGCATTCCATTTGTTTGATGCACATATAGTCCCTCATTGGCACATGCTTGCAATCTAGACATTCATTCAAATGTTAAAACATGCAATTGTTCACAACTTGTATGTGTGAAAACCTTGATCAAGATATGGCATAAACATTAGAAAATAAAGGTCATTGAATACGGTGGTTATACATATGTGGACTAGAGATGGATCATAGGTGGATGGAACATAGGGGTAAGATAAGTGGAGCAAGGGTGGAACATACATGTGGATAATGTAACAAAAAAAGAAGCAACTCTTGACCAAAAAAAGGAAGGGCGAAAACACTATGGAGAATTCCATTGGGAGATGAAGGATGTAGTAGCAACATGCCACTAATCACTCACTTAGATTTCGACAAATGCACAAGGTGAGATCATAAAGTTGAAAGGGGTTTGGACAAAAACCATCAAGGAAGTTGCATATGAGCACATTGACGTGACACATGTGAACTTCAAGGCATAAAATTTGAAGCAATGGGAGGCCATCCATGCAAACCTAGCCAAGGTCTTTTATTATGATCCACCCTTGAAAGATAGGACAATGGAAGATTATGTGAAGGAACATCTACCATCTACCAAGAATGCATGGAAGAAGGTGTGGCTAGCCAAGGGCAATGTTGGACGCCCGAACAAATGCCCTATCCATGTATGGAAATCAATTGTCCGATATTGGAAAACTCCAAATGCTCAACAAGAATCGAAGCAAATGCAAGGGATTTGTGGCCATGTGCAAATTCCCCACACACATGGTTGATGGACCCTATACCATGCAACACAATTAAAAGTAAGTAGGACGTCACATTTAAGTGTAATGCACCCAACTATAGGTGTTTACATTTTTTTGTGCCAAAGTGGATGTGTGTGTGTGTGTGTGCGTGCGTGTGTTGTTGAAATTAACATAAGAAAATATGTCATGTAGGTGTTAGATGAGCATGGTGAAGGAGAAGGAGTTGTAAGGGAAACCATACCCACCAATTAGGCACAAAAAATGTGATTAAGGCAAGTTAGGTTTTTCCCAAGGAATATGGGTGGTCTATAGTATAGTATGCTAGTGATGAACTTCAAAATATATTGTCAAAATTCTTTCTAGTTAGTTCATCCATTTCTATCCAATATATTTCAAGTTTAAAAAAAACCAATTTGTTGAAAATATATATCAAATTATAACAATCAATGTTAAATGTGATGATGAGTGGACTAATGTGGTGAAAAGTAGGTGGTGGGTTCTAGCTAAATTATAGGTGGATTTTAAGTGCAATGCAAGTACTAAAGTGGACTTGAAATGGATCCCTGATATAGGAAGTCCAATTTACACAATGGTGTAGGGATACCTTGAGCATGAGATGTGGCATGGACATGTTTTGAAAATGTTATGCATATAGTTTGGAAATTCAATTTCCACCTTCTTGTCTTTCTTACATGTGGTTTTAACACCATGGGTTATCATGTATGCATCAAAGGGAAAGGAAGATGAGCAAGCTAAAGAGGCAAGTCCTGAAGAGGAAATACTTGCAGATAAAAAAAGACTTGCCAAATGAACACAAATATGTGTGAGTGAGGCAAATTATCAAAATCCTAATCAAAAATTAAATATCATGACTATCCATGGGTTTATAGTTCTATAGTGTAATCAACATAAACATATGTCAAGAATCTCTTTCAACTGCACTCGTTGCACTATAATATTTGATCTAGAGCAAATGTTGTAACTAGTTAAAATTAAGAAGTGATATAGTTAATTGTATTGGTCAATTTGTCAAGTGTGGTGGCAAGTGGAATATGTGTGGACCAATGGTGAGAACTAAATGGAACCTAAATGGAATGTAGGTGAAATAAGTGGAATAAAAGTGGAATAAGTTTGGAACAATGGTGAAAACCAAGTGTAATTTAGATGTACTCTTGATGAAATACAAGTGGAATACATGTGGAATCTAAGTGGATCCTTAGTACAAATGTTTAGTACACAATAATTTGAAGACAATTTGAACATGAAATGTGATGACGAATTTGAATGAATATGGCTTGGAAATCCATTATGAACATTAATTTCCTTCCCATTTGTGGTTGTAACTTTGTGGGTTGTCATGTCGATATCAAAGGCAAAGCAAGTTGAGGAAGAGGATTAGTGATACACATGAAAAAAGACATGGCAAGTAACAACGGAAACATTTGAGTGAGGCAAGTTAGCAAAACTTCTAGTTCCAATAATAAATACACATCATGGGTGTAGAACTGTGCAATGCAATCAATTGGGCCACATGTCAAGTTTCTTTCTAGGAAATTCACCCTTAAAAAACTATAATATTTGATGTGGACCAAAGGTGGAGTCTATTAAAAGTGAGATGATATTTAGCTTATTATATGAATCAATGTCATGTGCTTTGACAAGTGGAATACAAATGGACCAATAATAAAAACCATGTGGATAATAGAGTGGAAAACAATTGAACTCTATGTGGTCCATACAACTGGAATATTAATGAGATCCTTAGTAGTAAGTCCAATGCACAACAAATGAAACATAAAGAAAGACTTGCATGCATATGGTCTACAAATTAAATTTTCCACATGTTATTGTCTTTTCCATGTACAATTATAACCACAATGTGGGTTTTCATGTAGGCATCAAAGGGAAAGCAAGCCATGGTGGACTTGCAAGAATCAAGGTGGAAGCTATCCTTGGAGGCAAAGGTGGAAACTTTTACTCAAGGAATGGAGGAGTTAAAAAGGTTGATAGTGAATAAACATTCACAAAGGCGACACAAGATGTTGCCTACAAGAGGGTTGGAGTATGATGAAGAACTTCCATCACCCACACACACAACGGCAATCAATTCATTAAAAGAGTTTGCAAGCGGGTTGTGTCAAGCCTGGAACAATCAAACCCACCCCTACCATTGAGCCTTCTTTGAAAGGACCTACAATAAGCTTGTCAACATTGGCAAGGTAGATATTGTGGCTGATACAATTGTGGAAAAATCATGGCTACAAGAAACTCAAGGAAATCAAACTTAGGAATTATTTCCACTGTGAACAATGAAAGGTTGGAGGTCAATAAGGATCATGTTGAGGTTCAAAAAAAGGAAGTTACAACAATTTTTAGGAACCTTGACATTGAATTTTTATGCAAGGAGACAAAAGTGGGTTCAAAGGAGGTGAATGAAGCAAGTGATGATGGGGCATTCACAGAAGAGGAGAAGAGCTATGGGGGGTCTAAACCCAAGGAGCCTTCCATTTAGGTCACCTTACCATTGGATGAATATACCCAACTGCCACATGTGGACACCCAAACCACCATTCAAAGACACATGAATACACATTACAACTCACATTTGGGGATTTCACAAAAAAAATCTAGGGCAAAAAGGAGTGGAAATTAAACAAACCTTGCAATTGGATATTATTAACACATTGCCACTCAATGAACTTCCAAAAGACAAGAATATTGAGCTACAGGGAATGGAGAATAGCCCATAGAACTCAACCCAAGGTTAGTGTGAGCTCTATAAAAGCATTTCAAGTTGAGTCCAAATGTGCTTCTTGCATCCCTCCTTTGCATGTCCTAAGATAACCAATTTGAATATTTGTCAATGGTTGATGGGCATCTATATGATCGAATTTTCCCATATTTATTTGGAAACATTCAACCCCACATATGAGAGGTGAAATATGATCTACTTGAAAATTGGATATAATTATTTGGTTCATCATGATATCTATGTCTCTTGTAGTATTTGTACAAAGTTTTGACAATTGATTTGTTTTTCTAGAAGGTGAAATAAGCTAGATTATCAACATGGGCTTGTTTTACTTGGAGATTGTTGAAGTGACTTATACCAAGCTTGGAATTCCAGTGATGTCTGGGTGGAGTTTAAGTGGATTTTGAATGGATCTTAAGTGTATTCCATGCTAAAACATAGTGGAATATGGGTGTGTTGTAAGTTGAAATGTCATGTACACCATGTTGGAATTATCATGAGGTCTATATGGAATTTAGAGTGGATGAACATAATGTAATGAATGTGGAGCTAAAGTGGCATGTATAAGTGGGATGTGCGTGGATTTATGGTGTAATGCATATAAAAGAATAATGGAATATATGTGGGGTGTAAATGCAACCAAAGTTGTAGTGTCATATATGACGCGCTCCCAAGTCCCTTGCTAGACCCACTTGAGGGTCCAAGTATGTTGAATTGCGGAAAGTTAGGACTTGACGGCCGCTCCCAACTTGCAGCACTAAAAGGGGGTAGAGGGGCGTGCTAGAAGTCCCGAGATTAAACTAGGAAGAGGGACAAGTATTATTTCACTCGAATCTGCATCCAAAACCAACCACAAGAGGGTTAGTTCACATTCGGGAACACCCTTGGGTGTTGGGACAAGCCACGGGCACTTGGACACACTTGACTCACCACGAC
>Ga0116227_10000367_pt1 | contig 85670 bp, 48 predicted proteins | sample S1TSphgellanicum_FD_89693 | JGI IMG/M metagenome (GOLD analysis project Ga0116227, IMG submission 89693) | Host-associated microbial communities from peat moss isolated from Minnesota, USA - S1T2_Fb - Sphagnum magellanicum MG | ecosystem: Host-associated > Plants > Peat moss > Unclassified... | reverse complement strand
TCAAGGAGTAAATGTTACACGGAAATGTTACTTCAACCATTGAATTAGTCAAGTAAGAACTCAAGGACTCTTCCTTGTTACTACCGATAATTTATCCTAGTAGTTAGTTACTTGAAGTAATTAAGATGAAGAAGTAGGATGTGAGGGTCAATGGACGGAAAAGATAAGGATCAAGTTCAAGAGACCTCATCAAGATATCCAAGATAAGGGGGAGGTTGGCTCCTCCAATCCCATTAGTCATGAGGATTGTCATCTTCTTTAATTGGAGGATGGAATATCTCTTGTGTTTCATTGGGCCCAAGGATTTTCATCCTAATTTCAATTGGATGGCCATTCATTCTCAAATTCTCATTGGCCCTTGAAGGATGAAGAGGCCATTGATTGATGCAAAAGGATTTCAAAGCTTTCATTGGACAAGGGGAACAAGCTCAAGGAAGGTCATGGAGGCTTACCAAGGGAAAAGGCATTGTGTGTATGTGGAAAAGGAGAAAGAAGAGGAGAATGAAATGTGAGAAAGGTTGTTAGTTCTTGTGTGTGGGAGGTGTTCATGGAAAGGTTATGAAAAAATGAAGCATGGAATGGAGTTGTGTGTAGCAAATAATCGTAGTGAAGCCTCTGGACTTTTGGTTGATTAATTGTTTCTCTCAAATCCACCGTTGGATTTGTGTCAAAATTAGATCATTCTTAATTTGAAAGGTGTAGAAACTCCTCCCAAAAATTCAGCATCATCGGTTTTGCTGTGAGGGAGTTACAGGTGTTGGAAGTAGAGGGTGTTGAAGTGGGTTTCATGGAATGATTTTCATGCGGAAGCCTTTAGACTTTTGGTTTAATCAATTGTTTCTCTCAAATTCACCGTTGGATTTGTGTCAAAATTAGATCAGTTTTAGTTTGAAAGGTGTAAAAGCTCCTCCCAAAAATTCAGCATCATCGGTTTTGCTGTGAGGGAGTTACATTTGTTGAAAGTAGAGGAGGTTGAGTTGTTGTTTTTTCCTCAATCTAAGCAAGTGGTTTTTAGTTTCGGGCTTAACTTTTGGTCAAGACATAAATAAAATTAAAAAAAAAATCATGAGATTTGGACACAACGCATTAAATTTTTAGTAAATTTCATTACTTACCTCGAACCACCTTACTCGTTAGACTTCAACTACATATGTGAGTGCATATCTTAGTGGTGGAAGTGTGCAAGAAATCCTCACAAATAACATTGTTTGTAATAAATTGTGGAAGAATACAAGTGTTAAAATGAATAGTGGCTGAAGTTGAACATTAAAATTGATTATTGAAAAAATCAAATGTTAATGTTGAGACAAAAAAATCATAAATAATATGAGAAACAACCACTAAAAACACCCACGAACACCACTAGATTTGGATATGTTCCCGATGGTAGAAATAAAATATTTCAAGACTATAAATGTAGAGATGCAAATAGTCATTGAATGATGGGGATATTTTAATCACTTGTAGGATTACAAGATATATGGGATGGTGATGAAAATGTTTATTACAAAGTTTCTGAGTAACCAACCATGAAAACAATGTACAGGTATGGATGATGTTCACATGGAAATTGACTAGGCCATCAACCTAGCCATGTGGATTTCATAGGGTGAAAAATGCATTAAATTAAATACCTCCAATATGTGTAATCTCTAGTTCCAAAATTTATAATACACATTAGTTAAAATATGTACATGTTTAGATTATTCACACGATTATTTAATTACTTTCATTACACATTAATTTATAAAGACCTCTTATACATCCAAATATCAATTGAAGCTTGGAAAATGTTTTGAGTGTTTCACACTTGATATGAGGGTCTATGTAGGAGTGCAATGAAATATAGGAATAATAGTTGCCAAAGGGAATGAGCTGGACACATGGCATGTAAACAAAAAGTGGCATGAAGCCACATCAAGCCCAAGAGCCAATGAAATGATCATAATTACATGTTACACACAACACGCATGACATGAATAGGAAACATAGTTGTTATGTTTAATCCCATCCAAATGGTCCAAAGAAAGTTAGACAACTTTGAAGAGGCCATTGAATGCAGTAATTTAAAAGCAACCCTATAAAAATTTGGACTTTGGGAGTTGTTTACAACTTTGTAACATTGCTCAAGTAGAGTTTAGTATCTTTCATTGAGCTTCCAAATAGCAATAAAAAAATAAAATTTAAATTAAATTACTCATTTGCACAATGTCACGATATCCATATCTTAAGCACTTTTATCGAACATTGAGAGATTTGGAGTATTATCCATTAATAAATAAAAGAAAGTTAAAGAGTATAGATGTAGAGTTCCAAGCAAAGGTTGGGTATTGGGCATCTTTTAACCACTAATAGGATTATAAGATATACAGAACAATGATAAAAATGTTTTGTTTGGAGTTTTTGAACAACTTGTGATAACCTCTTGGAGACAATCCATGGCCAACACACCTGATGAATCAAAATTATAGAACGTGGTTTCATAAGTAATGTGACTACTTGCTCAAATTTCAAATTGAAAGGAGAATGAGCAAATCAATTTTGCTACGAAAGTAGTCGAGGAACATTTGTGACGCTGAAAACAATGCATATGAAACACCAATATTTGCTTACAACAAAAAGTTGGATCTTCTAATATTGGCTAGTTTTATTATTGGAAGCAATGTGGAAGAGGAAAACTCCCCACCATACCCAAAATTTGTAGTGATGAACTTATTAGAAGAGACAATGAATTCAAAAGACACCACCCCAGTGGCTACACCACAGTCCATAATGGGTTCCAATGAATTGAACTACCCACCAATGGCACTTGGCTCAGCTCAATATGTTCGGAACAAAGTTTGGTGACACTTCTGAAATTGGCAACAATTGCAAAGCTTGGCAGGGGAAGAGTTTTGAAGAATTATGTGTAATAATTAATAAGTCTTTGTAGATGGGGTTCTTTGAAGCTATGATGCACAAAAATATATATTTTGTATGAAGAAAATGTTTTTTGAACTAATATGCATTTTTTAGTTAACAAAGTAATATGTTTATTATCTTTGAATGGAGCAACTAAAGAGAAAATAACTATAAAAAATGCATAGGTTAATTAAAGTAGACGATATTATTGGTTTCAAAACGGGTTTCACATTTTTAGATATTTGACAAAAGTGATATCCCAAATTTTGCATTTCATTTCTTTTATAATAAAAAAAGATTTAAAATAATTAAATGTCATGTATAAGGAACAATAAAGCATTGGGAGGATGAACTAGTTTGAAATCTGACAACAAATGTAAACAAAATATATAATGATAAACATGCATCCAAATTACATCACAAAGAAGTTGAAAGAATTATGAAGAAACCCTAAAAAAGCTCTTGCATTAAATTTGGAACATTTGACCTCAAGTTACCCTTTACAATCAATTATCATAGAATACAGTCAAATTGAATGGGACAAGCATTTTAAACCAAGATAAAACTCCATTGGAGAAAGGTTCATAATGGGAAGAAATCATATATGCATTTTGTAACAACTTAGATTGTTGAAAAGCTGGAAAAACATTATTAGAGAGTCAAAAACATTCCATAAGCTTAATCAAGAGAATTGTGGAGACCATTAGCAGAGATGTTGTAGTCCTATTATAGGAGCCTTGAAACAATAGATTTGAAGAATTAAAATGAGAACGATGAAACAATAGAACCTTAAAAACACTTTCAAAATGTGTATCAAACAGTGAGGTATTGCATAGAGAGAGATAAACTTATTTTTATTAGCGAAAACAAGGTTGAATGTCTAGGTGAAATCATCAATTTATTGAAGACTTTACATTTGGAATTTAAAACATAAAAAGAAATAACCACTACATATAAATAACATCATTGAAAAGCATTTTTTAAAAAATTTCTAAATAGAAGATCTATATTTCAATATCAATTATGAAACAATTGACATGCATCTTAAAATATTTGTGCATAAATTGAAAATGAGGTTAGGGAGCATGTTAAAGAATTCAAGAATCTAGAGAATCATAACGCTTCCTACTAATAGAATGACCTTATTTGTTCAAGCACCACATGACACCCCCAAACTCCTTGATAGACCCAATTGCAAGTCTAAATGTGAAAACAACATAAGGATAAGGAGTTGGGGCATGCTCATTGACTCGCAGCACTTTGGGGGTAGAAGGGCATGCTGGAGCTCTAGGATGGGGACTAGGAAAAATGACAAGTAATTCAATTACTCACATGGACTTGCACAAACCAAACAACAAGTTGGTTAGTGCATAGTTGGAGCACTTTTGGTGCATGAACGAACCATAAGCAAACACAAACTCACAAGATTCACCATAGCCTAGACTTGGGAGAAGCCACCACCTTCCCCCTTATAATATTCTCAGTGCCTGGCCATGGGGCCTAAACTCTAAACCTTAGGCCAACACCTAAATGTCATTTTGTCTTAGGACTCCCAAGTTGGAGTCCCGAAATTCCCGAAATTCCCAAAATTGGGACTCCCACAACTTTGGAAGCCCATAACTTTGTGTGTAAACCTCCAATTGAGGTGAGGTCTAAAGCAAAGTGGTAGCCCTTGTCGACATATTTCCAATGGTATGTAGCACACCACCTGAACTCAAGGAAATTAGGGAGATTCTTGACTTTTAATGGTCAGGAATCAAATTGGCAATTTGATTCCCGACCTTTCTTTTGGTAATAACTTGTGTTTTAAGTATTCAAATGGGTCATGCGAGCCCATTTTAAACATCTATGTTCCAAGATCTTTCCAATGATATAAATAACTTCTCAATCCAATGAGTTTTGACACCTACAATTACCCTTTGAAAATTCGAAAGTCCATTGGGACTCCAACTTCCAAAGTGGGAGCTCATTTGGGAATGTGGGGGTTCATTCTCTCACATTCTTTTGCACTCCTAGGAGCATGAAATGTGACTCTCGAACTCACTCTTGGCCCGCACCTTTGCAAGCCCTTGCCTTGGTCGTGAGCCTAAGGTTAGGGTTGTGACACCACATGAAGAGGAATCATAGGAGTACTTCATTTTGCCTTAAAGCCCGGATTACAATGAAGATGGTAGATTAGAAAGTAATAGGGAGGATTAGTATTCACATAGAAAGATGTTGTGAAATGGGAAATTGAATGTCATAGAAGACTTAGAGGAATAATTTAATGAAAACATTTATCTAACCCCAATAGAGAGTGCATAAAAGAAACTATTACAACATGGGAGTAAAAATAGAGCTAATGAACTCGTTGAAAGAGAAACTGTTACAACATGGGACTAAAAATAGAGTTGATGAACTCGTTGAAGTTGGCTAAGGATCACATGTTTTACTTGATAGTGTTTTCCTTGAGGATGAAATGTTAATCATGTTATAGAGAATGATATTATAGAATTCAAGGACAAACAAACAATGTATTAAAACAATGTGGTAGAATAGAAATATAAATATGAAACGCATTAAATATTAGACTATTTTGGTCATTTATTAATAGTAATGGAATTATCATCCATTATTAGAGATAACTTCATAGTACCTTTGAACTTGTTACATAAGAAAACCATATTTGAGACTTTTTAAAATTTTCATTGTTGTGAGCAAAACTTTTCAAATTGCATGAAATATATTTTTCCTCATGCCTTGTTGATTTGTCTCCAAATTGAATAGCTTGCAAATGTATACTAGCAAAACAATTGTTTGATCAAAACATCAAAACCTATTGAAAACCTCTAAAAATTAATTACAAGAATATATTTATTTTAGAAAGAAGCTAGATGAATAAGATGCACAAAAGAGAGGAGATTCCAAAGAATTCATGCAAAATGAAGAGCTATTGCTCTAAGAAAAAAAAGAGAATGGAAATGTCGTTACTCCATTTAGTATAAGAGCAATACAATCAAAGGCAAAAAAAGTCCAAAAACATCCTAAATATTAACTTCTTTCACTTCATCATCAATGAATATTTCAACACTAAGATGGTAATGGGTCCTAGGCTTTAGAGATGGGGGGATGGAACATAGGTCCGCTAATGCAAGAGCAGAAGCCTTGGCATATGAATATAAGATAAAGCTTTAATGGGGACTTTGAAGGAAATCAAGATGAGCAAATAATGGCACATCTTGTTTTTTTGATCTGGTCGCCTCTTTGTAAATAGAAACCAAAACATTAAAAAAAGGTGAAAACATTGAAATTTTTAAGTTGCATAAGTAAAGGGATGTGGCTAGACTTACTCATAATCGAAATTAATTTTGGTTATTTTCTAGATGGGAGAATCGTCATCAAGGTTGAAAACAGGTTAGCCAATAGTTTCACTTGATTCTGCATCTAAAAGTGGTTTCAGAACTTCATCAAAGATCTCTAAATTAGCTTCTAGTGCAAGGATTTGCCTCCCCAACACCTAGCAAGCACGAATATTACTCCATGTAAGAACAATCAAATATAGAAGTTGGAGATAGATTAGATTGTAGAATTAACTTGGAATCCAAAACAATTAGAGAAGGATGAATGCAAGTACATGTCCCACAATTAAGGTCCACAACTATAGAATTTGGTGGTGAGCAAACATTGATGAAAGCCTACAATGTGATCACATGGAACTCCTTTGTCGCCCTAAAGCCCATGCAGTCTGGGATCTAGTCATTGAAGTCACATTGGTGTAGTTGTAGAAGACATCTTTAGCTTCATGATTAATACCCCTTTCGACCAACTTGGTAGAAGGGGTGGATAATTGAAACCTCAAGGAAAACACGATGTTTGGAACTAGATCCCTCATGAGAAGGGTGACACGACTTACAAAAATATACAAGAAAAAGGAAAAATTTAGTTCAAACCTAACTTTCAGAGAATGTAGAGTGTGAAGACATATGGATAAACTAAGATTTGTGGTACATGAAAAGATGGATCCTCACTACTCATCTAGGGGCTTGAGTTCACAACAATCCATTTCATGCAAACCTTCAATTAATAGCTTTCCAGGAAAGAACAAATCTCCTTCAACACTCATGGGTCATTTGCATGCATGATAATGACGGCCCTTCTATTAAACAAAAACCTATTAGTAAGAACTACAATGAACTCGCTAAAATTATCCCCTCACTTGTTCCAAGGAGGAACGAGGGAGAATGGTCTAAAGACGTGTGGAATCAAAAGATTAGATGGTACATTTGCTAAAACAAGGTTGACCTTGTTCTTAGAAGACACCTGAAAAAAACAAGCATTTATTAAAAGGATTATACTAAATGAAGTAAAAAAAAATTCAAGATCAATCTAATTAACATAAAAAAGACAAAAAAAAATTTGTACAAAAAGTTGAACTAAACTCTTAGCATTCAACTTTCAATGTTGAAAGTTGAAGACCCAAAGCATTAGGCCCTTGGTCTTCAACTTTCAATGTTGAAAGTTGGAGACTAAAACGTGAGTGCTTTTGGACTTCAACTTTCAATGTTGAAAGTTGGAAATCGAGAACCAAGTGCTTTTGGCCTTCAACTTTCGATGCTGAAAATTGAAACCTAGGAGTTCTTTGCAATACATCTATTCTTGGAAAAGAAAATTTGGTCATGACAAAAGTTGTTTATAAAACCTTGATCCAAAATCAAAATAACAAATTGTGCAAGGAAATACCTCCTTCATGTATTCTGTAATGCCTAAACGTTCAGGTGGCCATACTCAATTCTAGATCCAGGATGTAAGAATTGAGCCCTAAGAAACATTCATCAATCTTACAATTGAACGATAGTGCGCAAAATTGGGAATAAGCAAAGGAGTGAACAATGGAATTATCTTCCCAATACTCAATGCTCCTGCACCAAGGGTAGTTTGCTCTTGTCATCTTCTCCAACATTCTTATTGAGGAGAACGAAATTCCTAGACGTCTATAATTGCATAGTCTACCTTGGTTGGGATGGTCTAAGTGGAAGTCACTAGAACTTCCTAAAGAGATGGCATGGCCAAGCCAAGTTCTACTTCTCTCTAAGATTGAGTGGGAACATCTTCCTTGTCTTGCATCTTTGATTTGGATTCCTGAACTTGTTTCTTTCCCCTCCTTTTGCCCCCCTCTAATCTCTTCTTGCTTGATGTTTCCTTCTCCAAGGCTCCAAATCCTTGAAAAAATCCTAGTTCATGTTTTTCTTGAATTTCGAACTATAATGTAAGAATGTTTTCCTTTGGGCAGTTAAGATACCAAACACAATTTGAAAAATGTGCAAATGTCCAATCTTTCAACATGTCCTTCATGTACATTGTGCTATCTATTTTTAAATCTCTCCATATTTCAAGGACTCTTAGAATCTCAGATATGGCACCCCTTCGAAAAATCACAAATGGAAATACTTACATTGGTCAGAAAATAATACGAAGTTAGTGATAATGAAATCAAAATGACATTGGAAGACTAATTTGCACTTGACATTAGATGATATAAATTTGGAATGGGTGCAAATGGGATAACATGAGTTGCACCTGCCTATTTAAGGGATTACTTTTTGGGGAATATTTTTTAGAATATTCTTTAAAAAGTCTTCCAAAAATTCTTCAAAAATCTTCAAATTTTTTTTAATGTTATTGTGTCAAGGTTTATGTAAAGAATTTCAAAATATATGTACTTTTCAAAAAAATTGAAGTCCATTTATAAGTTTTTTTAGTGTTAAAAAAAATGTGTTACAATGTTTAATGAGTGCTTTTGAAAGCTTTATATTCATTGGATATTTTTCAAATTAATTCACATGTTCCAATGATATATTATGAACCTTATTATATAAAAAAATCTTATATTTTCAAGACCAAATTAAATTACCGTTTCTAAACATGAAAAACAAAACATTGGTTACAGTTGTTACAATACATGTTAATGTGATTGCATTTGAATGGTTGGATCAAAAATCACCTATAAACCACCCATTTAAAGGCTTTGGTCCCATCGATCTGTTGCTCCCACAACTTATTTTTCCGAATCCCATATTTGGATTTGAACTCCTTAAAAAAACATGTTTCCCAAAGAGAAAGTCTCCATTCCTAAATGTAGTCTGATAATGTAAATTGATCTTTAAACTTTAGAAGCTGAATGGAAAAATCAATGACAGTGGCATAATATAGTTTTTATACCTCCACCTCCAACTATAATATATTAAATGTAAGTTTGCAATTGCTTCAAGGACAAAAAATTCGAAGCCTCAGATGGTTAAACATTTATTTGAGACCAAAAAGTCGCCTTGTGAAGCCGTTTATTAAAAGTTCCATTCAAAAATCCATGTTTTGGAAATTTTGCTGTTTCTTCCAACACATCGGATTGGTTCCAAAGTTTCAACCAAGATACCTTAAGCTCATTCGTGACCTATGTAAAAGCTAACATGTGTAACTTTTCAGTGAGCATTTTCGGCTCTAAGTTCATATCATAGTGGACCTGAATTTGTTTTAGGAATTCGGGACCAAAAGCAAGGTCACAAAATGGCACATGTTTCATGAAGGTGGAGGTATGATCCCTCTAGACTTGATCCATCACCTTGTCCATAAGTGTTTGTAGTCTGGATGGTGACTTGAATTTCTCATTTAAAACTTCTTCATAATAAAACTTTACGGTGATGACTATTGTAACCGAAAGTTCACGTTACACCAAAAAGAAATGATTTTTGTAACTCACATGTCTTAATCAAAAAAACTAAAAAATTCAAGCAGAAACATTGGGCAAGAATCAAACCTTATGCATGTAGTCAAAAAAACTCTTTTGCCTCAAAGAGTACCAAGTCTTCCTTTATTTGTTCTCACATCTATTATAGACAACATGATTGATCACACCCTTGAATTGGACCAATGGAATCATGTCAATGCTCTGGATGTGAAAGAAATCATGCACCAAACTAGGCTTCACATGATCAAATTCGACAAACTTGGGGGGTTGAAACAAAATTAATAGTAAGAAAGGATTGGAACTTTAAAATCCATAACTTTTAGTTTGAATCTTGTTCATGTCTATCATTGCAATGAGGAGGTGGACGAGGCCCTTTTTTGTATGATGCATTGACAACCTTCCAATGATCATCCCACTCATGGATGTGATCTACAACAAATGCTTCCTCCCCTTGCCAATTTGTTGGAGGGACATAAAACACTTTGTTGCCTTCTCAATAGCCCATTTGGAATGCCTATTCCATCTTGAACACATTGATATTAAGGGTTGGCCTCACAATTGGCATGGATATCATGCAATAGAATGGTATGTTCATCCAAGCCTTAATTTTGGGATGAGTCTTTTGTTTCTCCAACACCTTAACTATCTTGACGTTATGCTCCATCTGGACCTGGAGGATTTCCTTGTCTCCAATTGTTTTGACTACCTTTAATTGCATAGAAGGCCCAGAAATCAAGCCAAACTCTTGAGTAAACAAGGTCATGATGGAGTTAGGTTACATTGGAAACAATTCACAAGAATAAACAAGAGAGGAACAAGATGTAAATATTATTTCAAAAGAAAAATTGGATAGCAAGTACATGTGTAGAAGTGGTGTATGGCATAAATTGAGATTCATGGACATCCATATTTGGGTAGATGCAAGGTACAATGGCTCACTTTTGTGACGAAATGGTGTTTTTTTTCCCTTAGTACCCTTTATTCAAATGCTTGTGGTGATTAATATATCCTTATATCTACTAATTGGGACTTGGATTTAAATTAATAATTTCATTATGAAGAGAACCATGTGTTATTTATTGATAAAAAATGCATTTGTTAATAGTAATGAGCTCTTGAAGTTGAAAAATATGGATTGGTTGTCTAACTAGAACATAAAAAAAATTAAAATTCTATATTGATTCACATTCCAAATTTGTTATTGGGAGGGTGAAAGCACACTAAGCCCCCCAAAAATTGTAGTCACAAGTATAATTTTCTTACAATTAAAATTTTTGGTAACATATGGACATCACATCTTGGATTATTTTTACTTGTTTTAAATATATTTGATTAGCTTTAAACTTAATCTAATCAATTATTTTGAAAATTCCAACAAAAATTAAAGAATTTTAATGTATGGAGCATAATTGTGACCAAATAATACTCACCACAAAGTTTGAAATTTTGAATATGTATTTAAAAAGTAGGGTTGTTGATGGAATTCTTGGGTGAATTCCATCATGGTTTATGATATTGATATACATCAATTAAATCTATAAAAAAATAGAAATTTAAAACTTTTGGATGAAATTCGATTAAAAAAAGGTGTTTTTTTGTATTTTTTAAGTAACAAATGCATAATAATATCTTCCTTTTAGGGAAAAACCACTACCATATCAAAGAGAAGGAGAATTTATAAATGGGCAGTGCATTTTTTTTTCAATTTCCTTTTGTTTGGTAATGTTTCATGAATCACAAACATGAAACCCTATGGTTGTTGAAAAACTGTAAGTTATATATTGTGTATACATTGATTTTATTCAATCCTCCTCATTTAACCGTTGGATCAAAATTAATTTTGACTCAAAGTGAATTTTGAGTTCAAAAATATTGTGCAAATTCTAAATTTTTTTCCTTGTGTTTAAGTTAGCCAAAGGATGCCATTAAGCTTTTAGTTTATTGCATATTATAATACTTGTTATACATCACCTTTTATGAACAAAAGTGGCTCACCTTTAGTGTGCTTTCACACAAGACTTAATATATAATGTAATACAAGATGATAAATTCATATGAAGAATTATTTTTTAAAAACCTTAATCATTTAATAGCTAGGGACTTTTGAATGGTTAAAATTTGACCATATTTTCATAAGTACATATGAGTTGCAATTTTTTTTTTTTAAAAAAAAAAACTTTGTCCCAAAAGCATATTTTTTAAAAATTTTATATGGGGCATTATTTTTATGGACTTTGTGGGTTTTTTTTTTAGGGCTTCCAAATTTTAAAATGACATTAGCTGCATTGAATACAAGTTTTCACATAAATTTGGGAAGATTTGTGAGTGATGAACATGTATTATTCAAAAATTGAAAAGTTGTGAAGAATGAGAATACTTCCTCAGAATTCTTTTCCAACAACCTTTGTTTAATCAACTCAGCACCTTCCAAAGATGGAGGAACCTACAAGAGGGAATTAAATGAAAGAGAAAGTAAGATGCATAATTTGAAAACAAAACCTCTATAGATGGACTCCTTATTTTGATAGAGCTCTGTAGAATTAAAGAATGAGGGAAATAAGGTTAAATAAAAATCAAAAATTGCATTGAAGAAACTAATTTGAGGAAATTTTTGCACTTTTGAAAGCTCCAAGCTTGGGAGCTCTTGTTTTCATGAGAGCTCAAGGCAAAAAAATTTGCTCAACCTCCAACTTTTGATGTAGAAAGTTGGAGGTCGAACAAAAACTTTTTGTGCTCAGCCTCATATGGAGCCTTCAAGCACGAAGCTCGGGAGTTCCATGAAAGGCCAAACACAATTTTTTTTAACTTAGCCTCCAACTTTTGGGGCTAAAAGTTTGAGGTTGAGCAAAACTTTTTGTGTTCGGCCTTTAATGGAACCTTCGAACACAAAGCTTGAGAGCTCCATGAAAGGTTGAGTTAAAATTTTTTGCTCAGCTTCCAACTTTTGGTGCCGAAAGTTGGAGGTCAATCAAAAATATCTTATATTTGGCCTTTCATGGAACCTTTAAGCAGAAAGCTCTATGGGAGGCTGAGTAACAAAATTTATGTTTGGCCTCTCATGGAGTTCTTGAACACACCAAAAGTTGGGGGCCGAACAACAAAATTTGCACCCAACCTCTCATGGTGTTCCCGAGCAAGATGCTTGAGGGATCCATGAAAGGCCGAATGTAAAAAAATGCGTTTGGCCTCCAACTTTCGGCGATGAAAGTTCGAGGTCAAGCGCATTCATTTTGCACTTGGCCATTCCTTAAGAACTTTTAAACATGCTGAATGCAAATTATTTTGCCTCGGCCCTCTTGGAATTCTTGAGCATGGAGCTTGAAAGCTTCAAGAGAGGTTGAAGCAAATTTTCTTGCCTTGGTCGAACTCTTAAGAAACCTAAAAAGTTACAAGAAAAAAAATTTAAACACAAATTTAAAACCTAATTTTTGTGTTTAAATTTCTTTTCTTGTAACTTTTTAGGTTTCTTAGGAGCTCGACTAAGGCAAGAAAATTTGCTTCATTTTAATTTTTGTGTTTAAATTTCTTTTCTTGTAACTTTTTAGGTTTCTTAGGAGTTTGGCTAAGGCAAGAAAATTTGCTTCGACCCCTCTTGAAGTTTTTGAGTTCCATGCTCGGGAATTCCAAGAAAGGCCGAGGCAAAATAATTTGCGTTTGACATGTTTAGGAGCTCTTGAGGAGTGGTGGTCATGGACCTTCTCAACTTTATGTGAAAACTTGTATTTAATGTAGCTAATGTCATTTTTAAATTTGGAAGCCCTAAAAAGAAAACCCACAAAGTCCATAAAAATAATGCCCCATTTAAAACTTTCAAAAAAATGCTTTTGGGACAAAAGTTTTTGAAAACAAACAAAAATTGCAACTCATGTGGACTTATGAAAATATGGTCAAATTTTAACCATTCAAAAACAAAATAACTCAAACATGAAATTGGAAGACCTTGGGAGCTTATCTCAAGTTGTTTTGTTGTTTGTGTGTCCCCCGCCTGTTACAAGAACAAAAGCACAATGAATATATATGTGAAAATCTCAAGCAAGAAATTAATTAGGGGTTTCCAACGCACCTTTTTCAAGAAATCGAGCTTGGAAGCACAATTTCAAGCATAATTTTGTCTTTTCTTCATTCAAGAAACATCATTTCACTCATACTTGCTGCATGGCATAATGGACACAACTCAAATCCATTCAACTTGTTCTAGGAACTTTTAATGTGCATCATAGAACAAATTGTGTTTCTCCTAGGCATCTAAAACAAATGATCAATGGGTTTTTTTACTAAAAATAAACAAATTGTGTTTCATTATATTGATAACATCCTTGAATTGAAGTCCAAGAGTCAGTATGATTACATCAAGGAGTGATGTTTCTTAGGACAAGTTCATGGACAAAAGGTGTTTATTTTCAAAATGTCAATAAATGGTGTCGGGAGTGGAGTTAGCCTTGTCACATGAATGCAACCTATAGGGGATTTGCAAAACATTTAGATCATGTTTGATCATATGAAGTGTGTTGCTGGTTGGACAACTATGGCTTGTCATGTGTACAATCCTATGTATTGTAAAATGTTGACCATAACAATTTGTGATATGCAATGTAAGGATATCGAAGCTCAACAACTTATGTGGACAAAACTTAATGAAACGATGTTGAAACACAAGTTTCCAAAACCTAATTTCAAGGGATTTATGGCTGATAACACACAAGCCAATTAGAACATGGTCAAATCTGTTTATGGTTTGAAGGACCCCTTTGTCAAGATGGTTGATAAAAAGTGCACCCATTTATTCCATTGGACTTAATCACTCAATAAACACACCAAGCAATTGATCAGACTTGAGTTGCAAGATGAACACAAGGTTCTTTGCCACTAGTACAAGAATGTCACATCCCTTGGGGATGTTGACAATCCTTATGCTCTAACTCATTATTGGTGGTTTTCATCTAGGACTACTTTTGAGGCACATGTCCATGAACTTAACAATTAGTTTAACTTTTGGCATTTTTGTGTCAAACAATGGGGAGGTTTCATGGTCCATGTGAGTACATTTTCTATGAACTTCCTACGACTTCCCTTCTCTTTTGTACATTCAAAATTGCAAGATGTCAATTTGCACTGAACTTCCATTTGCATTCTATCTCCTTCTTTGTTGTAACATTTCAGATTTTTCTAATGTTTCCTTTCCTTTGATTTGTAGAAGTTTAACAATGAGGAATGGGTATACATGCCCACTTGCAATTTAGCCAAAACTATGCATAACATCTGGTTGCAACAATCGAGGAATTGTGACACTTGTATGTATGCGACAATGTCTGACGATTATGTTCAGACTTTCAAACAGTCTACATTGTATAAACAATACTTGCAAGGGGGTCTAGGTGGTCATGGACCTGATAGGAATGAATTGTTGTTGAGGAGAACGCAACAATATAATGATCATGCTAGATTATTGGCTGCTGTGGCAAATTACACATCTAGATCTTGTATATTGCTTCGAGGGGGAGGAGGTTTTTGGGTTTGCCAAGCGACCCACTAATTGTCCTCTTGGTGCAGACAATGATTTTCATCATTATAACCATGTGAATTTCTTTTGTCCATGAATAACAATTCTTGCTGGTCAACCCAATATTGTCAGGAATGTAGGCATGCAGTAACCACCCTATGGTTCCAGTGCTTGTTTACCTTTGGCATTTCGAGGTGGCATGGAGTTGAAGGAAAATATTTGTGTTGATGGCTAGTGGTGGATTGAACATTGCCCACCTAGTTTTAAAGTTTAATGTTTTGCATTCCAAAAAACCAGGGGCTCAAATGTAAAGCAAATATTAACTTTTATAAATTTGTAAGTGGAATTCCTATTCCATGTTACTCAAGGTTCTGGTTACAATTTCATATTGGACACTAGCGCACCATATGCATTGGTTTTGTCCTGATGATTTGAATTGTTGTGTTGGTGGGACAACATGAAAATATGTAGTTATTAGGCCTTTAGTTCTAACTATATCACCCATCCAAGAAGGTATTGACTTAATTCAAAATGAGGTAACAACTTTAGAAGAAGCATGGTTTTCCTTTGACCATAGTTATGTTCGAAGTTTATTTTGTTCCCAATCGTTTAATTTAAGCATTTTGCATGTGCCTACTATGAATGTTCACTACATTCTGTGGTTGGCTGATGCAAGTTGTTGGCCCACAACTTGTGGTGGCAAGTAGGTGAGATGACCTTCCATCTTCAAAATAACACAGCAACACACCAACAATTGGGAGGTTAACATCTTACTTACCCATGCATTATTTTCCTTGCTATTGATGTCCCCTCACCTGGGAATGGACAAATTTATAGTATTCTTTTAAATGACAATGGATATGATATGATTATTGGAAATTTCCTTGGATGTTCATGTGTTTACTTTGTCACAATGTTGGTAGGTTCTTTGGGTGGTTGTGGGGTGTATGTGAAATGTAAACATGTATATTGCATCTTGCAAACAATCATGTTTTGTGGGCTCACAGAAAAGTTCATTCATCACTGCACATGGAGTTGGGATGAAGTTCAATGTTTCTTGAAGTGCTTTAAAGCGTTTGAACTCTTGTGATAGTACTTCAAAATCTCATTCATAAACCTCTTTGTAGTTGGCTAAACTATGTAGTAAGTTTAGATACTAGTTTCGACCCATTCGTTTTTCCTCCACTTTGTAACTTTTCAATCATTGTAGAGTGATGTATATTTATGTATAATAATTCAGCCATTTCAACACATGTTTATCAAATATTTAATATACTTTGAAAAATGAATTTTCATCAAATATTTTTGAAGTATGCAATTCCCACCCATTTTAACATTTTTGAAAATATTGTAATTATTGTCCAAGAATTTTAGACATTTAGAGCATTGGTTGCACGAAGGATGATAAAATGCATATTTCAATTAACAAAAATTCTTTCAAATGCTCACACGATGCTACTTTTGACGACTTTCTTGGCCAAACCCATGTTCAAAGTCAAAAAGCCATTGTTTAACTTAGAACAAACCATGGATGTGGCGTGGCAAAATATTCCATGACTTGCAGTAAAATATTTTGCCCCGTCACATAATAATATCCATGTGACAAACAAATATATTAAAAATATTCCATGACATGGCATGGAATATGTTCTAATATTCCTTCTTGCTCACTTGAGTAGGCTTGCTTGTTCATGTTCACTTACTCGACCATTCATTCATTAACGTCGTTGCCATGAACACCATGCATTGTGCCTTTGGGTTTAGTTTTGTTTGAAGCTTTTTCGGCACATGTTTGAATGTAAAGCGGCCAAAGACTCAAAAATATGAAATGTTAGGTTGTTGACCACTCCATTGCTTGTATGGCAAAGATTTGCTCAATGTCCTAGTTGTTGTCTAGTTCAATAAATGAACCATTGTGTTGATAGTTTTTGCCCAAGGGAATTTTAAGAAGCCTCTTGCATGTAATATGTTGTGTGTCGCCTCCATGACAATTATGTTGTTTCATTCGATGAAGCATTTTGTTCATGGGCATAGGCAATACTATATTCATGCTTGATGCCCTGTTCTTGCAAATACAAGTTGAAATATCTATTTACATATTCTTTTCTTCTATTTGAACGAAATCTTGTCACCTTGGATTTTCTCTTATTCTAGATTCAATTGAGCAAATTCCTAAAACATGCAAAAGTCTTTGACTTGTATTTTATGAAATACACACACCTAAATCATGTACAATTATCTTTGAAAAGAACATAATAAAAGGATCTTCCTATGGATTGTGTATCCATCGGACCACATAAGCCATAATGGATTAATTCTCTAAGTGTTTTACATCTTTGCTTCTCAAGGTCTATTGGGTATGAATGACAATGTTGTTTTCCAAACTTAAATCCCTCATTTAATTCTTCATTTTCTAATATTTGATTAACGATATCTAGGCCTTTGATAGTTGAATCTTGATGCATACTTTTAAGGGTTGTGAAATTCAAATGAACACATCATTCATGACAAATAACCAAATTTGATTTGGTTCTTTTGTGATTTACACTAAAGGTTACTTGAGTTTTTGTTAACTCCATGAACTCTACTGGTGATATGACCTTTGCATTTAACTTTTGCATTTTGCCATCAAGGTGTCCATCCATCCATGATCGTAGCACCATTAACATTCTTTTCAATCATTATGAAAACATCTTCATCAAAGAAAGTCACAATCTCTTGAATTGTTGTTTGCCTCACTAAGAATAAATTTCTCGTGAGATGGGGAATGTAAATAACTCCTTTTAGCATCACCTTCTTCCAAACTGCATCTACATCTTTCAAGATGTGTACATCTCCAATTCCATGGACTTAATGATGATTATCATCAACTATTGCAAATTGCCAACTTCTTGGTGTTATTGGCACAAAATTTGTCATCCATTCATGGTGATTAGACATATGTTATGTGGTTTTCAAATTAAAAAACCAAGAATCCTTCATGTCTTTCTTTGGAAATGTTTTTGATCCTTGAGTCATCGTCATCATGGTTTCTAACTCATAGTGCACTTCCATCTCAATGTTTTTCACATGCATTTTCTTGTGATTGTGATCCCTATAAGACTCTTCACAAATAATGTTCTAGTTTCAATGTTTTTTATATTTTTTGTTGCATTTGCCCTTTGTTTTATCCTTTTGTTTTTTTTCCATCACTTTGTCTTTGCTTAGACATTTTACAACCCAATGACCAAGTTTTTTGCTATTGTTGCACTTGGTCCACTTTTTTAGCTCTTTGATGTGATCATTGTCTTGTTTCTTCCTAGACTTTGCCTCCAATTTTGTGTTCCTTCCATTAGAACTACTTGATGAAAATATGCCTTGTTTCCTTTTAACATTCAATTTCCATTCTGCATCTTGATAGTGCTTTTGTGCTTCAACAATCATTCAATTAGTGCAGACGTTGTTTTCCAATGTTTTGGTAAGTTATCCCATGCACATGTGACAACATTTGTAGCTTAAAGATAGAATGCACAACACCTTTGTAATCCACATAGAATCAAACATTGCTTCTCCTAGATCAGATAATTTGTGCGCCATGTTTTCTACCTTCAAAACATGAATAACAATATCATCTCCTTATTTCATTTTATAACTAAAAAAATTTCCTTGCAGTATGTGCACATTCTCTTTCGAATGCTATTCATGCATAGTTGCAAGTATGTTCCACATATATGTGTTATGGTCCTACAATTGATTAACATCTCCAATTGCTACTCATTTATATTGTTACCAATAAACCTTTGTGCTGTGGCATTTATACATTTCCAATGACCTTCTTCCTCACAACTTCCCACATCTTCAAGTTTCCAAGATCCATTTATTACCATTAGTAGCTTTTTTGCTTCAAGTGTCATTTCCATTTTCATATTTCCATGAGCTGAAGTTATTTTCGTTGAATCTTATCATTGGCATGTTAAAATCTTTTGAATCCATCTTTATTGTGTGTTAATGCTATTGCAACATTGATATAATTTTTGAACCACAAAAACGTACCAAAAAAACATTGGTTATAGCTTGGGTGGGTCATGTTAGTGTGATTATGCATCCCATGACAATGTTTGTAATATATTGTTATAATAGGAACATTTGAAATGAATCTAATACATATAAAATATTCAAAAGCATTAAATTTAAAGCATTGTAACTCATGCATCTACTATTTAATCCTTTTCTATATGACTTGAAGTGCCTTGAAAATGGCATATCATGAATAATAATTATACATGTGCCTTTACATAATAGAATAATGAGACATTATTTTTTTGTCATGAATATATTTTTCCAATGTAAAAACCATAGATTTTTAATATATCATTCTTTGTAATGAATCCCATTTTGCCACATCATCCTAACAAGTAAACTTGATGCTTTCTAAGCATCACTTGAATCGGTAACTATTAACATGTTTGTACTCGTTTATTTTTTGTAAAATTATTAAGTTATATTACTATGAATATTTTATTCATGCTTTAAACATTGGTAATATTTCTCATCTAGATTTAGGCTTGTTATCTACCTCATGATTGCTCAACTTCAAGTTTTTAGCTTTTTTGAAATATCAAAAGTATTTTATCTTATCATTGAATTTTCCTAGTTGGAATAGTTTGATTTATGATTTTTGAAAACCATGACAAAACCTTATATTGCATTCTAGGTATCAAAGCTATTGACCAATGATTTGATCTAGAATTAAAGGCAATAGAAAATCCATTAGATATCAAAAAGCTTGCCTAGAATGTACATTTGAGCCATCTCTTTTGTGAAATGTTGTATTTGTGTCCTCTTTGAATAGTCTTGGTGATTCAATTTTCTCATTAAATTAAACATCTCATTAGATAATGATAGACTTTTGTTGTGGAGTTCCAAAGCCTAAATGCCTTGGAGATTTCATTGAACATTAGGAGCACACATGTTATACCAAAATTGTTTGACATGAATTAAAAATGGCACTACTAGGAAATGCGTCCTAGTTCACTCTGGGTTTCACTAGATTATTGAGTGAATTTGGACATTTTTACCTAGTGAAATTGTTTAACCCCCTAGTGAACGGGGACTAGTTGTTACGGACAATGACTTGTTTCACTAGTACCTAGTGAAACAAGGTTATTCTCAAGTGAAATACAAATTTACCAAACCATTCGCTTGCTAGTTAATTAACTAATCAATATGAAAATTAATTAAATTTTAATTATTTAATATAGAATATTATTAATAATTTCATGATTTTTAAAGCTAATTATTTATTGACACGTGTCATTACTTACGCTAGGTTAAAAACCTAGCCTAGGTAGGTAGGTAGGCCATGTAATCAACCTAGGCACCTAGCCTAGGAATTCAATAGGAGAACATTCAATCAACACACCATTGTTGACCACACATAACACCACCCATGAGGTTTGATCCCATGACCTTTGGAATGGGGGCAAACACCCTTACCATCAAGCCACCCCACTTGTTGTGATAATGTGTTACATTACATTCTATTTATCAAATACTTCATTTTAAACATTACAAAAATGTAAACTTTGAAAGTTCATATCTTATTGAGATTTTGTTCAAATGAAATGATTCGAATTTGCTATTTATTTCCTTTTGAAAGTTTAAAATCATTTGAACAAAAAAAAAAGTTGAATATTGTTATTCAATAACATTTTAATGACCATTCTTAAAATTTTTTTTTTTAATAAATGGATTTTTTTTGTTAATATAATAATACTACCTATGTTAAGCTATTTTCAATTATTATATGACTATTTTTCATTAATTTAAATTATTTCACCCTACATTATTTACGGCTATTTATGGCTATTCTCAATTACTTTTGGTTATTTTTGGTTATTTTTGGTTATTTTAACTTATTTCACCTTAGGTTATTTTCAGCTATTGTAATTTTTTTGGCTATTCTATGTTATTTTTGGCTATTGTAGATTATTTCAATTTATACTACTTGGAGTTATTATAAATTACTTTTGGCTATTTTAACTTATTTCACCTTAGATTATTTTCAACTATTGTAAGTTTTTTTGTCTATTCTATGTTATTTTTGGCTATTGTAAATTATTTCAAATTAGACTACTCGTAGCTATTATAAGTTATTTTTGGCTACTGAAAGTTCTTTCACCTTAAGTTATTTTTGTTTATTATAAATTATTTCACCTTAGATTATTTTTGGCAATCCTAAGCAATTATAATATATGGCTATTGGTTGTTCTTTTATTAGTGTTATTAGTGATTATTAATGGCTATTAGTACCTATTCTATTTGTGGTTATTAATGTTTTTTAGTGGTTATTCTATTAATAGTTATCAGTGGTTATTCTATTAATGGTCATTAGTAGTTATTCTATTGGTGGCTATTCGTGGTTATTCTATTAGTGGCTATTGGTGGTTATTATATTAATGGCTACTGGTGGCTATTTTATTAATGGCTACTGGTGGCGATTCTATGAATGGTTATTGGTGGCTATTCTATTAATGGTTATTCGTGATTAATCTATGAATGGTTATTGGTGGTTATTCTATTAATGGCTATTGGTGATTATTCTATTAATGGTTATTGATGACTATTCTATTAATGGTTATAGGTGGCTATTATATTGATGGCTACTGGTGGCTATTTTATTAATGGCTATTGATGGCTATTTTATTAATGGCTATGAATGGTTATTTTATTAATGGTTGTTGGTGGTTATTCTATTAATGGTTATTGGTGGCTATTCTATTAATAATTATTAATGATTATTCCGTTGTAAACCATTGGTGGTTATTTTATTGGTGGTTATTGATGGCTATTTTATTAATGGTTATTGTATTATAAGTTATTATTGGTTATTATATGTTATATTACAACTATTGGTGATTATTGTATTATAAATTATTCTTTAATATTCTATGTTATAATATCATTGGTAGTTATTATATTATAGGGTATTTAAAATTATTTTTCGTAGATTAATATTTTTTATTCTAAGTTATTTTTAACTTATGTCATTATGTTTTGTTTTAGATTATTTTTTAGTTATTATGCTTAGGATAAAATAATTTATAATAACATAAAGTAAAATGACCTTGAATAATTAAAAATATGACTTGAAATAACATATATTAATTTAAAATGAAATAACCTAAATTATAGCTTAAAATTAGTTTAATAATTTAATTTAAAATATTTTAAAAACTTATAATAAACTAGTTAAAATACTTTTAAGGTAAAATAAAATATAATAATTTAGGGTATATTAATTTATAATAGCCCATAATAACATAAAATATAAGTTATAATAACTAAAGTAACTTAAAATAATATAGGGTATATCATAAACTAACATAGATAAAATATTTTTAAAAACATAGAAATAAACCTATTTGCTATAATAAATTGTAATAGTGAATTATGTTAACTAGTAATGAAACATGATGTCTACATAATGATATTATAATGAAATAATTTTCATTAGGTGAAATTAGTAAAATGCAATGAAGTTATTTCACTTTTAAGGTCCCATAGTGATTTAAGCTAGTAAATTACACCCCACTTTGGTAGTAGTGTGGGTTCCTTCCCATTCACACCTTTTTGGTGTTTTCTTGAGGAGGTCATTTCCATTTTATTCTAAACGGTTTGCAAAAAATAAAATGGTACAACTTATTGAAGAAATTAATTTTTAAATTGTTTAAATATAAATAGGTTCCCATAATCCATTATGAGAATATATTTATAAATATATCCACTATTTCACATCATATTAAAAAATACCTTTTATTTCAAGTGTTTTAAAAATTATACGAGGAGCGACTCCTCAAGGGTGTTTTAGAATTTAATATTTTTTGAGTATTTTTGTTTTATAAATGACGTGAATGAAATTGCTTCAACTTTAAAGAAATTTGGTAACCTTAAAAATTTCAACATACATGTAAATGCACTTTCCACTAATGTCTTAAATTTTTTGTTGACAAACACGTTTTGTTTGGAGGACTATGGAATTTTTAATTGTCTTATGATTTCAAAAATGTTTGGAATTCTTTTCAAATTTATATTTTCCAAAAAATCAATGGTTCAAGTTAGAAAATATGTCATTTTCTCTTTAAATTGTGTTTGGGTAGGACCACATACATCACTATCTACAAGTTTCAAAAGTTGAGTAGTTCTTTGATCTTGTCCTTTTGAAAACCACTTCTTTTGTTGCTTCCAATGCAAATAACTAGTACAAAATGATAAGAACCCATTTGGTTTGACACAAATCCATTTTACCATACATTTCTTTGCCATGTCCTTCAAATGTTTTTATCCAAGATGACATTCTTTTGATACCACGTATGAAAATGTATAGATGAATCCAATTGATATTGTAAGTCGTGTTATTTTTACATTTAATTGTCTTCTTTCTTCTTTCTTCATCTTAAATGAAAATTTAGAGTCCTTTTTGGGGTGCGATCATAGACAAATGAATCAAAACCATGTTAAACGACTAAAAAATTATCAATTTTGTTAAACATATTTATATAATGTCATTTTAATGTCATGTTGATTAAGGAAATTTTTGTTAAATGATTTATATAAATGTTGAAGAATTTAAAAAAAATCCAATAAATTGAGTTTTGGTTTTAGTAAAGGACTTTTGAACTTTAACACCAAAAAATCAAATTTATAAAGCACTAGGCTAAGGAATTTTTGAATAAATAAATTTTGATGGGAAAAAAAATGATGATAACCTACCATCCACACACAAAAATCATTCATAATTAAAAAATTGTGGTACTTTTAAATTTTTTTAGAAACTCAAAATATAATTTCAAAATGTTCAAATTTCAAGAGTCATTTGTTAGATGTAAATGGGTAATAGTGTGTATGACATATGAAAAAAATTGTGGCTTATGATAAAAAAAATTAAAGGTTAAAGTAGATATCATATTTTAACATGATTTGAAATTATGATCATTTTTCAAGACGAAACATAAAATTTGGTAGAATCTATACACTTAAACAATTCATATTTATTCAAAAAGAGTTAACACAAATTATATAAATTATTGGGGGAATTGTACATATTTCTAAAAACATGTTGCAAAAATCCTTCAAAAATTCCTTTCTATGAAAAAATCAAAATGTCCACAAAGGGTCAATTTGTGATTGGGTCCATTGTCAAAGTTGGCTCATTTGATTGTGATTGCACCCATTGGTTTTGTCCTTTTATATTGAATCCTCTCCCTTGTTATTAAGATTTGCTATTTTTTCCCAACATAAAATGAGGCTACAAAATATTATCCTTAATAAGAAATGATCTTATTTTTCTTCAAGTTAGTGCATCTTGAATGGTTATACTCGCAAAGGTTCAAGATACATACGTTATAACATCATATGAATCAAATATCCTAGATATGAGGGTTTCAAATTGTCATCAAGAAAAATTATCACACAATTCCAATCAATTTATGTAAAGTAGTTCATGATTAATGGATGTGTTCATTTGAATTATGTCCCCATTCAATATAAAACTAATAAATTTTGTTTCCAAATAGGATTTATTATAAGTAGCATGTTTATCATTTGATATAGTCTTTCAAGTTGATCCTAACTAGCTTTAGTTGTGGTTGCATTTATGATATTCAATGGAGGTAATTATTTTCAACATTACTTAAAAGAATTGTTGGTGTGGCCATGGTTTTCTCTTCTCAATTTGTCATGTGGGCATAAACATGGACAAGTTGTGTTCCTTGTCATAGAAAATGACAAGTAACCATAAATCGACTTTAATGTCTTGAAAGTAAAAATATTATTTTAATCAATGATTAATATGAGAATAATATTTTATAAATTTGACAAACCATATTTTTAATATGCATTCAAGTAAATTGTCAAAAAATGCATTTATTTGCAAAAATGTTTAGGTTTACAAAGTAGGTTGCAAATAGATGAAATATTAATTTTTTAAAAATTTCAAATTAATAAGTCATAGAAGATGTTTGTGTATCCTCAAATTGTTCATATTATAGTCATAATGTGTGGAATTTTTAATTAAAAGTAGCTTTGAACTTTGTATTGACTAAGTTAGTTTCAAAACTATTTCTTGTCTACTTTTATGATATTAAAATTTTCAAATTTTGTATTCAACTTATTGTAAATTCAATGGAGGTGATGATTTTATATTTCTATTTACAAAAAACTTTTATCCACTTTCTTGTGCTTATGTCAAAAATTATAAATCGGATTTTAAGTAGCCAAATTTCATGTTAACTTTACCAAGCAAGTTCTATGGAAAAATGGGGAGGCAAATCTATCCCTTTTTCAAACACAAATGCAAGAATGTATCTTTTCTATTGAAAATCATGCCTTTTTCAAACATGTATATTTTTAAAGTTTTTTTTTCAACACTATATTCATGAACATATTTTCAAATTTGCCTTGTCCACCAATTTTTATTTTGTTTCTTTTCAATTAAATTTGAATTGAATTGAATTGAATCTTAATCCAATTGTTGAATTGAATTGAATTCCAATCAATGTATTTGAATTAAATATAGGAATGTGAATAAAATAAAATAAAATATGAATCCAATTTTGAAATGAATTAAATCAAATTTCAGTTTAATTTAAGGTACATTCAACATCATTCAATATCTTCATTTGGATGGAACTTAACTTCCAAAAAATCAATTCATTATTTCATCAATTGTTCAGTTGATAATCACTAGTGGTGTGTAGTAGTGCAGAGCCCTAGTGATTGAAGAAAAAATGTCTAAGACAATGTGTGTGTGACATAGGTATCTCAATTAAAAATCCGAACTAAAATTATAACCAATTATTAGCTAATATGTATCCTAAGTAATATATTAGTAGAGTAACCTACCTTTTAACAAAAAAAAAAATCAATCTCAAAAAGAAATTAAAAAATAAGGATTAATGTTTTTCTTCAATGTGATGCGAATGAAATTGAATTGAAATATGTGTTCGTGTTGCTTTGGAGGACAAACACATTCAATTTTCACATGTGACAATTGAAAGGTGATGGTTTGGAAAGGTTTTTCACCCAATACAAGTTGAAATCAGCTGCAAGAATTCTCGTCCAAATAGGACAATCACATATGAAACCTAAATCTACTCCCCCCAAACCAACTCCAATCCACCACAATGTATCAGTGTCACTGGAATAATATATGTTATTTATTGTCCCCATCCCCACCCATAAACATGAAAATTTAAAAATTGGGCAATATAAGCCTGGTCTTAAGGTGATATAAAATAAAAAATTTACCATCATTTAAGCAAATCATTATGACCAACCAATCAAAAGAGCAGTCATTTTTTTCTAATGGGTCTTTTGAAGAGCATTGTATCATGTACATATTTATACAACCAAAGTTCAGACCCATTTTCATGCTAATTGAAGGTTGCACTTTATTGGCCTTGCCTACCAAGGCAAGGATATTGTGTTTAGATTCATTATAGAGTATAGTAGCTTAAGGGATTTTGGCCCCTAGATAATAGGTCTATTTTTATAGGAGGATTTTTGAAAGATAATATTTTGGCTTGTGGTGAAACTTGAGATTAGTTATAGAGTTATAATATCTTGAAGGATTTTTTTAGAGGATTTTTTTTGAAGATTATATTTTTGCATGGTGAAATATTTGGGTTTCCATAATTCTTCTTTTGCTTTAAGATACTTTCTAATGTAAATGGCAAGGCCACAGTGTGACACACCCCTTGTTCATTCAAAGTACAATTCACAAGCCATTGTACTCATTGACCACTGGAGATGATGCTATTCTGTTAGCTGTTGCAAGGACCAGTTCACAACAGAAGGCCTATCAAATTTGACCCAGAAAAAAGTGTTTTCTGCAAGGAAAGTTGTGCTAACACTGAAAGCAAAATTGTGAAGTCTAAAGAGTTCTTTCTATATCCAAGAAAGGACCTCCCAAGTGTGTCCTTCAATCCAAGTTGCAAAATATGAGTAAACCACTAGAAAGAAATAACCCACCAGAGTTTGAACTTTGAGCATGTCTTTTAACCACCTGGTCCATTTGACAAGATCCACTGGATGCCTGTTACAACTCAGTTGTGGATGAACCTCACCTGAGTTAATAGATCTGGTTTCATCTTGGTAACCCATTATGTAAGAAGTAGGTCCTCTATATACATATATAGGTAGATAGGTAGGAAAATTAGTGATCATTAGGAGAGTAGATGGTTGATACATAAGTAGGGCTGTTTTTACTACCTTGTGGGTTGTTAGTAGGTAGGTAATAAAAAAGTAACTGAGATGACCACCATGGTTAGCTAGGCAACTAGAACCCAATGAAAAACTGTTTCCTGCTCACTTATCATCCATCCTTCCTTGTGCACTGGTGGGTGCTGAACCTTTTTAACTTTACCTCTTTTCCTTCATTGTGTCCTCCTTTATAGTCAGCTGGACATGGAATAGCAACACAAAGGAGATAGTTGAACTCCTCCAGAGACCAAGGTGTGGTTCACATGCCACAATAGCATTGAAGGTACCACCTGGCATCCCATAGGAGATCTGTTCAACTGCAATGTCTCTGACAATCCAAACATGGAGATGACATACAGTTCCTTTTATGGTAGGCCTGGTAGGCCCTCTTTTAGTTCTGTAGATTGTAAATTTCCCCTCTTCAGGCCTAACCATTTTGCTAAGCTTTCCTGGTCTTTATACAATACATCTGTAATATGAATACTCAACATCAACCAGACACTACTAAAATAAATAACTATGGACTAGGTAATGGCTCGAGCATGGAGGACACCATGCACCTCGACTATTCGCAGGTAAACCGGTGTACTTGAGCTGGTCACCAGACATAACCATCCCTTGCGAGAATTGAGATGCCATCAAGTTTTCATCCTTGCAGAGAGTGATTGTAAAATCTTCATCCAAGCAGCGAAGGGCTACGGAATCATTAGGCCAATGAGAGCCCAGGGTGATACCTTGTGCTAACTAGTCGGTCACTAATGAAATGTTGAAGGTTAAGGGCTGTAACTTGTAACTCTTGACGTGACAGCCAATCAGAGAGTCAAGATTCTCCCCAGGGATGGTTATGTATGTATTCATTCTAGACTCCACCAACAGCAACTTAATTCACCTCATCTTCGGAGTGGAAAATTAATGCTTGGTTTTTACCAAGATGGGTAGTCAACAACATCAACAGAGACTGCATTCTTTTCCACCATAAAGCTTTTAGGTACACAAAGAGAAAGCTGCAAAAGGGGGAAAGCAAAAGCAGGAGCTTCAAAATTGGCCGACGAATAGAAGTAAAGTTCCATACTGTTTGCCCACAGCTCCACTTTTGTGTGCTAATTCTGGTCATTGATGAGCATTATTATGAGGGTCAAGACACAGTCTTAGATGATTGGCTCATGGTCAAAAGCTTTCACAAAAGAAATATGTTTTGCACATGGCAAATCATGGGGCTGAAGTTGTAGACTGAAGCAAAGGACCACTCCCCCCCCCCCCAAACACAAAATAAGAATCATGAACAATTCTGCTTTTATAATATGGAAAAAAACAGCAAAAGCAAAAGAAAAGAAACTGGTTATGCCAGCTTCTTAATATACAGTTCTACTTTATGTAGCAATTCTGGTCGTTGATGAGCATTTGGAATGTCAAGAGACAGTCTTAAAATCTTTGTGTCATGGTCAAAAGATTTCACAAAGGATATTACAAAAGCTTTTCACAAAAGATGCCACAAAAAGATTTCACAATGTAGACTTCACCAAAGATTTTTACAAAAGTTGTCACCTTGAAAGATTTCACAACCAAAAATTTCACAAAAGATGTCACAAAAAGATTTCATAATTTAGACTTCACGAAAGATTTCACAAAAGTTTCCACAAAAAGGATTTTCACAGCTACAGTTGTGATGATCTGCAATTCAAGGTAAAATTCTGTTGCTGGATCTTACAAAAAAGGAATTCTAGACTTGTTGAGTAGCTAGCTGGCAGCCTCCAAGAAAATTTTCATTTATAAATACCACATATGATCGATGTTGTTGGCAGTACAGTCTAAGTTGAACATTCATTGTCTGGTGCAAATTTCTCTTGAGATTTTGGAGCTCTAATCCATCCTAGAGTCTCGTGACTAGTGTGCTAGCGTTGAACAATTATTTTTCTTTGTTGTTGATCGATCAATCGATCCAGACCGGAGCAGATTCAGCTCGGCGCGGTTCAGTACTCATGGCACCAAGTGGAGAAACGTTGCCGTCTAGCTCTGCCACCATGACCAGTGAGCAGCCCAAGAAGCTTAGCGGTATTAGCACCGAGAGAACGTTGCAAGTGCCTGCAGAAGGACCAGCATCGATACTAGCGATGGATATTGCCGTGCCACCCACGTATTATCTTCAAGACACTTACCCAGACTATCTCTTCAACCTCTGTAACCTCAACCACAAAGAAGCGCTCAAAGCCAAATTCAAGTTCCTTTGTAAGCAAGCTTCTTCTCTTCTCATGATCTCTCTCTCTCTAGTCCAGCTCAGGCTGCGGTTGTGGATTAGTCGCAAGCTTTGTCCCGGGCGATGATGTTTGAGCATTGCTAGACTAATTCACAGCAACTACAATAATCCTTGAAAACCTGAGCTAATTTGAAATTGTGCAAGAAGATTATGCTTGGTAATGTGTGCCTAGTTATTTACGACGAAGGCTGTGCTCGGTAAGGTGTGCCTCGTTATCTACGACGAAGGCTAATCCTTAAAAACCTAAGCTAATTTGAAATTGTGCAAGAAGGTTATGCTTGGTAATGTGTGCCTCGCTATCTACGACGAAGGAGCTATGCTCGGTAAGGTGTGCCTCGTTATCTACGACGAAGGCTAATCCTTAAAAACGTGAGCTAATTTGAAATTTTGCAAGAAGGTTATGCTTGGGAATTTGTTCCTCGTTGTTTACGACAGAGGTTATGTTTGGTAAGGTGTGCCTCGTTATCTACGACGAAGGAGGTTCTTCTTGGTAACGTGTGCCTCGTTATCGACGACGAAGGAGGTTCTTCTTGGTAACGTGTGCCTCGTTATCGACGACGAAGGAGGTTCTGCTTGTTAAGGTGGGCCTCGTTATCTACGGCGAAGGCTCTGCTTGGTAAGGAACCTCCAAATACAAAGCAAAAATGGGAGATGATGGACGTGTGTGTGTGTGGGGGGCAGGTGACAAGACGGGGATCAGGAAACGGCACATGATTCTGACAGAGGAGGTTCTGAAGGCGAATCCAGAGATTTGCACATATATGGCTCCGTCTCTGGAGGCGCGGATCAACATGTCTGTGGTGGAGATTCCGAAGCTGGCACAAGAGGCGGCGCTGAAAGCAATCAAGATTTGGGGCCGTCCGGTTTCCGACATAACACATTTGGTGTTTGGAACAACGAGCTCACTAGACATGCCGGGAGCTGATCTTGTGCTCTCAAAGCTCTTGGGTCTGAAACCAACCATACGACGTGTGATGTTGTACATGGGTGGTTGCAACGGTGGTGCTGCCGTCATGCGCGTTGCCAAGGACCTGGCAGAGAACAACAAGGGTGCTCGAGTTCTCGCGGTGTGTGTGGAAAGTACCATCTTGGGTTACTTGGCACCCAATGAGAACGAAATCGACGAGCTGGTGGCAGCTGCACTGACAGGAGATGGAGGAGCTGCACTCATCGTGGGTTCTGATCCCGAGCCAAACGAACGTCCCGTGTACGAGATTAAATGGGCAGGGGAGACGTTCTTACCCAACACTGAGCACGCGATCGTCAGACGGTTTACCAGAGCCGGCTTGAACTCCCATCTGCTCAAGCACGTTGCAGGCGTGATCGCCGCTAATCTCCCCAAGTTCCTGACCGATGTGAGAGAGGTTGTGGGTGGCCCCAGTTGGAACGAGATGTTCTTCGCACTGCACACAGGCGGCAGTGCGTTGCTCAATGGTGTGGAGGCGTCTCTCAACTTAACCAAAGACAAGATGCAAGCTACCCGTAACGCATTGTCCGAGTATGGCAACTTGCAGGGCGCTTCCTTGCTCTTCGCGCTCAACGAAGTGCGCTTGCGCTCCGAGAAACTGGGCTCATCCACCACTGGCGAGGGATGGGACTATGGCTTTTTACTGGGATTTGGACCTGGTGTCACAATGGAAGCTCTGTATCTTAAGAGTTGTCCCCGTTGAGAGAGAGGAAAGAAAAACAACTCCCACACAAGAATCCCACTCTACATTTCATCACAAGAGTCTAGATACTCTTCTCTGAGACTCTGCAAATTCTCTCTTCTAGTGATGCTGGCTGATGAACAATCAACTCTCCAACCACACAAATACTCGAATACATTCTGCATGGTCATCAACTCCGCGGTGCCAGGCTCATTGAATATTTGATGATTTCCACAAGAGAATTCCAATCTTCAACAACAGATAAAAACCTACATAGAAGAATCTTATCTGCTGAATTGCAGTCTTAGAGAACACATAGATACTACACAAGAATCAACCTGCTGAATGAATTCCAGTTGCATATAACATAAAATCTCCACACTTCAAACAATGGGAAAATCTTTTTCACAATATCATATTAGCTCCAGAACTGTTGCTGAAAATTCTTGGAATACAAAACTATCAAAGTGTTTGTGAGCAAAAGACAGTAACTTGGACTTTGGAGTTCTTTGAAATCAAGTAATGTTTACAGATTGCTCATGTTTTGTTGTCATGTCCAGCATCAGTTTATAGCTCATCAGCCCTGCTTGACAACACTAGATTCCAAATCCTTTCATCAGGAATGTGATCTAATTTCCTTGCTAGTAGAATAATTCATGAATCCAGCAAAAGAGATAAGATCCCCCCCATCCACATCACATGCTGTTCTTGCCTGCACTAACTATTTGATTCTTGAAGCAAGCACTTGCTTTCCAGATACCAGAATCCCACAAATCAGAATTTATTCTAGGCTAAGCTGAAGTTCTATGCATACAGCAAGCAAGCGAAAACAGATTTACCTCCTGATCAAAGATGAGACAGAGTTGTGATATATTCCTGTTGAAATGAGTACTGAGAAGTCACAAAAATCTATAACCTGGAAGAACAGAACATAACAGAACAGTTTTTCTGGCAAGAAACAGAACAAGTTCAGCATCACTAAACTCAAATCAACTTGATAGGTGCTGACAAGAGATTATGCAATTGGGAACTTTTGGGGACTTTCTTTCAAATGGCATCAGATATGAATCAATTGGATGATGAGTAAACAATTTTTGGTTTAAATGGGAATACACCCTTAAGTTGGGTGACCCACTAAGAAGAGAACACAATCCCAGTTTATAAACCGAAAAAATCAGTCAAATGGGACAAAGAAGGGGTACATGACGTTGTACCCACAGAGAACTGGACCTAAACTAACTACTGTAAGATCTTGAATTAAAGAAAGCCCCACCTTCTTTTCTTGAGGCTGTGTGGGAGCATCTGTTGCTTCTTTGAAACTCTACTCCAGTAGGAAAACTGTGGAGCATCTGAAAGGGCGGTGAAGAATTGTAGAGAAACAACTTGGCTTTCCACCCTTTTCAGTCAGGGTCCATTCCTTGATGTTGTTCTCTCGACAACTACACCTGGGTGGGTTGAATTTCAAAGCAGTAGACTGGACTCCCCTGTTGTTGCTATGAGAAATTAGAGACCTTGAAAGGCCTCCACATTGAGTTTCTCTGTCACCTTCCCAGAATCAGGCTGTGATTTGTCCTTCTGTGCAGGTATGGTGCTATCTGCAGGAGGCGTCCCTGTCTTGTTGTGTGATAAACCTGGAGCTCCCACTCTAGGACTTTCAGTGAGGATCTGGGGAGAGTTTGCAATCTGGTATAGGTTGTCACTGGAGGTTGAGACATACGGATAGGATAGAGCTGGTGGAAGAACAGGAGTCCCAGTACGGTTGAGGAAGCGTGTTATTAGGCCTCGAAGGAAGGGGGCCATTGTATCTGGTTCATATTCATGGTAGTACATAATCCCACCCATGCAAAGGCAGAATAATGCCACCTGTACACATCCACCATATATGGTCCTTAGTCGGACAACAGCAAGGAAAGCAAAGCATCAAAGTCATGCTCACAAAAATTGTGGCAGATACATTATAGTGGTGGACACACCTAAATCCAAATTGTTTGCACAAGGAACTCCAGTATGCCTCTAGAAAACAATTGAGAAAGTGTAGTCTTTTGCATGAAAGAAGCTTTGCCTTCATGAATCCCAGGAGTCTCTTTGAGATAGTTTCTTAGTATGATCATGTTTGTCCTAATGTGCGACATGACAATGGCTACCCAGTTCTTCTTGATCCCTGCTCCATAAGTGACTATGGCACCCTTCTATTCACAATCAGGAATCTCTCAACCGATCCCAATCAGGCTCAGGGATTGAACTGTAGGTTCTTACCTTAGCTCACAAGTTCATGGGGCACACTGTCAATGTCAAAATGGCGGTTCAAGGGATTTCTTTGTACAGTTCCTCACAAAAAACTTTTCTCTGAGCTAATGTCCTTTCTCTGCTACAAAAGCACGCAAAGTAAATTGCTTAAAGCTAAGAACAATGAGTGGCAGAAAGAAACAGAGATAGAGAGGGGAAGAACATACTTCAGCATGCTTGATATTTGGAAGTAAGTGCCGATTCACTAAAATGTACCACAGTGAGTCAGCAGCACGGGGAAGGGTGTAAAGAGCAAGCTCTGTGCGACGACTTTTCTTCTCAATCAGTGCAGACAGAGCTGCACATGCTCCCGCAAAGAAATAGACTAGCTTATGATCCTTTGAGACTATATTGCGTTGAAGGCAAATAACCCCCTACAGCCAGCAAAACCCCCACATTCCCGATCAACCTCAATTCTGAACCTAAAAGGCCCCAGGTTGAATAGTATCTTTAGTTCTCAGATGCTCAACAGTAGCATAGAGCTCCAACTATCACAATTCAGGTAGTCCATTTGTCATCATTCCCTTTGAAAAAGCAGCTTAAGAAATCTTTCTGAGTGAAATTGTCTAATAGACATCTCTAGCACTGTAGTTGATTTATTTTTTGCAACAAAAATAATGCTTTGTATAATAGTTACTGGAATAAACAATATAACTAGAGTTTAGACTACATCCTGTAAGCTGAACCATGTATTGAGTCTGGCCCCTAGAGATGAAAATAGAACTTGGAGTTGAAGCTTGACTGGCAATGACTATTTTGCTCAATAAAATTGTTCAACTAGTGTTACACACTTTGAAAGAAGTAGCATCATTAAGGTCCTGACAAAAATAGACCAATTGTTTACTCCTTAAGGTATGCTCAGATAATTTATGAGAATCTTAAATGTATCATTACCTGGTAGATTCCAACAAACGCTGAAAGGAAGCATGTTGAGCGAGAGGCACTCTTGAATGCATTCCAAAATGTACGTATTGGAGAATGCATAAACTGCACATTTTTATCCAACCAATTTCAGAACAGACCACTCCAACTACAACTGGTCAGAGAACAGACAAGTAAACAATCTCAAATAAACATGCATGACTCAAAACCCATGTCAAAAACTGGGATTGGTACTACCTTTTGAATGTTGAGGACCACATATGGCACAAAAGTGAGGGACAAGTAGAGAGGAAAGGTCTTGCGGAAGGTCGCCCGGGTAGCTTTGCTGTTGTGGGCCAGGCATGAGACAGTTTGTGGATGTATACCAGAGCAAGGGATGATAAGTGAGTCTGGCTTTAAACCCACAGGACCTGGCATCCCCGTTCGTTTAAGGACAAATGCTGATAATGCCACAATATCAATAGGTCCCCCCCGAAGTGACTCACGTACAGCTTTCAATGTAGGCTTTGCAATTGGTCCTGTCTTTGAAATGAACTCCAGGTATGAGTCTGGCAATGTCTCTGGACGCATCACATATGCATACATGATCTGTCCCAAAAAGCCACCAACAGCTTCTTGTTCACAAACAGAGGCATAAAAACAAAATATTACTTAAAAGTAAAGAAATAAAAATAACTATTGCATTGATTGAGGTGCAAAAGCAATTGGACAGAGTGAAGTCTTAATACTATGATTGTCACCAATAAAACATCGGTTCTTCACCCTCATCATGTATTATGGGAACAAGCCGATTTCATCCATTCCAAACAGTGGTGTATATCAATACATTAGCATGCTCAATACCTTGTGCACAATGTTAAGTAGCAGGAAAAACTAGCCATGTATTGGCTAGCACTCAACAGTATGACCTCATCTAGAAAAGCCAAATCTACCTTGACTTAAACTATGTAAAGCCTGGAAGGTGAAACTTCATTTCGCTTAAGTTTTCTCATGTAATATCCACACATTTGAGCAAAATAATGCAGCGAGGCCTTTCCAACTACTAGTGATTGAGGAGTTCAGCACTGTGAACATAAAACTTGAAGTATTCATGGACAACTACTTGGAGCAGAACTTGGCAATGCCTACCTTGTTCAGTCTCAGCCACAAATTATACAAGAACACCCTTCATCAAGTACATACAACAATTTGGATCCATTATCAGGTCTGAAATAAAGTCAGCAAAAATGGGACAATTGAGTGAATTGTGCTTTCTAGCACTGGTGAGTTCAAAACAGCAACAAGAAAAATGAGACAGACAGTTGGTTGAAAAAAAGTGTGTTTGCTTCATGGAGGAAAAAAGTTCACCTGAGCACATGCCAAGCTGAACAGCAAAGTGTCACCATGGCTCCACTGACTACCCCAAAAGTGGAACTTGTTTTTTGCTTTGGCTGAGTTGTAAGCACACTGCAAGGCACAATAACCATACTGAATATAATTGTGCCCTCCCCAGTAATTCAGTCTTTCATTAAACTATTCTGCTCTGTGCTGAAACCCTTCATGAAAACATGAAGGTGCAGTGACCCCATTGAATTAAGTAAAAGCAAGCAAGCAGGCCCAACTAAAATCTAGTCCACACCTAGAGCTGGAAACCTATCATAGGACTTCAATACATCCCAACCCTGAAAGTCAAATTGTGACAACAAATGTCTGACCTAGCTTTCACTCCACCAATCCAAATGTTGATAAACGGGGCCTCATCATAATGTCTTAATGCTCTGCACATAACATACCTGTCCTACTCTGGCCAACAAATAGAGAGCAAATGTCCGCCTCCGACTGGAATCATCCAAAGATAGAACTGACAATCCAGCAACGGTGCCTGCCACAAACCTGCCAGAAGCCAATATCCCATTCCTTTAGAAAATATTCCAACACACTAGAGTATGCAGACCAATTAGCAATCACGACTGTAGCAGTGATGACCCCATCATAGACCTATCATGGTTATATAGCAAAACCACTATAACTGATTGGCTTTACTGCAGTTGATCATAACAGAACACTGCAAAACAGTTATTGCACATTGACCAGCACATGGGTTGATTTTCTGTGCTGAAATAAATGTTCTGAAGTAGATCTCAACTTCAAAATTCATCTTGAGGTCAAATTGAAGAATATGAATTGTCAAGTACTCTGGTCTTCCAATAAGTTCAAGGCCGCCTACACTACAACACTAGTTTCAAACCCTAACCAAAACTTGAATTGAAGAGGACAGAAACCATGGATCACCTTCCATATAATGTAAACAGGTGATATTACCAGAGAATGATTCACATGGTGTAGAAAATGAGGCACCCCTCCAACAATCTAACATATAGTGACATGTGAGTTGAGGTTTACCCATTCAATGGAGTCTCTTTGTCCCTTGTCCTTCGCAAAATGCAACGAATTGCATGGAACACCCCTGTAAAGCCTCCAAACAAAAGACCTGTCCGGCAGGCCTCTTCTCTAACAATCAGATCCTTCTCTGATAATAGCAGCTGCAACAACAACAACAACATCAGTGAGATTGCAAAAAAAATCTCTACTGTTAACACTTTGAAGGTTTAACAACTGTTTCAGTTCTGACATAACCAAAACAAACAGACCAAGAACCGAGGATGGTTGTATCCTTGTGGGTGCATGCCACCCACAAAGTATTAGAACCTCACCTTCATGATGCACGGCATGGCAGTGACTAGCTGCCATTACTCCCAATTGACTTCATCAGCTCTTGAGAAGTCAATGATAAATTAGTGTTATAAGAATCTGCTCAAACCCTAGGGCAAACCATAGTCACAAAAACTTCATCCTGTGAAAATCATGCATTCAGACACATCACATGATGCCAGAATTATATAGTGACTCTTGGTTATCAGATGCTCAAGGGGTTGTTTGCAATGTTATCCCAGCTGTGAACAAATTATGAATAACAAAACCCAGGTTTTAGGGGATTACCTTCAAGTCAAGGACAGAATAGGGGCGTTTCTTGACAAGCTTAAAAGCTCGCAGAAGAACCCCAATTCCAACTCGCACACCATATGCAAGAAGAAAGCTTTGGCACAAACTCCCAACTGCATTTGCCACACATGAGTCACCATGTTGGCAAAGAGGATGGCGCCCACTTAATGCCACACTAGATGCATCAGTGGTCCCAGTTTGGCGGAAGTGCAACTCCTCTATAGCCTCACGGAGACGAGCTTCTGCCTCCTTCAGTCGATTTTCTGCCTCTACTTTCTCCAGAGTTAACCTTGCAGCTCGTTCCTCTGGAGAGATGGCATTAAGCACCAATGGCCCAAGCGTAGCAGCATCCCCACCACCGCCAAGGCCATGTCTTCGTGCTGTCATGATTGGAGTCAGAAATGGACAAAACTTTCACAATCACTTGAAGTCATCTACCCCCTTCTTCACTTGTCTTTGCTTTGCTTTCTTCTCGTTGCTGGCACTACTACATTTAGGTCATCACCTTTTTACACAGAAAAAGAAAAAGCCTCTCCGAAGAAAATCCGTTTCTTTCCATTGAAGAAGAAACCCCAATTGCACTTGAAACCCTGACAACAGTAACATAGAGTTGATCCCCCAAAAAACAAACCCCTCCCTTTCTGCCCCCCCCCACCCCCTAACCCCCCCCCCGCCCCCCCCTCCGGGGATGTAAGGACCAGCAAGACATTCACCTTGCCAGAGGAGGAGATGAGGGATTGAAGAAGAAACTCCGCAATGGGATTGAAGCAGCAGCAGCAATGAAACACAAAAAAGAAGGTGGAAGAGACGAAGGGCGTGAGTTAGAGGAGGAAAGGAAATCCCGAAAATGCGCAAATCTTCGTCACAAGCAATCGGAAACGAACGTCGCTGTGCAGATTCTAACCCTAATTCTTCTTATCTGATATACAACAAAAACTAGCATCTGTCTGCCCTGGACTGGATGGATGGATGTGTGGATAGATGGATGGATGTATGTGTGTCTGTGTGTGTGTGCTCATGAGTCATGGGGTGTGGTGTTTAATACTTTTTCTTCCTTTTTTTTTTCTTTTTTTTCTTCCTCTTCTTCTCCACCTGATTGGATTTTTTTTTCTAAATGGTTTTTTTCTTTAATTTTTTAAAAAAAAAGTGTGCAAAAATTGTACAACTTCTTCAAAGGTTTAGGACCTAGATTGCTCTTTCACGGCCCTATTTGTGGGTCTTTGCTTATGGGTGCTTTCTCTTTGTTGGCCTTTGCTTACCAAGGCAAGGATGTTGTGTTTAAATTCATTATAGAGTATAATAGCTTAAGGGATTTTGGCCCATAGGTAGTAGGTTTATTTTGATAGAAGGATTTTGGAAAGATGATGATATTTGGCTTGTGTTGAAACTTGAGATTAGTTATTATAGAGTTATGATATCTTGAAGGATTTTGGTTTCTTTTAGAGGATTTTATTTTTTTTGAAGATTATATTTTTGCATGGTAAAATATTTGAATTTCCATAACTCTTCTTTTGCCTTCTTAAGATACTTTTTAATGTAAATGGCAAGGCCATAGTGTGGACACGCCCCTTGTTGGATGTTGGTTCTCTCTCTCTCTCTCTCTTGGGTTGTTCCTCCCTTTTCTCTTTTGGATGGGTGATGCTTTTTCTCTTACTTATTTTGCAAGGTTTCATCATCAAAAGTTTGGAAATTGAACAAGTGTTTTATATTATGTGTATGGTACCATAGTACGAGTACTAGGGGGTGGATTCGGCACATGTCTATTGAATAATTAATTAATTATATAGATTCCACTTTGAAAAGTAAAATATTTTTTAATTTTGAGAAAAAATATTCATTTTCCTTTGCAAAAAGTTAATTCTTTGAGGATTTGTTTTGTTTTGTTTTTTTTTTTTTGAAAACTTCAGCATTCCTAAAAATATTGTAACTTGTGCCAAAGTTGGCAACTTGGTATTACAAAAATGCCTAATGAGTGGGGGGCATTCCCAAAATAAGTGCCAATCTCTTTGATTGTTCCCCTAACATAAAGTACTAGCAAAAAAATTATTAATACTATCCCCCCTTATACCTTGCAATTGATTTTGTAAATGAAACATCATAAGGGGGAAAACTTGGCAATCTTTATTGCAACATAAAACCTTAGGGTTTCCTTCGTTTGTTATTTTCCATTTGTTGTTAGACATAATATTTTTGAGTAAATCTTTTGGTGTTGTCCTCTTTTCAATTTGAAATGGTGTAAAGAAAATTAAATGGTGTAAATCCTTGATCTTTACAAAGGAGATAGGCGGGTTGTCTTCCAACCATTTTGTATTTCAAGATGCTTCATGCCCGAGCTCCCAACATGTCAAAGCATGAAATGGTTGAAAGATCGACCCTTTTCCTATACCCAAACATGATAAGGGAAAAACATGTTATGTGAACTTGGCACTAAAACACATTGATGCTTGGGTTACATGGCCAACAACCACCCAACAACCAAGCTACATAAAATTACATTAAAATATGTTATCTTCACATATTAAAATTGAGTGATGTAAGTAATTTTGGTCCAAGTTTAGGATCTAAAATCTTATATAATCTTTTCTCTATCATATTCCATTCTTTTGCATAATCACTTCAACTTCATCCTTTCTTCTACCTACATATTCACCACCCAAACCCTCAACCATGGGAAAAAATAAAAGGCCCAACATTCATGTTGCACTTCCCTTTTTCATGGTAATCAAACAAATGATGACAAGCATTTTGGAATTGCAACAATTTGTGATCAACAAACAATGTGTTGTATTGGTGATGATGTTTTTTCTCATGATGGGATCAACAAACAATGTGTTGTATTGGTGATGATGTTTTTTCTCATGATGGGAAAAGGTCTAAGACACAAAATATGTGGAGCTATGAACAATCAAAGAGGTTTTTTATGTGAAACTTTTTGGGCTATTTTTTCAAGAGAATGTTTTAAGAACATATGAGGGTAAGTTTAATTATTTTCAAGTTTTTATATATGTCAAGTGCTAACTCATGAAATTGGTAGAATAAATACAAATATGATAACATGTATTTTTATAGAAGCCAAACATGTAATTATGTTTTCCAAATTGAGAAATGATAAAAAAAATTTGGCTTGCAATAAAATCTATAAGTAACCATTGATAGAAATTGAATTATTGTTAAAAATTGTAATGCAATTATTAGAACTCTTTTAAAACCTTTAGTATTTGAGAAGCCAACATTAATGAGAACAAAAGCAATGTAAAATAGAATTTGAAACCTTAAATGGAATATCTTACGCAATGCACCTTTGGTTTTACTCCCCATTCAAAGACAAAAATAATTTATTATTAATAGAAAAGCTCACTACAATTTTGTATAATCAAATATCTAAATGGTTCTAAAATAAGCATTTGTAATATTAAAGGGTAACTTCAAGATCAACTTAAGATGGTTGACATGTCATTTAAATATTGCAACTAAATATCATAAATTTTGTCATCATAATTATTTTTTCACTCAACTTGTGCATAATTGATGATCATGCATTTAATATGGATTTGATAAGATAAACAAAAATGCATATGCAAATGAAGGAAAATGGTAAATTTGAAATTCACATTCAAAACAAAGGTATGTTCCACATTATGTGTAATGCCACAAAACAAACAAAAGAGATGCAAAAATTCACTAAAAGTCCAATAGATGACATATTGGATCCCAATAGTGATGCAAGTATGAATTAATGGGCATTAAAAAAGGATAAATAAATTTTTTTAATTGAAAAAAATAACAGGAATTCATAAATTATTTACCAAGACCTTTTACATGGTTGAACCGAGAAAATAGTTGAATTTTTTTTACAAAATCATTCAGTTGATATTCTAAATAGGACCTTAAAGGGGCTCTCAATGTTAGAATGGCAAAGCTAAAGTTTGTGGATTTAGTGATCCATTTGATTGTCAACAATAACCAATAAAACATTGGTTTTTTTCTAAAACCATGATCATATCATTCCCTATCATTTTTAATAATCATGTTATAATTTCATATTTCATTTTTGGAACATTTTATCCTTTGCTTATGAATTCATCATCTTTTTGTTTATGTTGAGATTTTTTTATCATTTTTTGTCTTTGTGGCCTTTTGTTGGGCCTTGTCCCACAAGGATAATGATCTTCACATTGAGTTTCCATTTTAAAAAATTTCATTAAAACTTCCCCTTTCACGTTATGAATTTGAAGATATTTTTAAAAATGTTGTGTTTCACATTAATGAAATTGGTTAAAACAATGAAACTCTTTTTAAAAAGGTGAATTGGTTTTGAATTTTGGAACTATTCACATTATGGTATGTGGTTTAGCATTGGTTTTGAGTTTGCTATGGAATTTAGCTTGGAGTGGGTTTGGAATGAAATTTGGATTACAATTAGGGTTGGATTTTTGGATTGCAATTAAGGTTAGGCCATCGTTTTCAAGCTAGGTAAGACTTCTAGCTTGTTCTAAAGGGTGGTAATGCATTTTGGGCATCTAAAGATATTATTGTCATTAATTGGGACTTGTAGCCAATGTATAAAAGTTATTTTATTGTCATTTGTGTTGTGTTTATTTTGGTGATAAGGTCTTATGTGAGATGCTAGAGTTGTGTGATTATGTGGATATCAATTGTTTTAAAGATTGTTTTGGTATAGTGTTGTTAGTGAAGGTGATGTTGTTCACTTTTTATTGCTTTGAATTTTGTGCTTTAATAACAAGAATATGTCTGATCTTCATTTGTTTGTTTTTTTTGGTTTATTTTTTGGGGCAATGGATGTTATATGTTTTCATAGTGTTTTTTTTATGTAGTTGTGGTATTGGAAATTTGTGTTTGAGTGTTTTTTTCCTCTCTTTTTTAGTTTGGCCATGCAAATGTGTTTCACTTCTTTTTTCTTTGTTTCTGATAGGGATCCATTTCGATTTGCCTTATCCGTGAAGGAGAAACTAAGAAATGAAAAGTTCATTTGGTCCCATGATTCAAGGAATGTTCCTAAGAAGCGTGAATTCAATTTTTTAACTTCATAAGACATTTTCTATTTATTGTTGTTGTTGGATTGAACTTGTCATACCAAGGCATAAATATTCCAAAATGAGGTGAATATTTTCTTGACCTTGGTGTTGTTGGTGGTGGCTTGGGTGGGTCCATTTGCTCCATAAAGTCCATTACAAGATTCAAATGATGGTGTTGGAATTTTTTTGGGTTCCTTTTGTTATTTTTTATTAAAAAAATGTGTGTGTGATTGCAACCATGGTGTTGGACTTTCTTGTTGGATTTTTCCCCTAACTTTTCAAGTCAATGATTTTTTTTTGTTTTTTTAATCCTTTTGAGCAATGGCTATAACATGAATTCCTCCTTGTTCTATTGAAGAACATGTCTTGAGTGTTTGGCAAAAGCAAAGGCCCAAAATATGCGTTGCCATTTCTGGTGTGCGTGCTAGATTTGTTTTTTGTGATGATGACCTAGTTGTCGGTTATGCTCTTTTGTTTGATTTTCTCCTTTTGGTCTTTTTAGTTTCCATATGTTGTTAAAGCTTCAAATTTCCAATAACCATGGCAACCCTACAATGGCTTGCCATAGTTTTCTTTCAAAATTTTCATTTATTTGTAATGTCTTTCTTTCATTGTTGCTTGTATCAATAAATTTATGAGCAATGGGGTTGGAAGACTTTTGTGTGCACTTTTCTATTTGTAGGAATGGTGGGTAGTTGGGGGCATGTGAAAAGAGTTTGTTGTTGATTATTTTATTTTATTTTTCCTTTTGCAAGGTTGAAGGACATTGTTCTTGTCATCATCCATGGATAGCTTGCCATTGCACTTGTGCCCTATTAATGCCGACCAAGCTACTACCACATTTTCCAAGTTGTTATTTTGTGGAATAGGATTGTTCAACATTGGTGTACTATGACTAACAATATATGAAAGTGAACATTTGGAGGTTTTTCTTTATTTCTTTGTTTTTGTGCATTTTTTTCGTTTGAATGTTTAAGTGATTAGTAGAGCTCAAAAATCATTTTGTGATTTTGTTGCAATTGGAAAATTGTTTGCACCATGTGGGCTTGGGTTGGAATTATGGGACCATATAATTACCCTTACTTCTTGTGCAAGAATAAAGGACATGTATGAACTTATATGTCTTGCACATGACCAATTTAAATATATATTTATAGTTTTTTAAAATGTTCAACATTGGAAAATTTTAATTATAATGTTTGTGTATATTTCAGGTGATCATTGTTCTCAAGTTGTTTTTAAAAAAACAAGAATCCAAAAAAATTCAATTTTACAATGTTAAATTTGTAATTTTTTATAGTATCATTGAAAGTTAAATAATAATAAATTTCACGTATCAACAACAATAAATTCCATACTAATACGAACCCCAATAGATATTTCAAATGTATTCACTTTTATTATTAAATAAATTGAAATTTTTTGTTAAGGACTTATGAAAATATGGTTCAATTATGGCCATTCAAAAATCCCTAACTAAAAAATTTCTATGTTTTTTAAGGGAAGGGTTTCACATATAAAAAGAAATTATTTCATGCTACATCACATATTGAAAGATTATAAATAATTTGAAATGAAATTTAATATGAACATTTCAAGTTTAAACCATTCCAATCAACCAACCAATCCATATTTTTGAACTTCAAAAGTCCATTGTTAAAAAGTAATGTATTTTAATTTTTAAAAATGAAATGTGTGTTTCATAATCAAATTATTAATTTAAAATCAACTACCAATTGAAAAAATGACAATTGTATTACTTATTATAAGTGTTCAAGGAAAGGGTGCCATGTAGATAACATGACACCAATTAGAAACCACCATCCAATGCATTTACCCCACATTGGATTAAGAGAGAAAATTATTTTCTTAAAATGTAAAGTTTGAATATTATGTTGAAAAATGTAATTAAATCCTAGCAAGAATTGCCATTTGATTTGTTCAAATGGTTTTTTTGTGATATTTCCAGAGGAGTCTTTTTTGGTGTATAGTTACATGATAGATTAATTAAGATGAGATACTTAAAAATAAATTAAACAAAAATAGCCAATTTTTTGAAAGTACACCAATAATTTAACAAATAAATTTTGAACTAAACATATTAAATGGTGGAATTTGAATTGGATGTAGTTAAGGTAATGAATTTGATTCCAATATTCATTATAAGGTATTACAATTACAACATTTTATATTAATAAGATATAAATTTATATAAATATATTCAATATAATAAATATTTTAAAGTAAAAAAAATTTATGAAGGAACTATATTTGTACAAAATGAATTCTTAATATAAAATAACTAAAAAAAATCATGTACAATAAAAATGAAGTGTTAAATTATGTAATAAAATTTGAACCTATGATTTAAAATTTATAAATTATAATATGAATCTAAATCATTATAACAATTGTCTACAATTAAAGCCTTAACCTAAAGGAAATTTTTTAATTTCAAATAAAAAATAAGGCTTCATTTACATCTTTATATTCAATGAAACCTTGACATAAATATTATGTTATATAATTGGAATAGATTATTTGGTTTTAATTTAAACTCTTCTACAATTTACAACCATAAATCTAATAAATCTTCTGATTATGTTATATCTATTTTAAAATATAATTGACTTATATCATTGAAACCCAAAATCTTAAAATGAAGACAAAACATCTAGTGTAAAAACTAGTGTAAATCTATTTAAAAATGAAACCTATTCAAAATTTGTAATCTACGCTGTAAGGCCTAGTACTTAGCCTAAATACTCTAAACATTCTATTATATGATAAGGTGTAATGCAATTATATATCTAGGTTGTTATTGAATGGAACATCAAAATTAAATTTTATAGTTTGGACATTATCCCTAAAACCTTAAAGGTTAAAACTTGTACTTGATGTAGGGCAATAATTAATGTTTTTATTTGGGCATTAACCTTAAAACCTAAAGGTTATACCTATTTTAATGTTTGGTGTATATTTTTCTTAATTTTTATATAAAATTGTCTTTGATATTGAATTTTCATAAGTTGTGATTTGATTTGGTTGTTTGTATGTTTTTAAATATTTCTATTTTCTTTTGTTGTGTGAATATTGTTCATAGGATCATTCTTAATTTTTTGTATGATCCCCAATATAATTTGTTTTTGTAAATTTTATGTTCCTTTCTTGTACTATCACTTTAGGTATGTAGGTTTGTTCCACTATAGTGGAAGTGTGCACTATAAGCCCTTTTATATTTGTCATCTATTTGTGATATGTTGTGGTTTTACTTTTTATGTTCATGCAAAGATATTGTTGCATTAAGATCAATTATATAGCATTTTTGTAATATCAATTTGAGTGTTTTTGTAGCATTTGTGTTTGTATGATTGTAATGGCAAACATTATCACAAGATCTTTTGTTTTGACATTTTGGAAGTTGAAGTTCCCAATCTTGGTAAGAAAAAAACAACACCTATGAATGTTGTTTGTATCAATGATGTTCATCAAAGGACATTTGGTGCATGTTTTAAAAGGTGGATCTTGAATGAATATGAATTATAAGACATTCTCAATAATACATATAAACATGTAATTCATTGTGATCTTATTGATGTTGTTGCTTACATCATGATTATCACTCTAATTGCAAGCCTTACTTTCAAAAATAAGTTTTATGTAATCATCACATATGATTTAATAACATACCTTAGTGGCAATTCAATAGGACTTATTTGATTGGGCTCTGGCCATCTTGATTGTTTTTTTTTCCTTTGGGGTCCTATTTGATTAAACATCCAAATTGACACTTGATCAAAAAATTCACTTTAATCGAAATTCTTAGTAAAAAATGTCATGTGTCTTTCATGCCCTAGGCCCTTAATCAAGATGAACATTCTTTCTAATCAATGTGGACATTTTAGTTAAGTTGAACCTTTTAAAAAGTTGTGATTTCTTATAGTGTTAAAATTTGTGGTAGATTTGCCAAGTCTTTCATTCTATTAATTTCGAATGGTCTAGACCGTTGATGATACTTAGGCTTTAACCTTCTTCCCTAAGTTTTAGTTTTATTATACGCAATTAATACAAGTTTATAACATTGAAAAACTTATAACACTATTTTTTAATAATGTTATTAGTTTAGTTTATGGTGAACAATAAGTATTGATGAACTATTTTTCAATCTTTGCACGATGGTTGATGGATAGTTTTTAATGCACAAGAAGAAAATTGAAAGGCACAATTTCAACATAACCTTTGACATGAAAATGATAAATATACGTGTGTATTATTTATAATGCTTGATTGTGAAAGGTAATTAATCAAGACATCATTGATTTTCTATTTTAGGTTGTGGGAAAGTTATATACTTAAAGGGGACACTAATATTCAAAAAAAGTAGAAAACATGTGAGTAAAAATATAGGATGCAATATATTGGTTGTCAAGTAAAAATATAAGTTAATTAGTTCAAAATTGGGTTATGTATATTTTGAAAATAAATTTATAATTAATATAAGGTATGTGTGAGTCTATAATATTAGAATTTTTTTAACAAAAAAAACATGTGCATTAAAGATTGAAGGTATTAAATTTGTTAGTAGATTTAATTATTGTGAAATAATGTTTTGATTAATTTGTGATTAATAAAAGTTTGTAAATTGTAGTTTTTTTCATTTCAATTACATTCCATGCTTTCATTTTTGCTTTCAGCTCCAAATTTTTTTTAATTAAATTTTTTAATTAATATAAGGTATAAAAATTGGATGCTAGAAAAAAGTTATAAAAAAAATAAAGGGTGACTAAAACATGTGCATATTAGAAAATTATATAATAATAGGCCACATCAACTTTCATGATAATGCATAAGGTGAAGGCAAAATATATTGCATTCAAGAACAACCAATAGCTTTAACTTTGGTTCAAAACACAAAGTTTTATAATAGGGAGGAATGTATTTATAATGGCTTGAACAATACCTGAAATTTGAAAATACAAACATTTTGGAGGACAAATGCACAACTTGTTGTCATCCATAGCAAATGGAAATAACATTTTGATATTTTAATGTTTTTTGGAACAAGATGATTCAATAAGCAAATTATGTCTTCATTGGAGTTCTCAACATCTTGGCAAATAACATTGCAATAATACAATATTCCTTCCACTCATGCTTCTCCTTCCTAGATTTTAGTCCAAATAATGTCCTAATGTTTTAATCTTGACATTGTTTGATGATATTGTAGAACTCCACTAGTTTTGGGTGGTCATTTCCATCACTATCAATTATTACAAAACTTCATTACAATGGTTTTTTTTTTTCATTTTAAAAAACAGGTTTCTTCATTTTTGTTATAGAGCACAATTTTTTTTGTTTTCGTTTTTGCTATAGAACACAATGGTTAATTGAATTAAGTTTGGTTTTTAAAATGTTAGCCCCCATGATGATCAAATCTTCATGTTGTTTTGAGAATGTGATAAAAAAATTTAACGCTAAATTTTTTGGCAATTTTTGGATTCTAACATTGTTCTCTTGAAGTAACACAAACTTTGCAAGGTCCTCATTGGTACCAAGTTTTCAAACCTCTTTACTTTGAATTATTATTATCATTGAGACCATGGGATGAAGAGCCTATACATTGATAGTTTTTTTCCCAATTTTCGATAAGTATTTTTGTCATTACTCAAAGCTTATTTGAAAGAAGTTTAAGAGTGTTTTTAAGGACCTCACTTTGACTACTATAAAATGATCCAATAAAATAATTCAATAAACTTTGTAATATAGTTAAGCTATTTATCAAGGTGTAGTCACATTAATAGGAACCACAACAAATGTAACTAATGTTGGGCTTTTCATGTTTTAAAATGATAATTTAATTTGGTGTTGAAATTGTTGGATTTACTTATATAGTACCGTTCATGGAAATGTGCGGATAAATTTCAAAATAATTTAATGAATTAAAAATACACAAAATCAACTTAATAACTAGTTTTTTAAACAATAAAAATATTTATAAAATAACTTGAAAACTTTCAAAATGACATATTTTTCACAAAAAAATTATACAATCCTTAACATAACAATATAATAAATTAAAAAAATTATTTCAAGAATTAGCAATCACCAAAGAGGCAATTATGGTCCATTTTATCATGTTTGCACTAATTTTTATTTTTATTTTTATTTTGGTGTTATTATTTGTTTCTCATTGTCAACCTTCAACATTATGTTTTCATATTTATTATAAGCAACAAGGTGCGATCACAATAAAACAAGCTAAAAACCATGTTGGATGATTGCCAAAATTGTTGACTTTGATATCATATACATATATTTATGTGGTGCCATTCAATGCCATGTTAACCATCGAAAGTATTAATAGATGATTAATAAATGTTGAGGAATTCAAATTAAAAAGTCATTTAATTTGATTTTGGGTTTTGGTTTTAGTAAAAGACTTTTGAACCTAAACAACTACTACTTCAAAAGTAGTGTATTTTGTAAAGGACTAAGCTAAAGACTCTCTTAATAAATAAATTTTGATATTAATTTACTACTCATGCTCAAAAAAATTCACAATTTAAAAGTTGTGGAATTTGATATTTATAGAAATTCAAAGTATTTTTTAAAACAATAATTTCAAGAATTTTTTCTTCACATGTAAATGGAGTATAATGTACATGACATAAGAATAAAATTGTAGCTTATGATACAAGAAAGTAAAGTCTAAAATAATTGAACATATTTTTGGTATGATTTATAATTATGATCATTTTCCAAGATGAAATGTAAAATCTGAAAGAAATTGTACACTTTTAAAAAATTCATAAATATTCAACAAATATTAACACAAAACATTTGATGTATTGTGCAAATTATAAATATTTTTAGTAACATGTTGCAAAAGATTTCATTGAAAAATTCCTCTTTATGATTAAATCAAAATGACCACAAAAGGATTATAATCCTTAGGTCATTTATCATTGTTAGCTTACTTGATTGTGATTTGATTCAACAAGTAAAAAACTATATGTTGCATCCATAGGTGTCATGCACCATACAATATCAACATGTGATGAGGAGGATGACCTTGATTTTTTTCCAAACTAAAGTTGAATTTGGATCACAATAGACATCCAACATTGAAATAGCTACAACTTGGGGGCTATTCATTCCAAAGTTGTTGGCTCATCAAGATGTATGGTATCCTTTACATTAGACATTAGGGTATTAAGCATTTTTGTGGTCAATGACGGTGCATTAAAAAAATCCTACAACCCATACATTATGTGTCATGTTTTATTTCACCCTACTACATTGGAACATGATATTGGAATTTTAAATCAAGGGAAGAATACGGGCCTTGTGAATTACATACAACAGAGAACATGGTATAAATGTTTTGAAACAACATGTCATTCATGAACACACGAAACAACATAGGAAATGTGGTTTGTTTCTATTCTAAAGGGTGGTAGAAACACAAGTGATAAACATGTTGCAAAAAAAAGGAAAATTATCTCAACTTTTGAAATCACAAACTTTTTGATAGCTAATGCCCTTATAACACAATAGACCCTACATAGTAAGCATTTTTGGAAAACCTTGTTTTATATCATATATGTTGTGAAAGGTGACTAAAACATGTTTTATTGAAAATCTATGGTTGAAGCAATTGGTTTTGCAATAATGTGAATGTGTGCAACTTCCACCTTGCTACCAAATGGTGATTAAAATGTTCCCAAATATGGTGGAAAAAATCAAAGAAAATTATGTCATCCCTTGCTTCCTACATTATTTGTATTTCTTCATTTGATCTTTGGATGTCTTGGACTAGGTGCAATATATTTGCCATTATTGTTAGCTTCATCAATACTTCATGGATGTCCACCCACATGACTATTGACATTTTCAAAGTGCACAATATAATAGGTGCAAGCCTTGGAAATCAAGTAAACACATTGTTAGATTCCTTTGGTTTGCTTGACAAGGTAATGCCTACATCAGAGATGAGGGGTTTAATTTTAGTACATTGATTTTTGTGGTTTCTTGTTATTTTTTCTAGCTAACATACCCATTTGTTAGGTCATGTTTTGACCATGATGTGTCAAAAGCTTGATATGTTATTAATCATGGGTGGGATAAAATATAAATCCAAAACCTAATACCCCCAAAAATAGTTTTTTGATGCATGTAGGTCAAAAAAATAACGTTAAGTGCACCCTTTGGGTTATATATTCATGTTGGAACATCATGTTTTGAAAATATCTATAACATATGCCACTTGCCTTCCTTGATCAACAAGGATTCTAGTTCTATTGTCATGCATGCAAATTATGGTGGCAATTAATATTAAGGCATGGGTTAATTGTAAAATTAAATAGGACAATGAAAAGGAGTATGAATGTGTTTCAAATGGGGTGTGAATTTCATCCTACTAAGTTGTAGCTTGGGAACTTTTTTAAAAAGTTAAATAGGGCATGTACATGAAGTTCTTTAAAGATGAGAGGCCTATTGGAAAATTTGTGTTGAATTTGACAACAAAGATGTAAAGTATTCCATTTTTTTGTATTTTGGGACATGGATCTTGAAATTTTGGAACATGAATTCGGGATGTCAATATTTATCATTTGTTGGGACATGGCTATTTGGATGTGAGTTTGACATTGGGTTTTGAAAAATTACTTGGTAATTGTTTTCTAGTTTTTGTTCAAATTTGTCTTGTAAGTTTTTGTATTCTATTTGTTATTGATTTAATTTGAATATATGTTTAACTAGTAAATGTTATTGTTATTGCAATTTTTTGTGAAGCTTATGGGCATCAGCATAAAATATGATTCAATCTCATCAAATTATTTTGAATATATTTGTAATTTTGAATTTTAGTCCATGCATATCTTTGGAAATTATAATAGAATTGATAATAAATTTGTAGATACAAAAAATGTTATAACTCTAGATTTGCAATTTTTTCACAAAATTGTATCAACATTGTATATATATTTAGGAATTATATTGCCATTAAGTAACAATCAATCAACCTATAAGTAGAATGTACATACAATTGTCTTGGAACTTGGAACTACAAATATTTGAATTAAATTATAAATACTTAAACATTTGAAATAAGCCATAACTAACTAAAGTTATCATTGAGGTGTTATAAACATAAACTTGTTGAAAGGAAAGTTGGAATTCAAAATATTCTTATTCAATATAAGCTTAAACTTACAAGTAGAATGAAACTTAACTTACTTCACAAGTAAGTTAGAGCTATTTGAAGTAACTCTATTCTTAACCTACTTGAAACTTAACAAAACCCAACTCAATCACAAATGTACCTAACCTAAATAAAGTCTAGCCAAAATTAAGGAGAACCAAATCAAGTCCAACCATATTTAATGCAAAACTTGAAAGGCAAGAGAATACTAGTAGCGACCCACTTGGACCAATCAAATCGTGTAACCAATGAACAACAAGTGCTAGGGTTTGTTGTGCATTTTGCCAGCCTCAGCATCCTATACAAAAATGTTGGGCCAAAACCATTTTTGATCAGCCAAACTAGCAAGTTTTGACTTTTCTCCATCTAAAATTTGCTTTGGAGTGCACTGGTGGGGTTGCTCTTAAGTGTAAATAATATGAAATCATTTCCATAAAATCCTCTACATTGAGCACTTTCCAACAATACCACAAGCATAACCCAATTACCCTAAAAAAAATTAATTTTGAGTTTTTTTGAGTTTTCAATGACAAAGTTCGACAATTTTCAATAACTTTTACTAGTCTAAACATTATGCAACCACCTCAATGCACACCAACTCATCACGGGCTTTCCAACAATACCAAAAGTGCATGCCGAGGGCTGTGCATTGGGAGATGATATAAACTTGACAAATCACAACAAACAAATGATCTTCCCTGTGGTGTTGCAAAGGGAAAACACTTCAACAATTCTATTTCGGTAGTGCAAACTTCTACCTGAGGTAGCTTTCAGAATTTTTTTGGTCATGGGTCAATCAAAGTGGCTCAGTGCAAAAAAAACATCAAAAAGTTTGAACTTTGGGATGCACCTGGGGGCCAACAACTCTATCAAAAAACAACAATAAATAATAGGTACCCATCAATACTCATGAATGCAATTGAATGAATAGAGAGAGAGAGAGAGAGTGCAATCTCCTGCACAGCTGCTGCAACCTCTGCTGCTAGATGTTTGTGTGAGAATTCCATACCTTAGTGTTGTCATAGTAGCAGCAGCAGCTATTCTCAAGAACAAGATGAAATTGCAAAGTTCCTTCTCCTCAAACTTTCAAGATTTGCTCACTTCCATTGCAAATGATGAGTTAATTATGAGTTATGATGGCAATAAGTTGTAGAATTGTTACTAGTCTTCTTCAGCTGCAGCTGCTGAAGAAACTTGGCTCCATGCAAATGTAAGTAAAAGGTGGTCAAAAAGGGTTGGATCTATTTTTCTGTAGCAAAATTTTCTATGCTTTTGAGCATTGCAGCCTTCAAGCAGCAAGATATATATTAAGCAGCCTCAACTAATATCAGGAGCAACAATTGGAAAATTGTTGAAGGGGCAACAGAACAATTTTGAGGAAAGGATGATGATAAGGAAAGAGCAACCTCTGTAGTAAACAAACAAAAAAACAACCCAAGGGTGAAGCAGCAGCAGCAGCAGCAGGTTTAAAAGTTTCAGGATGTCATGATCTGCTGCAACTACATATTAGTTTCCAGAGCAGAGCTTGACATCAAAGGTAGACTTGTCATGAAGAGCAGAACCAACCTGAACTGCAATAACAACAACCTGTACTATAACCCCTCTGATCAGTCACAAAGACCAGTTATCCAATTCCTTAAATTCTTCAAAACAAGTGCAGGAACAACCTTGAAACCTCATTCAGCAGACTGGGTTTATTCTTCAGAAGCCGAATTAAAGCAATTGCAATCCCAGTCTTGAAGGTCTCCGATTCTATGACAAATTCACATGAGATTCATTTCTGATGTCCAAGGAGGACTGGAAGCTGGAGCATTCAGAAGTGGATCATAAAATTGTGGTGAGGATATTTAAAATATTTCATGCAGTGTTGTCTGCAATTCTGACCTTCTGGAAGATACCCATCATTTGCACTTGGTTTCTCCATTGATGAGTATGTATTGGAATTGTGCTAGATTGCCAAGGGCACAGACAAGGCTGCAGGTGCATCTGAGCCTGTCACTGATCCTACTAAGTTTGATGAAGGTGGACAGGTTAACCCAATTGAAGGGACAAATTTTTTTCTCAACATTGGAATGCACCAAATGCAGCAGACATGCTAATAGGAGCCCGAAAATCATTCACTTGTTCAGTCTCAAGTTGAGTCTTCACAGTGTCTCACTCAATCCTTCAAGAGAAGGCCACTGACTTGGTCACACAATTGACCTGAAAATTGTAGTACTTGCAGTTCCTTCTGACTGGTAGGCATATTAGGCACAATGCTAGGAGACCATAATGTCCTTCTCATCCAGAACATAGGTATGAAGAGATTATGATCATTGTCCATGTACCCTAAACCCTACACAGGACAAGAAGGTTTGGTGAGAAGCTGGGTAGCTAAGAATTCTAAGCCTGGCTGCAGGTCTCACAGAATTAGGCTCATATGGCCAATTCTTGTGCATTGGAGTGAGCTAAATCAGCAGGCTGAAACTTATTCTGTCTCACCCATTATTCAGTGCCGAAAAAGACACCACATTTTCAGGACTCAAAGAGCCTTGTTGAGAAATAATCTGGAACTTAAGTTTATTCTAAATTCCAGGCTCTAAAGTATCCATTCCTTCCTCATTCTGTTGCTGTGCTTCTCAGTTCCTCATGGCAGCTAGTACCTCTCTGATTGCAGAGAAAATGGGTCTGGAAAATCTGGAGTGTCCTAAATTCTAATACCTGCTTGTACATGAGGCCATCTCCTTCTAGATCTCAGCAAAGTTTAATAACCAGCCTCATGGTGAACATTACTATTTACATAATATACCCCTTTCTCCACTCATCTGTACACCAACCAATGCAGTGGGCTATCTGATGCATAGCTGAAATTTCTAGACTAAAAATAACTTCTGATCAAAAACTTGATAATCAAGGAGTATGTAGGTATGCGATAACCCACCAATTTGCTTTAAGTAGTTTTGGTTCTGCCACACACTTGTTAATTAACAATGTGAACTTTGGGTCATTTCGTATATTGCAGGAAATTCAAATTTGGATTTGAATGCATATTAACCACAATCTCATTGAGCTTTCAGAAAGCAACGATGAACATTTAACAGCACAGTGGTCAGTGCTTGACATGCTGCATGAGGTGTGTGCAATGTCTCAGCAGATTTAATTTAATTTCCAGTTACAATATTGAGGCTGGGAGCAAACTATTTCAACACTGGTATTAATCAGGTATCATTAAGATTGATCATGACTATCTGGAAATAATTACAGTCAAGAGAAATCTCTATGAAAATGTGTGCAATCTTTGTGTCTACATCAGCTACTTTGTGTCTGGAGTTTTCTTGAGCTAAAATCTCTCCTTGTGAAACAAAAAGTCAGTCAATTGGAATATTGGTTAGCACTTAGAGTCAACTTTGTCAATGTCCTAGCCATTAGTGTCCCTGTGACCATACTGTAACAGGATTTAAGCATAAGATTTGCAAAAGATCTGAACGTACATGATCTTCATATGAAAGTCCATCGAGAAACAAAGCTACAAGGAAAGAAATAATTCTACACTTCTTCTTGTGATTGCAAAGTTAAATCTCAGACATTAAGAATTGGCATAGTCTATATATCATGTTCCAGATCATATTATATATATATAAATAATTTGTGTTCACATGACAACACCCACACACAAAGCATGTTGCAGATCCTAATTTTTGAGTCAAAAGAAGCACAAGTTTGATTTTATAACGAATTCAAAAAATTGTTGCATAACAATCTAAAAGAGTACTAGCTTGAATCTAGTTATTGTAGTTGCTTGAATGAAACTAATTGAGAATATTACTATCAATGATTTGAAGAATAGCTCAGGAGTGATAACTAAATTGACAAGATGTTGCAATAATGTGCAAACATTTTGTCTCAAGGGTAGGTCTGCAGGTGATCATGATATGAGGAATAACATGTTTATCATGTCTTCAAGCTATAGAATTCATATCTGAAACAAGGGCTTATACTAAAAACATAATAATTATGTTAACCCTAACATTCAGCTTCCTTCCTTACTAAAAGACATTAAAAAACACACAAATCTACTTGCAAAACACAAACCCTATCCGCTTAAACTTAGCTCAGAAGGGTTACCGCCCAATTGCTTTCAAGTTAAAGAGACAAACAACATGGTCATCTCGGACATTCCAGCCACATAAAACTTTGCTCTTCTTGTAGTTGAAGAAACACGCAGCCAGTAGTAGTTGCTAGACTGGTGTACAAGAAGTTTCAAAAACGATAAGAACAACTCCCCAATTGCAACAACAATGTAGAGTTCAAAGTTGCACATCAACATCATCTTCCGCTGTAATAAATGTATTTTGGTTGCCATCTTTGTTGAGATCTTCGACTTCATTGCTGCAGCTTACACAATTTCAGCTTGCTCCTGTTGACACAAATTCAACAACCAGTTTTTTGTGATGATCAATATCTCCTAGAGTAATCCAAGATAAACGCCCAAGCTCCTCCCCCCCCTTAGATTCACCCCAGTTAGAACTGCATTTTCTTAAAGATCAAGTTAGCTCTCGAGCAGTTTTAGAATTCGACAAGTTGAACTGGACTAAAATTCAGACCTAGATCTGCAGCTTGATCTGGAATATTAAGGAGCTAGATACTTGAAGAGAAATTTTGCTACAAGAGTTAGTGCAGTGCTAGATCTAATGCATTTGAAGCGAATGCAGCCACCAGCTAGAGAGAGTCTAGAATCCTCCGGTTCAGTGATCAATGAACTGCCTGCTCAAGCTGCATTTACGACTCTAGAACCATGCACCGCAGTACTTTCTAGCGACTGATCGATCACTACATGTATATTGTACTCATCGTTCAGGAGTTAATTCTTCTGAAGACTTCAAGAATTGCACCTGCAGGAGGGAGACTATATATATGATGATCTTCTTGACGATATCTAAGTTTCAAGCAATTCATCATCTCGTTTAGATCGAAGTGTTTTCTAGTTCCTCAAAAACTATGGTGATCTAGCTGGGATTGAGAAGATCATGCAAGTCGGAATTGATTGATACCTGTGTTGCAGCTCAACAAATGGAAACAGTATGTGATGAGAGAGCTAGCTAGCTAGCTCAAGTCGACTAGCATGCTCTCGAGATCATTCAGCTAGCAGCTTGCTGTTTCCTTTTGCAATATGGATTGATGGCAGTCGCTCGTTATGGCCGGCAGCACTGAAGAAATAGCGACAGGCTCTAGTAGAATCTGTTTGAATGCAAAGAGAATAGAGTCCTGACAACAAAACGGAAATGGTGACACAAATTGAAAATGGCGCACACAAACAACAAGACTTGGCTCTCACAGAAAAACAAACAGATGAAATCCTCCACAATATAAAAGACCTGGCGGGGCCGCACTAGAGCAAGCAACTAGAAATTGCAAGAAAAAATAAATTAAAACGGGAAATCCCTCAGCAGCAGCAGCAGCAGCAGCAGCTACTAGAGTACTCGAAAGACAGAAACAAGATCACTTGTTTGAGACAAGCTGCGTGATAAAGAGATCCTTCTTACTCACCAAAGATACAGAACTTGCAACGAGACTGCAATCACCGGCTCTCATGCATGAGGTGCACAGCAGGAACGTCCAATAAGTCTAGTCCAAGCCGGTACGAATCCTTACTGGGTGCAGCAATCAATATCTCTCTCTCTTTATCTCTCTCGCTCTCTCTCTTTCAGCTAGCACACTAGAGACATTGGAAAAACACAAAACAAAAAAAGGATGTTAATAAACTAAGGATCAAAGAAAGCAAATGAAAGAGACCGCGCGCGAGCAGGAAGGAAACTGGTCGAGAAAGCAAGACGCATAGAGAGAGAGCGACAGAGCTCGAGAGAGAGAGATAGGTCCAGAGGAGGAGAGCGCAAGCAAGCCAGCGAGCGAGCGAGCGAGCGAGAGAGAGGAGACAACAAGCAAACAGAAGAGAAGAGAAGACGCGAAAGAAAGGGCTGCTAAGGACGGGGACAAGGGAGGGACATATAAAGGCGGCGGTTCTTCCCGGGGAGCTTCCCCGGGACTTCTCCAGCTACCCGGGAAAGTTGTCAAGTTGGCCCACTTAATTAGCACCCCCACTTCACCTCATGTGGGCCTACATACCTACATACCTACCTACCTACCTACCTATAAAACCCATGGACTTGTTGATTTACCCTCAGGTCTGTGTTATATACAAGGGTTTTAATCATTATACCTACCTATGTATGGAAGGCCCTAGGCTAATTCATTTGTTTGCCTAGGTGTGAGGGAATTTTGTTTTTTTAAAAGGAAAAGAAAGGGGGGCCTTTGTGGTCAATTACTTGGAGCCTTCAATTGTTTAGGTTGGAGGAATTGTTTTCTTTAGAAAGGTATTGGGACTTTTTTCATGTTTACTAGACTTGTTCATATAGTCTTTGTTGTTATTTTGTGTAAGTATTGTGGTTTTTGCTTGGTGATTATGTATGTTTTGGGTGGGTGGATCTTTATGTACTAACTAGCTTGTTTGGGTATGAACTATGAATCACAATTTTTTGCTTGGGGGTGAACAAATGGTGCTTGACCCCACTCATGTATTTGTTTTGACAACCAAGATGTCTAACCCCCCAACCGCAATCCCAAGTCATTTTGGACAAGAGCAATTGCTTTTTCCTTTAAAACGCAATTCAATGAACACTTATGTTCAAAATGTTGTTTCAGATTTCCTTTGAACCACAATGATTTATTTAATTATTTACTTATTTACAAACTTCAGAACCCCCATTGGGATTAATTCAAATAGGTGGGGATGTTTTGGGTTCCAAACTTGTTTATTACATACTGAGATTTTTTGTGGGACATGTGGTGTGCAAGGCTGACTTGGAAGACATAGGTTTAGCCATCCCAAAACCTTTTTTTTAATTATTATAGACTTTTCAAATAATTATTTCCAAACATTCCTTTTGAAATGTGAGCTTTGTAAGAATTTAGAAACCATAAATAAATCACCAACGTTAAATAAAGTTGTTCTAACCTAAGTTGTAAGTTCACTAGACACTAACCAAACTACGGAAGTCATTAAGTTAACTCACACACCTTTGCTCCTCCTGTGTTGTACTGAGGGGCTGATAAGAATCTTACAACTGGCCACTTTGTCTGCTAGTATTAAAACTGGGTTTGTCTTTGCTTAAAGACAATGGAGGTAAATAAGAGCATCTAGTTCCAAGCATGTCTTGATGGTGGTATCCCCTAAATTGTCTCTTCTCCACAAGGGTCCAGGTTGGGGAGGGAGGGAGGGCCGGGCACTGCATCCAATGTGCTTGGCTTCATAGCAACCCAACTTGCAAGCTAATCATCAACACAAGGGGGAAGGAGAAGTAGAGTGGGGACTCATTGTGAGAGAGGGAGGGAGTAAGGGAGAAGAATTTGATAAGCCAGTGATTTCTTCCCAATATGACAGTTGTTGCAGCTTCACATGGCTGCTGCTATTAACTTCATGTCAATCCTTAAAGCACATCATTGCCTAAGATGCTCTCCCCTAAACCTGGCTCTTGCAGCTTATCACAACTAAATTACCAATAGATAATGATGAATAAAAACAAAGCACCCAGCCAAGGGGGAAAGAAAGAACAAAGAGAGAGGACCTGAGTCCAAGCTAGAAGAGCAAAATCCAAAGTGGGTCACAAAGGGGCAAAGGAACAAATTATGTTTCAGAGCTCCCAATAAATAATAGCATATCAAATGACTTGGTGCTTCCTTGAATTATCTATTTCAACATCCAACTTGTGATGGGCACACAAGATAATAATATTTCCTCTCACTTGAATTCATTAGTAATAGAAAACACCTTTTCACTGTATTCACTTCCCAAAGATAATCATCGTGTTAGATTTGTATCAACCATCCACATGTATCTATGAGTGTTGTGCATGTAAATGTAAGTAGTCAATTTATAAAGTGTGTTATGAGTGTGAATCATTTACATTTACACGTCAAAAATTTTACATTCACTTTTCATGTCATGTATATTTTGAGATTTATTCTTACTTTTGCAAAGTGTGCATGTATATATTTTTGAAATACACTTACACAACATTGTGTTAAAAAACTTCTCTATGAAAAAGTAAATCACAATGCAATATCCTTGTGAGGATATATGGTCTCTCACATTTTTCATTGATGGTTATGATTTTTTTAACTAACAAGGCAAGATCACAATGAAACCAAGATGACAATTCACTTCAACAGGTCATTGTTGAAGTTTGCAACAATTCTAGGAGTTGTAAGATGACCATGATATCACCATTTAAACTTGAAAAGGTTGTACCTTGATGAATGCTACAACCTTTCCAAGTTTAAATGATGGGTGTGTTTAAATGATATTACCTTTTTAAAAAAAAGTTCCACTAGGGTAAACACACCCATCAGCAAACATTACATTATAGCTAAACACTTGCCATATCTTCTTTGTTTCTTGTTTTTTTTATTTTTAGATTTTCATGGCCATGGGCACCACCAATTGATTTTCTACAAAATCTTTTTAACTTTATAGACAAAGGAGCATCCAAAAAGGAGCAAGAAAAAGACAAACTTGTCCCCAAAAAAATTTAATCATTAATATTTACCCCCACTTTCTAAACCCCATATTTGCCTTTTTTTTGTCCATTTTGAACAATTTAAAAAACTATGAATGTGCCACCTACAAAATCTACTTAAACTCCCTATGCAATAGAGCAATGTCCAAAGATATTAAGCTCCAAAACACTAATTATTTTAATAGGTGGGTAAGTGAACATTTACCTACCTTCAATTGCAGAGGTCAAATCTTGCTGATTTCTTCATGGATTTGAATGAAATTGGATGCGCTAATTGGAGGCTATAACATCTTTTTGAATTTCAAAGGCAATAGAAGGATGCCCACACATTCAAGCTTCTCTAGTATGCTAAATGCTTCCTAATTAACCTAATTAACCATAGTCATCAACTCCAAAGAAAAGTCAAATTAGCAACGGAAGCAGGATATTGCTACCCATGGAACTATTATGTGTTTGTCACATTACAAATGAACATGAGGAAGTTTACTAGAGTTGGGATTCCTCACATTACTCACCATGCCTAATTATGTGATGCATCACCCACAAATGCACCATTTGTTGGAAACATATTGTGACTTAGTTGTGGATGAACCAAACTTGAGTTACCAAGGTTCCACTTTTTTTAACCTATCCTATAATTAACCCTCTTACTTCCACTTCACACTACCTATGTAGCGAATAAGTGTCCTAGGTAAGCTGGTAGATAATGTTAGTGGTCACTATGTATGTAAACAAGTAGGTGAGGTATTTGGTGGTTACTATATAATTGGTAGATGTACATGTGGATGGTAACCACTGTGGTTAGCTATGGTACATGAATACAATGAAAAACTTTTTCCTGTTCACATACCATCCATCCTGCATGGTGCACTGCTGGGTGGTCATTCACTCTCACCCACAATGTCCTGGTCAGTCTCCTAAGTCCTAACCCTCCAACCCTACTACCAAAACAATCCAGAGAGTCTGAGGAACAAAATGGATAGTGATATGTAGGAGTCCTCCTTGTTGAGCCCCATGGAAGATTGGACTAGAATGCATAAATTCATGTAGGACAAGTGACTTATGTTGGGCACTCTTTCTTTGTAGCCCATTGATGCAGGCAGAAGGGAAGAAACATGTGTTTTTCTTCAGCTGTCTCCTGCCTTACAAACTTGAGAGCCATGTGTTTAATGCTCCCTAAAAATGGATGGCTCCTTGAACTCCTTGAATTGGTACAATTCTTTTCTCATTTAGTGGAATGCATGAAACTCATTGTTCAGAGGTGGTTAGTTTCCTTCCTTGTACAACATTGAATACATAATGAGGTGGTAATTACTAATTACTAGTGTTGGGCAGGTATCCACTTTGAACATACAATCTGTTTTACTATTTCATCTCTTTTAAAAATTCAACACCAGCCTAATACTGGTATTGGATCTTCTTTTTTAACTTTCAAAAAACCCTATCAATTCTTTGAAGTTATTTAGATAATTCGGGTGCCTTACACTTCTTTCTAAATTCAAATAAGTACACAATTACACAACATTGGTAGATATATACCTGATATTGAGATTGGTACAACCTCAGTATGAAACTGGTATCACTTCAGGTTCATACCAAGTAGGTACTGGCACCATGTTGATATTATTCGATGTCCCTACCGGGCAGGTACTGGCACAAGGCTGGTATTGCACCCGGTCATATCAAGATCACCTGATCTAAAACTTGCAAATTTTGAGACTAAGAATTGACATGTATTATGTATCCTGACCAACTAAGGACATGTTTCCATTAAGCTGATGTGACCACAACTTTCCAGCTACATATATGCTCGGAGTCATCTCCAAGATCTACCAGTCAAACATTGACAAATAAATGTAGGAGTTGTAAGAGCTATGAGTCACATTCATCTTTTGTCATTGGAACGTGTCCACAGTTTTTAACATTGATTAAGTACATATTTTGAGTGCTGAGGCAGCTCTATAGTGGACAGTGCATGTCCATGCATGAAGAAACAAGACCCTGTGTCAGTGGTTTTTCATGAGGTGATTGTTGTGATCGCTGCACACTGTCTGTAACTGTGATCACATCAAACTAATGGAAAGACACACCCTAACTGTTTAGAGTAACATCTTAGGTCATTTGGCTCAAGAATTTGTCCAAATGGGCAACACCCATTAGCAAGCCATTCAATGACAAAGTTTGAAACTATTTTGAGAAGTTTTCGGACAAGCACAAAAAAAGAGTAAGGAAAACGCCTACGCAACTATCCAACTTGGATTACCAAGAGAGTGGAAACAAAATGTGATGCACCACTATCACAAACAATATTTTTACTGGAATAGCATAAGCAAGGAACATAGGAATTAATTAGTAGGGTTGGGCGTCTCCCTCAAAGCCGGGAATTTGTGATTATTAAATTCTCACAAGTTGAGACTCAGCGAGAGACTCAAGATGGTCATCCTGGTCAGATTATACAGGAAGTGGCAAATGGTTTCTTTTTCCCACAATTGAACAAATATTTTCTAATCATTTCCCTACCCAAAATGGGCATAAGTTCACCACACGCAGATCATGCGGACAATATATTTTATTTATAGTGGGGAGACAAAGAATCTCTGTGAAGGGCGACATGTCTTCCTCATCTTCCAAATAGTGTAACATACATGTTTGCCCCATTTTAGAAACAGTACTTTGTCAGAAAAACTTTCTCCTGAATTTTGCAGCATTTGACTCAGGAAAGATTTAGTGTCAGAAAGTTCTACAGTCTTCAAGTATGCTTCAAAACGTGAAGAAATTACATTCTTCTTACACACATCAGTATGAATGGAATTGAATTCAATGCATTCTTATGATCAAGAGTTTTTTTATTTTGCCGAACCCCCTTACGGTTTGTGAACTCTTTCTTTGTGCTGCTTGCAGCAAATTGTCTGTCAACATTATGAATCATCATGGGGTGAGACAGTGGAAAAAAACAGCTACAAGGCAAAGTCTGTTCCTCTAATGGAATCACTGTCTACTTAGTCTGAGCACACTTATTTCAGCAATTGCTGTCATTAGCCAGCTTGAGGGAGCCTTTCCTCCCCTGCCATCCATGTAGCTGCTGACTTCTCAACTACCAAGATAGACCTCAAGACTGGGTTCTTGTAACTTTTGATGCATGCACAAGTAAAAAAGGAAAGTATTCTCACCATCCCAACAACTGCTAATTGCAAAACTGCACATAAATCACAGATGATTGAGTGAGCATCCACATAAAATCTCTTGCTCCATAATTGAGAAGAAGTCTAAGAATTCAAACTTTAATTATCCCCAAGAAACAACACTACAAAGGAGATATGGGTGAAACTCACAAAACATTTTGCTTGTCTAGTGCTGAAAATCATAAAATTTTAATACAGTGAATTTCTTGAGCTAACAGGAATCTTAACTTTGATAATCTGCATCTTAAGGAAGTTGTTTGTTTTTTTTTTTTTTTTGGTTGGTTTGTTTGTTTGTCACATTGAGAAGTCCCAAACCACGATGCCTCCAGTTGCTCATTTGGTATTGTTGGAAAGTCTTCAATGAGAGGGGTGCCACTAACATGGTTTCATATATATTGTTTAAAACTACAATGTGGGAGTGATTGAATAGTGTATAATTTTCTCAAAGGAAATTTAACAAAATCAAAACTTAAGAAAACTTGGTTGCACTCTTGATATTTTTTGGAAAGCCCTCTTGATGAGTGAGATTTCTTAGAGGTGATTTTGTAATGTTTAGACCTATGGTGTCAGAGATATTGGATTTTGAGTAACTTTTGACATTGAAAATTCAACAAAATTACAAATTTATCTGATTTTGATTTTGAAAGGAGAAATTAGTTGGGCAATAAGTTCACACTTTGAGCCGATGACAAAGGCAGGCAGGCCACATTGGTTCCAATCAACCAACACTTTGCAACCAAAAAGAAAAAGAAAAAATGAGCACAAAATTCAACGAACATTTCACTCATTTTGTAATGAAATTCGAGAAGAATGTGAACAATAAGTGAACAATTAGTTAGTGAACTAAGGAATAGTGCAACAACATCATATGAATCATGCTTTTAACTTCACATTTTCTCCCACTTGGTACTTTCCTGATCTGGATTCTGTACACAGCTTGCCTTCTAGCAATGCCAAGATTGTCAAAGGTTTATTATTATTGTTCCCTTGTAATCACAAAGAGTAGGGGCGGCTGCTGGTGTAGTGTAGGCACTGACAGACCCAACACCATAGCTCTCTCTATATATCTTTATATTCTAATTCCATGATGCAAGCATGTGCTTATTAGTGTGTAAATTGAATGATTTGTACTTGTTATCATCACAACAATCACTGTAGTAACCGAATGTTTGCAGGCACTTGCCATTAGTGTGAGAGTCTCTCCAATTGTAAAACCAACCAATTGGAATTGGGTTATTGTTGCCTTGTCTAGTTCATTTTGATCTGAATTTTCTGTTGTTTCATTGCTTGTTCCTCTTCCTCTCCTTCTTGAGAATCCTTGTGAATTTCAGTGTGGGGTTTTCGGCTAGAAAGTACTAAACTTTCTAATGTTTTGTGTGGAATTTTTAGGTGTGGGCCTCTTTTTGCTTCAAGCTCGCTATGAGTTTTCACAGTTTTACACCAATTTGAGGCAGTTATTTGAAAAAAATTAACAAATTCAATAACCTTTTGTTTCAGTTTTTTTTTAGAATTTTAGAAATCAAATAACCTGTGTTTTGGTTTTATTGGCAAAATTTAGAATGAAGTAATTTTTCCATGGGTTTTCCATCACCATAAATTAGAAAATTAATAATAATAAATTATTGTCACATTTCTATTTTTTAAAGATTCAAGGAAGTAGTCAGCAATATGAAAGGATGACTAAAAAGCTTATATTATAATATAGGGTTTATAGGGTTTAGGGTTGTGTGGCTTCCACTAGATCTTCATATCGACAATCACCACTTTGACTTTATCAAAACAATGGTTTTTTTTTAATTTATTAAATACCTTCCTCACCTATAAGAAAATTTCTTTTCATGACTTTTGTGATGTAGCCAAAGTGATAAGCATCCCAAAACAGATTTCACACTAATCGACTACACATTTTGTAGAGAATTGTCAAAACAATAATCAGAATGATGGAAATGTGACAACATGATCCCCAAAAACCCAAACCCTAGAAATTTGACAGATTTTTTAAACAAAACACAAGGAATCTGCACAAGGAATAGCAGATTCCTTAACTTTTCTTTTCCCGCGGTGCAAAAAATTTGCCACTTTAAAAAAAATTAACTATAGGCCAAGAAGAGAAGAAAGTCATAGTTTGGATTAGTATCAATCTTATAAGCTTTAACTAAAGTTGCTAATTGTGAGTCAAGGAAAGGATTTTATTCCCTTGTTAGAGAGTTGGGTGGTGTGCAACAAGTGTGGAAAACTGAGGGAAGAAGGAAAGGCGACAGACTCCTACTGTTGTTGCGACATAAAGTCTTCTCATCATGCTCTTGGACATGGCTGCCACCTTCAGTAAAGCCGTGCCAAAACATTTTACTAGTGTACTTGGACGGCACGTTCTAAAGCAGAATTTGACCTCCAAGAAACGCAAACGCCTGGGCCTTCCATTTTCAAAAGGGGCTCTTTCTTTTGCCATAGAGAAGCATCTTTAGTTTTTTTGGAACCTATCTCTCATTTTTCTCTCAAGGATCTTTCCTTCTTTGTTTTGGCCTTGTGAATGATCCGCCTTGTGACTTCTTGGATAATTTCATCCATAGTAAGAAAATTTTCACAAGAGGTCGGTTCAATAAGGCTAGCAACCTTGGGGCCATGCCCTAGACACATAAGAAGCTTAAAGAAGCTATAAAATTTAACAACTATACTAGAGATATGCTTAAAGTCACACCTTGTGAATTGAGCTGAATTTCATGCTGACTTTCTCATTTTATCCTGACCACACTTTTCATTAAAGTCTAGCAAATAAGGACCCAAACTCCAAATAAGGCATGAACATAAGAATAATTCTTATGCACTACAAGTACACATGGTCTACTAAGGGGGTCTACTTACTCACCTTTTTGCCTGGATTATCTACCAAACCACCTAGTACTTGGGGGGTCTAACTATCTACCTAGGTTACTAACCTTTTTACCTAGGCTAAGTACTTAGCTAAAACTAGGTTAGGCTATGGCATTTAGCTTACATAAATAAGCTAGCTAGGTACTTTGCTTAGCTAGCTAATTAGTCTAGGTTAAATTAGGTGCCTATGCTAGGTTACATAAATTGGTAGCTAAGAAAACTCAAGTTAAGTTTCCTTGGTAAGTTAAGAAAACAATGTTCATAATATTAAGATGGCATAATTAATGGTTGTTGAAGATGTGGTGTGATGTTTAAAGACTTGGTCTCACAATGCGAACTTGAAATTAGATCCAATTTCATTCTATTTTTCACTAACACAGATCAAAACTGATAGTTAACCTCTAGTTTAGTAATATTAACCCCAATTTTAGTTTTTTTGCCCCAAAAACATGTATTTCAATTTCAGGTCTAATTTCAATTCCAAACATAAATAGAAGCCCACTTCTAGTCTTGTTTCCAAAAAAAAAAAAAATGCAATTGTGCTTCTTATTTTGAAAATCAAACCTAGTTTCAATTTTTACTAACAATAATTGAAAATGACAATTTTGATGGTTGAACTCACCATAATGAATATTCACCTAACATTGGTACTCATGAATTTTGGAAACCTTTTGTTTTAGTTTTGAACTATAAATTGCAACTTTTTTTGGTTTTGATTTTAATTATAAAAATCGCTCCCAATTTTGATCTAATTCATGTTACTTAAAACCAAAATTTCTAATTCCAATCCTTGTTTTTTTTATAAAAATATTTTGGTTCCAATTCCACATATACGTAGAATCAAGAATCTAATTTTGAGCTCAGTTCTTCACCCAAAAAATAAAATATATAGTTATAACCAAAAAAGAAAGGAACACAAAGCTTTCACAAACAACTTCACTATCTACTACAATCATGACAACTCTAGAATTTGAGTTTCTAAATTTAAGTTCAAGCAAAAAACTCCTTTGAACAATCTGCAAAATAAATCAAAGAAACAAAAACTACAACATTTGAAGACTACCAACTTGCAACAATATAATTACAACCATTTATAGTCCTGATACCACTTACCATATTGCTATTTGTTGTTGTAATTTTAATCAAATGTGCACCTTGATTTCTTGGAGCCTCACTAGATATCAATACTTTTAGTGTTATGTGGGTCATTTGAGCTATTCACCCTAATTTTTATCATGCAATGTAACAATTAGAAATTTTCAATGTATTTTTTCAAATTCCCAACCCTTTTCTTCCCTTCTATCTCACTATGATAACAAGATTCAACCCTTGGTTTATGCAATCAACATGAGGTTATGTAAATCATTCAAGGTATGGGTAAATACATTCTTATAGAAACAATTTTGTTAATCCCATCTCTAAATGATTATACTAGATTTTTTTATTTTTCTACAATTTTGCCCCACCCCAAGGATACCCCAAAAACACAAATTTTCATGTCTTTTGGTTTAATATTAACCCCTCAAATGGATTTGAATCTTTAATTATTTCTCAATTCATGGATAATTTTGAAACCACTAGATGGCCACTCAACTACAGCTCTTACCACCTTATGTTGTTCTCATATTTCGAAATCAACTCCTCATATGAATTTCAAAGTTCATGACATGTTTTATTTTATTTACTATTGACACAACAAAAGAAAAATCATTAACAACGAAAATCAAAAACAACAACTTTTACTTCTCCTATCCAAAATCTCACACAAGTCTAATATAAAAACTTAGCTTATCACACTGCTCCTCTTCTCTCCTTTCATTTCGTCCCTTCGCCATCCTCTCATCCTCATCACATAACTCCTAATCATTTCTTCTTGCTAAGTTTCTTCAATTCCCTCATAAATGTGGCATCATCTTTCACCATTAGTAACACACCCAAGAACAACAATAAAATTTCCATTACACACAAACAACAAAACACATTTCCTCACCCTCTACTTGTGCTCATGAATTCTCACATTTCCTCACTCTCTACTTGTGCTCATGAATTCTCACATTTCCTCACCCTCTACTTGTGCTCACGAATTCTCTTTTCATTGATGGACAATTCAAAAAAAAGGACGATGGGGGATTGCATCTCACCATCTCATAGTACAAAGTTGACGATCACACCCTAAACCCTAAAGCCCCCTTCGCATCCACACTATTTCAAACATATGTGCATGCTCCTCTTTCACACTATTTCCATAAATTTTATTGCCACTTCTTTTGTGATCACATGGTTTTAGTTTCAATTTTGAAAATTAATTTCAATTTGGATTCAATTTTTACTATTTAAAATTAAAACCAATAATAGTTTTGGTGGGTACTTGCAGAATATTAGTACCCACTAACTAGCAACCGAACTTTTAGTTCCATTTCTCAACACCGCTTTACATTGAATAGTGTATGTTTTTCAAACAACCTTTGCTTCTGCTAGATTTTTTTCAATCCAATGATAGCATTTCATGCTTCCTAAAATTTGTAAAGTTTTAGGCTTAGGGTTTGAATTTACTTACTTATTTTGGTTTTGAGATCACATGCCACACTTCTTAAAAAACAAAATGTTCAAGGTTTGAATTTACTTACTTATTTTGGTTTAGAAAGCACATATCACACTTCCTTAAAAATTTAGTGTTTGAATTTAGTCACTTATTTTGATTTAGAGATTGCATGCCATGCTTTGTGAAATTAGAGTTCTAGGTTTTACAAATTAGAACACTTTAGTGATAGTTATCCATTTAGGGCATTGATAGACTCTTCTTTTCCCTTACACCATATAGTATCACTTACTTTTGAGGTTGGGTCACACATCCCAATAATATTCTTACTCTAGGGTGATTGAGTTCAATATTTGTTTGACCAATTGGTAAATCCACCATCCTTAGAATAATTTTTTAAACTCAAGGTGATTGATTTCAAAATTCATATGGACCACCTAATGTGTACCTATTAACCACCCATCCCAAGAATATTTTTAAGCTGATTGATGGATTGATGTCAAAAAAAAATCATTTCAATTGGCCCATTTGTCCACCATAGCCAGACCATAGTTGCAGGTTCACCACTCACAATTGATGGAAATGAAATGCATGTAAGAATGGTCAACTTCTAGAAGGGTTAATCTCCAATTTTGTAGTGGAAATTCTTTTATGTAAGTGGGGGCCATTGAAATAAAAACTTCATTTTCACTTTCATCTTACATCATCCTAGTATCAACCCCATATCAAGCTTGTGAATGCTTATATATGTCTAAGACATTTCTATTTTGTACAAGTATGTCTAAGACAATACCCAAGTTGCCATCATAATTCAATCATGCCATGGGTATTAGGGTTTAGGCAATTAACTTGGGTATTGCAAACCATGCAAGTAGATTGTTTGAAGCTTGTTCTATTCTCCTTTTAACCAAAGCAAATATTCTTGATCATTAGTGTAAACACACATGTATTCATCATTTAAATAATTCTTTTACACTTACATGAGGGAAGTGTATAAAACTTTCAATTACACTTACATAGGCTTGCTTGCGTAAATGTCTTTGGTAATGTAAGTGTATATATTGCATACTTTTAGTGACTATACCCATTTTCAATGCACATTAACTAGTTGTGGGTGCATCTCAAAACTCAATGTGTTTTTTCATAATGGGCATTTTGATTGGCCTTTTTTTTTATATAAAATTAATGCTTTTAATGCTCCCCAAATAGTTTTACTTTCTATAAAGTAGTCCAAAATTATTTTTCTTGAACTCACATACATACAATACAAGCCCACACTTTTGGGCAAAGGATATGGGACAAATTGTGGTGCTATTGGGGAATATCTTGGGTGCATATTAGGTGCATGTTGTCTCACCTCATTGCTTGAGTTGAATTTTCGTTCTTAACTTTGTTTATCAACATTTTTGGCCTAGGCTTTTATGAGGTCTCAACAGCTATTGCAATTCATATTAATTAGTCTAATTAGTTGTGGTGCAAACCAAAAAAATTCTTCTTCGTTTGCCATACCCCCTTCCCCCCGCCCCACTCACAATGGGTCACTCTAATTGGCCCATCACTTAAAACTTTCTGAAACTTTGAGAATGCTCCAATCATTGGCACCCATGTGGACATTCTATGCATTGATTTCATGCATAAATCACTGCAAAATTTGTAAATCATTTACACTTACTCTTACATGATTTTACACCATTTAAAATGGATCTAAATGGTTTTACATGTACACTTACAGGAGAGCATCTTGATTCTCACAAGGGATGATTACATGTATAGTAACCGACTTGAGCAAACGTGTTACCATGAATTGTCTGGATGCCCCATGTGCCTTGATTATTCGAAGTAACCTGCACACTCTCAACGATTACTTAATCCATAATCAATCGGTTTGGAATGGATGGTGAAGGGATGGGTGATGGGTGACATAATCCCATTAGGAGCTCTGGAAAGCCGATGATCATGGTGGAGGGGTCTGGCCTTGAGACTGCTGTCTATCATGCAGCCCACTCACTCACCATAATATTATGTAAGGGTGAGCTTGGTCTTCTGTTGTCAAGCTTTTCAGTTCAGTTGATGGGGTGGGCGGGATTTTGAGCTCTGTGTGTGGCGGATGTGTGCCAGAACTGTACAGTAGTCATCACACCGACAAATACAGAAAGGAAAGCTTAAGATGAACTATAGGAGCAATCCAACAGAGTAAATAAAAGTGGGGAAGTAAAGAACGAGTCAACTACACTATGTAAGCTAAGCTAGCGTCAACACGGGTTGTTTACTTACTATACAAGAATATTAGTTTATTTTTTCACACCTCGAGGATGTTGATTAATGCAACTAGTGTACCCACAGTTGCACCCATTCAAAGGAAAATTATTTAATAAAAGTTGGAGATGTCTAACTGCCAAAAAAAATACTAACCATTCAAAGAACAAATAGACAAGTTCAACGCATGGAGTACACTCAGATTAAAGATGTTTAAAACAGTGGTTTTTTTCCCCTCCAAACTCCAAAAGGAAATATGTTTCATACTCAAAGGTTGAACTCGGTTGCACCCCTCATTTGTGTCAACAAGGGTTGTTTACTACTACACAGACTACTAAAATGTCATAGCAGACATATTAGCAAGAGAGTAGAGTCTCATTGAGTCATGATTCTGGCAGCCTTTACGACAAGTTCAAACAACATCATGAGAGATCATGGATGGAACCTGATAACATGACTCGGAAATTCCCAATATAAAATGAACTTAATGATGCAGCATAGAGACTCAAAACTATTGGTACTAGCAATGTGTTGCGTAGTCAAGGAAGGTATCCATACCAGACTGCTATTTAATCTCAAATATTTTGGACTTACCAGGACTTGGGTAGTAACAAATCTCGCAAGATTTTTACATATGGATCAGTTTTGTCTCTTTAAAATATATACCCACCCAACATTGGGAGACTAGTGATTTTTTCACAATTTTGTGATATACGGTTTAAGTGGCCATCATCCACAAGAAGATTCAGCCCAATTAGGCTACAGAAACTAGATATGAAAGTCAAACAAGGGGTGTGTCACTCTATGACCTTGCCATTTACATTAAAAAAATATCTTTAAGGCAAAAGAAGACATATGGAAACTCAAATATTTCATCATGCAAAAATATAATGTTCAAAAAATCCTCTTAAAGAAACCAAAATCCTTCAAGATCTTATAACTCTATAACTAATCTCAAGTTTCAACACAAGCCAAAATATCATCTTTCAAATATCCTCATATAAAAATAGATCTATTATTACCTAGGGGCCAAAATCCCTTGAGCTACTATACTCTATAATGAATCTAAACACAATATCCTCGCCTTCTACCAAGGCAAGGCCAAAAATTAAGTGTTCTTCTATTATTTTGGCTACTTCCATGGAACTTACTTAGTTATAGAAATCTGGCAACTTGTATTTTTATTTATACTTTAAAATCTGGTGAATTTGGGTCATTTTGTCTATTAAAAAATCCATTGTATAAGGTCAAAAGATTTTCGGGGTTGAAAAGAATTCTTGGGTCAAAATATTAAGAAAATTTGTCACAGAAACAAAACAGTTGGGCCAACACAGGCACAAAAAGAAAGAAGGAAAAAAAAAAGGAACTTAAAAGGTCTTGATGTTGTGAGAAATTGCAAAAGAGTGAGTGTTTTCAAGCCAGGGATCCTCCTTTTGCCCTTTTTCTGTGGGCATAAAAAAGCTCGCACATGATCACAAAGCATGAAAATCTGTTGGCCCCAGAAACTTGTAAAGTACTTTTTGTAGCTGACACTCCAGAGAGAAGAAGCATGAAGGACTCTTTCAACATGTTTTCCAAACTCCCAGATCCACCACCAGATAGATGTTGGAAGGTCCTGGATTGGAAGAAAGCTGCAATGTACCAGTGTTGTTGTTGGTCTGGTATATAGGCCAGCACTTGCTAAGTATCAACTATCAATACTAGTATATAAGGAGACCCGACCATGCTGGTACGACCTGAGGCAATACTGGCGGCCTTGTAACAGTATACGGTAGGGACCTCATGAGGTAGTACTCTTTTGTACGAGTCTTATAATGGTGCATTCACACTTGATGTTAAGTCAGTGTTAAATGAAAATCTAGGTGGAATCCTAGGTGACACCCAATGTTAAATGGGCCATAGCTCAATGTTAAGTGAATGCTTAGCTCAACATCAAATTTTCATGGCAACTAGGTTTAAGTCCTAAATGGCTAGCATGGTGTTATGGGGACTCAACCCTAGAGTCCCTAACACCAAGTGTGAATGCAAGTTTATACCAGTTTCAAATACCAGGTATATAGCAGCAGTGTTGACAAGGTTCCCGAGTTTGGAGTGTCAAATTTGCGGGTTCAAGCTCTTGTGACCCAGACCTGAATTGATGATACCCTTTTGGTGGAGCTCTCACAAGGATTGGATCATGAAACTAGCTTGCTCTTTGCTCTGGAACTGGCCACCCTTTTGGTGGAGCTGGCACAAGGATTGGGTCATGAAACTAGCTCGCACTTTGCTCTGGAACTGGACACCCTTTTGGTGGAACTGGCACAAGGATTGGGTCATGAAACTAGCTTGCACTTTGCTCTGGAACTGGGCTTGAGTGACCCAGCACCCACCAGTGCACCATCTAAAAAATCCCATTCTGGGATTTCATGGATGGAATGAAATTGTCCCCCAGGGGTCAGTTTACCTGGTCAGTATTATTTTTCTTTTGCTCCTTTTTTCTTCAGCCCAATTTCTATTCCCTAGCTCAGTTTTTTATTTTCTGGGGACAGTTTTTATTCCACTTTTTTTTTTGGCCCACACCTGAATCAAAATTTGTTCTGGGAAGCTCCTACCTACACCCAACCTACCTACCACCCTTCTTCCTACCAACCCACCTCCCTCCCTCATGCTGCCGACCCCTCCACAACCCGCCATTTGCACTCACTTCCAATGCTCACTAGTGCTCTTCTTGCCATCGCCATCACCAGTAGCAATGCACGGTTCACCATTGTGATCACAAGAGGAGCTTAGGAGCTTAGGAGGAGGGCAAGAGGAGCTATCGAACAAGGCACAATGAGCTTAGGAGCAACACAAGAGGAGAAGGTAAGCTCTTGCCTTCTCCTCTTTTTTTGAAATATTTTTGACAAAAGAAGAAGATGACAATACCATCGTCATCATCTTCTCTTCATTTGCTACAGAAAAGACGATGATGATGGTGTCGTCGTTTTCTCTTCTTTATCATTTGCTGCAAAAAAGACGACGGCAATGGTGTTGTCATCTTCTCGTCCCTTTGTTTCACTATGAACAAGATGACAACAACACAAAATGTTATTGTCATCCTTTTTTCTTCTTCTTTTTGTGAAGAGGAAAATGTCCTCTTCTAATGTTGTCTTGCAGGAACATAGGAAGGAAGACAACGAACAGTGCATAGTTGCTCATCATTTTTATTTTTTGTTGTGAAGAAGATGACGAAGACATCAATGTCATCATCATCTTCTTTTCTTTTTTTATGTTGTGAAGAGGACAACGATGGCACCATGTGTCATTGTCCTCCTCTTCTATTGTTTTACAAGTAGAAAAAAACCACAATGAATAACTACACATTTCATTCTAATGAATTATTTCAGTAAGAAAGATGGCGAGCACATGCGCACTATTCGTCATCTTTCTTCTTCTTTTTGGCTACGAAGACAACATCGTCATCCTCTTATGGTGTCATCTTACAGGAGCATGGGAAAAGACAACAAGCAACACATGCTATTCATCAACTTTTTTTACTTTTTTTTTTTGTTGCAAAGTAGACAATGACGACATTGATGCCATCATCTTATTATTATTATTTTTGCTACAAAGAAGACAACGAATGCCATTGTTGTCCTCTTTTGGTGTTGTCTTGTAGGAGCATGGGAAGAAAGACGATGAACAACATGTGTTATTCATTATCTTTTTTTTCTGTTGCAAAGAAGATGACGACAACATTAATGTTGTTTTCGTCTTCTTTTTCTTTTTGTTGTGAAAAGGACGACGATGGCACCATGTGCAATCATTGTCCTCTTTTGGTGTTGTCTTGCAAAAACATGAGAAGAAATATGACAAATAACGTGCGCTACTCGTCATCTTTTTTTGTTTTTTTTTTTTGTTGTGAAGAAGAAGATGAAGGCACCAATGTTGTCATCATCTTCTTCTTCTTTTTGTTGTGAAAAGGACAATGACAACATGCGGTGTCATCATCCTCCTCTTTCGATGTTGTCTTGCAAGAATGCAAAAAGAAAGACGACGAACAGTGCACATTACTTGTAATTTATTTATTTTTTATTGTGAAGAAGACAATGATGGCATTATTGTTGTCGTCTTTTGTTTTTTTGCTACAAAGAAGATAATGACAACATTGTGTGCTATCATCATCCTATGCTAATGTTTCGCTACTAATGTTGGTTGAGCATGATGCTAGCGCTAGCATTTTTTTATTTTTTGGTACATTATTATTTTTTAATTCTTGTGTTTATGTTAGATGCAAACTCAAACAAGAGCAACGAATGGTGGAACAAATCAACAAATTTCAACTAAAGATGGCATGGGAGGTGAAGGAGATTTGGAAGTAGGGGTGGTGGGACAAAAAATGTAAATATCAGCTGAAAATGGCATGGGAGGTGAAGGAGATTTGGAGGCAAGGGTGGTGAGACAAGAAATGTAAATATTAGCTGAAAATGTGGTTGCATTGGCTACTCTTAAAATTGTTCAGGAGCAAGTGCAAGTAGGTGGGGATGTTGGAGAAGCACTTATTGCAAATGCAGATAGAATTGAAGTAGATTTCAAAAAAATTAATTTGATGATAGAAAGACAAGAAATGTAATTCCTACTCGAATGCTAGAAAAAGAAAATACAAATGAGCATGTTGAACCTCATGCCCAAATTGATGAAGGTAATATATTAAACTTCCTTTATAATTTATTACCCCACACATTTTCTCAAGTGGAGAGGATGGGTGGGGTTCTCTTTGTCATTTTTTTTGTTGCAATACCTTTTATTAATTCTACTCCTTAAACCCTTGACTTTGCCCCACCCTCCTTCTCCATATGAAAAGGTGGGTGGGGCATTTGTTTTGGTGAAAGTTTAAAAGAAATACCTCAAGCCTTTGTGTATGATTTTTAATCTAGAATTAGCTTTTGAACATTGGGTTGTAGCAATACCCTCATCTTGTGCTTTGGATCTTTTATCTTTATGCACAATACCTTCACCTTGTGTTTTTTATCTTTATCCCTCTATGCAATACCCTCATCTTTAGGTTTAAATCTTCTACCTATTTATGCAATACCTTCATTGTACATGGGTTAATTTTCATCCATAATGTTAATTCTTGTTTTTGTTTTTTTAGTTTCAAATGTGGTTGCCCCTCCCCCAATAGCCATAAAAGGCATGCACTAAGCAAAGGATGTTGCAACCCTAGCCTTGGGCTCATGACCAAAGTAAGGGCTTGCAAAGGTGTGGGCCAAGATTGAAGCCCGGGAGTCACATTTCATGCTCTTGAAAGTGTAGGAGAGTGTGAGGGAATGAACCCACACACTCCCAAATGGGCTCCCACTTTGGGAATTTGAATCCCAATGGACTTTTAATTCTTCAAAGAACAATTACACAAGTCAAAACTCATTGGATTAAATAATTCATTATACCATTGGAAAGTTCTTGAACCTAGATGTCTAAAATGGGCTCTCATGACCCATTTGGGTACTTAAAATATAAGTTATGGCCAAAAGAAAGGTCAGGAATCAAATTACCAATTTGATTCCTGATAACTAAAAGTTGGGAATTACCCTGATTTAGTTACATGCAGGTGGCTTGCCACATATCTTTGGAAAGCTCTTGACAAGGGCTACAACTTTGCTTTAGACCTCACCTCAATCAGAGGTTTACAAAAAAAGTTATAAGCCTCCAAAGTCACTGGAGTCCCAATTTCAAGAATTTCGAGATTCCCAACTTGGGAGTCCCTGGACAAAATGACATTTGGATGCAGGCCCCCTGACCAAGCATAGAAAATACTATAAGGAGAAAGGTGGTGGCTTCCCCTACGTCCGGGCCGTGGTGAGTCTTGTGAATATGTTTTTGCCCGTGGTTCATCCATGCACCAAAAGTGCTTCAACTAAACACTAACCAACTTGTTGTTTGGTTGATGCAAATATGTGTGAATAATTGACCCGCTTGGCACTCGTCCCAATCCCCATCCCAAAACTCTAGCATGCCCTTCTACCCCCGAATGTTACGAACCAAAAGGCGTACCCCAATTCATTATCCTTCCATTGTTTTCATTTTTGGATTCGCGGTTGAATCTATCAAGGAGTTTGGGGGTGCATCAAAAGATGTGCCCAAATTTGCTTGCAGTGTTGATGGGTGCGATGCATCCTATATGGCTAAATACAACTTAATGTGACATTTGTGGGCACATCATACTATTACCATGGAATCAAACAAACTCGAACACCCATCTATTTGAGAGCAGGGCCCGAAGGTTCAAGATCACGCGACAATGAATGTGCAAGTCTTAAATAACCCTTTGGCCCAATTTCATCACTAAGAAGCATGCATTCCTAAAATGGGATAGGCTCCAACTTGATTTGCAATACACACTTGAGATACCTAAGCCCACATTTATGAGGCTAGCCTCTAGCCACATTCTTCGACTTCTTGGCATGACTGCATGGGGTGTGGGGGCCATCCCTCTCAATGTGTAGGCCAAGCTAGAGCATGATGAAGACCTTGCACTTGTGATTCAAATGACTCAAGCCGAATATGCAAAGGAATTTAGAAGTGCTTGGATGGGGTGCAACTAGAAGTCTATATCAAATAAGATATTGTAACATAAGGAAATTGGCCTCCTTACGCAATACCATTATTCAGAAATGATTCATGGTCAATGAATTTCCAATAATGCCATACTAAATTTTATTTGAGTTCTAGGTTTTAAATTCATATGCAATATTTATCATATTGTGTTGTTTATTTTAGGGTTCAAAGCACCACCAAGGAGGTGTTTGTGGCTGATGTCATGGATGCAACATTGGCCAATCATGGGGTATTTATGTGATGACACGTCCATGATGTAAAGGTTGCATCAGTGCGATACAAGAAGGCCAATGAGATCCCATCCCCCTTCGGTAATGACACATATTAGTTTATCCCATAATTTATCCCACTTTTGATTAAGGTGTTGTTTTGGTCTTTAGGATTTAAAGTAGCAATTTATTTTTGAAGCAACCACATACTTACCATTATGACATGTTCCCCATTTTAGGTTGGGGTTGTTTTGGACTTAGGCATTTTTTGCACATTTTTGTAACACATCACCCATGTTTTTTTTATTTAAGGCATTTTACTTTCATTTTGCACCATCTTATGTTAATAATTAGAAATAAATTTTCACATATTCTTATATGTATGCTTGATAAATTTATCAAAACAATGATTTTAGTCTTGCATTTAAACCAAAAAATCTTTCTTTACCCCCAAAAATTAAAAGCTCAAACCTAAAAAGGAAAGCAATACCTTCATGAAGGTATTTTATAAACACCATGGATTGAATTATTTTGGTCCAAGCTATTTGAGGGCTATTGCTTATGCCTAGAATTACTTAATGCACATGAAATACCCTTATTAAGGTATATTTGAAATCCTTTGGGCTCCATAACATATTTAAAGAATCCTAAAAGGGTATTGCATAGCCCTAATAAAATCTAGAAGGAACACATTAACTTCATGAGGATATTTTGTAAACAATATGGATTAAATTGTTTTAGTCCAAGCTATTGGAAGGGTATTACTTGTGCCCAGAATTACTCAATAGGTGTGCAATACCTCTTTTAAGGTATATTAAAAATCTTTTGGGTTCCATCACATATCTATTGAAACTCGAGGGGGTATTGCTTAAACCTACAAGAAAAGCAATACCCTATTTGGGGTAATCTACAAACACCATAGCCTCAATTATTTTGGTTCAAGTTATTGGAGGGGTATTGCTCCTACCTAAAAGTATTTAATTAAATGCACTACCCCTATTTGGGTATCCCATAAAACCTTTGTGTTCCATAACATATCTTTTGGAATTTGGAAAAGTAACACATAGCCCTAACAAAACCTAGAAGGAAAACAATACCCACATCATTTTGCGATAATATCATAAACCATGAAACAAAAGAATTTTTTAAAAATATTAATTCCCTGTTCACTACATCATGCTAAACATATTGATTCAAGTAAATGAGGGTATTACAAAGTTCTTCACATTGATGGTAAAATGTTACTTGAACAAAATTATGGAGTTTAAATGTAATACCTACATCATCTTGGGATATTTGCATTCACCATGAAACATGGAAAGGTATTGCAAAGTTCAATGTGGCCATATTGATGGTATAAAAGTTTGTAATACCCCTAAACCTTATACCATCAATGTGACCAATATTGCAATACCCTCATGTACATATACCAATGATTTTGCATTGGTCCATTTATGAGTTTGAAAATGCCTTTCGACTATATTTAATTTTTACTTCAATTTTTTAACATAATTTTTTTATTATGATATTATATATTTAAGAATGAAACAAATTTAATAAATGCACACAATTTAATTAAGTAGATTTTTTAAAACTTTATTCTTATGTCTCATGGTTTCAAGTAATGAACATATTGCATTTACACTTCAACATTTTGCTCAATACCATCAATGCGACCAATTTTGCAATACATTTGTTTACTTGTTATAATATGGACATGGCATGATATATTGAACATGGATCAAGTATGAGAAAAAGAACTCGATATATTTCATGGTTAATGGCATTATGAAAACACAATGAAGGTATTACCGTTACATTTATAAACTTTATTCAAGTAACTTCATACATCAATATGGCTAGTTTTGCAATACTTTCATTCCAATCTGCATTGGTCCATTAGTGAATTATTGTTATTTATGATGTTGAAAACAACTTTAAACTATAATGTTTAATTAAAATTTTACCAAGTTAAAACAATTAGGCAAATATTATATCTCTAGAAATGAAAAAATATATAATTTCAGATATTAATTAATTAATTATATCATGATTTCAATTAAAATATTTTCAAAACTAAAAATTGATATATTATGCATCATTTATTTTTTTTGAATCATAAACAACCATTCATTTATTCGAATAAACCTCACATGTGTTTTAGGTTTAATAAAATATTAAAAAATACATATTTTAATACAAAATGGAATACAAATTGAAGTGTGACAATTAATGATCATTAGTGACATTATTTGATATGTTATTCCCTAAATTTCAATTTACATAGAATAAATATTTGATTACATGCATTAATTAAATATACATCATTAATGAATTATCTTTTAGATATCATAACCCCAAATAGTGTAGAAAGATATGTGATTGACCCAAAAGCATTTTTACAATGCTAGACAAAGGTGTTGCAATTTAATACCCTTTGGATAGCTTAAGCAAAAAATGATTTAACCCATGGTGTTCCATGGTGTTTTACAAAATACCCCAATTAGGGTATTGATTTTCCTCTAGGTTTTGGTAGGGTTATGCAATACCCCACATAATGTAGAAAAATATGTGATTGAACCCAAAGCATTTTTGGGATATTGGACAAGTGTATTGCAATTTAATTCCATCCTTCTAACCATGAACAATACCCCTTGGATAGCTTATGTGAAAAATGATTTAACCCATGGTGTTTTACATACCCCAATTAGGGTATTGATTTCATTCTAGGTTTTTGGTAGGGTTATGTAATACCCTGCTAATTGTCATAATATATGTTATTAACCCCAAGGCATTTTCAAGATACCTTGAAAGGGGTAATGCAGCTTCACTCCATCCTTCTAGCCATGAATGATAAGGATATTGCAATTTAAGTCTATCATTTTGGCCATGAGCAATACCCCTCCAATAACTTAAGCAAAAACTGATCTAGCCCATGGTGTTTTACATAATACCCCAATTAGGGTATTGATTTCCCTTTAGGTTTTGGTAAGGTTATACAATACCCCACATAGTGTAAAAATATATGTGATTGACCCCAAAGCATTTCTACGATACTGGACAAGGGTATTGCAATTTAATTCCATCGTCCTAGCCATGAGCAATACCCTTTGGATAACTTAAGTGGAAAATGATTTAGCCCATGGTGTTTTACAAAATACCCCAATTAGGGTATTGATTTTCCTTTAGGTTTTGGTAAGGTTATGCAATACCCCACATAGTGTAGAAAGATATATGATTGACCCCAAAGCATTTATGAAATACGGGACAAAGGTATTACAATTTAATTCCATTCTTCAAACCATGAGCAATACCCCTTGAATAGCTTATGCGAAAAATGATTTAACCCATGGTGTTTTATAGAATACCCCAATTAGGGTAATGATTTCCTTTTAGGTTTTTGGTATGGTTATGCAATACCCTACTAATTGTCAAAATATATGTGATTAACCATTTGGCATTTTCAAGATACCTAGAGGGGTATTGTAGCTTCACTCCATCCTTCTAGTCATGAACAATACCCTTTTGATAACATAGGCCAAAATGAATAAGCACATGGTGTTTTACAAAATACTTCAATACATGTATTGCTATCCATTTAAGTTTTGGTTTGGTTAAGCAATACCCTTCATAATGTCCAATGATAATTGATTGGCCCCAAAACATTTTTTAAATACTTGAAAAAGGGTATTGCACATTTCTGGATTACACAATGTGGGGTATTACAGTTGAATTGGATCTATACAAGCAAGAAACTTTCATTATTTTGTGCATTACTTGGAGATTTAGATTTCTATATTAATCGCATCTAATTGTGAATAACAATTATTCGTTGACACATATTAGTTACCAAATCATTTGGACATATTTTAACACATGTGTTGGCATTTCTTTTCCAATGCAAATTGTGCATAATTCAATTTGATTTGGTGAAAGGTGTAAAAGGTTAAATATAAATGAAAATTGAGTCACACATATATTAAGTCCAAATATGGGTACAAGTGACAAACCTTTCTTTATTCCCTAGTTTTTCTTTTTATGGGTATCTAAGTGTTCCATCATTGTTTCATGCCAATCCTTCATTGAGTTGATGGAATTCCCGAAGTCATCATCCACTCGACGAAATACCATTCTCCGATGCATGGATTTTTTGACTTAGGCCAAACAAAGGTGGTGAATGTAATTCCCATTCACAAGTGCAACTTGCATATTTGGTGAAAGGGGCACAAATCTTATAAGTAACACCAAGATGGTGTTGGCTTCTCACCTACCAAACATCATCACCATCATCCCCTTCAAAGGTAGGTGAGATCACATCGGTGTGTGGAATTTGATTAGTTTTGTCAACACTTGCCACCACAAAATGATGCCATGACCTTGTTTTTTATGAACTTTTGTCTCTTCATCTCAACTTGGTGCATATAATGTCATGCCACAATTGTGATTAACTTCCACATTAACTAGTCAATGCAATGCCCCCCATAATCCCTTGGTCTTAAGAGAAAACCAACGTTTTAAAACCCTGTGATAAAATTCTATGCTAATTTGTGTGTCTTGATTTGAATGTGGCACCTGAAGAAGCCCAACCATCCAAAGCTCTGCATGGACATGCACAACATATTTTTAACCCATTATGTAATTTGAATATGTGTGAAAAGTGAACATGCATCCATGTAATGCAACCATAGCAAAAAGGTTTTTAATTATGCCATACTTGAAGGGGGACCTTTTACTTACTAAGTTGGCAATAATAAGCCAAAAAGTATTTTGTCCAAACAACATTAGGTTCTGAGTTATCAAAACTCTCCACCACCATCTCCCTCCCACGTGCCTTAAAATCATCAATGGTCTCATTTGAGTTGATGGACATGAACATCACCATGTGGAGGCGATCAAATACTACACACCTCACCTTTGAATCCTTAATTTTTTCCATGGAGTGAAAGCACCATGCTTTCAACACATGCCATGTGCAAAAAACAATTGGGACAGGATTTCAACCCACACAATCCTGCCATGGTACACCCAACATTAGTGTGCTTACCATGGCCCTTACCATGAACAATAAATATGTTATGGAATCCCCATGCTAATGTAGTACCAAAACATAAAGTAATGTAACAAAAAATTAAAAAATCAATGTACAACCTACCCTAATGCTCGGAATTCTTATGGGGCATCATCCACAATGAAACATGATGGTTTCCAATCTAGCATATGCGAGAGAAGCTTTGCCCGCAGGGCACTCAACCACTCCACCAAGTCTTCACATGTTTGCCGATTCATGATAACCTAAACAATTAGCATTCATGTGCGATGAAAATCAAACACCATCAATGTGAATAAGTGGTACTTCACATTGTTGGTGCCGAATGTGGCATCCATAGAAATAAACCCATTGTGACTAAATTGGAGCATGGCCCAAAGCTGCCTAGGTGTTTGGATCTTTATGGTGAAAAGGACATGAATCCCATTCACCTCACCTTCATCTTGGAAATAAAAAACTTGATGAACACAAACCCATGATTGAATGGAAAGCGTTGGGTTTGTGTGTAAGTGTCAAATGCCACTCTTGTGCTTCTAGTCCAAATAGGCGATGTCTTAGAATCATAGGAAATCATCCTAGGTCATCCACTCACCCACACTTGCCCATGCCCACCAAATTTCTTTGTGTTTGTCATAAATTTGTTTCATAGTGTACCTTAACCCTAATTGGGTCCATATAAACTCCTTCAATTTGTGAGACACATGTGGAGCATATGCCAACACCCGTGATGTGGACCCTAGATCACATGCACCATGAACAAGATCTTCATTGGCTTGAGTATGAGTCTAGTGGTTAAAAGTGATTTCCACCACATCTGGCCATGTGTAAAACCTTTTGATGGAAAAGTGGGCCAAACAACCACACTTGATTGACTTCATGTGGTTGGGGTTTTTGCGGTGGTCTTCTGGCCCATAACTACATTCATACCTACAAAACATAATTTTCACTCAATCAAATCGAAAAACACAAGAGTGACTAACCCTAGAACTTGCAAAATTGACCAATGGAAAGGGTTTATAAGTTTTGAAACCATACCAAGTATGTATGAGGTGATTTTTTATTGTCGATTTTTTTACATCTTATTGAGGGGACAAATTCTTGGAGATGTTCCACTTGACCGCAATTTGCATATCTCCTCGTTCACCCTACAAAAACTCAAAGACACAAGCATGGGGGATGTATGCGATTTCAATTGCCACCTTGTTTTGGCCATCATGCCTAAACCCATTTTTCCACACCAAGTCTACATTCAAGAAAGGTGACTTTGTTGGGTTTTGGATTTCGATGGATTAAGACAATGGAGTTTGCCCCATGCTTTGAATTGTTGAAGGAATAACCATGTAGTAAGAGTCCCCAACTTGTGAAAACCCATGGAATACCTTCATAACTTTACAAATTGTAATAACCCCAATCAACAAAACCCTTAAACCTTACAAGTGAACCTTACCACAACCCATAAACAAGCAATAGTTTACAAATGTGAAAAAAAATCACACAACTATCTTATGGTTATTTAAACTTATGCAAAAAAAACAAATCCCTATTCTCCTGGAGACAATCAATTGAATATATGTAGGGCTTTCAATCTAGATGTGTAATACCCACATGCAATTGATACTTCCATGACCATCCATATGCAAGGGGGAAAAAATACCCTAAGCAAAAGAAAAAACAAAAAAAATCATTAATTAAACCTTAATTTGAAAAAATTAAATGAAAAAAAAAATTGAATAGAAGCCACGGTGTGTTTCTTACCTCTCACTTTAGTCTTTGCTTGTGGGCCTTTTCCCACTCTCTTTGAAAGAAAAAAAGAAAAAAAATGTATTGTGGTATATATGTGCAAATGCCAAATCCCCCCCCCAAAATCCATATTAGGTCTAATTTTAATTAGACTTAAAAGGTGCAAAATATCAAAAATATTTGTTGTCTCCATAACCCAAAATTATAAAACCCTAATGCTAACATAAATAATTGTTAAATCTAATCCACATTGCTTAAATACACCATTAAATCAAGCAAATCAAATAGTTTTCTCTAGGCCCTATTGTTTGATCAAGGCCTTTTAAGTGTACAACATGCATTAAACAAGTTGGCTTTGTAATACCCCCCACTCATCGTGGAAAACACTCCCAAAGCATAACTTGCAATATCCTCACACTCCGGAAGTAGAACTTGCAATATCCTCATTGAGAGGTTTCACATATTCTAAGTTTCAAAAGGTTTTGCAATACCTTCAAAACACATAAAAACATCATGTTTACCACCAATGTCTATTTGCAATACCCTTACACAGGGGGGTGACAATTACTTTAATCTTGCCCTTATTAATTTTGCTTCAATGAACAAGACCAAGTTCCATGCAATACCTTCATTTTATTATTTCCTGATCATTTTCGACCGTTAAGGGTCTATTGGAATGCCAAGCAAGTAGGTAGGTGTGGCCATGTTGGTGGGGTTTGGTAGGTACCTACCTAAAGTGTTGGTAGAAAAATAAAAGAGGGATGGGTAGGTGGGTGGGGATGGAAGTAGCACATTTTAAATGTATAGGTGAGTAGGTAGATGGGGAAGAGTCTACTATTAATTTAAATATATAGATGAGTAGGTCGGTGGGGGACAATGGGGGGTAGTAGGTGGGTGCGTGGAAAAGTTTCAAAAGTGGAAAAAAAAAAAAAAAAAAAAAGGGGGGGGGGGGGAAAAAAAAAATAAAAAAAAAAATTAAAATTTCGTTTTATTTGAAAACCCTTTTTCCCCTCTTTTTTTTTTTTACAGACTTAACGACCGTTTT
>Ga0116227_10000366_pt1 | contig 85676 bp, 60 predicted proteins | sample S1TSphgellanicum_FD_89693 | JGI IMG/M metagenome (GOLD analysis project Ga0116227, IMG submission 89693) | Host-associated microbial communities from peat moss isolated from Minnesota, USA - S1T2_Fb - Sphagnum magellanicum MG | ecosystem: Host-associated > Plants > Peat moss > Unclassified... | reverse complement strand
GTTTTGGTTCCCAACTTTAGTATGTTGGTCACCTTTTCTCTCCCTCCTCCCCACCCTCCCAAAAAAACATTCTAAGCTGGATCTGAAATTTAGGGTGGTTTTGGGTTCTTTTCAGATGATCTAGTTATGTTCATCTCATCTAGATATGAAATTAGGGTTTTGTAAATTAAGGAGTTGAACTTCCCATTTTCTCAACCATAGTGAAAATGATCAACTTTTTTCAATTTTCAAGGATGACTCTCCCTCCCACATGTGACTTCCTCCTTAAGCTACCATCTGAAATTAGGGTTTGATGTTCCTACTCTCCAATTGACAATTGAAGATTTCTAATGAAGTTGAAATTTTGGGTTATAGTTGATGACAACGGATTAAGGTGTATTTTAAAATGGAGGTGATGCAAGACGACTAGTGACTCCAAGCAAAATGGGTTAGGTATTCTCTTGTTTGGTATGGCAACATGATTGGTTTCATTAAGCCAATAATTTCAATTTTTTTGATTAGGTACCCTATACTCATGAAGACCCAAATATGAGGAAATACTTGTAGTAGTGCCTTGGCAACTATGACACTAATTACATTATTTGTATTAAAAAAAAATGTTAAAAATAATTCAAACTTTACCTTTTTTGAAAGAAATTTTTTTTTTGAAGGAAAATATAAAATGTTTTTAGAGTACTTGGGATTTTTTTGGGGGGGACATTTAATTTTCAAAATTAATTAATTTATTCTACAGAAATGTTTATAATTTTCAGAAATGCTGAAATATTCCACACAAAAAAATTCAAATAATTTTTTTTATTAAACAGTAAAATATTGAACCTTCAAGAATACTCTATTTATCGAATTGAAACTTTCAAATTTAATATTAATTATTCGACAAACATGTGTCAAAGCTGTGAAGGTATAGTACCCATGTCAAATTGTCAATTGAGTGACGGACGCATGGCCTTTCGAGCCGATTCCATGTAGTAAAAGCTTGGAAAAATTGGGATCCCCAGATGTTAAAAACTCATAGGGCTGGCCAATGGCATGGTGTTTTTATGTTCGGCCACCAATTAGATCTCTTGTTGTTGTGGCGACTTTTTTTTTTCCCCTTCTTTTTTCCAAGCAAATTATCAAAATGCCATAAAATCACTCAAAAGAAATTTCCTTATGTATTTGGAGGGCACCTAAACCCAAAGAAGAATGGGATCTTACGCCTAGTCCTTTAGAGTGAAAAATGGCCTTTACTACACCTATAACATTTACTCCTCAACTGCCTAAGAGTGGGAGGGATCTTATGCCTACTTATATAGTATAGGTTTTAAGATCCATCACACTCTTAAGGAGTAGGCCTAAGAATCCTCCCACTCCTACACCTCATGATCTACTTTTATTTGCGTTCATGCTTTAGGACGGGTTAAAGCCTAGGTGTGGGGCCTTCCCCAAAATAGGGGGCCAGACTTGTCTTCTCGTCCCATGCCCCTTATTTTGGGACCCGGGCCCCCCCCTCCCCCTTTCTCTCTCTAGTATGAAACCAACCAGCCGCCCTCCCCGCCCCCCAAAAAGGATTTTTTTTGGTTTGGGTGGGGGGGGTGTGAATTTGACCTCAATTGATGGGAGCCTGACAATGGGTATTGCAAAGTCACCCTGTCTTTGAACCCTAGTTTGATCTCATATCTACTGTAGTTCATCCCTAGTTGAAAGAAACCTAAAAAGTGAACTAAATGGAGAGTATCATTTAATGAAATTGGATATATCAAATCACAAATTTTTAAATTATTTGATTTTTACAAGATTTGATTTAATGGAACTATATAACCAACAATGAAAACGCAAATAAGGCAAATAAAAAATTTGGATTAGAACTTTGGAGCAAGCCGTGGATTTTTTAAACATTTATTTATTTATTTATTTAGACAAAATATTTGGGATTTTTTTTAGTCTAAATTCGACTTTATCATTTCTTTTTTGGGGGAAAATTCGCCAAATTTTCGATATCACAAAATTGGAATGTTTTAAAACTTTATTTAAAAAATGAAAATCCCCTGCTCTAGACTAAATCTAGATTCCAAAAGTAGTTTAATCCCCTATTTCTACTATGGGTAACACATTTTTCATCCTCACTTTTTGGCTTCGATCCCCAATTTTGACAAAACTGAGGTTACTACTGAGCCCCAGTTTCAAGCATTCTACTAAACACTTTTAAAACACCTGACTTATAATTTCTTAAAACAAATTCCTAATTTCGGGATAGGCAGGTATGTATGTAGGTATTGAGGTATCTACGATAGGTACCGCGTGGCCTTATCTCCAAAGCTGTGGCGTGGGGCGGTTGACGGACCTAGTATCAGGTTGGGTAGGAAGGAACCGTGTGCGAAACTTAGGTTCGGTACGTAGATTTCATTTCCGAACCTGAAGATTCGTTTGGGAGATATCGTGGCGAAAAATGGAGGTTCGATTTGGAGGTACCGTGGCATAACCTGGAGGTTCGATTGTGAAATTGCGTCGCCGAGCCTGTAGGTTCGGGGAGACGCCCATTGGTTTCTTCGTCATGTGAAAAGCGACTCGTCTGCGGCGCTTGTTGTAGGAGGAGTCGGGACGAGGACGAAAGGGCGCGAGGGACGGAGCCTTGTCGTCTCTTCAATTTTGTTTCTCGTGTCGAGCTCCTCTTCTGTGCTCGGTGGATTCCTCCGGAATTTCCAAGCCGGTGTCCGGAGGTTTCTTTTGGTTTTTACGGTTTCGACAACGCTTGAGTGTGGAGGGAGAACGAGGGCGGCAAAGAAACGAGAGTGAAAGAAGGAGGTGCCGACGAAGAAGGAGCTCCTCTGTGCGGGGGCAGGGAAAGCAGAAGCAGGCGGTCTTTCTCGCAATGGATTTTACTGTGGTGTTTGTGGTGACGTTGCTGGCAGCGGCGTGTTTTCTGGCGTCTGTTGACGCCGAGCGCGCTGCTGCGGAGAAGGAGGAGCGGTCATCAATCCTTGGATATGCACCTGAGGATTTGAGCTCCGAGTCGCGCATGTTACGGCTGTTCGAGAAATGGCAACAGCAGCACGGGAAGAAGGACTACGGCGGCGTGGTCACGGAGAAGGAACGCCGGTTCCTTATCTTCAAAGAGAATTTGCGGTACGTAGACGCGCACGGCAGGAAGAACTCAACGTATTGGCTGGGACTTAACAAGTTCGCAGACTTGTCGAACCAGGAGTTCCGCGCCAAGTACACGGGGACGAAGATCGATAGAAACCGGAGGTTGAAGAAGAAGCAGCAGAAGGAACAACGCAAGTCTTCAGGCTTCCGCTATGCTGACGCCGAAGCTCCCGATTCCATCGACTGGCGCGAGAAAGGCGCCGTTGCCGCCGTCAAAGACCAAGGCTCATGCGGTAATCATCTTCCTCAATTCTCTCTGATCGATGTGCTTCTTCGCCATTCTTTGTCTCCTCTTTCTTCAGCTTTCTTTGCCGGTCTCTTCGCAGAGCAAGCAATTCCGATCCACCGCTCTGTCTTGCAATACTTCTTAGTATCCGCAGCCTCGACGTGTTTGTCTCTTTATCTTTGACACTGTAAGTGCTTCTTTCCGCACTCTGTATGAATGGGTCGCTACTCTTAGACTCCGCCCCGAGGTGAGGACGACGAAATTTGCGGCTTCAGCCCCCAAGAATTCTCATGGCGAGAACGCGCGAAAGGTGAAAACAAACAAACAAACAAGCTGATGGCTTGCTTTCTCCAAGCATCTTCCAGCCACAGCCACGAGACAAGGAAGCGATGAGAGCAGAAACTCCTCGAGATAGGCTGTGTGTATGTCTCTTCTAGATGTGAGAGGAAAGGGAAAACAGTTTGTGTAAGTCCTAGAAAGCTGATGTGAAGATTGTTTGTTTCTGTTGTGTTTATGGCCAGGGAGATGCTGCCAAACTGATGTGAAAATTGTTTGTTTTTGTTGTGTATTTTGGCCAAGGAGATGCTATGGGGCTGATGTGAAGATTGTTTGTTTATTTTGTTGTGTTTATGACGAGGAATATGCTGCTGGGCTGATGGTGAGATTGTTTGTTTTTTGTTGTGTTTTTATGGCACAGGGAGTTGTTGGGCTTTTTCGACAATAGGAGCAATTGAGGGTATCAATGCAATCAAAACCGGTGAACTTATTACGCTCTCTGAGCAAGAGCTGGTGGACTGTGACCATGCGTACAACCAGGGATGCAATGGTGGACTCATGGACTATGCCTTCGAGTTCATCATCGATAATGGTGGTATTGATACAGATGAAGATTATCCGTACACAGGTTTTGATGGCCGCTGTGATGTGAGAAAGGTGAGAGAAAAGTTGTCTCCTCGCCCTTATGAAAGAGAACCATGTAGTCTAGAGCTTCTCTTCCTCTACAAAGGAAACTGTTCATGTGGAGTTTAGCCAAAAATAGACAGGGTTTTGCAACTTGTCAGCATCTTCTTGAATTGAGCATAACAACCTCTCCTCCTCCTCCTCCTCCTCCTCCTGGATGTGGGATTTGACAAGAAGCTTTTGTAAGCATATGGACTGCTGCAATTGTCATGTCTTCAGTCTTCTCCTCTCTGACTTCTTAGAAGCAAGCAGCAGCTGCAGGCCTTCATTCCTTTCTCTGAGTTACTTACGATTAAAGAAGCAATCTCGTGTCTTCAGTTTTTTTTGTCTGAGTTCTTACAATCAAGAAGCAACTGCGTGTCTTGATTCCTTTCTCTGAGTTCTTACAATTAAGAAGCAATTGTGTGTCTTCAGTCTTTTCTCTAAGTTCTTACAATTGAGAAGCAGCTGCTGCAGGTCGTCTGTCTTTTGTTCTCCAAGTTCTTACAATTGAGAAGCAATTGCAGCAGGTCTTTCATTCCTTTCTCCAAGTTTGTCTTATATTTAAGAAGCAACTATGTGTCTTCATGAAATGAGAAAAGAATGAATACACACAGTTGCTTCTTACAAATATGAAGCACGTGCTGACAGTGTATTGTTGTTGGACTTTTGTGTTCCAGAAAAATGCACATGTCGTTACTATTGATGATTATGAGGATGTGCCAGAAAATGATGAGGAGGCTTTGAAGAAGGCAGTTGCTAACCAGCCCGTCAGTATTGCTATTGAGGCTGGGGGTCGGGATTTCCAGTTGTATTCAGGGGTAAGTAACAGGGATTTGTTTTGTTGGAGTGTCAAGACTTCTTTCGCCCTTTGTTTTGAACTGAGATCTGGGTTTGTTTGTTTTCCTTGCTTTTGTGGGTTTTTTTTTAATTGGTTTTTCGTGTGTGTGTTTGACCTTGGGTTGGGGTGGGACTGTTGGATTAGGGTGTTTTCACTGGAGAGTGTGGCACTGATCTCGACCATGGAGTGCTGGCAGTCGGCTATGGCAATGAAAATGGACTAGACTACTGGATTGTGAAGAACTCATGGGGTGACTTTTGGGGTGAGCGTGGTTATCTACGCATGCAGCGGAATATTGGTGCTAATGACTTTGGTTTATGTGGCATCAACATTGAGCCTTCCTATGCAACAAAGGACAGTCCCAATCCCCCAAATCCTGGTCTTACTCCACCATCCCCAACACCCCCTGAAGTGGTTGGTACTCCTCTTTGTTATCTGTCAAATGAGTTTGCAAGCCCCCTTGGTCTTCATTCCGCTGGCTCCTGCCAGGCCAAGTGTAGTGCTTTTTGCAGGATCAATTTTTGACAACATGAAGTGGTTTGCTTCATGATCTTACTGTTAGCTTCAAGTGTTCTAGTGACACCTTGATTGGTTGTAATCTTTTGGCAGGTTTGTGACAACTGGCGTACATGCCCTGCTGAGAGCACTTGCTGCTGCACATTTCCCTTGGGAAACATGTGCCTGGGATGGGGTTGCTGTTCCCTTAACTCAGCCACCTGCTGTGATGACCACTATCATTGCTGCCCTCATGAGTATCCTGTCTGCAACATGGAAGCGGGCATGTGCCTCAAGGTCAGTGATGTGTTCTAACCACCTCCTGCATGTTTGAAAGGATGTCTATGCATAATGGTCATGAACAAGGTGCCAACTCGGCCTGCATGCAGGCTTAATCTCACATGTACTAATTTTGCTGATTGTCTTTGGAGAGTCCCCAGAGAGAGATCTGAAAATACATTAAGATATCTGCTCACATCTGTCTGCCTATCAGTGGGGTGATGAGACGGCAGGCGTGGCGTTAATGAAGCGCACACCAGCACGTATGAACTGGCCTGCATTACGGCAGCAGATGGGACGCAAATCAGGCACCTCCAGCAGCAGTGGAGTTCCATTAAGTACCACATCTAAGCAGATTGCATCTCAGTGAAAGCAATAAACAGTCGGAGTTGATCACAGCATCATGCCACTGCTGACGAATTCTTTGGGAAAGGTCAATAAGTTCGAGCACAAATGCCAATAGTGGTACAGCAGAATGGGAAGGGGGAATGACATTTCGGGCAAGCACAATTCAAGTACTGATATATCCACTTTATGTCATAAGCATTTATATAGTCGTGCTTTATGCCCTTAGGGTAATGATGACTGCAGTTAGTACAGTACTTACTCCAAATGTCTTTCATTGCTACTGTGTAGGCATAGTTTACAAACCCTTAGGTTCAAATTAAGCTGTATGTAGTCTTGGATCAAAGAATCTAGAAAGAGGTACTGGCACTTTCTGTACATAGGAGAGGTTGAATCTGAGATACAGGGATGGCATCCAGGATGTTCAGGTAGTTGGATGTGCATCCATTTGTGCATGTTGGATTAGCAAAACTGTGTTACACCATACAGCAGTATGTGCAATTTATAATGAAATCTAGAGTTTCCATCTGTCTGTTAGAGAGGTGTTGTACAGGGTTTCCATTGGTCTGCAGTCAGTCAGTCAGTCAGTCAGTCAGTCAGCCTTGTGATGTTTACGAGAAGAAGAGTAAGAATCTACTCTCATTTCATGTGTCTGTCTTATAGTGGTGGCTTATGCATGTGAACAAGACATGTGGTGGTGCATTTTCATAAAGGAATTTGAGGATTTTGTGATGTAGATGTTTGTCATTGTGTGTCATAGCCTCAAGTTTCTTGACAAAGGTGATAACCTAGACAAGAAAGTAATACAATAGGATATATTTTTGTGGCAACACCTTTGTCTAACAAAGTGTTAATATGACTGAATAAAGCCTAATCAATTGCTGTAGCTTCTTCTAGCTTATGATTAGGGTCACTAAGCTGTGAACAAGTTCAAAGATTCAATAGGAGAGTTGATTTTGCTGACATTACTGTTGCAGTTTATCTTCTCTGCAAATGTCCACTCCTTGTCATGTGTGCAGGAGAATTTGGATGTGTGGATTCGCGGAGGTCAGTACCATGCGGTAGTTCTGTGAGATGGGACTGGGTGCACGACAACCAAAGTGCTGGTAAGAGTGCTGCTTTTGCCTCTCCTCAAAGTTCAACATTTGCACTATCCAGTATGGCAGTAGCACTGTTAAACATACTGCAATAACCACCCACAACACAACAACAACAAACACTTCAGGGTTTGTTGTTCGTTGTGTTTTGTTGTTATCACTAATAGAAACACAAAGGGTTGTAAGCACCACTGGAAAAGTTGGATGAATTCTTTCTGATTGGAGTATATAGACTTGCTGTGCAGAAAATACACTAGAAAAGAGTTGCAGAAATTCGGTACCAGGTTTTTGTTTGTGTTTTGAGCCATTTCCAATGTAGTAGTGTGGGAGAAAAACCCCAGTGCCTCCAATGGCCTTCTCATCATGAGAACCACTGCATCGAAGGAATAGTGCAGGCATGTGAGAACCTCTGCTAGTAGTGGCTTGGACAGAGTTGTAGCTTGGGTTTGCTGCCATACTTCGAGTTTGATTTTGCCCATGAATTCCATTATGTTTCTTGTTTTGTGCTGCTGCTGTCTTGTTTGAATGTGCATGTCGTACAAATCGGCTGGGCTTCATCACTTGCTGCTGCTGTTCAAGGGAAAAATTACATTGATTATCAGATTCAGACATGGAAATAGGAAAGAAGATATATATGTAGACTGCAACAAAAATTTTGAGGCTGTTTTTCTCTATTTCTCTAGAGCATTGAAGCTCTACCATTCCGAGCAGTCACATTTTCACTTTGTCATGTACTGTCAAAGTATTTATTGCAGAATATTAGTTTTTGGTAGTGTTGTTGTCAGAACTTAGAACCCAGTTCACTGTGAATGAGATTTTAAATCTTTTGTGTCTTAAAGAGAGGTTTTTGTGCCTCGTAAGTAAGGAATGTCTCTAGTCATTTGTTGTTGGAACCCAATTGAGTGTGAACAAGATTTTAGATTTGTGCGTTTCTTCAAGAGGGGATTTGTCTCTTAAGAAATGTCTCTGAAATTTGAAACACACAAAATTTGAAGTGTGGTGCCAACAACAACAACAACAAAAAAAGATTATAGAAAACTAATATACTGTAATTGAATATATTGTGTTCATGTTTTTATATGTGTGATTTTGTTGGATGAGTGCTCAGTATCCGACCCTGCAAAAATATTTCTCACAACCAAGTTTTAGTTATTTACTTTCTTCCAACCTCACCCATAAAAAACTAAAACTGGGACTGCAAATAGGTGGGAGGACTACTAATAGGAAAGCACTTGGACAAATCATTAGGTGGGAGGACTACTAATGGCAAAGCACTTGGACAAATCATTATGATTGGACAATCAAAACAAGGAGCAATAGTCGAATCATATTTATTAATCTCTTATATGGAAGATGATTGGCTTTGTTGTGCCTTTTTTACCAGCCTCAGTAAACTTAGCAGAAATGCTGTGCCAAAACAATTTTGCTGAGCCAAACTAGTACTTGTGTTGTGGCTTTTCTTCATCCAATTTTAATTTGTAGGGTTTCATACTGAGCACCAGTGGAGTTGCTCTTAGTTTTGACAATGTTGGGTGCTGCTGGTCTACTAGCTACCACAGGAGAACTTCCAAATCGGGTCTCATTTTTTTTGGGTATGTCTTTGGCTTCTCTTTGGTTCGTGAAAACAACAAAAAAAACCTTACGAACTAAACATGAGTTCAAAAACAGGTAACTCAACAATTGAAAGAAAGAAAGAAAGAAGTTGCAAAACCACCATAAAAGAGCAAGAAATCATGATGCATGACAAAAAAGAGCAAGAAATCATAATGCGTGACAAAACCCGAAGTTAAAAAGAGTGGTAATTCACCTGATCATTCGATGATAACTCAATGTTGTCATTTTGGCCTTGCATACTCCAGCTATGAGGATTATTAGATTCCTCTGGTGCAAGATTGTGCATTTCCACATTTGGGTATTGGTCAGAACCAGTGTTGGGAGGACACCAAGCTGGAACCCTGGTATATAGATTGGTACTGCTCCTGGTATCAAAGAAGCCACGAGCACTCGATGACCCAAAATTATCTATAAATGCATTGGGACTCAGCCAGTTGTGACTCAGGGGACTCTTTGTGGCATGGGCTGAAGGCAATATTTGAGGAGGAAACAGCAGCTGCTGCGGCGGCGGAGACTCCAAATCATGAACATTTGCACCTTGATTATTTGCCCCCTGTTGCTGTTGGTGAAAAACAGAGTTGTGAAGAATACGTAGTGGTTGTATCAATGGTTTCATCTCATCATCTATAGCCTTCACACTTGCACCTGCATCTTCTTCTGTTTCATACAACATTTCAGGCCACCGAATATCATGCAGAACTTTCATTATGGAGGTGGAAATTTTTAAGAAGGGCTCACAACTTTTTTGGGCGATTGTGAGGACTTGTTTTTGAGCACCAAAAGTTAAGTTTTGTGTGTGTGTGTGTGTGTGTGTATGTCTAGACCAACTCCACAACACTTAATTGCCTCCAACACACCACAAAAAAGTTGATGGATTTCTAGAGAAAACACTACTACACATCAAGGAATTATATGATCGGTTCAGCTGTCCTTCTATGCATAGCTTCGTGGTTGTTAATTCTGGTTAGACAGGCAGAAAAAAATGGGATTTACTAATTTTATTGCCAGCGCAATGAAACAAAAGACCTGGTTCTCATAATTAGGAACAAGTGTTGTATTCTCTAATCTCTCAATTTGATCAACTGTATTTGAAATGGATTCAATGGGTTCCTCAATTGTCATTCACTTCTCTCTCTAGTACAGCAACAACATGCAATACACCAAATCAAAACTTATTCCTTTTGAGATTTGCTTGATGACAATCTCACACCAAATGCAAATGACTTAACAAGATAGTTTTTTGTGTTCAAAACCTTTGTCCATTCATTCAGAAAACACCAACGACATTGTTTAATTGGTTAATTTGATCTACTTTATTCATGAGGACAATTAGCTACTGGATTGCAACTTCTGCTGTGTATGTTGAAAACAAAGCTTAAAATTTCATAAACAAAAAATGGGCAAACATTGAGCACAAAAAAAAGTTGCTGATATGTCCACTCTTCAACAATCAGTTCCAATTTCAAAATACCTACAAGAAACTGAAAAGTAGCTCAAAGAACTTCCTTGTACACAATTTGGAGTCAAGTTTTCATGTAACGAAAAAATGGAAGATCTCAAAAACCCCCACAAGACAATCCTCACACTAACAACATCAAAGCATGAATGGCAAAACCTTTCAAAACTAAAACACCCATTTCTCCCCCCAGACAAACATCATGTACAAATGGTGCAAACCTTTCAAAACTAAAAATACCCATCTCTCCCTGAAACAACATCATGTGCAAATGGTGAAACCCATCTCTGCCCCCATCAACAATAAGGGAAGGACATGGAGATCCTCTAAGGTTCAACATTTCTGGCCACCCAAATCTACCCTTTTTTATGTAGTCCAGAGATGTTGAAGTGCACAACTTTCCCCAACATCAACTTTTTACATTATTGGGTGGACTTGGAGATTACTCATAAGATTCTATTCAAACACCAAATCATCCTTCCTGGAACCAAAGGCAGAAGATTGATCTCATGGGGAATCCAACTACAAGCTATAATATTTGCCATAACATAAATAATATTATTATATATATATAATCTTAAATATATTATGTAGAATATCTATATAATGTTGATTTTCAAATTTTATGTTGAGCTGCTTTTTATTAAGTTTTTTTTTTCTTTTTTTTGTTAAAATCAAGGTTTGGAACTTTGGGAACCTTTTTTGGCATATTGCCTGGCACTTTGGCTTATTATTGTGTGCACAAACCAAATATTGGATTCTTTTCAGAAACATGGTCAAGCTTACCATTTGGAAGAACTGGAAAATTAATAATAGTAATGACAATAATAAAAACAAATGAAGAGATTTTAACAAAATTCCAACAATACAATTGTTAGTAAACTTTATTAAAAAAATTTATTTTTTTAATTTTATTTTTTTTGGCAATTAGATAAACACTCTTGAGAATCCATGTATGAAGTGCACCTCCTTTTTGCAAAATTTGCAAACCCATTTTAGAAATTTGCTCATTCATCAACTTGGGCCATATTGAAAAATGGATGTCATTGTGGCCTAAATCATCTTGGAAAATAAAATAAAATAAAATAAATGGCCCCCTGGCCCTCTCTCTCACCTAATAATAAGGTTCAAGTAACAAACCCCCCCAATCCCCAATCCCAACCCATCCCTCCTCCCTTTTAATTGATGATTGCCCTAGTCTGATGATTGCCTAGTGTAATTGGTCTTCATAACACTAGGCTCACTCACTCACTCACCCACCTCACCTTACTACAATTAAAGCTCAGTTGTTTGATTGCATAGTCCAGGAAGAACAGCTTGAAAGGAGTTCAATCAAAGCCATGGGGCATGGTTGAATTTGAAAGCAAATCATGGAATCCTAAACCCTTTTAACCTCTCTATCATGACCATCAACTCCCCTTTTTTTCTTTTTTTTGGGTTTCCCACTAGAAATGTAAGCCTAATCCATTTGGAGGAGTTTTTTTTTTCAAGTGAAAAGCAATGTGAAATGGTGGTGAAGAACACCACCCCAAACAAAATTTAGCACAAAAGGGAAGGTTCTATATCATCATGTTCTTTGCAAGCTCAACTACAAATGGATGGAGGTCACTTGGTTTTGTTTGTTGTTGGGCAATTGCCTTTACAAAAAAGGACTTAAGTGCTCATTTGGGTCTCCTACAAACACCTCCCCTCAATGCTACAAGTAGCTTGGACCTTGTGGTGAGAAATAGGTGATCTTCAAGCACACCCTATGAAAAGTACTTAATAATTGAGAACTAGCTTAAAAGGCTATATAACTTAATACTTCTAAAAGCATATATAATGGGGGAGAGAGAGGGGGGGGAAGCACAAATACCTCCTCATTAGCTATTTGCCTTTCTCTTACACACCACCTCCTTTACTATTTGGAACAAATATTTGGTACTTTATTTATTTTCAAGTAGTCATTCTAAATAATAAGTTAGCTATTTTATTTTATTTTATTTTATTTTTCTTGTGCAATTTTTGGTTCATTGCAATTTTGATGATGTTTTGTTGAGTAATCTAAGATCTCATACATTTTTTAAATAATGTAAAATTCTGAAATGTAATTGTAATTAATAAAATTAAATCAAATCAAATCAAATAAAAATCATGGCATGACCTTCATGCAGTTTTACACCTTTATTGTGTTTCCTACTCTTACGACGGTGGCATTAAAAAAGCTCCTTTTTGTTTTAATTTGTGACTCTTTTTTGCTCTTGTTGTTTACATATGATTGTGGGATTTTTGAAGGTTGGTCTTTTTAAAAATAAAGCAAAAAAAGATGGACTCTAATATCTCCACCACATGTGCTAAAAAGAAGTTGAACCAAGCAATAATTTTTAAGAACCAAAAATATGAAGAGAAAAAACCTTTTTTTTTTTTGGTGTATTTGGCACTATGCATCAATTTTTACAAATGAGACAAATCCAACTCATTTTGTTCCCATGATTCTTTAATCTAAAGTAGGATTTTTATTTTTTTTTAAACTTTAACCCAATGAACATCAAATCAATCAATATATAAGGCACCCAAGATATAAAGGAATCGTGAACCAAATGCCCATACTTTGATCTCCAAAAGAAAATAAAAAGACACATAATTAGCCATATCAAAAATTGGTTTACCAATGCACACAATAATTATAATCGATATTGTAAACTATCCACGATTTTTGAAAAACCTTAGGTTTGGGTTATCTATATATGTCTTCTTTTTTTTTTCTTTTTTTTTGGGGGGGGCCACAAATGAAAGGAAAATTCATTGCAAAGAAGAACACAACATATCAATATATGTTTGACATGGTCTTATATTATTTTTAAGCTTTTTAAGAGAAGGTAAAAGCACTTGGAGAAAATTTTTGATGTATGTGAAGGGCACCTTATATTCATGACTTTCACTCCTAAAAAGAATGAATGGGTACTCAACTATAAAAGTTCAGCATACTTATTTTACTTGATTATCCAAAGAACTTTGATCTTATGTTCAAAAAACCAATTTCATGGTTTTGATTTTGGATCTACCAAAAGACATGTTCCATGTTCCCTTTGTTTGTCCCAATTTCAAAGAAAGGGTGTCATCTCAAGTCTAGGTCACAAGAACCTAAACATTCACCCTAGATTTAACACTCCAAATTTGATATACCTTGGCCATAACAAGCATCTAATGGATAGCACATTGTTGGTGAGTATTCATTCAAATTGGCTACCTAATTATTGATATGGAGCCAAAAAAAAATGATGATCATCTCTAATGCTTTTAGACATGCTTTTCATTCCGACTTAACTAATGAAGAAAACAGTTTGATTTCTATCCAAAGAAAATCCAAATTTTGGCAATAAAAAACCAGGTGATATTAGTTAGAGTTATCCAGAAAGTTTCACGATTAGGGGGGCGAGAACGACCAGTTTCCGCATAATAAGGCATTAAAATGCATAACTGGGAATGAAAATTTTACAAAGCGAAATGACTGGGACCCAAACTAGTTTTCCACCAAATTTGGTAGAAAACTGAATTTCATCCTGTCTTGTCTTTCCTTTCTCTGGAGCGCCTCCACTGCTGCTACATATATATTTTTTCAGTGCTCCTACCTAGACAATTACTATAATTACTCTCGAACCTTGTGCATTAAATATGCTGAGTTTCAGCATTTCATATTGAGATTTAATAAAATTTCCTTGCTTTCCGGATACCACCACCACTGAAAGAGGGGATAGGGGGGTGAAAACAGGCCCAAAGACATGGTGACTTTATGGATAACTCTATTATCATTGTTCAATTTTTAGATTTCCCACATATTCCAAATTCTACATTTTTTTAAAAAATCATTGTGCAACCGTTCATCATTGATGTCTTAAGCATGAAATCAAACATTAGATAAATCTTTTTTTTTTAATATTTGCACTAGCCATATGAAATTGTTCCTTTCAAAAAGGGCATAGTTATTTGCAAACTAAGCACCATGGCTTATGTGCAATACTTGAAGACACCTCATACTCAATTTTTTTGAAGGCCATGTATTACAAAACTTAATATTGCCTCTACTGAAACATTCAAAACCTGATAATAGGCCCATTATAGCCCTTTACCCCCAAATTGCCTTTGCTTATAGGCCAAAAATGTAGGAAGAACCAAGAATCACTTGTGTTGTAAGGTGTAAGCCAAAAATGTACAAAGAATGAAGAATCCTCAATTGGGTTGTTCACAATTGAACTAGACATAGGCAAATAATTCACATATGCTATTTTGTTAACCAATTGGCCCCACCTACCCATTAGCTCTTAAGCCTTCCTAAGGGTCCAACATACCTAGTGTTTGGAACTAGGAATATGAAAATTCAAACCACATTGTCAATGGCAATTGGTGTCTTAATACATCTCGCAAGTTATTATATCAAATTACATTTAAAATATGGCCTTGGTATGAAGTTGGCATCAATTTTTATTTTTTTTAATTTTCATATTAGGCAAATACTTGTACCAAATCTTTTTTTAAAGTTTTCAAACCAATAAGGTATTGGCTATTGCCCTTAGGTTCTACTAAATACCAAGACCAATATTAGCCTATATATTCAGGTTTCATCAATATACCCACCTAATATTGATATATATACGTTTGCATGTTGTTTATTGTGCTTTAAACAAGCATGTATGTCCATTGAAATCTTGTAGCATCAATTTGTTTGTTTACGCATTTCCTTGGCACCATCGAACCTAATGTCACACTTGGCTATGTAACATTTGTGAATCTTGTGACGTGGTTACAAAATACCTTTGACAAACTAAGAAACAAACATGAATGTTCTGTTTGGAACAAGAGACTTCAATACAATGAATCTTGATTTGTTTGTTTGCTATGCCACAATAACCCTTCATAGCTAACATATGATATGTCATTGTGCATATGTTGGAAATGACCTATGTATGGGGCAAAACTCACATCCACAACCTAGTTTTTTTTTTTTGACCATTAGTAATTTATATCAATATATGTTGGATTCATAACTTCAAGATTTCAAAGTATACATTGTTCCACAATGTTGAGTAAGTTTGACTTGTAAAATAAGAAAAATATACAAACATAAACTTGTAGAACATGCGTAGACATCAAGTTGCCTATGTTGTGTATAAGTTGACTTAAAATGCCAACATGTTGGAATGCATCAAACTTTTTGCAATAAGCAACTATATCATGAAAGTTGTTTTGCATGAATTATAATTATTATGTCCAAAAAAGTTGATGCAATGGCCTATTGGAAATAATATATGGTGTTTGTGATTATATATTTTGGCGACTTAGTTGCCATGGTGCAATTAACATGTCACACCTCAGAATAACAAAACTATCACACCCTTTTGCCAAAGATTATACTATCATGACCAAAACGGTGGTCATTACATCGTTTGCATGCAATTGTCAAACCAAACAAATAGTCTTGAACATTTTTTTTATTTTCCCCAACTTTATAAATGATTTCCATACATTAAGGATATTTAAGAACAAAAATATGGCATTGAACTTCCATTAATGTATCAAAATGCATTAATTTCCCTCTTTGTTTATTTGTGTAATTACAGTGAGTTCATATTAATCATTCTAAAAGAGTGATGTTAAACATTATAATTTAACACAAATTACCATCAATCCCACCCTATACTAAAACCATACAAACACCATACATGTTTGCATACCAAGACATTCACAAATTAATGCATATGACGTCTTTAACATCTGCTTTTAAAACTCTTACACAAAACTTTCACCTTAGTTGAAAAGAGTTAGGGAATGTATGTGCCTTAAAAAAATTCATGATTTTGGTTGTCATTAAAATTATGGAATTCACTACTAACATTGTTTGACAAGTTTTTGAGGGCATCATCATGGCCTCTTTTGATCTTGAAAAGGTAAACAAAACATCCATCCATACCTCTTTTGCAACAAAGGATATCCTTTATTTTCATGAACTACATGACACCCCATGATTGTGAGGATGAAGCCAAATAAAATGTCCATCCATGCATCTTTCACAACAAGGGATATCCTTTATGGTGATGAATTACATTACACCCTATCACGAGGGTGAGCATGTCATGTTAAAAGAACTTTTCAATTAATTGTAGGTCACACAAATGAGATGAAAACATAATAAAAAATAAATTTGATATATTGAAGAAAGTGTTTTGTGACCAACATGAAATACCACAATGCACTTGATTCTTGTCTCAAATATGTCAAAATGTTATTGTCATCTTCATAACTTGATCCTAGAATGTCATTAACTTGTATGACATGGAGAGCATCCATGTGACATTCTAGGATAGTAGGTTGTTATCAAGGAACTTTATGGCTAAAAGAAGCTTTAGAAATTGAAGGCACACTATACACACTAATCATTCAATAAAAAGAAACACATAACTAAAAACAAATGATGACATGGAAAATATTTTCATGCAAAATCATTTCAAGCATAAATTATGCAATGTGATATAAGATTTACAAGGCATGATTCAATACTACAATTTTTCAATTGAATATTACATTAAAACCATTAACTTATGACCTTTCATATTTTAAAACCTAAACCTTTTGCTTTCTCCCCATAAAATTTGTGTTCTTACAAAAGTAAAATGATTAATGTGGGTGTTTATTCCTTATAGTAAAACCACAACTTTTGTACAACAATTAGGTTGTTTAAACCCCTAGCATTTTAAGACATTATTCATAACTACATCATCATTTGATGAGTGAAAGATTTTATTTGTTATAATCATTACCTTTGTCTTCAAATTTTCACACCCATAAGTTATGGGGTATGCATTTTTAGAATTCAAACATTATTTTTATTGTTCCTAGCTGTGCATTTGCCTTGATTAAGTGGGATAATAAATGACACCTTTGAATATAATATGTTTCTTCCATTGTGTTTTTTGGGTGAGATAATAGTTCCATTCAATCCCTGTAACCTTCCATGTTGTCTTCCCTTCTAATGCCCTTACTAACTTTGTTATGCACAAGTCTTCTAGGGGCATCCTTTCACCTACTTGTATAGAAACCCTAGTACATAACTAGTTCCTTGACCTTGTTCCTCATCCTAGACCCCCATAACTTTACCATCCTTAATATCAATAAGGTTCATTGCAACATTACCTTACACTTTGGGATTCATCTTGTTTGTTGTTAGTGGCTATATAGAACTTTTTTCATACCTCTTTAGAACTATTAACATCCTAAATAAGGGGTCAGTGTTTTGCCTAGTTCAACAACTTGGGTACTAAATCCTTTTTTATTTACAACTACAAGATACGCATCTTGATGCATATGCATGGACCCCCTTCCTTGGGCAATATAACTTGTATCACTTTTAAAAGGAGGTAAATATCTTAGTTTTCCTTTTAGCCTTGTAAGATTAAGATAATTTTGGACACAATATGTAAATTTAAAACAAAAAACCTTGTGGCAAATGAACAAGTTTTCATAATCAACAAACAATGTAATGTTTTTTCCTATAATCTCATTCATCATTTGCAATGAAGTCTCTTAACCTACTCTGCCTTCTAATGCCATGCAAAATATTTGTTATATTGTGTGAATAATTTCCTTGTCACACCTTAACAAGGAACTTAAATTAAATGTGATTTCCCATCCCACACCACAAAATTCAACTAATAGTATCCACAAGGTGACCCAAGTCAAGATATTCATGCCCTTTGGATTTTCATAATTCAAACTTAACACCCACCTCTGGAAAATGCACATCCCTTAACTTATCTTTAAAGGGGTCAACATTAGGATATTCTTCACAATATCAACTTAAACATAAAAAATCTTCTACCCAAGGAGATAACATTAAATAACATATTTCCCCTCCAACCTTGTGACTTAAGTTAACAAACCAAAAGTTAAATGCAAAGGAGCAAGTTTGTGTAAAACCATAAATCCAATAACCTAAAAACTATCAAAGAAAAGGCTATGGAGTAAAGAAAATAATAAAAAAACCTACACATGAAGGTAAAACATGTTTTATGTATGCCTACCATTTTGCAATTCCTACCATTTTATAGTAATTACCATTTTGTAGTAGCTACCATCATGTTGCAACTACCATCTTTTGTAGACTTGAAATAAAAGTCACAAGACTTGCAAACCTCTTATAGATATTGGCTATCATTTGCAAACCTTCTATAAATGTTGCATACTATTTGCAACATCTATAAACCATTTGTAGTTACTACCTACCTTTCGTAGTAGCTTATTACCTTCTGCAAATTTTGAATTTAGTAGCTACCTGCTTGTTACTACCCTCTAGTGGCAACTACCATCCCAAGTGGCAAAATGCATTTCCTATTTTAGAAATAGAACAAAAAGTAAATAATATTTTAACTTTATAAAAGAAAAGAAAAATTAATACATAAGAAAATACACTTGAATCCATACAACCCTCAACCATTCTCCATTACATAAAGACAAATACAACTTTCTCCCATGTTCTTCTATTCTTTCTCACATTAGATTGTCACACACAAACATCCTATTAATATTAATGATCAATGAAAATTAATGAATCTAATCATCTAATGAAATTATTCATTCCTCCCAAGAAATAAATAAGAAACCCAAGAAAAATATTCATCACACAAGGGTTGAAAACGTATTTTCTTAGATCTCTTTATTCTAATCCCTTCCATACATCCTAGTTAAAAGAAATCCATCCATCCATTATCCATTTGGACTAATTAACTTAGATAGTTTCACCCCATAATGAATAGAAGATGGTAAGTACGATAGTTACCATTAATAATTAAATAGTCACTAGGATGGCCTTCAAAATAAACTAAATTAGGATATTATTTCTAATAATAATTAATATTATTTTATCAAAATTCCTCCCATAATTAACTTTTGATTATTTTGCCCAATGAGGTAGTTCATTATATTAACAATACTACTAGCAAAAACCACTTTCATTATATAATTTTCATGTGACTGTAATTATCATCTAGTGATAGTACTACCATCTTTTAACACCCATGGTTTTAACCAACATAAGAAAATTTTCTATCATTAAAGGTTTAATTCACACAAAATTTGTGAAGATTTATAGAATGTTCACATAAGAATGTCACTCTATTTTTATCACATCTTAATTTATTTAGACAGATGTTTCATTGTCTTTGAGAAGGAAGATTACATAATTATGGGAGAATCTCAAAGGCGAGATTTTTCTTGGTGTAACTTTTGTAGAGTTGAAAAGTGAGAATCTCCCACATCGCCTCCTCCACTAATTGCCCCACTTCAACTAACATTAATCAATTCCAAGACTACATTTGTTTTGTTGCACATAATTGGCAAAATATTCACCACCATTGAACGTTAGTGCCATCCAATGCCCAAACTCACAATTGAACCTTGTTTCAATTCTTAAGCACAACCTTCCCCCTTCAAGTTGCATAACCACCACGCTCTTCACAAGCATTGCTTCCACCTTTGAACTTTCCAACAATTCAACCTTAAAACTAGCCACACCCACCCCTTGCAATGACCATTGCTTAGAGCAAACCTAAAAATACACCCTAACAATATATCAAGTTGGAAAAATTGCACAACACTTAATTTAAAGATGATAGAAAGCATTTTGATCACGCTTTGGAATTACAAGTGTCCATTAAATTTTGTTAAAAGCCAATGAGTGGACAATTCAAACCCTAACAAACATTTAGGTATAAGAAGCAAAAAACATTGACTTATTTTGTTAGAGAAAAGACAATTGCAATAATTTTGGGTGTTTTTTTTTAAATTTTAATTGATTAAAAAAAAGTCCTTTATTCTCATTTTCATATAAATACTTGAATATTTTTCAAGTTGTTTACAAAGATGATAATATGGCTAATAATACTACCTCTACAATGACCCATGTATTTATGTCATACAAATGTTGAAATTTTTATTGAATGATTAATTAATTAATCAAAATGAAGAATTTGGAGGCTAAAAAAAATGGTTGAATATATATTGTAAATTGAGAAAAACCCCATTCAAAGTACTAGAGATTGGAGTGCCCTAATTATGGGTCAACATTGTTAAAATGATATACTTATAATTTTATCAATTTCTTATTTAAGAAGTCATCAAAAAAATTAATAATTCTATATATATATACTTATGACTTATCTAAATAATAACAATTTCACATTTAAATTTTTTTTCATATATTAATGTTCAAAACACAACATTATGAAACATTTCCATTTTCCAAAATTTCCCCTCAAAAAAAGGAAAATAAAAAAGAGCCCTATTTTGGGACATGTGACCATTATTTCAAAACTAGAATCCATAATACATTCTAGAATTTCCTTTGGTGTGGTGGTTAGACAACCATTCCGCCATTTACGGATCGTTAGATATGACAATTATGTAGAAACCCATAATACATTCCGGAATTTTGGTTGTCTCCGGTTTCCCTTTGAGTGATCAATTGCGTATGACAATTATGTAGAAGCCATAATTTGTTCCGGAACTTGCTTTGGTGTAGTGATTAGAATGACCATTCTACGGTTTTTTAGCGACCATTACATATTACAATTACGTAGAATGGTCAGATAACCATTCCACCTTTTTAGGGACTATTACATATGACAATTATGTAGAACCTTATAAAAACATTGCAGAATTTTCCATTATACATCCATTCCACCTTTTTTGGAATCAATCCATATGACAATTATGTAGAACTTGTAATATGCCCCAGAATTTCCCTGCGGTGTGGTGGTTAGACGACCATTCCGCCTTTTGGGGATCATACCATATGACGGTTATGGAGGACCGGTTATAGGTTCCAGAATTTGCTTTGTTGTAGTGCGTAGATGGTTATTCCGCTCTTTCGGGACGATTACGCGCGCGGAATGACCCTTCGTCTCCCCGTTCAAAAACCCCTCGGAAGCCGTCCCTGTGTGCGTTTCCCGCTCTTCGCGCGGGCGTCTGTCTTTCCTTCCTTCCTTCCTTCCCATGCGCGCTTGCTTCTCTCCTTTTGGATTTCGATTGTTTTTTTTCCCCTCTTGCTAGCTTCGATTTTGGCGCGTCGTTCTGTGCTTTCAATGATTGCGTTTTCTTGGTTTTGATTTTTCCAATTTTTTTCCTCATTTGTTTGAAATCTACTGTCCCGTTTTTGCCTTCCGTCTTTCGGTCATATCTGCGTGTTTGCTTGTGTTTTTTGCGAGTGTTTTCCGTTCCGAGAAGAAGAGGGAGAAGAATGGGAGCGGCAGAGAGTCGCGAAGGGAGGATCGAGTCCGACAGCGATGAGGACGAAGGAGGCTCCGAGTCGCCCGTAGGATCGGAGAACAGTTTCCAGTCGACGCTAGATGATGGAACTCCAGAACCGACGCGGCGGACGAGAACAACTCCACCATCATCTGTCAGCAGCAAGCACGAGAATTCCCTGGACTTGCAGATGGAATCTCTTTCTCTTCGCAGCACTGCAGCAGCGTTTACACCAAGCAATGGCAGTAAGCTTCTTCCTGTCGTGAAACTGTACCAACATCTTGGAGTGAGCGGTTGTTCAGGAGGTAAGTGGGTCTTGGCTGAGAAGCAAGCGCCTTGGGAGTTCTTGAGAGAAGGCCATCATGATGATGATGAGGAGGAGGAGGAGGACGACGACGACAGTGACGTGAAGTGGCGAAGTGCTACACTCGGGAAGAACAAAGATTACAAGGATTGGCTTCTGCGTGTTGGGAGCAAGGTGAAGTGTAGAGTTGACGATGGTTCGGGGATGCACTTCTTTGATGAGCAACTCAGGGTAGATTTTGTGGCCAGAGGCGTCTGGGCCATGAAGTTCCCAAGCCAGCACGACTACCGCAACTTTGTTATCGAGTTCCAGAATTGCAGGTAAGATGTTCTCTTCAGAACCTCACAGCTTCACTACCATGAATGCCGGACTCAGGCAGTTCTCTATGCAAAGCCTGCAGGAGAGTGAAAGAGACATACAGAGAAAGAACCAGAGCAGCATCGGTTCTTTTTTCAGAACTCCGTTTGTGATGTGATCTTCAACAGGTTTGAGAATACTTACTTCCTGGAAGCGACGGAGGCGAACAAGCTGAAAGTGTTTGGCAAGGACTTCATGGTGTGGTCCAAGGTGGAAGGGGAAGAGGAGTCCATTTGGCAGGATGCAGAGGATGTGCAGGAGCCAACTCCACGCAAAGCCAAAGAGCTGAGGGAGACGCATCGTGAGCAGTCGAAGCTCAACAACATACAGAGCTTGACTATGGGTGCACTGGACCACAGCTTTCTGCTGACAGATTCAGGATTGGATGTTCTGTCAAATCGTGCCACAGGACTACAAAGCAAGGATGTGACGATACGATTCGAAGATGGGGGAGGAGGAAGTGGGGTCCGAGGTGCAACGCCTTTCTCAACTCCAAAGAAAGGCATGCTCATCAGAGGGGAGAGCAATATGATGTTGCTCAGTCCGTTGAAGGATGGGAAGTCAAATGCTGGTGGTGTCAGCCAGCTTGATATTGGAACAGGTAAGATGGTTGCTGAGTGGAAGTTTGAAAAGGATGGCACCCCAATCACAATGCGTGATGTGACCAATGACAGTAAGGGATCTCAACTCCAGAGTGGAGGATCCACCTTCCTTGGCTTGGATGATAACCGCCTCTGCAGATGGGATATGCGGGACCGGCATGGTGTTGTACAGCAGCTTGCTAGTCCTGTGTCACTGAGCTGGGCTGAAGGCCACCAGGTACCACAATCGCAGTCCTGAACTGCTCGGTTTCCTTGATACAAGAAATCTGCTTTTTTTACATTGGAAAGTCAGAGGTGGTATACACCTAATATTGCAACGTCTCAAGAACTGAAATAGTGATCATGTCATGTATTACAGTTCTCCCGAGGAACGAATTTCCAGTGCTTTGCAACAGCTGGAGATGGGAGTATAGTTGTCGGCTCTCGAGATGGCAAAGTGCGGCTATATGGGATAACATCCATGCGCCAGGTGCATATGGTTTTCTCATGCACAAATGCAATGTGGTATGTATGTAATTTCTGGTTGTTTTATGTTATGTGTATTCTGATTATGTTGACATTGAAGCAGGAGCAATGTCTTTTATCGTTGACTGACAGTCCATCACATTGCAGGCTAAGACTGTGTTTCCAGGACTAGGCTCTCCCATCACACATGTTGATGTTACATATGATGGAAAATGGGTACTAGCAACCACAGATTCATACATGATTCTTATAGGCACTGTCTTCAAAGACAAGGATGGCAAAACAAAGACAGGCTTTTCTGGGCGCATGGGAGGCCGCATTGTGGCCCCACGGCTCTTGAAAGTCAACCCAGTGGATTTTTATGGAGCTGGGAAACAACAAAAGTTCCATGAGGGGCAGTTCTCTTGGGTGAGCTCTGTTCTTTTGATGTAGAATCTCTGGTACAGTAACAATTTCAGCACAAGACTTATGTCAAATTACTCACCTTCACTAATGTAAGAGAATTAGCAGTCTTCTTGAGCAGAAGAAGAGTGCTGAACCCTGTGTTTGATTTGCAGGTTACAGAGGAAGGCAAACAAGAGCGCAATCTTGTAGTATCAGCAGGAAATTATACTGTGATCTGGAACTTCATGCGTGTTAAAGACAGCAACCATGATTGCTATAAGTATGCAGCTGAAAACTCACATACCATGAATGAGAAGTGGGAACTGTGGGGAAATTTTGGTTTTTGCACTCGTTAATCTGGCTGTTATCTTTTGCAGATGCTTGGATATTAGAACACCAGAATGTAATTTCTTTTGGAATCTGCAAGTGCCCTTATGCAACAAGTGGGAAGACATTAAATCAGCATTGGGTCCTTATAGAAAGCAGTACAAAAGTGCTGCCTGCTTCATTTTCTCCTTGTCTGCCCTTGACTCAATCCACCTTTTTTTCAAAAAAGATGGATGATTCCCATGCATACTTTGGGTCCATGTTAGGCATGTTTTTGGCCTGTAATACATACTAGGTGTCCATTATAGGCCTAAGACGCGCATAATTGGACCTGAAGTGTGTAATTGGCCAGCACTGAAATGTGCCTGGGCACCTACAGACACATCTCAGGGCAAATGTGCACATCAAGGAAAAAAGAAGTAGCCAGTACTTTTGTACTGCCTGCAATAAGGATCCAACTCTGATTTAATGTCTTCCCAACAAGTGTGGGTCTTTAACTGTTCAGTTCCCTTTCTAATACATTTGATTTCTTCTCTGTTGTGCAACTGTGGCCACAGACAGCAAACAGGCCTCAAAACCTGTTACTGCTACAAGGTGCTGGAAAAGGACTCATCGGTTGTGCACAGTAAGTTTATGCACGAGAAGTATGTTGAGTCTTCAGACGAAGCTCCTTTGGTGGTTGCAACTCCAAATTATGTCAGCTCTTTCAACATGGACTTGTAGGAGGTATTGTTGCCTTCTTCAGCAATTGTGTAATCTACAACTCGTGTAAGCTATAGATTACTCTTTCTCCTTTGAAGCCCACCCAGTCTCTCTGCTCTTTGGTCTCTCCCACCTCAAAGCAGTACATTACATTCTTTAAATGTAGTGAAAAGGCCCTCGAGCCTGACTCACCTCTGATTTGATATGAGTTCTACAATTTATCAAGACATCTGAGCATATATGTAAGCTGACAGTTCTGTTGCTAGTATTGATAGGAAAAGGGAACTGGTACATCCATTGTGGTGCAAACAGTGAGCCTATGGAAACCAAGTTCATGATGGGAAGAAACAGCTTGTGCTTCTTTTATGTAAAATGTGCGACATAAGAGATGGTGGGGTCATGGGAATCAAACACCAGATATGTCATGTCAGGTTTATGCTTGGGTCAATGTGCATAAATATAAACATGTATATTTCAATTTCACATATTTTTATGAAATTATATAAGTATGTAATTTCATTCCGTCATTCTATAATGAATATATTATGACATAATGCCCTTTATATGATATGTGAGATTTTATGTCAAAAATTAAGATCTAGTAGTGTAATTTAAATAGTTTATTGCAAATTGCATGACATTAATCTCACATATCTTGAAGTTTCATAACTTCATAATTGTTATTACTCTTTAATTTTCACCATGTAAAGACATTACATTATGTATATAATTCCAATTATAATTAGTTAAAATATGATATATATTATTGTTTATAATTGGATTAAAACCTTTGTTGACCTTTCTTTCTTGATACAAGAAGAATGAATACATAGAAATTAGAATACAATGCACATAAATGAACAACTTGGACATCATCAACCTCCTCATCCACGTTGTATAGAATGGTCTTGATGTTAGCTCGTTGCAACAAAGATTGTGGAAATTGCTCACGATGATCATGACAGTTTAGTGGTTCTTTTGTAATCTTTATGAACTCAAGACAAATGGAAATGATGAATGACGTATAGATGACTAAAATTGTATTCATCGTTTTAGCCTTTGACCATGACATTTATGACTATTTCAACTTGGTGAAACTATCAATAAAATGTTTTTAAATCAAAGGTTTGACAATGAGTTTATTTAAAATTTGGACATTAATCTAAGCAGGTTCAACATTGAATCCTTTAACATATATATAATTGTCTTGTTTGTTTGTTTGTTTTTCCTAGGGGAATTCGATTGCATCACTTTAATTATATGTGTGATAAAGGTGATGGTCTTGATCATCTGTTGAATCATGTAGTCATGTGTGTCACATATAGGTAAAAATCATAGAACCTTTCATTGTCTTCATTGAACCCTAAATTGTCACCTATGGGTGAAAGCAAGAAAAAAGGAACAACTTGAGGAGTGTGCAATGCTTAAAATCGTAGGTTGAAAAACCACTATGCAAACATCATAATTTGAAAAATTAGTTTGTTTTCGGAATAGTTTTTTATACTTTCAAAGTTGCGACCACAAGATTTCCTACAAATTTATGACATTTCAACAATCATGTCTTATATATAAAGCATTCAAAATAAAGACATGGATAGGACTTTTTTAATTCAAAAGTCAATTTTCATTATTAAATGCACATGAAATATTTTCAAAAAGTTTGTGAGCTCTAACATACTTCACAATAAAGGCAACATGTGTGAACCATTCAAAATTATTTTTACATGCACCGTATTGGATTTTGATTTTTGAAAGTCCTTAATGATTAAAATAATTTACAACTTGTGATAATTGTTCAAAGCAAAGTTGTACATTTGATTATAATGTAGGCCTTCATGCAAAACTTTAGAAAATTATTATATTATGGGTTATATTTGGTTTTTAAATTGATATTCAATCTGAAAAATTGAATGAAAAATGCATAATAGACCAACACATGAACACCATGCATGTCAAGTGTGTTATGTTAATTGCCTAGTTAAATCATAATTAGGTTAGTCTTAAGTTGGGCTAGTGTAATTATGTGTGTTAATTTAGAACTAGTTCATGTGTGAATAAGGTTTGAACTATTTGGTGTTTGGGATATAATCCCTTGGTGTGTGTTCTCAAATCACTTTTGGTGATTTGAAATTATAGAGCAAACCCTTGGATATGTTTGCAATTTTTTGTGTCTAAACAATTTTGTTGAAATTTTTGACACAAGTGTTTGTGTGTGTTTAGGTGTTTTTAAAGGCTTGGACTACTATTTGTTGCAAGTGAGTAACATTTTTGAGTTATCAAAAGTTGATTTAGTTTGCTTGTGTTACATCCATAATTGTTTTGTTAAACATTCTTTCATGTTCATGTTTTGCATAAGATACTAGTTTGTTTTTGGCGAGCTTTGCTTAGAGGTTGCATGGTATGTTGCTTGTTCCATTTTGGGTTTTTCCATTAATCATTCCCTAGGGAGTTGAACTCAACATATGGTTTTGTGTACCTTAGAATATGGCAAAGTTGGGAGTTGTGAAGAAAAAAAAACAACGAAGAGTACCTTGTTACCATAAAGGCCCCTCCTCTTTCAATGTGTTTCTCTTTCTGTATGTAATGCATGCCTAAAAGAATTAAAGTAACCTAATATTGACAACAATAACACTACCATCACCATTGCCAATTGAACTCCAAGTTCAACCAATTTGTTTATGTTAGTGACAACAAGGCCAATGGGGGGCCCTTCACCCTTTTTGTCGATGGTTGTTGATCATTAAAGTGCATCAACGTGGTAGCAACAATAGTAGTTTAAAGTTGTGTTACCATCATTATTGCCAAAAGCTTGAACTTTCACACAAATTTTGAATTTAGAAACAACTTTTTCCAAGTGTTTTTTTTTTTAAAATATAAAAATTTTCATTGCCTTTGTCAAAGTTGTCACATGCACTACCAACAAGAATTGAAGTCAAATGAAGGAAGAGGAGTAAAGGTAGTGGATGGAACTTGGAGCTCCATCACCATTACTAGAAATGTGATCTCCTCCTTGAACCTACATGGTCTTCCCTTTACATTTAATTTATTTCTAAAAAAATCATCCATGTGGAACCTTCTTCATCCATAATTTTGACATTAAAAATTTGTTTAATTTTCATCCAACTAGTAGCCAACCAAGAGCTAGTGATTAAACATGGATTTTTTTGGGGACATTTTGGGCCTTATGATTGGACACATTATTGTTATTTTTATTTTTGAAATTCCAATTAATTGGTCATTTGCTTCAAGAATTTATATAGAGGCATACAAAGTTAGATTTGTGTGATTTTTGCATTGTTAAGTTCACAAAGAAGAGGATCACATGTGTGGGAACTTTCAACCCATTTGGAGACAAAAACTTGAAAAAGGTTTTCATGGGCGTGAAGAGGTGGTGGTGTCTGTGGAATTAGTTTTTGCCAAATTTTCAACAACTCGACTTTTATATTAATAAGCACAAATAAATGTAACTCGTGAGTGGTGGAATGTCATGCCATTAACATTTTGGAATGCCATGCTCTTGATATTTAAAAAATTTATACTTTGTGTTTGTCATAAGTTTCAAGCTAGAACCTATAGAAGTGGAGATTTGTGTTACATGTGAATTATGTCATCTCCACTTGTGTTATAACAACAGAATGCTAAATTTTTAACCTTATTTTGGGTTTGTCATTTTTTGACAAACTTGCAAGACACGAGTTATTGCATTGGGATTTATTAATCAAACCCAATCTATGCATTTTCCCACTAAACAAGGTTGGAAGTTAAAGAGAAAGAGATAGGTTAATATAATATAGTTTTGGCACTGTTGCATGCATTTTTGGATTTTATCACAAAAAAATTTGATTGATTGTTATGGTGGTGAGATCATGTTGATGGATGAAAGACCACATTTGTTGTGTTCATATTGAGCCCAAGTTTTGTTGACCTTGTGAAACATTTTGGTGGATAGAAACACCCTTTTAGATCTGATATAAATTTATTGTCATATATGTTTGACATTGTTTTCAAGGTTAGGGTTTGGCACATCAAATTTAGGGTTTAAGGATAAGGCACATTTGGTATCATGAATACCAAGTGCTTGTGACACCAACAACAAGCCAACATTGTCAAAGAAAGGTTCAACAAATCAAAGGGTTATTTGGAATGGAACGCATTTTTGTTTGGTTTCATTGACTTTTAGTGATGACTCACAAGTTTGGGAGGATGAAACTATTGGTATTGCCAAGGGGAAATTCATTTTAGGTTTCAATTTCTTTGTGAGTTTTTTTTTATCAATATGGATGACAAAATGAAAAGCCTTGGTTTTGTCAAAGATTGGTTCTTTGGATGGGTGAGAATTATTTATGTCAAAGAGTTGAGGTACAATTTAGGATTGGATGTGAGCAAAGAAACATAGGAACCCCATGTCTAATATGTGGTAGGCATTTGAGTTCTTGCCCCAACATTTAAAACATGAAGTTTGGATACATATGAAAGTTGGTCTAATCAAGTTGTGGTGCAAGTAAAGCTCCTAGTGGTGGAATAGTTTTGGACTCATCACATAAAATTGACGACAACTTTAAGAAAGGGAATTGCAATTCTAGGTGCCACTACATCAAACCTAGCCCTAACCTAACACCAATTATCAAGATTTAGAGGAATCCTATTATAAAGGTGTAGGGAAAATGGCATGTGTGGATCCAATTGATCCAACGTCATTCATGTCATTCTTAGACAACATTAAGGGCTATTGTTTGATTTGTCAGCTTTTGACCCATTGAATCAAAATTTCCAAATGTTGGAGGTTGAGTATGGGGGGCACCCAATGGGATTGGATGGAGAAGATTCAAAATCATAAACTACTATTATTGGGAAAGGTTAGGGTTATAGGATTTGAGAAAGGATAGAAAGGGAAAGGTGTGACAAATAAGGGGTTCACCACCATGACCATTCCAAACCAACTCAACACCATGGGTATATGATTTGCATGCTTGGAAATTATAGTAACAAATATGGTGGCATGGGTGAAATATAATTTACATTTGTTTTAAACAAAACAAAAGAACAAGAAGACACATTGTTTTCTAGCCTAGATGTTAACCTAATGTATTTTTGTGGAGCTATATTTTTAGGTCCATTGGCTTTAGAGAATTATGTCGAATATTCCAAGAAATCAACAATCAAGAATAGTAAGAAATGGAAACTAGGTTAAGGTTTCAAGTCTAATTGAAATGTTTTTGATGTTTGCAACCATGACAAGAGTGAATGTTCAAGCATCAAAACCATGGTTAAAACTTTCAATGTTATAAAGCCCAATGCTAGGTTCACTTGCCACAATCATTTGTGATTGTAGACATGATTAAAAACTCTATCAAGTAGTATTAGTGACATTGAGGAAGATTCTTGTTCCACTTTTGGAACAAGGGTGTCAAGCAGTTTATTAGGGGGGGTGGTGGTTATGTTGATGGAAAATTCACTATTGATTATAATTCCTCAAAATGTTTTCAAGGCCACCTAAAAATAACTTCTTGAGATTCAATTTTAGCATGTAACTATAGCTAGGCTTTAAGAACTCTTGACATGTCCAACAATTGATAGGATAGGTGTTGTCCTTGGTCTAGTTGTAGTGCATAATGAAGAAGATTTTTTCTAGTTGAAAAGGGTGTTGGCACAATAGTATTAACCTTGGAGAATTTTATTAGATTTAAATGTTGTCAAGGATAAAACAAATATACAAATTGGAATAAAATTTGAATTTGACAAACAATGAACTCAATAATGAACAAGAAGTAAATGAGTTTGTTGTTTGAATAAGGTGTGATGTAAGTTAGGCTTGAGATGAATTAAAAGTACAAGGTCACAACTTGCATTGGTGATATTAAAAGGGGCACCTTCAAATCCTTTTTTCTTATTATCTAATGGAACATTATAAAAGATCATATAAACATTTTGGATAGTTATGCCAACCGAGCCTTCAATAAGTTTCTACTAGATAACCTTTTAAAAACTTCTTCTAACCACATTTTTCGGAACTTCCATTAATTTTGAAAAAAATAAATATTCCAACTACATTTTCCAAAATTTTCTATCATTTTATTCTTTTAGAAACTTCTAAACATATTTTTTCAAGGATATTTTTGAAAAGTTCTAAAAACTTCCAAACATATTCTTCATGAATTTTTCTTAAAACTATTAAAAACCTATAAACATATTTTTCAAAGGTCATTTTTAAAAGCTCTAAAATTTTTGAAACATATTTCTTAAGGGAATTTATATAAACTTCTAAAAACTTCCCTATTGTTTATTGTCTATGGAAAATGGGAGTGTTGAACAAAAAAATAGTGGAAGGTTTTGGATTGACTAATGTCGATTTTAAGCCATGTTCATAACAAATTTTAACATTGATGGGCAGGTCAAAGGCTAGGGTAAATTAAAGAAAAGATATTAATCTAAGTTGATCCCAACAAACTCATAGATTATACCAAGTGATAATTATGCATGTTACATCCTATGACATATTGGTTGGAAGAATAGTTTTATACCCTTTAAGCTTATGGGAAGAAACCACACATTATCGACTAGGGTGGTAGACAAGAGATAGTTGTAAGGTTTTGTAAGGAAATCCTACAACTAAAGTTTATTAGGAGGCATGTAAGAAAATATAGTAAGCCACTTATGTTGGGTGGATTTAAAAATCCCCTTGGTTTGAATTGTTGGAGGGTAACATCCTTGATTGATACGAACCCCATAATGGTGAATTGGTGATGCCACTAATAGATGGGATGTTGATCATGTAAGATTCAACATTGGATGTCATGCCACCGTGGGGCATGTTGTTAAAGTTGCAAACATTAACCAATCATTACGTTCATTAAACTTGGCACATTATGTCGTCATTAAACCCACATTTACTTATGGATACTGGTAATGGGCCATTAAGATTGAACCCATTGGATATGCAGGTTATTCAATGAAATATTCCCAAGATGAGATATGTTTGTTATAATTGTTTGGAGACATCAATTTCGATCGAATCATAACACTATAGCCCAACATCCAAGTATGGTGGTACTATTACTTGGAAAAGGATCCACAAGCTAAACAAATCTCCATGCCTCACTTTATGATGTTATAATAATGATATCTTAACTTGTTGCCAACATTAGCAATATAAGCTAATCAATGTTCCCTACCAAACAATATCACATTGATAGGGATGCATTATATGGACAAGATTGGGTTAGTTGATTTGGTTATTTGAAGATGGTTATGCCATGGTCTTTCACAAGTTGGCATTGGCCAACACCGTTCAAACCCTAAATTTGAACTTTTTGAAAGTTGGTTTGCATTTTGTAGTAGTTGCAAACCACATAGATGTCCCCATGTACATATTTATTGAAGAATGTTCCATCACTAGGAGATTTTCAGCTAGTTGTGTTAATTTGATGGCAATAGTTCAAGACTTGGATTGGCGAACCAATGTAGGTGGATGCTATAGTAGTTAGTTCACCATCACTCAGACAAATGTGGACTAATTTAACACCACTAAAGGTGATCCATTAAGCACATTAACTCATCTTGAGGTCATCTACATTTTTAGTGAATGACATATTGGATTTAGGGTGACAATCATACATGTGGTACACCATGATGACAAACCACAATTGGTTATGGTCAATGGAGTTGTACTTCCATGAGCAATTCTACTAACCTTTTTATATTTTCCCCAATTTCATGCTTTTCAAAATGCATGAAGGAACCCAATGTAAATGAGAGGGAATGGGCAATGGGGTTTTGCATTAACATTACTACATTGTTCAATTTTTTAGAAGGTGTTCAAAGGGGCATATTGGGGCAAGTTATGGAACTTAATTGTTTCATACGAATTTTCAATTTATAATTTGTAAAACATGAACATTTTTCCAATCCACTAGAAGAAATCTTGCCATATCCAATCATTTTATTTGTAATTACATGTGGCTATTAATCACTTACAATTAATTTTGGTCATTTTTGTAGCTACGTTGCAACTAAATTCAAATTATTATTTTTCATCCTTCCATATGGACAAATTGTAATATGGTTTTGATTCAAGAAGGGGCATGTGTGTCCCATTAGTTATAATAGTGATCAAAATTAGTTACACCGCAATGGGGTGGACCTAGCCTCAAGGATTATACTAAAAATTTATTAAAGGTATAATGGGGGTAGGTTTTTATAAGTGTATTATAATCATATTTAGTTTATATTTACGGCATACTAGGTGTATATTATGCATACATTAAAAATATATATGTAGAGTTTATGTATATTTATATTATCTATTTACTTAATTTATTTGCCACATGTTTTGGCTTAGGTCTACAATTAGCTTAATTAAGTGCCACATGGGGTGGTTTACGTGCTATGTGGTTTAGGTTTAAATATAATCTTGGTTAGTCTATGTTTAACCAAGCCTTAATTTAACCAAAATTTGTAATTTCACCATTTTAAACCATTTTTAGTTTAGCCAAGGTTCAACAAAGGTTGTCAAAAGTGATGTGACGTGCTCAATTTGCATTCATTGTCACATCTATGTCACTAATGTGGATTTTTTTTTAACAACTAAATTGTTTTGGTCAAATTAATTTTCACAATTGAAATTTTTTGGGTCACCCAATCTTTTTATCCTAAATCAGGCAATTGAATAATTTCATTTTTCAATCATTCCTTGAAAAACAAATTGGTTGTTGCATGAAAATGTTTTGGGTGCTACTTTAAAAAATTCAATTGTCCATTGATAATGCTTCAATCTCCACCATTGATTCAAAAATTTGAAAAGTTAGTTGCTACCTTCAAAAAAAAAAGTTGTTAATTGAAAAATTCAATCACCAAATTGGGCAACAATTTTTTTTGGTTGCCATTTAGAAATTGTTTTTCATTACCATTTGGAAATTTTTAGTCTTCCAATGGATGATGGTTTAATCTCCACGATTGATATAGCAATTGAAAAAAATTATTGTTTCCAAAAAAATATTGGTCGTTATTTGAAAAATGTTCGATCATCATTTGAATTTTTTTAGTCATTGCAAGACTATGGGTGACCAAATGACATGATTTTAAATTGTCCCTAATTTTCCCCCTAGCAACCTCATCTCCCTTTGACATAGGTTGACTTATGTTGGCCTTATTTTGAGGTGATGTTAGGTAGCTTTAACATCTAAACGGACATGTTGTGTCTTGATGGATGGCAGACACTTGGATGTTGTGGCAACCCTAGGTTGAAACAAATTTTGAGTTTTAGTTTAGCCAAAATTTAATCACTCTTAAAAATTAGCCAAAGTTCAATTGACTTTTTCAATTTAACCAAAATTAAGTTATTTTTTACTTTAACGAATGTTTAACCAATTTGTTCAAATTTAACAAAAGTTTAACCACTCTCTAGTTTAACTAAGGTTCATCCACTTTTTCTAATTTAACCAAAAAATTTCCTTTATTAGTTTAGTCAAAGTTTACCCAAGGTTTAAACAAGTTTTTATCTAACCAAAGTTTAATCATTTCAAAATTCTAGTCAAGATTTAACTAATTTTTTAATTCAACCAAATTTTAGTCAAGGTTCATAATTCACCAAAAAAATTAATTTAACTAAAATTTAGGCACTTTTTAGCTTAACTAGAATTTAACCAAGGTTCATCGATTTTTTTAAAATTAAGCAAAGTTCAACCAATTTTTTGTTTAGCCAATGTTTGTCAAGTTTTTTTCCTTTTTGCCAAAGTTTAGGCACTTTTTTGTTTAAATAAAGTTTGCCAATTTTTTTAACTTAGCCAAAATTTAGACATTTTTTGATTTAGCTAAGGTTTACCAATCTGTTTAATTTAGCCAAAATGTAGGCATTTTGAAGTTTAACCAAAGTTAACAAAAATTTAACCAACTTTTGTTCTAGCCAATTTTAGCCAATTTTTTTAGTTTAACCAAAATGTAGCCACTTTTTAATTTAACCAAGGTTAGTCAATTTTTTTAGTTTAACCAAAGTTTAACCATTTTTTTGTGTAGCCAAGGTTAATCAATTTTTTTAGTTTAAGGACAAACACGTCTTTGGGTGGTACCACTAAGAACATCACACTTTGATTTTCTTTGACTCATTGAACTTTGAAAAATTCATAGGAAACATTTAAATGAACATTTTCATAAAAATAATAATTATGAATACATTTATTAGATTCCATAGATTTTGAAAACCCAATAATATAAAAAAAATAGTGTATTTTGTTGTTTTTAATCATTGCATTTTTAAAAAAGTTTCAAAAAGGTAGTGTTGGTTTTTTTCCTTGAACTTTTTAGTCATAAACACAAATTTCAAACATGATTTGAATTTTTTTTTATGATTTTTTTTCCTAACTTAATTTGGAACTCATTCTATTTCAGGTTTTTATTTGGTGATTAATTGATTAAATATGATTTGGTTATGAATTTCCAAAGTTGAGGTTGTCTATTTTTTAAAAGACCATTTAATCAAGAATATAAATTTTTTAATTTTTAAAATTTTTTAAATTCCCAAATAAACTTTAAGAAATATATTAAAACATGCAATTAATAAACATGAAAAAATAATAATTTATAGCAATGAAAAAATTTAACAAAAAGAGCCCATAAAAATGAATTGGTTGTTTTTGGTTCCTTAACCATTCCTTGAGGTGATTCCTAGTGGTACCACCCAAGGATGGGTTCACCCTTAACCAAAATTTAATCATTTTTTAATGTAATCAAAGGTTAGTCAATTTTCTTAGTTTTACCAAAAATAAACCAATTTTTAATGTAGTCAAGGTTTAGATAATTTTTAATTTAACAAAATTCTAACCAAGGTTGAGCCAAATTTTTATTTAGCCAATGTTTAGCCAAGATTTTGTTAAAGTTTAGCGAAATTAAGTTATTTTAGTACACACATACTTATATAGTTTAAAGAATTGAAAGAGGGGACAAAAAATATGGGATATATTTTATATTCACAACCTAGTCATAAACTAATTGTAAATTAGAGGAATTAGTTTGCAACTAGGTTGTAATTATAAAATGTATCCCATATCTTTTATCCTCCTTTTCAATTTTGTAAACTATGTAAGAAGGTGCATTTGAATAATTAAAATAACACAATAAAATTTAAACACAAATGCCATTTTGGATACACCAATCATAGTGGTTTGACCCTAAAAGTTAAACCAAAAACAAAATTGCAAAACCAATTACCTATTTAACCTTCCTACTTGTGTATTTACTTACCTACCTACTAACTTAGGTAAATTGGTACCTATTACCTATCTACCTAGCCTATCTACCTACTTACATACCTACCAAACTATATATATAGAATTTGAAATATTTGTGGATTTGCCACATGTCACAATCATGAATGCACAAATTGGATGCTTTAATTTTTTTCCAAGATTTCATTCAAAATTAAAATAATTTTTTTGACACATGGCAACATATCGTTCATTTTTACAGTTGACTAAGAACGTCAGATGGTAGTTGCAAATGATAATACACATATGGTTAGTCAAAGGAGGGGATCGTATTTTGTTGAATTTTATTTCTTTCATTTACAGTCCATGTCGTTTGCAACTATGGTCACATGCAACTTGACTTTTGTGACTAGAGGGATTTTAATCATATATGATATTTGCAATTAAAATCTAATTGTAAGCATCGATCACAAAATTCAATTTTTCTTCTAGTGATCACACACACCCACCAAACCTAGGTTAAAACATGTTGCACCCACAACTAGAACAACTATGTTAGTGCAAAAGGAGAGGATGTTATAACAATTTGAGTTGTACATCCTGGGTGGTTGTGAGATCATGAACGCCAAGGGGGATTTTTGGGTGCGGGTGTGGGGAAGGAAGTTGGGGATAATTCAACACCTCCCCACATTTTGCATAACAATATAGGCCACATTCGCAATTTCAAACAATGGGGAGAATGCTTGTATACACATTGATCCAATAACTAAATATTGGTCCAATAATTATAAGAGGTGATATGTGTAAAACATAATGACTATTACGATATTAAATGTTTTGCATTCCGCTCAAAAAAGTTAGGCAAGTTGAAAAGACAAGAATTTTGTATCATACTAAAAGGTGATAATCCAAATTTTAGGTGATTTTATAAGCTTAATGAAGTGGAAAGAACCGTGGTTTAAGCTCAAACAACACAATTATTGATTGATGGATTGGTAGAATCGTTTAAGGTGTTTATGTTTCAATAATATTTATGTTACCCAAAAGGATATTTTTGGCAATTGGACAAAATGTCACATGTGAAAATTATTGGTTGGTGAACAAGTGAACACACTTTAACGAATGTGCCATGCCCCTACCAAAAGAGATATTTGATGCCTTGGACAAGCTAAGGTTTTTAATGTTTTGGACTTGCGTTCTGGTTACTATCAATTGCCATTGGAGGAAGACGACAAAGTCAAGATGATGTTTTGAGGATAGATGTTCATGGGAAGGACTATTTGTAATAATGACAAAATTTGAAGGTGTTTTGAGGATAGATGTTCATGGGAAGGACAATTTGTAATAATGACAAAATTTTCCCTTTGGTTTAAAAATGTTTTCTATAAAATTTCAAAGCATTATAGGTTAGGTGCTAACAAGCTTTAATTTTGTTAATTGCTACATCTACTATCATCATCTTTAACCTAATTTCAAAAAATCACACATAACATCTATAAGAGGTGTTTAATCAATTTAAGCCCATTCAACTTAACCTTAAATTACATCCAAGCAAGTGCTGACTCTTTCAAACTCAAGTGGAACACTTAGGGTTATACAATCTATTCTTGTGGATTAAAGGTTCAAAAGGCCAAGGTTGAAACCATCTCACAATACCCCATAGCCATCATATGTTAATTAGTTACAAGCTTTTCTAAGCTTATGTAAATATTATTAATGGTTTATTTATTAAAGGATTTATTAGCACTATTACACCTTTAACCTAGGTGACAAAGATTGACCAAAAATACCAAGATAGATGGTGTGGGTATTGGATGTAAAAAGTAGGCCAAAAATCTCTTTTTGTGTAGTTTAATGACAAAATGAACAATGAACATCATAGTGAACATTGTAGTGGATAGCTAGGGTGTATGTTGAATTGCTGCAGATGGTAGTGGCTATGACGTTGCATGTTGGAGGTTCTGTCTATTGTTGTGTGAGGCTGTTTGGGTGTGATTCCAAAGATGTAATGACAAATTGGTTACATGCTTGAGTTGATGTAGCCATCTATTTTACACACAGAAAACAGAACCTCCTTCCTTCCTTCCTTGTAATGACCTCATGGGTGAGCATTTTGTTTCATGAAACACCCCTGTGCACTCACTTGTGTTCAGCAGCATTCCTGTATAGTCTATTGACAGGAGATTGTGTTTCATAAATTTCCCCCCTGTTCAAGCCCACACTACATACAAGTATTTCCATAAGCTATCAAAAGCTCAACATGTTGCAGTGATTAGGCTGTTCTTAATCAAAATAATGTTAGTATTTTGTTTGGACCTTGTTCTGGTGACTAGGGTTTTTTTTAAATCAAAAGATTGGTGAAGTTCAGTTTCACAACCTCAGGTTCCATGAGAAAGGTTGCTGCCCTTACATCTTGGTGGGATGTCCCTGAACAAGACATCACCATGCCGGAAATCTCAAATTCAGGTGTATGGGTAATAAATCTGGATCCGATTTGGAGCATCCTGGTCCTGGGGCCGTCTCAGTGGAGTATTAATCCAACCTGCTGCAAACCAGGTGGAGTATTACTACATGGGAATTGTGAAGATGGACATACTATGCAGGTCAAACTCAATGAAAACAAAAGTCATAAAAAATTCAAACCAGGAAAGAGAAACAGAAATCACACTGCCATTTACAAAACAATGGCAATCACAGAAGAAAACTTCTTACTTCAGTAGTTCAATTATGACTCTTTATTTTCTACTGCAGGAGCTCATTTCTTATGTACAAATTATCCCATGAACAAAGTGGATACATTACAAATCATGCATTTTCTTACCAAGCTAATTATGCATTGCTATGGTTTTGCACAACAATCTTGTGATAATTTCTGGTCAATTCTGTTCAGGTCTTATAATACTCCTATCAATGGCTCTCATCTTCTAACAAAGCCTTCTGAAGGAGACAACATAATCACTTGTATGACCACTCTCTTAGAGACCCAGGCCCCCACTCGTTGGCAGAGTTTGCAATAAGAAAAGCACTGACAAGGGATATCAAGAAATCAGGAAATACGAATAGTAAGACCCAATATGGGCAATTGGAATATAAGGGGTAATGTCCAATAATGGAAACATAGGCAGGCCTGATCATAAAAGTATGTAAACTGTGACAGCTTTGAACTGGTTTGAGGTAAGACTTCAAATGAACCTGGACTCTTACATACCTACATCCTTTCTCTTGTCCAGAAAATCCAGACTGGCAATTCAAAGATCAGCTTTGCCAGGATATCTAGGGAAGGGTATTGTGTCTCGGATATTCTCTAAACCCGTTGCAAACAGCACCATGCGCTCAAAGCCTAGCCCAAATCCAGCATGCTTCACTGTCCCATGGCGGCGCAAGTCAAGATACCACTCATAGGGCTCCTGTGGTAGATTCTTCTCCTCCAGCCTGCAAACACAGAATACAACAAAAACTCTCAGCACAAAACCAAGCATTTCCCTTCAAACCCCAAAAGAAAAAATAGCACCAAATGAAGAGAAGTTAGTTCTCACATGTAAATTACTTCCCTACATCTTAAACCCATAACCCAAGAGATCATAACTTGCTGACAATATCACTATGATTGCAGAGGGAACTCCACAATAACATTTAGTGTAACCACATCATGTCAGTTCCAACCAAAGTGAAAACAACATGAAGATGAGTGTGCTTGTATCCTTGTGAGTGTTATTCACAAAGTATCACATCATCACCTTTGTCATGAATGGCAGTGACTAGCTGCCATCACTCCGAACTGACTTCATCAGCTCCCAAACAGTGAGTGCTGTAGATAAGTATATAGTAATCTGATCAAAGTTTTAAGACACAAAATTGTACAAAAATCTGCACTGTGAGATTCAGTCACCTTTATGGAAGCAACAGGAAGACCTGGTCATAATGCCAGGTAGCACTCAAGAGTACATGGCTAATAAAAATGTCAGACAGCATCTGCTGCAACAAGCTTGGCAGGGTAAGAGTTTTTCTAAACTCAGCTAACCACAGGAAAAATGAACCTCTAACACAGAGGGGTCACAGAACGTGCAGGGCTGAAACCATCAAACTATACCTGCTGATAAGGACATCAAAGCGCTCTTCTCTCTGGCTTCCACCAATCAGCTCCCCAACCTACACAAATCAGAGATTCTCAGGTTTATTGTATTACAACAAGAAACATAATTTTACAAATTACTGCACTTGTGTAGGCTTTCAGTAGAAGTTTTCAGTAGAAGACCATGAGTCTCAGAAAGTGAAAAAAGGAACCAAACAAGTACATTGCTACAGTACTCTCCCAACAGGAGAGACAAAGGTAGAGGGGCACACCTTAGGAACCAGTACATCCATAGCAGCTACAGTCTTGCCATCATCATTAAGACGCATATAAAATGCTTTGAAGTCTTTAGGGTAGTTATACACAATTACAGGTTTCTTGTACACATTCTCTGTCAAATATCTGCACACATACATTTTAAAATGTAAGGGTAATAGCTAAAGATCTAAAATACTGCAGCAAGACACTCAAAATCAACTACAATCAGCAATCCAAACCTTGCTTACTGTGTTTATACAGCAATTGTCTTCAGATTTCTATCCTCATACCAATGTCTTCATACTTCTCTAAGCATCTCAAATGAAAAGACAAGGAACATTCTAGAATAAGCTTATGTACCCACCTTTCATGCTCAGAAGCCAAGTCAATTCCCCACTCAACCTTGTTTTCAAACTGCTTGTCAGTAACCTGCAATCAACATGGAGAACAGCAGAATAAGCAGAATATCTATGAAATTGCAGAGAAAAATCTAAAATAATACTTTGAAGTTAACAATTGTGTCAGCTCTATTAAACCAAAACTAACATAACAAGAATGAGTGTGGTCATGACATTTTGAGTGTCAATCACAAGGTATCAGATCATCACTTTCACTATGAATAGCATTCACTAGCAGCAATGACTACCCTGAATCAATCAGCTCCCAACAGTGGGTGTGGATAAGGATACAATAATTTGCCAACAATTTCAAGCAGATAGAAATATAACCTCTGTGTTCAGAGCTAGTCACATTTCTACAAGTACTGAAAGACTAGGTCATGAAGTTGGCTGGTAAGAGACATAGGTAATCAACGAGGTCAACATTATCCTTGTGCGAGCCACACCACTGGTGACTACTCGGATGCAATATCTCCACTGGAATGCAACAAACACAAGCTTCTTCACACCAGAAAGTATAGTTTTGTAATGCAGACCTTTGTCCCTACACTCTGTAAATTAGGTGTGCACAGCATTTCTCACCTTTGAGAGAATGTCAATGGCTTCTGTGTATGTGATTCGAATGAAGGGAGTTGAGGCCACCATCCGGAGACGACTGAGGGCTGTCTTATCAAACATGGCATTCATGAACTCCATATCACTCAGGCAGTGGTCAAGTAACCACTGACACAGAAACCGCACATAGTCCTCTGCACAGTTCATGTCATCCTGCACCACCACATCAAACACTCAACTTGATTTCTTTTTGTGAACCACAAAATCCCATGGCAAAGGTGACCAGGAAAACAGTGCCAAAAAATGAATTAGAAAAGCTATGAACTACTTGAGACTCATCAAACAGCCAGTGGCTGGAGAGATAGACCATTCCTGCACAAATGTTTATTGGTCCCATACCTGGAGGTCTGCAAAGGCAATCTCAGGCTCAACCATCCAAAATTCAGCCAAGTGTCGAGTTGTGTGTGAATTCTCAGCCCTAAATGTTGGACCAAATGTGTACACACTGCTAAGTGCACAAGCATAAGTCTCTACTTGCAGCTGTCCAGACACAGTCAAGAAAGCTTGTCTGGCAAAATAGTCAGCTGAGTAATCGATCTCTCCCCCATCCTTTCGAGGCATCCCAGGCTTTCTTTTCAAGCGCTCCTCTAGACGACTAACTATGTCTTTTGCCTTCATCAGTTCCTGCAAACCACAAAGATCTTTCCAGAATCAGGCATATCCAAAATTAAAATGCTACTGTACAACAGCATCTCAAGTGCACAGAACAAACTTACAAGCTTCCCAATTTCAGTGCTGCATGGAAAAACTTATGGACTTCATGAAGGTGAAAGAACATTTACTTGCACAGCAGGCTCAATCTCTTTCTTGTTCTTTTTCTGTGACTTGAGATCTTTCAAAATCTCCCCCTTCTGCAGTACTGCTTCCCTTGATGCTTCAACCTCAGCCTCAGTGGGGGGTGGGTTAGCCGCATATTCTTGGTCTCTTCGCTCTGCCTCACTAAAAAGCGTAGTCACTTGGAACATCTCACCAGCACCCTCACAATCGCTTGTAGTGATGATTGGTGTGTGCACCCACAGGAATCCATTTTTGTCAAAAAATGTGTGTGTTGCCAATGCCAGTGCATGCCGGATCCGTGCAACAGCCGAAATCTGAATGCATACATACATACCAGGTTCATCAATATTCTGATTTTTTTCCAAGAGAAACTGCAATGCATATGAATAGGAAAGGAAAGAAAATTCGCAACAAAACAAAGAGCAGAACGAGAGATTTCACATACTGTGTTGGTCCGGGCCCGCAAGTTCATGTGGTTCCGGAGAAACTCAAGTGGAAGCTTGGTTTTTGCAATTGGATATGTTGAGGAATCCACCGGCCCAACATGCAGTATATCTTCCACAAGAAGTTCAACTTTCTGTTTCTTGTCTTCAGGAGGCTCCTTCAGTGTCCCCTCCACCAACACACAAGTCCCAGTTTGTGCAAGCTGCTTCTCAGCCGCCACATTTGCATCTACAAGAACCTGCAAGCAAATCCAATGTGCAAATCATTCAAACAACTGTGGAAAATCAAAACCCTAAATCATGTCTTCCACTCGGAACAAAACGACCCAAAAGAAAAAATGCCATCAGCAACGCCAAAGGGATCAAAGAGGGGACTAAAAAAACGGAGGAAAAATAAGCATATATTACCTGGAGATTGGCACTGCAAGAGCCATCATTGAGCTCCAAAAACGCTGAGGTACTCCTCCCGACGACGCGGCCAGTCTTCACCCATCCTCCCACTATCACCTTCTGTCCTATCAAAGCTATTCCTCCATCCTGTCTCCCCAGAATGGCATTGATGATGACTCTTCCACTGTACTTGGCCTTGGCCACGACCTCTCTCGCAACCAGCGACATCCCTTCCACTTCCGACACTAGCGGCTCCGTCGTGCCCATAGAGAGACACAGAAACACAGACAGAGACCTCGCCAATTAAAACAAAAACACCCAAAAACCCACTTCTTGTTTCCAACTAATCCTAGAACACCGTCGTCTCCCCTCTCTCCTCCTCCTCTTCTGCAGATCTGTGAGCTTTTTCTGGCCGATCCGCAAGCAATGCAAACTCTACGCGTGTAAAAAAAACAACCGATTCCGCGACCGATCGATCCGCACGCAACGACCAAGCGCTCGGGAGGAAAAGTTTCTAGGGTTTTGCAAAACCCTCAGCCACCATCCACTGAAATCCGAAAAGCCCATTTTAGGGTTTATCGTATGCTACATTTTTTTCCAATTAGGTATACGGATACAGTAGATTATCCACAATTATACGGATACAGTATTATTCTCCAACCGTATGAGGATAAAAGGATCTTTACACTGCCTTTTGGCCGAGAGGTCATAGGTGGGCTAGTCTCCGGTTCACACTAGGGCCAAAGGCCAGAAACCCTGGCCCAATTACATGGCCCATTATTTTGGTGTTGAATTCATGTGCTTTTGGGCCAAAAGTCCTATCCTGTGTATTTTTGGCAACATAACTCTTGCCATAAATGAGAAAAATAAAAATAAAAATTGGGGGGGATTTCTGATCATCAAATATTCAGATCTATTAATTTAAAAAAATTGCCAAATTCTACATCAGGTTCCAATAAAGTAGCCAACAATATACAAGGATGCTTAAATGTTTTTTTACTTTCCTATTTTTTCTATAGCCAAATTTGGCTATATCATTTTATGGATGGATTGCCACTCCTACTACATCACCAAATTGGAAAAAAAAAAGGAAAAAGAAAAAAAAAAAAGTCTATCTATATTTGGAAGACAATGAAAATGAAAAAGTTCATGTGAGAGAGGAGCATCAATTGTCATTAGTGCAAGCTTAGATATATCCTTTAGGCATAAAAGATGCACAAATTACATGCTTAAGGTAGATACAAACTGCATCACCCTTATTATAACCTAATGCATTTACGCTGATTGGTTTTTGGATTGAAGTTTTTGATTAGCGAAGCTAATTTTCCACCATCTTCATTTTGGTTTCTCCTGGGTAACAAGCCCCAACTCTTGAAATTCTTTCTACAGCTCAACAATGTGTTCCCAACTACTACTCGTGTTGACCACTACCTCAATGTGCTATCTTCTGTTAGGCCTTTAGTGTTCAAAACTATGGCACCCATTATCAGTCTCTATAGCATGATGCTAATCATCATGAGGTAGCTAGCGGGAATCAACGAGAAAATTTTGTGTAGTTGCAATCCAACATATCTGAAAGGCTGCAGCTATCAGCATGCAGTTGGAGCTTTCCTATAACGCGGCTTAATTGTTCGATGCAAACTGGAACCAAAAAAGGCAGGATAGTCTACTGCATCATCGATTGGACGACTCATCACCTTCACCAAAAAGTCCAGTTTTGGCTGCAGTGAGTGATGAATGCTTATTATGAGAACAGGTGGATAGCCTGCAGCTATGGTGGCCACTTGCTGAGAGCTGAAACCTATGTTGTGCAAATGCTCAACAACAGGTCTGAAAACTTTGTCTGCCTTGTGGCACAAGACATGTGGGAAGAGAGTCACTAGTTTTTGAAGGGTTTCTTTCTGGATTCCAAGAGCTTGCAGGAACTTGACAGATGGATGCAGTCTATTCTCAATGCTGTAGCCAAGCATGTTGGGGAAATGAGTGAGCAGCCTTCCAATATCCTTAACTGCCAGTCCCAGGCTTTGCAAGAACTCCACAGTGGGCCTCAGCTTGTGCTCAATGCTGTAGCTGAGGAGATGTGGGCAATGCAGTAAAACCTATCCACTGAAGCAAAGGATGTTAGATCAACCAGTAGTCCATGTCTGTCCTCTCCTTCTTGTGAACAAAGACCTAGTCTTTCTGATCTAGAGACTGTCAGTATGAGGGGCTTGAACCTTGGAGTTATTTTGAAGGAACATTACCTTGGAGAGGTTCTCTGGCTTCACACCAAGACTCTCAAGGAATGCAAGTACAGGACACAACTTTTTCTTCCACACTATGCACCAGTATCTGTGGAAAGTGGGTGACCACTGTGGCCAACTCTTTGCCGTGTGCTCCAAGTGCCTCTAAGCATGCAGCTGTGGGCTCCAACTTTCCAAAGATGCTGACAACTAGCAGATGTGGGCAGCAAGCAACCCCATTGGAAGCTTCCGCATTGGAACCCCTACTCTCTCTTCCAAGAATTCCCAGTTAGGCCACAGTCTTTCATCAACACTGGCAACTTGCAGATGCATACACCTATCCACTGTAACCATGGAAATGGAACAACTGAACACCAAAAAATGGAAAACCAACAAACCCCAACACTACTAAGCTTATGCTTCCACAGAGGGTGGGTTCGTCAACAAATCATTTTGGACATTCCATCCAACAGCATATTTCCAATATCTGCAAAGCCTTTTTTTATTCCTGTTTGCAAATATGAATTGTGTAGCTATCATACAAAAAAAGGGTACAAGAATTGCTGCTGATGCCTTTGGGATCCAAGAGCTGGCAATTTCTATTTTGAATTTTCTGGTGAAATAGAGGAGAATTGGATTTGTACTCAATGCAAAACCTTGCAATTTGGAGAAAAGAACTGAAAAGTTCACAAACAAACTCATATTGAGGAGCTGGACCAAAAGCTCCTAGTGAGACAGAGGATTTATCTAGGGTTTGGAAAGGGAATCAGCTAAATTCCAGCAACACAAAGGCCAAGTACCTCTCCCATCACCAATCATGAAGAAGTAGCAGGAGTTCTGCTGCTCTTTCCTGGAACCCTTAGAAACCCTAGTTCATTTCACAATGCAGAAACCGAGATTCAGAAAATTCCATGACACACTGGATAGGTACTGAAACCCTAATACATAGATATCCATCCACAACCCCAGAACTCTAGGAAAGCAGAATGTTTAGAAATAGGAAATTGAAAGAAAGGAGGTATCAATAGGCACCTACAAATGCTCAGCATTCGGTCCACCACTCCAGTCCCCACTCCCTTCCCTGTGAGAAAAGCCGCCACCTCGCTTCTTCGCTGCAGTTGTGCGGAACTCATCAGCTCTTGCATTCTTTTCGCTCCACCTCTTAAATCCCATACTGTTCAATTCCACTGATTTGCATCCTAAGCCTCTCTATGTTGTTGCCCAATTATTTTTTCCTTCTCTTTCTGTCTCTGTCTGTCTCTCTGATGCCATTTTGGTCTCCAACATAGGCGAGACGGAGGACAAATCTTGAAGCTTGAGTGCGTTGTTGTTGTGTGGGTGGCGCAGCGAGGGAGTGAGCGCCATAGCCACGAAGCGAGCGACCAAGCAATGCTCCTCTGTCTTATCCCACAGACACCAGCGGAATGGATGAATGGATGAATAAATAGATGGATGGCTAAAGAGTGGACAGGAAACAATTTTTCATCCATCCTTCAGACAACCATAGTATGATAGTACCAATCAATTAGAGGAAATGGATGAATGAATGAATGAATAAATGGATAGATGGGTGGCTGGACAAAGAATGGACAAGAAACAGTTTTTCATCCATCCTTCAGCCATTCATACTATGATAGTACCAATCCATTATCAGAACGGATGAATGAATGAATGGGTGGAAACCCTATCCAACCTAGTCCTAACTTATTATGGGGTTTAACCTACTACTTAACTAACCATCTACATGCATTTATATATTCACATGTCCATGTCTTGTGTTTCAATTTCGGCCCTTACAACAACCATTGCTATCAACACACATAAACTAAACAACATAAGATCTTACAACCATTGTTATCAACACACATAAACTAAACAACATAAGATCTTACAACCATTGCTATCAACACACGTAAACTAAACAACATAAAATCTCATAAATGTAGTGTATTCTAACCAAACTCACAAACTATTCATATTCAAAAACATCGTTGTTAACTTGTAAAAGTAAGCACGAAGCCAAATCCCAACCAACCTTGCGTTAAGAAAACAAAATCAAAAACATTTCTTTGCAAAGCAAAACACAAACAACAAGTATGTATGGTGGTTTCAAAATTCAAAAAACTTGATTTTGATCACACAAATCCCTACCTATCCCAAACATGGAAAGTTTGAAATTGTTGTGTTCACACTAGAACCAATTCTAACCTTATTTACCCTAAATTCCTTATGACAATTAAAATAAAAACACATAACTATCAACAAAAATTTCACAATTGTTTTGCATTCCAATGTCAACACCTAGAACCATCACTATCAACACACATATATTAAACAACATAAAACTTTATAAATTTAGTGCATCCTATGCAAACCACCCCTTTATCTAGAGCTAAAGTCTTTCGAAGCCATATAACCACATGAAAAACCTTACAGAACATTTCCTAGAAGTAAACACATTGAACCTAAGGTGAGACGGATCAATAGGTAGGTGCAAATGAAAGCCCCATTGTTACTCACCTAGCTATAATCCCCCAAATCCTTAGCTAATAGTGTCCCATTGGAAAAAAAATTAAGACGTCCTACCATCTAACTACATGAATAAAAACGAAGGTTTGTTTGGTGCAATTGAAGACAAAACCAATTGTTGATTGGTATTTCTTGCAATGGGTGGTGTCAAACACCCCATATGCCAACCTCTTGAACATTAATCACAAATCAACATGGTGGTAGTATTTATGACTTGCCCACACAACATACAATGGAGTCCAACAAAAACAACTGCCAAATGAAGGTCCACATGACTATCTACATGAAAAACAATAAACAATAAACAATTATGCACATGATCCTTCCAAACCCTACAACAATAAAATTGCGAAAGGTTGGACCTTTCGCACATGTAGAATAACACGTCATGCAATCACATCCAAAGTAATCAATTTTATCTACTATGAATACACAAATCTCCATGCTTGAACCTACAAATCTAAAACCAATAACCACCTTCATAGATTATGGCATGTCGAAAAGTATCCCAATCTCAAACAATTGTTAGATTATCCATAACCGTAGGCATGACATATCTGAATAAACTTGTTTTATGTTCACATGCTTGAAGCCACACCATAAAATCATCTAAACTAACTATTGCCATAACATCATGTCAAATGGAGGCTTGCAAATATGCAATAATATATGAATCAACACATATATAAGGCACCATTGCCTTCTAGTTCAATATTTTTTTTTTTTGAATCCCCACTATTTGGTCCTACCTAAGGTACATCCCCATAGCATCCCAACAAGGTATGTAGAAGCATGCCATCTTGGTACCACCTCCAAATTGATATTACCATGCCATTGAACCCCCTTGGTATCCTCCTCATTAGAACTTTTATTCCAATTCAACCCATCGGCATCGTAATTAACCTTAGCCTTGTGAATAATATCAAAATCATATTCTTGTAAAAAGTGTGCCCATTTAGCTAACTTTCCTATGAATTGATATGATTCCATCAAAACCTTGAAGGGGGTAATAATTTATAATTAAAATGAACTACCATAAAATTAACAAATTGGAATGATGAAACTACCCAAACAATTACAAGGCACTCCCCCTCATATGAATTATATTTAGCCCCCATCTTGTTGTTGGACTAACTATCATATGCCACCATGATTAATTCTCGACCATCATCAGGCATTTGCAAATTGGAGTGGAACATTTTTGTGTCCATAATAAAGTCCATTTTAGGGGTTTTCACAGTGTATTTTCTACATGCCAAAAATATAAACTTTTGCATTTATAAAATTACTCATTTTTCTTTAAAATAATGCCACATGTCACTATAGTATAACCTAAATTTCATTTTTTGTGGAAAAATTCAATTTAATTCCAAAAAATGTGAACATGAGGGACTTTGTTTTTTTCATTGTTTTTGGTGTCATTAAAAGTCCATCAAACTTTCATCATAATTGAAATGGTTAATAAGCTTCATTTTGAATTTCAAATATAAGTGTTATTTTATTACAAACCATGATTATATGAGTCCATTTCTAACTTATCAGGGGCTTGTCTATAGTTAAAGGTCCCTCATGTGATGTGGAAATATTTAAATCATTTTAGTTTTGTATCACAATAAATTGCATAAGAATTATATATATGAATCCCTTTTCATAAAATGAACAAAAAAATTGACATGAAACATAGTCTAATCCATTCAAGGGTGTAGAAAAATTGATGTAGTGACATCCAAAAATGGACATTTTAGCTTGCAAACACCCCATCATCAAATTGAGCAAACACATTTCTTAAGCCTAAAATGTTCCAATCAATGTGTAATTGGAATGGTCTTCCTTAAATGGGTCGCCTCAAAATGGGAGTTGATGAAAGTCGAACCTTCAATTCCTAAAAGGCTTATATTGACTGTGCCTCACCCCAAATGCTCTTAATTAATGTGTGTCAATTAATTCAAAGGTTTAGCAATGCTACTAAATCATTTAACAAATTTCTAATAATAATTACATAAGCCCAATAAGGTTTGTAATTGACTAACATCTATTGTCGGGGAACATCTGAAATGGCATCAACCTTAGCCTTTTGAAACCTCAATCCACTTGGATAAATCATATGACCTAAATATGCCACCTAAATATAAAAGAATTAACATTTACTTAAGTGAAATTTAAAGTTATGATCTTTAAATCTTTTGAACACCTCTTGTAGATGATGTTTGTGATCCTTTGATGTTGGGTTGAAACAATGATGTCATCAGTAATGTAACATTTGGCAAAGTTGAAGTTTGCCAACATCCAATCCATCACCTTTTGAAATTTTTCAGGAGCGCTTTTCAAACCAAATGGCAAAAACTTTCATTGGTATAAACAATCTTTACATGAAGATCAATTCCCTACAACAATGTATTGGTTTCGTCACCTTCCCTCAATGGTAATTGGTGGTAATTATAACCAAATCATAGGTCCAAGGTATATATCATCAACCAAGCATGTGGGTGACTTTAGAATGAATCGATATGCATTCCAAATCACCTTTGGTGACCAATGTTAGGTTAATATGCATCCATCGAAATTGATGGGAACGTGAATCGACTAATGTACGTCCACTTACACTAACTCCCCGATCCAAGCTCAAATTGAGTGCCATGCTACCAACATAGTTGGTCAATAATCCCCCAAAGGTGGGACATTTTTCAACATATATGCAATACGCATTTGCCTTAATGAATGGCCTTCCACTAGCCTTTAACATCTCTAGTTCAATACTAGACGGTTTAATATCCTATTAATGGATGTTGCCTTCCAATAAATCAAACCCATGGGGAAGCCTTGAAAATCCAACCAACATAGTTGACTTGTTGGGCTTTCTTATTTTGCCCTTAATGAAAATAACTAACAAAAAATCCTTACAATTGTTTCTTGTTTGCCATTTTGGTCGACAATGGGTGATTTCTTCCCAAAAGTCCAAAGTAACCTTTAGTGGGTACAAAATTGCCCCTCCAACCAATACATCATGTGTAACCACTACATATTTTCACATTATGGTGTAATCTGTGTGTTTGGTGGGGTTAACTTAGATGACAACTTCATGTTTGGTTAATCCTTAAGCTCTCTCTAACCCCCCATTGATGTTAAAATTTGGTATGGACATGGTTCCAAATTGACATTGGTCAAACCTAAACCTTCCATTACTATTTTGCCCAACATCAAAAGTTGAACACTTAAATCCAAAAAAATCTTTTGGGGTCAATAATGTCATCCCAATGCCCTTGTCAATTGAAAAACTCCATCTTCATTACATACCACAACCACACTGGGAAAAACGCGTGCCTCATCAATGGGTGGTCATGTTGGGAACTTTTAAAGTTTGGTTGTTGTTACATGCCTTGACACCTCCACAACAAATGGAACTGGTTGGTTATAGAAACATCATGAGGTGTTATTACAAGTCTTGATTCATTAATCGATGTAGCTAACATCCCTATGGTATTCCCATCTTCACATCATGTGGCCTCGCTAAATGAGACATGTTTGCTAGTTGAAAACTAAATTACATAACCAAAGTTGTGGCAAAAAACAATGGTGTTTAACATATTATTGTTATCACTCCCAACAAATTAGTTGTTGTTCTTGTTCCAAAGATGGAACTAGGCATCCTCGTAATTGTAACCAATACACCATTAGAAGTAAACGTCCCACTAATATTGGAAATTATGTCCACCAACACAAAAAAATATGGTAGGCAAACTTATTATTGGATCCAACCTCTCATCAGTGTTTCATGATTTTGGCTCATGACAAGCACTTACCTTAATCATCGGTATTGTTGTTAAAACCTTGATTAGGTTTCCATCATTGACCACTCTAAAACATGATCCCTATGAATATCTAAAATGTCATCATTTGGGGCCAATGGCCCTAAAAATCTAACCCACAAAAAAATCTTGAGTTTGAACCATGAAATGGTGTGTCTCGTTGATCTTGGGCATCCTTAACACAAGCACATTGAATTTCACTTGTGCCACCATACTTGACACCATATTTACCACCAAATTTTCCATTTATGCAAACCATGCCTCCAAGATGTTAGATTCGTTCAAAGTTAGCTTAGTGGATGACCCCTTCTTGGCCACGCCTTCCCTTTTTGGCCCTTGCCACAACCTTGGGATTTCCTTGCATTTCTTGCCTAGGATTGGTTTGATTGAAACTTAAGATGTAGTGTGAAACAATGGTCAACATCATGACCATAAACCTCACAATGAGAATAAGGTTGATTAAGGTTTAAATTGACGGTAGTGGCTTAATGAGGATTAGGGCAATCCTTTTTTGCATGAAGCCCACCACATTTCAAACAATTAGCCTTTCCCTCTTGTTTAACATAATATGATGAACAACCACCACTACGTTCTTGTTTAAGACCATTGCCCTTTTGTGGTGTTGCTTTAATTGGTTGACCACATGTTTGTTAGGTTAAAACTTGAAGAAGATTTTGGGTTATTTTGTTGAACCCAAGGGTTATCATTTTCTTTTCAATCATGTTGAGTTCAATGTGTTTTGGAATTTGGAACACTTGTACCAAGGTCAATTATGTGGACTAATTCAATATGATGTCTGCACATGTCACCTAAAACCCTTGTCTAAGATACCATACCATGATTAAATTGTTTGGGCCTCTATGAACCTTTGAGTCACCTTGATCAATCGTCACAATTGAACATATGCCTCTTGCAAACTTTCATGAAGTCCAAAGTGAAGAGTTTTTCAATCCTAACTCCTTGGTAGTTGGCTTATAACTCTTTGAAATTTTGTGTGATAGGGTTGAAAACAAGCAAAACCAATTGCCCATTTGTGGAAGGAGTGTTATTAATGGCAATTAGTGTGGAAAGAGTTGTGGCTCCAATTGAGAAATGAATTCTTGATGGAGTTACATCAACAGATGAAAAATATCATCCTTGGGTAGTAGAAAAGTAGTTGGGTGACCAATATTGACACCAATATTCAATCTTAATTTCATGGCCTTGATAGAATTCATGGTAATCGTCCATGGGTGGTTCTTAAAAAATGTAGGATTAAACCTTTCCAGGCTAGGAAGGAGTAAATAGTTGGGGATTCCTTAATTATTACATATCACACCATGTATCAAGTTTTCAAATGAAATCATTTAGTTCAATGGTATGGACCACCTCGAATATTAGTAAGTTACTTTGGAAAAGCCATATATGTCCTCCATGTCCCACAATAATGGTGCAAAAATTGGGTGTGAAAATAAATCTACTTTTGAATCTATGAAATTTTTGAAAGATGAAAATGCAAGTGGCACGGGTGGTCTACACCCCCCCCCCTGGCCCCCTTGGTAATCCATTAATGAACCTACATATATCTAAACCTTATGTCACATTTGTGGTGAGCCCTAGCCCCAACTTGGGTGTTTAAATATTAACCATGGGTATCCAAACCTTAAAACCACTAGAACCAAAGGTGTTAGGCACAAAATTAACCACCCCTAACACCTTGCTCTAAACCACTCCCTTTTGCCCCTTGGAAGACATCCAAAGGATGTCACAGTTAGCTAATAAACTAATATGTCTCTTTGCAGGTACCTTATTATACTCTACCTTTGTCTGAACCAAACAACAACCCCTTTTCCTATTCACCACTTTATCTCCCTTATTTATACTATGATTACTTGAAACTTTAAACCAAGGAATTACAACCATGAACACAACCACATACACACTCCAAATGCATTAATTGGAACAAGACTTTTCAAACCAAAACTTCACACTTCAAAAGAAAATCAAATTATAATGGAGTTTTTAATCCCTAGCTAATGTTCCTTACTTTAACCAGCTCCTACTCATACAAGTAACAAAACATCTTCCTGTTTAGAAGCAACACTACCTCTTCTTCTTCCTTCCTTCTCTAATTACTCCACTTCCTACTTTCAACCACACTAACACTCATTGCTTGTTCAAGCTCTTTGAGACCTATTATCTTCCCCCCTACTTTCTTTACTCTTAGTTCCAAAAGGGCAGACTTATATTCCTCCTTAAATCAACCCTTATTCCTTTCCTCTCCTCCCCCTTTTCTACCTATATCATGCAAAACCAAACATTAGTTCCTAGTACCTCCATCCCTAGTCACCTTTGAGTATAACATCGCATGTAATACTTCCTTAAACAACCATAATCATCAACAAATGTTACCTTCTGCTTCCACTTCCACCATGTTGTTTGGGGGCCACCCCCTTGGAAACTCACCTTCCCATGATGTAGCAACCGCCCCCTTACACCACTTTGCATTTTTGTCATATGCCCAGCCCCCTAATAATTTAGATCTCACAACCATGTCATTAATCCTCACTCTCTTTCACTCCATCACACATTATTCATCACTTTGAAAGGTGGAAGAGTAGTCAACAATATTTCCCACCCCCCTTCCCATGTTCAAAAAGAAGGTCGTATTGTTGTTGTCCTAACTTAAACCTAATTCCTAACATTTTTTTAAAAGCCACTTCCACCTTACTTGTACCCTTTTATCTAGCAAACTTAACCAATATAGGTAAGACGAAATAATCATGTTTTAATTTAATATAGTTAACCTAATCCCCACCTTATCCTATCCAAGGCACCCACCCTATGGTAGTCCACCTGAAACAAGATGTAACCTACCATCCTATCCCATGAACCCAAGATTACCCCAAAATTCTAATTTTTAACTTTTGAAGCTTCACCAAAATTGGGTTAGGCTAATTGGGGCCCAATAAAAGGTTGTTACACTTGTGAGTTGTTATTAAACCTAATGAGATGTTGAACTTATTGTAGTTTAACCCATAAACCAAAATTCATAATTTTTAAACCCAAGGATGCAAACATTTATTTGGCTAAGGCACCTACATTCACTGACACATTCCATAAGGCCAAACATATTTCTGGCTTCACAATTGTGGAAACAACAAATGTGGTTTACTAGTCATCAACCTGATCTCACGATCATAAAAGTTTGTCAATCATTATCCCAATTTCACCTTACAACAATGACCAATATCATATAAATTACAACCTTACCTTCATAAACCCTAATTTTTATGTTTGGGCAACTTAAATGTCAAGTGAGACTTATTCAACAATCAAAATTGGGTGGTAGCCTTGTCCAATGTTTAGCCATTAACCACACCAATTATAACCTTTGGGTTCATTATGATAATCAGCACACATGGGAAAGCACATAGCCTTTCACCAAGGGTTTTTTACTAAATAATATTCATAAATTTGCAGGAAGTGATCACATAAACATGCGTTTGCCTTATGATGTTGGCTAGAAGCACACAACCTAATAACCTTTTTACCCCTTGGAAAGATTGATATCCCAACCAACTTATAAACATGAAAACAAGTGTAATCTCAACAACACAAAGTGGGGTAACAAATCATGCAACACAAACCACATTTTTTGTAATTTTTGTTCATAAATTACAACAAGAATTCAAATATCTCCACATTCGTTAATGGTGTGGCACTTTTCCATTTGTAAGGTACAAAAAGGGAGATTCATTAGCAAAATGTTGAATTGCCAAATTATTGGCATTAGTATGTTGGCTACAGATCATTTTACACCTTGGAGAAGGAAAAAAAAACCTCTAAAACTTTTTATCTTTAAATGTCCTAAAAACTCCCACACACCTAGCTTTCCTCTTCAAGATCACAATGATGAAAATAGTATCCGGTTTCACTTTGTATGAGAAAGATACGAAATTTTGAAATTTAATGTGAAATAGATCCCCCCAAAAAAAAAATCTCCTTGGAATTTTTCAACCTGTAGTCTTCAAAAAGGTTTGCTCACCTTTTAACTTATAGATCTTAATGAGAAAATCCAAGGATGCAAATAACACTTCAATTTGATGTTGTATGTAAAAGTTATGGGCTTTCAAAGTTTTGGGGATGGATGAAAAGTTTTCATCCAAATTATGGATGAACAATTGGCATCTTGGATGAAGTGAAAAATCAAATTTAAAAATCTAAAATTAAAAAAACCATGAATGGATGGAATATTCAAATTATGGATGAAAAAAACCAATAACAAAGAAAAAAATAAAACCTTTTAAGTTTAACATTTTTTTAAAAATTAAAAGAAATCGAAATTGGACTTGCCCTCCCCTTTTATTTCAAGGTTAATGCAAACTTTGCAAACCTCCCAACCTGTTGAACCTAGCAAGTCTAGGAGGAGGTTCAGGTGAGCTTGGGGCTCACATCAATGGTGTCCAAGCTCTTTATGCCACTGCCTTTTTTGTTTCCCCTTTTCCCTTTTGTTTTGCTACACCGCAACTAATTGTGGCCAATTCTTCTTAAGTTTTCCTCCTTTTTATCTTTCTTTCTTTTCCTTTTTTTCCTAGTTTTTTCTTCTTCTCCTTCTTATTCCTTTCTTGCACAACTATTGTTATGTTCCTTCTTGTTCAACACACACACTTAATAATAGTGATAATAAGGATGGCCCCACCCACCTCTCTCCTTGGTGTTGGAATCAAGCCCAAGTTCAGGTGATGGAAGTGGTAGTGGCAATGCTCCTATCATTGTTGCCACATGTTCATGATGATGCCAATGAAGAGGAGGTAAGGTTGCCCCCTTTCTTTTGTGCAACAAAACATAACTAACCAAATCTAGAACTTGGTTGGTGATGGCAATGGTGGCTTTGGCTCTTGTTATTAGTGTTGTTACTATGAGAGATAATTTTTTTTTGATAAATTTGTATTGATCGGTTAGTTTTTTTTGCCCAAAAAAAAAAAAAAAAACCTTTAAATATCTTGCAAGTATATGGATCAATACTTAATCTTAACTTCTGTATTTACACAATATGCATTGTGTAAAAAAATTAATTACAACATATCCTTGTATGACATTTTTGTCAAAAATGTAAGCCATTTGGCTACACAATTTAAGAACAATTCTTTTTCTTCTAAATGCATCTTAATAATTTTTTTACCAAAAAAAAAAAAACTAAACTATCCAAAAATTATGGTAATCTTTGGTTAATATAAGATTTAGTCCATGAACCAATCTACGCATCATAGTTAGACCATCTATAAGGTTGCTAATGAGTTGCAATCCTACCATAACATCAAAAAATGTGAGAAATCTACAATGGAACGTAGGAAAAAAATGGAGATATGATCAATTATCCCCTAAACATAATTTCCCTTTGCTTACAGTAGGCCTCATTCATGGTTGGAGTTGCAAAAAAAGGAAATAGGACATTAAGACTTTTTTTACATTATTTTTTACAAATAACAACTACATAAGACAAATTTAAGTGAAAAAAATTAAATGGTCTAAACTAAAGTAATTCATGTGGTGGTGATGATTTTTTCATGTGTATATTGTTGTGCATTTAAACCTTAGTTCAAACCCAGAAATGCATAAAATGCTCGAATAAACATTTATGAACAATTTCACATTTTTTTGGAATGATTTTTTCTTGCACATGTGACCCACATTTCAAGTTGTAAATATTAAGCCTAGTGACCCAAAAAAATCAACCAAATGACCCCAAAAAATAGTATTTTTCCTTGTAGCCCGAAAGATTGAATTTTCTTACTTTCAAAAATTTAATATGGTTTCTAATATAATCAAATGCATGCAATGAACATGGCCAAACATAGATGTAATCATTATTTATCCATAAAAGAAAATTGACATCAATTGCATTTCTTAATGCATTCCTTTTGATTCCTTTCATAAAGAGGTGCAATTTAAACATGATATAGTTAGGCTTAAAGGAATCAAAACGACATTTATATAATATCCAAAAAATTTAATTTTTTTATTGATTTAGCATGACACCATTTTATCTATTGGCACAAAAAAATCCAATATAATTACAATGATGCAAATTTTAAAAATTCCAAAGTTGTCCTTTCTAGTTTTTAAAATTTAGACACTTTTTTTGGTACCCCAATCATGAATGGACCCAACATAGTTTTTGCATGGTTTGTAAACAAAGTCGGCTTCACCCAATCCCATCCCATAAGAGCCATGAACAAGATGTTAATAGGTAGTGAGGAATACCAAGTGTTCACAACCACTTTGACTTGTTAGCAATGTTGTCCAAACTTGCAAAATATGTGCTTCAACAATAAATAATAGAAGAACCACCAAAAAGTTTAATGATCTAATCATTTTTTAAAAATCAGTCCATTTGATTCACACAAAAATCATATGCCAAACCCCCTACTTTGTTACATGTTCATTGTTGGACATTTTGGCCAACAACAATGTGTGAATGTAATAGAAGATCATTGATTTTTATATCTTTGGGTACCATAATTGTTTATTCCAAAAGCTAATTTTTGAATACCTAGTCCTTTCTTAAATATCCACACAATGTTGTAATGTCTACCAAATGTGACCCCCTTTGCCTCCAAAAGGAACGTATACCTACTTTACATATCCTTGCAAGAATGCACAATGTTTTTCTGATTTTCATAGACTTAGTTTTAGATTATTCAAACTAATGCAACACATTCAAAGCCCTCTACCAAATGTACAATTTGCAAAAGTTGGAATAAATTGGTTTTTTGTAACAACTTGAGTAGAGGTTTCGATTAGTTAGTGTAACAACTTGAATAGAGGTTTTGATCAGTTAGTGTAACAACTTGGAGTTTTTTTATAGAACCCTTCTACCATATGAAAAATGGCAACATGTTATAATAATCCACTTTAGAAAACAAATGGTTATACCTTGCACATCCTTGCATGTATCTTGTCACTCTTATATATATATATATAAATAACCAAATTTGATAATTAAAATTTATAATTACATTAGGTAGTTCATAAATTATAGTAATAGTAATTCCATTTTGGAGAGTTATAAAAATTCTTATCAACACCTTACATTGATATCCTTCATGTAAATGTGTGCCTAATTTAAGAGCCTTAATGTACATGAGTTTGTAACATTGGCAATTTTCAAAAATACGAACCTTATTCGATTTGTAATTATAAAGACCGATTTAAACGCAATAAGGGGTTGATTACTTTTTTTTTTATAAAAATAGTCCCCATTTGGTGACCAATAGTTCAACCAAACACACATATTAACTCTACCAATAAACTTTTGAGACATGGTTCCCAAAGTTTTTCAAAGGAAATATTGGTATTGAATGTCCTTATTGGTATGTCTATGAAGCCCAATATGTTTATATATATACTTAAAATTTGGACCCATCTATGTGCATCCATATATTTTTTACTTTTGTCATCAAAACCTTGAAAGGTGATTAGAAAGCATCCTTTGTAATTTGGACTTGTCCTCATGTCATGTCCAATAATCCTCGTGGGCCCCTTTTTTCTATCCCTCAATGGCCAAGAGGCTAGTGACTACTTTATGCAAGGAATAAACAAAGGATAAATAAAGGGCATTTTCCAAGTTAATTTTTCCAACGCTTAGCCCAAGAAAATTGTTTTAGAAGTACCATTAATTCCAACTTAGAGGCCCTCTTATGCATAGTGGTATTCCCATAACTTTCACTTGGTCCATCTAATCTTCACATGGTAACAAATATTTTTGAAAAAAATGTTATGTATACACAAATATTATAAATGTATGTATAGGTGCAACTATGGTGCACAGATATATGTGCAAGGAAAAATATACATACACATCATGCATGTATGTGTATGCCATTGTATATGTACATAGAGAAAGAGAAAGAAACATGCCAATTGCTACTATTATTGCCTATTGTTGTTACCGTTTTTGTTCCTCCTAACGTCCACACTTTGGGTATAAACTAGGCCCCATTGGAGTTCAAAGCCCTAGGGAGTGTAACCAAACACAAAACAACACACAAATCTCCTACCACATGTTGTTAATCCCAAAAGAAATCAAGGTAACAATTCAAAAAAACCTCCTAGCACTTGCCAACACCAAAAAGTTTTGCAAAAAAAATTGAATTATTGTCTTGCATTAACCAAAACTAGATCAAGTTTTTTGGATTTCACAAACTATTCACTTGCAAAACATCGTTAATTTACAAAATTAAACAAGAATCCAAGTACAAAATTTGTCTTGAAAAAATAAAACCAAAAACATTTCTTTGCAATGAAAAACACAAATAACAAGTATGGTGGTTTCAAAATTCAGAAAACTTCATTTTGATAACACAAATCCTTACTTATCCCAAACATGAAAAGTTTGGAACCATGTTCACAATGGAGTCTATTCTAACCCTATTTACCTTGAGTTGCTTATATTAATTAAGATAAAAACACATAGTTATCCTAAAACTCTTGAGATCCACTACCATAGAATGTGGGTTTTATCACTTTCGACACATGTGAAAGATAAATTTTGTGGTTTCACCCATTACAATGTGTAATATGTGATGTTTATTGTACATATTACATCAATATGACAATTCCATATTAGATAATGGCACAAAATCTAATTGTCATACCCAATTACATACCTTATGACTTATTTACCACCCTTGAATGAACTATTACTTACACAGTTGGTTAACCCAAGGTGAAACCCCATGTTAATTCAAGTTGGGGCCCTTCTTCCATAACTTAATCATAACAAGCTTTTAATGGATGGTGTGTTGGTGACATTTGATTTATTTTAATGACACCTCAACACATCAACAATTTTTATAAGGGTATTACCTACTATAGGGTTTTGTTTTTCAAATTTTTGATGTAATCACATTGTCCACAAAAGGAATTAGCCACATCTAGTTATAAGTCAAAAACAAAAGTAAAAAAGTCTAAGAATCCTACTAGTGTTATATTTTGGCAACTTGTTGGAACTTAGTATCTAAATAGGACAATTTTATTAAAAAATTCAAAATTTGGTGACTTTGTGTGTTTGATTATTTTTTTCACAATCTACTATAATATTGTCATATGAGGAATGAAATTATTCAAATTGTAGCCTATGATAATCATGATGTTTTAAAACATTTTGGCTTCATATTCTGATGAAAATCCATTTCATTATTTAAAATTACTTAATGACTTGAAACTAACCTTAGAATAAAATATTGCTTAAGGTCATGATATCATGACCTTATTCTTTCACCTAGAAAGGTCCAAGCTACGTGATCAACAATTAACCAATTATTTCACACAATTAGGGCATTTCATTACATAATAATTACAAATTTGAAATAGCAAGGAAGGATGTAACTTCATATCATTTTGAATATGTGAAATAATGAACCTCATCCACTCATGTTTGTATTTGTTTCAAGTTTTAATTCTTGCAAAAACATGTCATGTTCATTTTTGCAAAGAGGTTCATGCCGATACCATTTAATTTTTTTATATGGGTGTTAGTTTTGTGCACATATAGAGACACATCCTTATAGGGAGAAGAACTTTTTGATATTATTGTTTCCAATGTTGTTGAATTGTTCTTAATAACATCACATGATATCTTATATTTTGCCCAAAGTTTTTGTTTTTGTAAACTATATAGTTAGACCAAAGGAATGGTGATTTTATAAGCAAAAGGCATTGGTGGGTCTACAAAGAGTTCAAGCCACCTTCATCATGAGAAAAATCATAGTTGTTGGGAAGGCCTTTTCTAGACTTGGTGTTGTTTTAATTTTCTCGCCCATCTTCTTGTTTGATTTACTTCACACAACAAGTGAAGGGTGTAAGACATAGGTTGTTGTGTTGCCTCCCTTTGGCAAGTCTCGTTTCTCTTTTTTGTGCATTTGCATTCTTGGGTGCCATTTGTTGGTCGGATTTTGATCCTTTTTAATTGTTTCTTCCTTTCCCCTTTGGATGGATTTTAATTATTTATTGGTAGGTTTCATCATATAACTAGGCCAAAGGGAATGGTAATGCAAAAACTTTGGCAATGTGCATGAAATGTAATTTTTGTTGATGAAATGTAATGTATGAATGTAATGTAATTCGGTGCAAGCAATGATGTTTTTGGGAGTAGTTAAAGGGGATGATGTTAGTTTATAACAAGCACGAGTCCATCCATTTACATTGTAATATATCATAACTTCCTCTTCATGACATCCAAATTGATTTGTGTTCATGTGCTTATTAATGAATAATAAAATGTGAAAGTTAGGAGGATGAAAATTCTTATAGATGCCCTACTTGCACAACAATTCCCAAATCTTTCATCTTTTGCACTACCTTGCCCTAGATACCTTCAAAAGAAAATGTCTAAACCTCTTTTGCAAACAAACTTGTTATTTCACTCTCTCCACCTTAAATCTCCTAATCAATCATGACAGTGCTCCTACCTTTTTTATATTTTATTCCCCAACATGATAAACCATCATAACAATCACAACATACCCAAAAACATCAAAGTGGTGCATAGTGGAATTAAAAGTGAAAACATGCATTGAGTCTTAGATTCGAATTGTTGATTAACATCTAAGCTCAAAATTCAATTATAATGTTCAAAATCAACAATTTTAAAGTAAAATAATTATTTTCCAATAAAAAAAAAACACACAAATTTTAACCTTATCCAATCTACTATCCAAGCATTCTTTCTTTGTTCATTGTCTCCACGTCAAATCCCATAGTTCATAAACTTCATGTAGAAAAAGTTTAAATAATCACATTATCCTAAAGTTCATACCTCCCTAATTTGTTTTTTTTGCTTTGACTTATTGTTTTATAAAAATGAATACCTCATTGCCAATTCAAAAATATTGATATGCCTACTTCCTTCTCTTATCCACAAAACAATTTTCCAATCCTTCCATTAATATTTTACAAAAATGGTTACATCAAGCACCATCTATCAACCCCAAATTACTTTCATTTCTACCCTCCAACTTCTTAAATTTCCTTCGCCAAACATCATCATTTATAGAAGTAAGTTTCCTTCACAAGCATCTATGTTAAAGTAAATGCATGTTGCCAAGTAAAAAGATCAAATGTTGTTAATCAATTTTTGTAATCAAAATATATGCAAGTTGCTAAGTAGAAAAATAAAATTTTGTTAATCAATTATTGTAATCAAAATATGTGCACACAAGAAATTCAAGGCAATTCATGACCAAATAGTAAACAAAAAATCAAAAGTTTTACACCATATGATGTTAGATTACTTTATTGTAGCTCTTCTTCGATTATTTTGGGATTCAAAGTTTAAAAGTTAAAGCTACCATACACATTGTCCCCAAACAAAAAAAAATCTTGAAATAGCAAATTTATTATTGCTTCAAATTGGAAGATATTGAAACTTGACATTCTTGAAATGATAAAAAGAATAAAAACTACATTAATGAATTGAGAAAAACAAACATGAAATCCTAAACCAATTTTTAGATTATTGATGAATATTTCCTTCCATACTAAATAGTTAGGCTTAATTGAATCTCTTTTGTTTAAACAATTTGCATCCAATGAAATTGTGCTACTATGTAACCTTGTAATAACATCATGGCCTCAAATACTTGGATTTGGCAAGAGTCCTTTATATATTTTTTCACAAATGATGAAAATGTTAAAAATTCCATTCATATTATTGTTTCTTCTAGTGATAAACTTTCACATTGCAGGTAATCATTTTTCAAAACAATGACAATAAATGAAAAAATGATGTTTCTTTTTTTTAATTGCCATTTTTGGAAGGAATTTGACCAAAAAAAAAAGAAAAAAAAAAGAAGGATGTTTGATAAACAAAAATAGTTTGGATAATTGTCACCTTATGTACTCTAATAATTGAATCACCCATTAGCCTAGGCCAAAATAGGTGATTAATAATTTTGAATATAAAAATTAGATGCAACTAATGAGGATGTACCTTACACCCCATAAGCCAAGGATTTTTTTTCTTTTGAAAGGGGGAAAGGGGATATGAGTTTTTTTCTTTTTATTTTGGGTAAGGGGTTGTGAGTGTTTTTTTTTTTTTTCCATTGAAAAAACTTCAAGTTTTCAATAGGTTTTTTCGTGTGTGAAGTTTGATTTCTATTTTCAATATAAAAAAAAATGTTCTACATGAGCTTGCATGATGAATTTTTATTTTGCAATCAACAAGCCATTTGGACAATTTTTTTATTCTAAGTGCGTTATTTTGGGGAAATGGGGTTGTCAATGTTAAATTAATTTTCCAAGAATAAATTAATTAAACCCTAAATTGTTTTTGGGGCCATGGGTGAATTTTTTTGTTGCTTAGGTTCTTGCCATTTACTTTTTTTTATTTGCTTTTGGTTTAGGTCTTGGTGGAGGACCATGTGTTCTTTTGAAGCTTCCACAAGAAAGCAAAGCAAGAAAAAAATATAAATATAATATATATATATATATATATATATATATATATATATATATATATTTGAAGGTTAGCATCACAATTAATGTGGGGATGTTTTGACATTCCCATAGAATTATGCTTATAGACTTGCTTGCAAATCATGTTTTTTGAAATGTATAAAAACTCCAAGTTTTCAATAAATTTTTTTCATTTGTGAAAATTTGACTTGTGCAAATAAAAGCTGTGTTTTACATGAACTTGCATGCTTAAGTTCCTACTTTGTACAATAAACCCCTTTTATAATCACATCCATTTTAGATACATTCTTGTTTGTGTCACACATTTTTCGATAACCATCCATTTTACTAGGAAATGCCATTCTTTATAATCATTTTCACATTTATTAATAGCATAAAACGTTCACAAAGCTTTCTTAGTAAATGTGACTATAATGAGGAGAAATCTAGAACAAATATTAGGGTTTTGTAAATTGTAATTCTCTTTAACAATGTTAACGTTGCTATGTGTTCAAATTGTGCAAACTAACAACAATGAATCCAATTAAAAAGAAAAGAAAGACACAACTTCCTATAGTAGTAGACAAGCAAAAGACATGTGACCTTGCCAAGAATTTTTTTAAAAAAATTAATTAGTTGACAAGATATGCAAGGAGCTCAAACTAAATGTAAATTGTCACATTAAAACATGCATAAATCACAACCTTCTTAAAGTCTAATAATACATAGTAAAGCTTGGAATAAGTCACATAGGAAACCTAAACAATTGTTGGCACCTTTTTCTAGGAAAAAATTTCAATTATTTTATTTTATTTTATTTTTTATTTTTTATTTTTTCCTTATAGTCATAATTTTGTTGTAAGGGTTTGTATGGAATGTGACTATACACATTTGAAGCATAATTTGTTAGTGTCACAAAAAAAGTGGTCACCAACCGTGATTATAAAGGGGGGTTTACTATAGTTAGTGAGGCATTCGAACAATTTTTATTTTTAGATGTGTCATAACTTGTATTTTATGTTTTGGGCATTGGGCCAATGAAAAGCTGAGAGGGGGAATGAGAAAATAAAATAAAATAAAATTATGCACCATCAATTAAATTAATATGAACCACACTATGTCTCCTAATTTGTGCCAATTAATGCTAATCCTCCTTTTTGGGATGGTTGCCAATAATGTTACAAAATTGAAACTCATTTAAGTTTTTTTAAAAAACAATGATTTATGTGCAATTTTCAAATCATTTAATAACTTTTTTTGATGGTGGTTTGGAAAAAAATATACTTGTTATTGTAACTGATTTTAAAAATCAATTATTATTTATGGGTTTAGGGTTTAGGGTTTGGAAATCCTTAAACCCTAAACCCTTAATTCTTAAATTTTGGATGAGATAAACAATGAAGTTTTGAGGTTTCTCTAAATATTTTGACACTTCCATCCAAATCTGTGATGTTTTGTGCTTTGCCACCCACATAAAAAAAAGGCTTTTTGAGCAACACCCATTAATAAACTATAATCAATGTTTTTTTTTTTTTTTTCCCCCCTACAAACTTTGTTGTGTTTTTTTAACCAAAAAAAATTGGGATAATTTTGGAAATTTTTTGGGGATGTAAAAAAAATTCGACTAATTTTGCTAAATGTTTTGGAGAAAATTTCCAAATTTTTTATATTCGTAATTTAAAAGAAAAGAAAAATCACTTATTATTATAATTGTAAGAAAATTATGTTGCAAAATTCCATGTTTTTATGTGTGTGTTTTATAATAATAATTATTATTATTATTTTAATAGGGAGCTCCGCCGCGGTTCATGATGGGCTTCATCACGACCGCGCGGTTGCAAAGCCGCGGTCGTCGTCTTTGTCCCTTTTTCCGTAAGCTGCGAGAAAAAGGACTGCAAGCTTTTTGTTGCGACAGCGTTAAAGGAGCGTTGCATTTTTGCTTCTGAGTAAAGAAAGAAAGAAAGAAAGTCACACAAAGGAGAGATACGCAACAGCGATGGTGTACGTAGATAGCTGGGACACCTTCGTGGAGCGCTCTATCAGCCTTTTCCGTGCCGATCCGGTTGCTGTATCCTGCTGCTTCAACCTTTTGACATTTTAAGGTTTTTCTTTTTGTATGTGTGTGTTTTTTCTTCGTACAAAAATCCTTTTTTTTTAATTTCTTTTTGGGGGGTAAGAGTTCGATGAGAGTGTTGCAGGAATAAGAATTAGCTTCAGGTGTATGCATGTATGTAGGAATTGGGTTTAGTGGATGTGCTCAAAGGGTTTTTGGACCGGAACATTCTTAAAGAATCCTAGGCGTGGTGAGAGAGACTTAACGCGAACTTCCTGCAGACGCGATATGTGATGAAGTACAGGCATTGTGACGGAAAGCTAGTTCTGAAAGTGACTGACAATCGTGAGGTAAATTTCAGAATCCTCCTTGCTCATCTTTTCGCGTGCGCTGTTTCTTGTTAGGTCAGTCGAGTCCATCTACGATAACTGCAGTCTTCGCGATTGTGTTAGATTACTGTGCAAAGTCTATAGACAGAATCAGATTGTCAGTTTCATTTTTTAGGGTTTCAAGTTTTGTGCTAATGAATTTTCAAACCAGTAGACGAATCAGTTTTGGAAGATTGATTTATGCAGTTCATCAGAATTACTCACAACAAGTAGGCGAAGGAGAAGCTTCCGGAAGGGAAATCCTAGCATTAGTGCCAGACTTACGGTTAGGGTTTCCCACACGGAGTGTTGCCATGATCGATCATCCATGATAATGTAGCCTTGTCACACTAGGCTTATTTGTGTTATGCATTCTTTGCAATTATGTTAGGCACTGTGGAAAGTCCAAACAGAATCAGATTATCAACTACTTTTTTTCAGCGATTCAAGTCTTGCACGAATGGATTTGCTGCAAACTGGTAGATGAAGCAGTTTGGAAGATTAGTTTATGCAGTTCATCACAAGTAGGTGACGAAGAGCTCCCAGAAGGACAATCCTAGTATTAGTGTGAGACTTAGGGTTAGGGTTCTCACGTGGAGTGTTGTCATGATCATCCCCGATAGTGTAGCCTTGTCACACTAGGCTTGTTTTGTATTTTGCGTTCTTCTTGTAGTCTTCGCAATTATGGTAGGAGACACTGTAGAAAGTCCAGACAGAATCAGATTGTCAATTTCATTTTTTAGGGTTTCAAGTTTTGTACTAATGAATTTGCAAATCAGTAGATGAAGCACTTCTGGCAGTCTTCGCAAATTATGGTAGACACTGTGGAAAGGCCAGACAGAAATCAGATTGTCAATTTCATTTTTTAGGGTTTCAAGTTTGTACTAAAGGATTTGCAAAACCAGTAGATGAAGCACTTTGAAAGGTTGGTTTATGCAGTTCATCAGAATTACTCACAACAAGTAGGTGAAGAAGAGCTCCCAGGAAGGACAATCCTAGCATTAGTGATAGACTTAGGGGTTAAGGTCTCTCATTATGAGTGTTGCCACAATCATCCATGATAATGAAGCCTTTGTCATGCCTAGGTTTGTTGTAAAAAAGGTTGTTGAACAAAGTAGCTGGTGAAATTGGCAGAGGTTGCAAGATTGCAACAGTGCTCTTTTCTGTAGGCACATCAGCAGTCTTGAATTTTGACAAGTAGAAAAAACCAATCATGAACTAATGAAGCATGCTTGTATACATATACAACAGTAAGTGTGCTAGGGTTAGGTTGTGCTCAACTGGACTCTGAAGGGGTTGAAAGATGTAGCCAGGTTGGTTGTTAGAAAGTTTCCAGTTGTAAGGTTCTTGCTGCTTGCTGATTGTTGTATGATTGCCGGTTGCTTGTTTGTTGCTTGTTGCTGCAATTGAACACAACCAGAGTGTTTGTTTCACAAGTCCTACAACAAATAGAGTTCAACATCTGTGGTTCAATCTTTTTAATCTTCTCTTTGTTTAACTCTCCATGTGTCTCTGTAAGTAAAATATCTGAGTTTCTGTCCGAGTGCTAATAATACCCTTGCTATTATTTTTGCCCTGGAAAATGATTGCAGTGTCTTAAGTTCAAGACCGATCAAGCCCAAGATATGAGAAAGATGGAGAAGCTCAACAACTTGTTTTTCACTATGATGGCCCGAGGACCTGATGGTAATGGACATTGTGTGGTTCTCTGATTTGCCAGTTTGTCTACTCCGCTTTATTTTTCAATGTTCTGAATGGAAACACATCCTGCTGGAAAAGTCTCCTTAATTCATTTTTCCTTTGTTATGATCTCACTAGATAGCAATGACAAGAGAGATGCAGAAAGTTGGGGGCTTACAGGGTTCAACTTAACATTGAAGTTTGAGATCTTGGTGGTTGATGCTTTGGTTGCAGCTGTTGTGCCAGAGGAGCTGCCAAAAGAGCAAGCAGCCCCACCTCCTTCAAAGAAAGGACGAGGCCGAAGACAATGAGACTGTCCTTCCTCAATTTCAGTTTTTATCAAACAATTCGCTCTTGTTTCTGTATTAATGCATTTTAAATTTCCATCTGCCAGACCCAGGCCAGACTGGGCGGTAATTTAACATCTGGATTGTCAGCAGAGAGGTGGCACTCTCACATTTTCTGCTGGTTCCTCAAGTTCATGAAATGTGTCAACTGAAGCACTTGGATCCCCTGGTCATACAGAGAGACAACCACAGGTAAGAATGCATGTCTATGTTGTCTGCCTCTTTTTGAGAGAGTGAAGACATCACATGCCCAATAGCATGTGTCCATCACTTGGAAGCAATAAGAAAAGGGTGAAAACGGGCTAATTTTTTGGCCTCTGCAGATCCAACTTAGAAGTGTCCAACCCAGCAGGAACAGCAGACCCACATGCACACATCACATTGGTGAAGAGTGATTGGTATCAGTGTCTGGTCATAAATGAAGAAATCTTTTAAAAACAAAAGAAACAAGATTGGAGAATGAGTTAGGTGTGTATTTTATTGAAAGAGCCTCATGATACAAATGGCAAAATCAAAGTAAGCTTTTATACCCACATGGATACTCTGAAAGCTAATTCTAGTCAAGTTCACCAATCAAAAGTAACATGCCATTTGTATTTGCCTTGAATGTGTATGAGGAAAACCCAGTCATCATGTAGGGCTCTGTCATACACACTCAGCAGTGCATGCAAAAATATCACTTGATTATGTACGTATGTAACATACATTCTGACATCCATATCTATGTAAGTGTATATATATGTATATATGGGGATGCATACAGACATACATATACATGCCTTATATTGAATTCATGTCTGTACTGAAAAAAAGTGTAGAGTTGGAAGGTATGATAGCTCAGAGCCTCTGATTTCAATCATGTAGATGCCAGTGATATCCATAACATGAAACAGAGATGTTGGCAAGATATGCAACAAATCCTGTATTTCCACTGTGACAAGTCAATGTGGCATTTTGTTGGACAGAAAAGCAGAAGGTGGGTGAGAAGACTTAGGGAAGTGGAGGCGTAAGCAATGAGGGGTGTTGATGCAGTAGTGCAGAAACGAAGCCAAGCTTTATACATGTCTCTGTTCATACAGTGAACAGGTCAAAAAAAGGGTACAAGGATCAGTATAACAAATGGGAGAATGATTCAAGAAGCTCCTCAGCAATTTGTTACAGGGACTTTAATGTTGAGTGGAAATTGTGGACATAAAGCTTGTTGCAATCGCCCTGGATTACTCATCCAACTAACAAGTGACTCCTCTTTATCACTGTCTTCATCACTGTTGCCACTCACTTGTTATTGTTGGGGTTTTTGGTTCACTGATGTCCAAACCTCAAAGAAAAGATGTTCAGATTCTTGAGGCGATGAGGGGAGTGGCTCTCAGCAGATGAGTTTGGGCTGCAGCCACACCACTGCCGAGAGTTACTGGATATCCAACATCCCGCAGTGACAGCTCCACACCTGCAAGAGCACCAAGCAGTTGCAGCTGCAAGGCACCACAATGAATGTCAATACCAACACACCCAAGACACACCTAGAAACTTTTTAACTAACAGGTGCCCCCCACATCCTCATTTTCCTTCCATTGGAGGTATGTGAAGCCACTTTAGCCAAGTTGTAACCTGGGTAGAGTTGATGTGTACCTCGTTCAAATATCCCAAATGACCAATTCGGAAGACTTTCCCAGCAATCTTGTTGAGGCCAACACCAAGATTAAGGTTGTACTTCTTCCAAGCAATCTTCACAACATCGCCACTGTCAATGTGAGGTGGCACAACAACGGCTGTCACTGTATCACTATGCCACTCTGGCTTTTGTGTACATATTTTCAGGCCCCATGCCTGCACTGCTTTCCTATAATTTCAGGTACCAATCAAAACATGTCATGGCCATGCTCAGAACCAACCGGTGAATCTCAAGAGATGGGAATTTGTCTAAGATTGTGCACAAAAAAACTGAAAGGGGTAAAATCCCCTCCTTACAATCCTGCAAATTCTTCAGCATAGCAACTGCCATGTAATATCTGGAGGAGATGGTGACCTGAATTGGTGGCATGCACAAAGTTTCTTTTTTTAAAGACAGATGAAGACAGTACCTAGTTGCTTCAGCAAGACGATGGTGCCTTGCAATGACATTGTGAAGGCCTTCCTCCTTCAGAATGAGATCAAGAGATGCACGCAGACCATACAGCATCTGGACTGAAGGTGTGTATGGCCACATAGACCCAAGCTTGTAAAATTTAAGGTAATCAGCCCAGTTGAAAAACGCACGCAATGACTTGGCAGTCTTTGCGGCTTCCAAAGCCTTGGGGCTTGCACACACAATTCCAAGGCCAGTAGGCAAAGACAGGGCTTTCTGTGATCCAGTCAGAGCAACATCAACTTTCCATTCGTCCATGCGGAAATCAAGGGCACCAACTGATGACACTCCATCCACCAACAGCAATGCTGGATGCTTCGACTCATCTGCACACCATCACAACCTCCAATGGATTTATCTTGAGTTCACATTCAGAAGCCATGAAGAAGACCTTGGGGATGAGGAGTAAATTTCTTACAAGAGGTGCACTGATCAAGCTGATCTTCAATCATACACAGTTCTCTATTCTCCTTACACTGATGTTCCTCCTCTCTTCTGATGAATCCCAAGGTTCAGCCTCAATGTGTTGCAACAAAGTGGATCATTCTCTCTATGCCAGTGAACTCGGCAAAGAAACCCAACTTCAGAATTTATGTGAGTCAAATCGTCTTCACTTCTGAAATGTTTATGGCTTCCTTGGCCCCAACCTGCACAGAGAGAAATTTCTAGGATTTGGAACTGGCAGTCTGCTCCAACATGCTACCATCCTTCCAATACCTCATGACACAGAGGAGTTGGAGATACATGTAAATGGGCACACATATCTTGTTGGGACAGAAATGCAATAATGAGGAAACGAAAGATCACAAGATTTTAGACATTGAGAGAGATAGGTATAATTGTTTTTTGAGGCTTACCAAGAACTCTTCGAACTGCAGCTAGGTTATTTGTAACTCCTGTGGAGGTCTCATTATGCACAATGCATACAGCCTTTACAGAATGGGAATAATCAGCTGACAGCTTCTTACTCAATGTTGCTAAGTCAGCACCTGCTCCCCACTCACTCTCAATTACATCCACATTGAAGTTCAAACGATTCATCTGGTCAATCCATAACAGACTGAATTGCCCAAACAGAAATGAGATGATATTGTCTCCAGGAGACAACACGTTTGTCAATGCGCTCTCCCATGCTCCAGTACCTTAAAGATACCAATAATCCCAAACACACAAAGGTTCCCACTTCAATTCACAATTTTCAAAGATGCAAAAGAACACTGCCAGTGTCTCTCTTCTTTGTCAACACAGCCAGAAAGATGGTATCTGGCAATCAGATTATTGCAGAGATTGAAAATTCAAAGATAATTTCTTTTCAGATCATACTGATAGTTGAGAAAACTGTAACCCTCTGTCATGAAGAAATAGACTGAGGCACAAACGACTTTCTGGCTTCAGTGAGGTGTGGAGTGCACAAACATCAGCAGGAGAAAAACCAATAACGCGATTGAGAAAGATTGGCCGATGCTTAGCCGAAATGTTTTCAAGACGCATGCAAAGCATATTTGATGCCTTGTTTGTTTGCGACGAGAATCTTAATCTCAGTGACCTGCAATTGGCGAAAGAGATGGTGGTGAAAATCCAGATACCTGTAGTGGGGATTATGAAGGAAGTAGCCTTAGTCGTCCCGAAGAGCTGCTTCACGTCCTCGATGACAGACTTGGAAAGCTTCGGAAAGGCAGGGGAACGATGATCCTCGTTGCCTCTGTTCATAGCCCGCAGAACTGGCTCCGGCACATTAGTCGGCCCAGGTACAAACAGGTGGTTTCTTCCTGGTGCCGGATAGTAATCCATCGCTCCTCCTCCTCCTCCTTCACTCCTCCCTTCACTGACCTGCAAACCGATCCGCACCTAGCTTCTTATCGCAGTTAGCTTCAAGCTCTCCTGCTACAGCAAACGCGCAAAAGAGGAAGACGAAAACAACTGCAGCCGAACAATCCTTTCTTCACAATTCAAAGCTTCAATTCCTCTTGATAGCAGTCTTTCCGGTACCTTCTCTGAAATCCTTCTGAAACATTGAAACATGAGGAAGAGCTTAGGCAGCGCATACTTATTAAAGCTTACACACACACACACACACACACACACACTCACTCTCTCTCTCTCTCTCTCTCTCCCCTTTCTCTCGAAACCGATCCAAAATTGTAGCAATAATTAAGAGCAGATAGAAAACGCAAGTTCGAAAGTCATCAATAATACAACTAGCTACGATTGTATATCCCCCCTCCTCGACGCACAAAATCTCTATTATTACAGAGACAGAGAGCAAAGTGCAAACTGAAGCTTCTTCTAACCTCAAATTCAAGCACTCTTTCTCCACAGCTTTTTTTTGTTTTGTTTTGTTTCTCTTCTATTTCTTCTCATGAACAAATCAATCTCTTCCCGTTTTCTGTTATGCGCTGCTGCTGTTGCTCTCTTCCCGCAGGCTTGGAAGAGCGGAAACGGACGGTGAAGAATTGACACTGCTGCTGCTCGTCTCTTCCCGCCCGCTTGAAAGAGAAGACATGGACGGTGAGGAATTGACGTCCAAAGGAAATAAAAGTAGAGAGAGAGAGAGAGAGAAACAAGCGGAACAAAACAAGCTCCTCCACGTACCACGAGTTTTCCGCCTGTCCGAAATGGCGGAAAAGTGATGGCAAGGAATGAGACGACGGCGGCGCTGCTTCAACTCCCAATCGTTGCCGCTCCGCAATTATATAAATTTTCACTCATAAACGCTCTCCGTCTCTCCCGCAACTCTCTCACAACTCTCTCTTCTCTCTCTCTCTTTTGGGTGTCTCCTCCGAGACGAATACGTATTCCCATACGTATGGTATACAGCTGCAATATGATGGTGACAAGCACGTACGTACGTACGTACCTGTTCCCGTTAGTATGTACGTATTATTACAACGTTCCCCGGTTGGTACAATTCTACGGTGCGAATACGAGGGGCGGGAGGGGGGGGGGGTTCATGAAGTGACAGGAGCATCACATTTCGGATACCGGCTATAGGAGGTCACCCGAGCAAGTGGCTCAGAATCAGAATCAGAATCTGGTTGATTTTGTCCTGTTTAGCACTTTTGCCTTTTTAACGAAAAACTAGCGAATCTGAAGGGAGGGTTGTATAGCCCCTAGGATGGTAGGTAGGTAGGTAGGTAGGTAGGTACCAGGTGTGTGAGGTTTTTTTAATTAATTTTTTAAATTTTAAAATATTAATTTATTGATTTTAATATTAATATTATGTTTTAAATAAATAATTTTTAAATTCTAGAATATTTATTTATTTATTTATTTTTCTAGCTACACAGGCCATACCTTTTTAGCATAATTGGTTAAATTATTTTGTGAGGTGGAGAAGATTTTTGTGATTTAAAAAAAAATTCTAATAATGAATAATTGGAACTAGTAGTATATGGGAGATTTTTTTGAAATCCTTTGTATAGTTTTGTTCATGGACCATCCCAAAAGACAATTAAAAAAATATTTTTTTCATTTTTTCAAGCCTAACTACTGCATTTCTTTTTTTTAATAACTATTTTTAAAAAATTAACCTTCTTAATAACTATCTCCCACCTTTCCTAATGACTACCTCCATTTTATATCTACTACCTCACTCTTTCTTCCTATCCACCAATGGGGATATGAAAAAAACAAATATTAACATGTGTTGTTTCATGTCCATGAAATGTATATTAATTTAAATCAAATTTGACATTGACATAAATAATGATGAATTAACTATTGAAAACCATATGAAAACATTCATAAAAATAAATAAAAATTGATCATCACTAGTAATGCATAGCAACGTGGAGTTCAAAATGAAAAATGGGATATCATGATGAATTAATTATCTCTTGTGACGAATGTCTATAAAATGGCTACTAACAATAAAAATAAATGTGATAAAAAAAAAAAAAACAAATTGGCAAAATGTGCATTGTGTTGCCAAGGTTGTATGGTTACATAGAACAAGAGGTTTGATTTGGCTTATATAAACCAAATAACAAGAGGCTAATATGATACTTGACATTTTGTATGAAGCTAAGAAGTTTTAATGTTATGGTCACTTGCTAAATCAAAATGTTGGCTTTAGTTGAGTCCTATGATTTGGAATCAACAACCATTGGTAACTAGCTACAACCTATAATCACATTTATAAATTTTTTAAAAAGTTGCTTTGGGAATTTTAATACTTATGAAAGAAAATGAAGGTAGGGTTGCAAACTTGCAATGGGATTTGAAAATACTTATCAAATTTGCCAAAATTCTTGCAAGTTGCATTCCAACTTTTGTTCCATCTACCAAATAATAGACAATTAGATGAATCCATTGAAGAAGTAAAAATTGCCAACACCGTAACTCAAATCATGTCAAAATCTTTTGGAATTTTAAGAATTGGAGCATGATATATCTACAAAATTAACATCCAAGTATATTAGTCCACTAGTATTTACCCAAATTAAATCCTAAGTAGTTTGAAGAGGATTTGAACCCCAACCCCCAAAAATTGTGTTGCCCATTGTGGCTCAAGCTCTACTTTACACCCAAATCCCAACGAAAGAACAAACTCAAAGAATTTGCAAAACACATTCATCTCAAATATCTGCTTGAAGATGCAACACCTCTGTTTCTAGAAAAAATTACATGTTTTCAATCCTAGTGGTCATGAACAAAATACCAACCCACACAAGAGTGGAAACTTGCTGATTTGGAACTCTTGAGACTTGTAAGTGAAGTAGTTGCAATTCTACCATTGTTGCCAAACTTGCAACAAATCCTAGAACAAAAACCACAAAGGATTATTAACAATTACAAGTCATAAGCCAAGCTATTAACTTTCCAATTTCTCACCAAAAAACAAATAAAACATGCATTTGAACTTTGAGGAGAAGAAAAATCCCTAACCTCATTTTTTTTCTTATTGCTATTGCGTAAGTTCATTCACATGTGCAATGAGCTTGAATGAACTTACTATTTTTCCTTTGTAGAAAAAATGATAAAAACCATAAAAACCCATTGGATAAACATACACATACACATTGCACAACATATACAATAAACAACCACAAAATGAAAAGTAAAATGGAGAGATGGTAGAAAATTGCAAGATTAGAACCAAAAAAAATCCAATTTTATATAAGCAAGAAAAACATCAAAATTATGGCCTTTAGATGTGATTTGCCATTAGATCTTCACTTTGCAAAACCTCCAAGACCATGCATGTTGCCACCTATGCATCTACACAATATTGAACCTTGCCAAGTCACTTGATAATGGCTTGCTCATACGAGAAAATTTTCATAGTGAAAAAACATTGATTGTTGAATCTAGTGCACAAATTTAAGTGTATATTAAATTTGTTCCATTATTCATTATTTATAAAATTTACAATGCTAAATGTTTGTTCATTTTTTATATAACCAAGCACTGGGATAGTAGTGATCTTAGCCAATTTAATATATTATAAAAGCCAATGGTTGAGGATGGCAAATGCAACAATTTTTTGCTAAATCTTTGTAACTAGGTTCAATTGGTTGTCTTTTTGCATAATTATTTTTGCATTATGCACCATGGTCATCTTGAAATAAAAATATCTTTCATAAGAATAGAGAAATCTCCACTCTCACGATGAAGAAGAAACAGCAAGGTTAACACTTCTTCAGGAAGCCATAGAAAGAACCAAACAAAGGGAGACAAAAAACAAAAACACACACTGGTATGAACAAAGGTGCCAATCTCACACATGTTCAGGGACCATCAATAGTAGTATGTATGATAGTGACTTAACTATCACAACTTCCCATTAAAATAAAAACACTACATATCAAATGTCTTACTTAATAGCAAGGTAAGGAAAAAAATTTCAATTTCAATAGCCACCTTTGGAGGCACACAAACTGTGGCCTTCAACGCTTTCAAATGAGTTTGAAATTTCTCTTTTCCATCCTAACCATTTGTAACCTAGAATTGTGGATACACCACACCCAAGGTTGTCATTACTTCATGTTCTAAGAAGTGGTGTTCAAGATTTTTTATTAAATCTTCAAACTATGCCTTCACATACTCTTCAACTTTGCTAATGGTTTAGTTAAAGGCATCCTTAATAATAGGTCAACACCACCAAGATGAGATTGATAGATAAGGTACTTATGGTTAAGAAATGTGAATGCAAGATAGACACATTCTCTCCACCATTTAGATAAGAAAACCAACTCAAGGGAAGGCTTTCATTAATTAAAGTGTCAACTAAATTGAAAATCATCAAACGTCAAATCCTCATACTTGGTAAAAGGATCATAATAAAGTCAGTATGATTTTGTTGGGCCAACTTCATATACTTCACAAAATCACACATAAAAAATCAGCTTTGTGCAATTTTGATTATTACATGGACACATTCAAGCGTAGGAAGGATACAAAGGAGCCCAAGAATGAACTCAATGTCACATAGAGTATGCATGTTCTTGGAAGCAACCTTGCTCTAAGAACTTTCAATAAGCATCTTGATAATTAATTAGTGATATTCTACATACATGCATTTTGTTGGAAAAAGGATAAAGATCCAAAACATTTTGATGCTCTAGAGCAATTTGTTGCCCTTGGTATTGATTAAGTCAACAAGTTTTTTGAAACTTTTTTGAACTATGCACAAAGAAAACATACAATGCTTGTAGTAAACCTTCTAACATTTTCACCAAATCTAAATTTTCTAACAAAATGACCATCGCCAAATTTGTCTTATGAACAAAATAATGAATTCCAATGAGGAAGGGAACAAGTTTATGTTTGAACTGCAATGTAACACCAAATCAATGGTCCTAGAACATATTAATATCGTTGCACCCCATGTTGACCAACTTGCTTCCCAACAATTTTATCCTTAATCCACCAAAATCTAACAAAATTTTAAGCAACAATGCAAATATGTTATTAGATGTTGCAAAAACACCAATTGTTTCAACACAAAAGATAATGGGAATTTTCTTGCAAGTTTGCAACATGTACAAATGGATTCACAACCACTATGTTGTTAATTGTTGTGATTGTATTTACATAAATGCCAATCAAGGCAATTGTTACAAATGTGGTTTTTGTGGCATCCAACAACACACCATGCATGATTTTTGCCATTCCCCAACCAAAAAATTAAGTCCAATGTTTTCTTATAATATTTTTCATTACATTCAACATTTGGAACAAGTCTTTGAAGCCTTTAAAATTAATCATTGGACAACCATGAACAAGTATGTGATTGCATGACAAATATAGGCCTAATTTTAAGTCCAAATTAAAACATGAAAATCAAATAAGACACAAAGTATGCAAGACATAAATTTTATAGAACTTTATTATGAGAAATGAAAAAAAAAAAAACAATGCTATGGTGCAAGATTGCACTTTAAATTGACCAATGTTGAATAGATAAAAGGTAACAGGGGTCTTATATTTATTTGTAACCCCTTTGAGGACTTAGAACTCAAAAGAGCTTCCAAGGAAGCTTCCATATGTTCATCATTCAAAAAAACTTCTTCAAAACCTTCCTAATCATAAGTGAGTTATGAATGAACTATGAATTCAATAAAAGTCAACTATGAATGAACTAAAAGTAAATTACAAATGAACTAAGAATGAATTAAAAGTAAACTATAAATAAATTATGGGTTAACTATAAACTACAAGTTAACAATAAATTAACTACAAGTTGATGGTGGATGAAAAATGGATGAAATTCATCCATAATGATGTTGGCAATGTTGTTAGCCATGGTGATATTGGTTGATGTTGGTGTCTTGAACCATTTCATGTGCCATGGTGATGTTAGATTGCAATTGCAACATTTTTGCTTTTGTTTGTGCCTTGCCACTTGGAATACATGCCAAGCTAGGGCTTAAGCTAGATGATGGAAATGGTAGTTCATTTACAAATTCATAGACCATAGGAAGAGTATGGGGCCTAGGTATTACAAATTGGGTAAATGTTTTGTGAATCACATTTTGCCATCTTTTGAAAATGTTACATGTGGTATGCCCATTCATGGCCTTCAATTGTGCCATGACCTTTTCATTCTACAAAACATCTTTCTCACTTCCATCATCATTGGATTTCATGGTTTTCAACTCTTTCAAAATGTCCTGAAATTGGTCCTTCAAATGTACTCTTGGACAATAGTTTCAAAACAAGTCATCTTGTCATCTCCATATATTTGTTTCCACACAAGGTTAGGTATAAGTTGCATCACATGTTTTTTTTTTTTTGAATATTTTACAAAATGCCAATGGTAACTTGTGGCCATGGTGCTCAAATGGAGTAATTATGTAAGAATTCATGGCAATTTTTCCTTCATTGGGACCTTTGCTAGTGGTTGACTAAATGGCACTTCTTCATCTTCATCCAAGTGAAACCTAAATGCATGTAAAGCGACATGGGATTCTTCGTGATCACCCACCACACCTACATAAACAAACCTCACACAAACTCTCTTTTAGCACTAATGCATAACCTCTTTAAATTCAACAATGTCAATGTCATAAGTAGTCACAAATGACCAAGTCATTACAATAAATAATTTCCAATGCAATTTTTTTTTCATTTACCATAATCAAAATGTCAAAAATAATCACAAGTGACCAAGTTTACAAGAAATAAAATAAAATTTAAGACCTAAACAAGGTGGAAACAAACATGCAATATTTGAAAAAGTTTTCAATTTGGGTGTACAAACTTTAAAACGAAGTGGGAGATGCACCTACAACACTTGAAATAATATTTAATTTGGGTTTATAGACTTGAATAACATACCACACAAACTCCCAATGCCCTTAATGAAATAGTTCCCAAATCCAATGAAACGAACATAAAATGTTGGAAAAAATGACCTAAATGTTGGAAGTAGACTTCAATTCAAATGAAACAATTCAAATTTTTGGAACCAAACTTCAAATTCAATCAAACAATTGCCAAATTCATGAATTTAAATGAAACAATTCCCAAATCCATTTTAAATGTTGGAAACATATTTTAATTCTTGAAAATAGTTAGCAACTAGAAGAAATTGATGGAATCATATTTCACGTTCAACTAGAATGTTGGAAATAATGCTCTTGATGTTGGAAATGCATTTCAATTTAGTGAAACTAAACCCTAAATGTTGATAACAAACTTCAAAAATGTAAAATCCAATTGTTAAATTGATGAAATTGCTAGAAACAATCCACAAGGTCACTTCAAACTTGGAAACAAACTTAAAATGTTATAAATATTAAACCCCAAATAGAAGGAACTAACGGAAGCAATCGCTAAGTTCAACTCAAATGTTGGAAAAAATCTTGAAATGTTGGATTTAGACCTTAATTCATAAACCTTAAATGTTGGAAGCAATCCTCATTTCATAAAAACAATTACCCATTTCATGAAATCCCAATGAAACAATCTCCAAGAAGGTCACAAATGTTGGAAAATATATTTGAAATGATGAAAATGGTCTTGATGTTGTTGGATTCATACTTGAATTGAATCAACCTAAAACTTAAATGATGGAAGTATACTTCAATTCATTGAAATAATCCACCATTTGAATATTGGAAATAAAATTGATGATGTTAAATCTAGACCAAAATTTAGTCAATCTAAACCCTAAATCGTGGAAGCAAACTTCAATTCATATAAATAGTCCCCCATTTGATGAATTTCAATATGAAGCACTCCCCAAGAAGATTTAAAATGTTGGATTCAAAATGAAAACATTGGAAATAAAATCGAGATGTTGGATCCAAACTTGAATTCAATCAACCTTACTTTTAAATGTTGGAACCTAATTGAAATTCATAGAAACGATCTTTAATTTTATCAATTTCAATGAAACAATCCCCAAGTAGACTTAAAATGTTGGAAATCAAATTGATGATGCTAGATCTAGACTTGAATTCAATCAACCAAAACCTTAAATGTTGCGTCCAAATTGAAATTCATAAAAAGAGTCCCCAAGTTGACCTCCAAAATAATTAATGTTGTCATGTAAAGTTTGAAAATGGTCAAATTTCATCACAAACTTAAGCAAAATTCAAAGAATTTGATGTATTTCAAGTTCTACAAAACCAATTCATTTCATATCAAGTTCATAAGAGGAAACATTTACACATAACCACCAATAGATCCTCTATTTGAGGCTATACACAAAAGAAACTACAAGTCCAACATACAAAAATTATGTCCATAAAGCTCCATTTTACCTAGGGATTTCCAAGTTCAAGCTAAAGTCCTCATATGATTTAATGCCAATATCATATGTAATGATGTTTACATCACTTGCAAGTAAACATGTTCCCAAGCAATGTACTTCAAATTCAAGGTGGGCTTGAAAAGAGCATTGTTGGTTTCTTTTAAGGATGTGAAGGTATGATCTATGATCAACTCTAATATTCTCCAATGTGTTCCAAGCCCCACTTCACCTACAACCCTAAATCACATTTTGCTTACTTGATGGAAATGCCATAGCATGGACAAGGTCATGGGTAGGTTTAACAATATGTTGTTTAGTACTAGACCATCAATGAAAGGTGGCAACAACATGCTTGTGGGTATAATTGCAAGTTTCATCTTTTGGCATCTTGTCACACATCAAGATTGACGAATTAAAGATTGTATGGGAAATACTTGAGATGAAAAAGGAGTTTGGAAATCACCTTGTCTTAACCATGTGGTAGTTAGCTTTTGAACAATCTTTAAAAGTTTTGAATAAAAAATTGATGTATACCACAACATTAAAAGGCAAGCCTCCCAAATGCAAGAATCCAAATATTGACAATTGTGCCAAATCTCTTCACCTTCGTGAAATATTTCAATTAACACCATTTCAATTGGAAAATGGAGATTGGAAAGTTCAAATGCAACCCTAATCCCTGAACCTTTGGAAAATTGATAAATGAACATAAATTATATGTTGAACTTTTGTTTTTGTTGAATCTTCTATTCTATTGGTCACATGCACTAACAAGGCATTATCCATTGATGCTTGTTCCTTCTTCACAAGGGTGAAAACACATTAAGGTGTAGTACTTTTTGACATATGTGGAGTCCATACCAATGTTTTAAATGACCAAAATAACACAATAATTACATTGTAGGTTAGATAATTGTATTACACGTCATATGACAAGGCCAAACACGTGTCTTTTTTTTGTTTTTGAACTTTATCAATGGCAAGTAATTTTTATCAAACTTTATATTTGAAAAAATGAGAAGTTGAATTATTAACTTAAATGAATAATGATTTAATGAAAAGTTCATATTTCATCATATATCTCAATATTATGTCATCAAAATCTGTCATAATTGTCCTTATTTGATCAATGACATCACATTACATTTTGTTACTAAGTATATGATAGAGATTTAATAAGATAAAACTAAGACATTTGTTTAGTTTTGATCTTTAAAATTACTTTTGGAAGGAAAGGATTTAGGATTTAGTTTTGAATTGAGAGGAAAGTTGGGTATTATTACACACACACACACATAGAGAGTTGTTGGAGAATAATGATAAATACATAATATGTAGTTTTAGAATTGTTAGACTATGAACCATAGAATTTCAAGTTTTGATTTTTCATTTTAATACTACAAATATTTGATATTTTCAATTCTAAATTAAAAAAGTAGTAGCATATTGGTGAGGAAATAATGAGTAAACTCTAATTTTTTTGTCCTTTTTTAACTATAATAATCAAGATATGATCACATAATTTGATTATCAAGAATAATCAAAAATTTGAAAAATAATGAAACAATACTAGTAATGAGATGAATTTGTGAATACAATTTGAAAATGAACTTGAATGGTTTGGAACAACAAATTGTATCTAAATTAAGCACAATTGTGTGCATAATTTGTAAATTTGTTAATAAGCAAAAAAAAATCAAAATAGAATTTGCACCTACCACTTTCCATTTAAAAAAACAAATCCATTATGCATTTTAATAAGTATGTTGAATTCATAATCATATAATGTGGAACGGGTCAATGTAGTTTTATAAAATTTGAAACTTCAATAGGTTATAGCAAATCTATTCATGAAATTCATATGATGTGATCTCTTCATATAAAATATTATTATTTTGAATCATTTTCACATTTTATTCAAATTTCATTTTTGTTCCATGACCAATAATCAAGTTGTGATAGGATTATGTAATCATCCATAGTGTGCTTTCACTCATATATGTCCTTTTGTTACAACTCCAAACCCCTCACATACACCTATAATCCTTTTGCTTTCATAAAACGTCCCTTCACAATTGTTTGGAAACCCAACATTTTTCATGCTCAAAAATGTTTGCTCATTGTTTTTGTTATAGCTTTGGTCTCTTCACTTTCAACCAAATTTTCACAACATTATTTTTCTTCTTACACCCTTGGGCTTGGAGCTTTAATAAAATTTTCTTTTGCATGCTTCAAGCAAACAAACTAGCACATTAGTATTCTCACGCACAATAACTATGCACATGCAAAAATAACGCATAGTCCAAATTGGGGATGAAACTAGTTTTTGGACCTTGTTATTTTCATTTCTATGTCCATACCTTTTTATGATTTTGTCCCCTATTGTGCAAAATTGATCTTGTTCATCCCTTAATTGAAAGGACTTAACAAATAATTGAATTGTGCAACTTGAATTTCTGAATTTTCAACACTTCAAGGAACAAAATCTTCCAAAATTGACAAATTTTTAAATTAATTTAATTATTATCAAATCCATTAAGGTATTATAATAGTCAACAATGCGATTAATTGTTGCCTTATGTTAGGTTGCTTGTTAGTTAGTGGGTGACACAAACAATCATCCATAAACAAAACTTAGCTAAATTTGGCCATAAATTAGATACAAAATTGAATAATTTAAGCATCCTTCATATGTTTGGCTACTTAGTTGAATCTAGTATACAAATCTAGCAACTTGTTTTTTTTTTCCCCCTTTTAAATGTAATGAATTTTGACCATTTTTTCAATTAAAAAAAAAAATCCCTTTGTATAGGTCAAAATCAGATTCTTCAAGAAGATGGCCTATTCATCAGGCACGTATGCCTGATCAATATATATAATTTTTTAAATTAAAAATTTAATTTAATTTAATTTTTTTTGGGTTTAAGGTTATTAGTGTAACAAGTTATTCCAAGTACAAAGGTATCCATCCCATTCATTCATCCATTCATCCATTCATCCATCCATCCCCATTCATGCTTGTTATTTGATGCCTAAAGGTCTTGAAAAGAACTTGTGACATTCATTTATTGGCTCTTAACATCAATTAAGGGTAGCTACTCCCTTTGCTCTAGCTTGGTTGTTCCTAAAGAAGTAATGGCCCAAGTTTTCTAGTGTATTTGGAGGGCATTTAAGTTTAGCCAAGTAGGTAGGTAGGTGGCAACTAGCAACCCTCCCCCACTATTTATTGGATCAATTTCCTAATGTATCTGGAAGGCATTTATCAAGTATCAACTTGTTGAAAAAAAGTAAGTAGGTAGGTAGGTAGGTAGCAACTAGCAACCCCCCCCCCACTATTTATTGGATCAATTTCCTAATGTATTTGGAAGGCACTTATCAACCATCAACTTGTTAAAAAGAAATAAGTAAGTAGGTAAGTAGCAACTAGCAACCCGCCACCACTATTTATTGGATCAATTGCCTAATGTATTTGGAAGGCACTTATCAACTATTAACTTGTTAAAAATAATTAAGTAAGTAGGTAGGTAGCAATTAGCAACCTCACACTTTTTATTGAATCAATTTCCTAATGTATTTGGAGTGCACTTATCAAGTATCAACTTGTTAAAAAGAAGTAAGTAAGTAGTGCCTTATCAACCATCAACTTGTTAAAAAGAAATAAGTAAGTAGGTAGGTAGCAACTAACAACCCTCCCCCACTATTTATTGGATCAATTTCCTAATGTATTTGGAAGGCACTTATCAACCATCAACTTGTTAAAAAGAAATAAGTAAGTAGGTAGGTAGCAACTAGCAACCCCCCATCACTATTTATTAAATCAATTTCCTAATGTATTTGGAGCGCACTTATCAAGTATCAACTTGTTAAAAAGAAGTAAGTAAGTAGGTAGGTAGCAACTAGCAACCCACCCGCCCACCACTATTTATTGGATCAATTTCCTAATGTATTTGGAAGGCACTTATCAACTATCAACTTGTTAAAAGAAGCAAGCAAGTAGGTAGGTAGCAACTAACAACCCCAACTATTAATGGGATCAATTTCCCATTGTATTTGGAAGGCACTTATCAACTATCAACTTGTTAAAAGAAGCAAGCAAGTAGGTAGGTAGCAACTCACAACCCCAACTATTAATGGGATCAATTTCCCATTGTATTTGGAAGGCACTTATCAAGTATTAACTTCTTAAAAAAGAAGTAACTAGGTAGGTAGGTAGGTAGCAACTAGCAACCTCCACTATTTATGGTATTTATAAAGATCCTCAAGCTCAAAGCAATTAATAGGTATCTAGACCTCTACTCGAGCTTAGATCCAATTGTTAGAATGGACACACAAGAATCAGATCATGGAACTAAGCTTTTGCTATATTTCGAAGCAACCTTCAAATTTTGAAAAAAAAAACAATTTTTAAACATAGGCTTTAGATTCTTTTGGATAGAAAATTTAAATTTAAAATTAATTAATTATTTTTAAAAAAAAATTTACAAGTAGAATGAACTTTAAGAGTAAAAAATCAATTTGAAATAGTAAGTTGTAGAATTTCATCATACCTATAACATCCCATGTTTTGATTTGTTGGCCTTGCCTACTACCAAGGCAAGGATATTGTTGTGCTTAGATTCATTATAGAGTATAGTAGCTTAAGGGATTTTTATAGGCCCCTAGGTAGGTAATAATAATAGGTCTATTTTTTAATATTATTATATGAGGATTTTTGAAAGATGATAATATTTTGGCTTGTGTTGAAACATGAGATTAGTTATAATAGAGTTATAATAATAATATCTTGAAGGATTTTGGTTTCTTTTGGAGGGTTTTTTTGAAGATTATATTATTTTTGCATGGTGAAATAAATATTTGAGTTTCCATAATTCTTCTTCTTTTGCCTTTAGATAATTTTAAATATAAATGGCAAGTGTCACAACC